>Ga0111538_10000411_pt1 | contig 56487 bp, 46 predicted proteins | sample SoiMethybrSBSTD1_FD_79669 | JGI IMG/M metagenome (GOLD analysis project Ga0111538, IMG submission 79669) | Bulk soil microbial communities from a Populus tree surrounding site in Tennessee, USA - Soil MetaG P. TD hybrid SBSTD1 (version 2)... | ecosystem: Environmental > Terrestrial > Soil >... | reverse complement strand
CGCCAGTTGAGAATCGGTGGAGAACGCGCTCGCCTGCGAGCTCGCGGCGCGGGCGCGCCCGAGCCGTCGACTGACTCAAGCCCTTCGCACGAAGGGCCGTGGCGTGTCCTGGCTTTCCTTCGGCTTCGCCGCCGGTGCTTCGGTCGCGCTGCGATCCGTGCCGGCGCGGCGAGATGGCCGGCGCCAGGCGCCGCCGCCGATCGACGTCGAGGCGGTGCAGTGGCCTTTCGACAGGGCTCTTGCTACCGTGACTTCACGGTCACTGCCACCCTCGAGCCCACCATGTCGACCCATTCCTTCTGGATCAAAGCGCTGATGGTTGCCGCCGGTTCGTCGCTCGTGGCGCAGGAGAACTCGGCGCCTGCGGAAGCCGCGGCCAAGAAGCTCGTCGCTCCGACGATCGGTGTCGTCGATCTCGCGAAGGCCCTCGATGCCTATCCGAAGAAGATCAAGATGGAGCAGGAGTTCACGAAGATGCAGGAGAACTTCTTCTCCCAGCTCCGCGAGATCGAGGTGAAGATCAAGGAGACGCTCGAGAACATCAAGGCGGTCGGTGAGAACAGCGAAGAAGGCAAGGACAGGAAGTTCCAGTACGACGGCCTGCGCGATCTGTACGAATTCAATCGCAAGCGCATCACGGAGAAGCTCGGCATCGCGGAGATGAGAATGCACCTCGAGCTCTACGAGGACATGGAAGTCGCCGTCGCGAAGGTCGCGAAGAACCGCGGCGTTCAGCTCGTCCTGCGCGTCTACGATCAGGGGCCGCCGCCGAACTTCCCCGACAAGGCGACGAACAAGGATCTCGACCGGATGAACCAGCGCCTCAAGTTGTTCGAGCTGCGCCAGATCCTGTACACGACGGACGAGATCGATCTGACCGGCGACCTCATCAAACTGCTGCAGGTGCCGCTCGAGAGGGACCAGACCACGCCAGCCAAGGCGAGCGAACCGCCGAAGTCGCCGGACAAGCCGGAACGAGGGGGCAAGTAACGCTGTGGTAGCGACCCCAGCCACGCCCGCCGGCCGGCAGCAACGCACGATCCGGAACCCGGTCGAATACCGCGGCATCGGGCTGCATTCGGGCAAGGAAATACGGATCGTCGTGAGGCCCGCCGAGGCCGGTACGGGGGTCACGTTCGTGCGCACCGACATCGAAGACCACCCGGTGGTCCGCGCGCACGGCGCCAACATGAGGGCGCGGCAGCGGCGCACCTGCATCCAGGACGGGCGCGCCGAGGTCTACACGTGCGAGCATCTGCTCGCGGCGCTGTATGCGCTCGGCGTCGACAACGCGCTGATCGAGATCGACGGCGAGGAAGTGCCGGGACTCGACGGCGCGGCATCCGAGTTCTTCCGCGGCCTGCGCGACAGCGGCACGGTCGAGATGCGCGCGCCGCGCGCGGTCTACGCGGTCACGCATCCGATCTACGTGCGCGAGGGCGCGGCCAGCATCGTCGCGTTGCCGGGCAGCGGGCGGCTCACGATCGAATACCACCTCGACTATCCGGGCAAGAACGGCGCCGTGCCGGCCGCGCGCCAGACGGTCGGCTTCGAGCTCTCGCCCGAGAACTTCGAACGCGACATCGCCGCGGCGCGCACGTTCGTGTTTGCGCACGAGGTCGACGCGCTGCGCGCCGCCGGTCTCGGCAAGGGCGCCACGACGCAGAACACGCTCGTGGTCGGGCCCGAGGGACCGCAGGCCAACACGCTGCAGTGGGACGACGAGCTCGCGCGGCACAAGATCCTCGACCTGGTCGGCGATCTCGCGAACGCCGGCGTGGACCTCGACGCGCACATCATTGCGACGCGGTCCGGACACGGCCTCAACATGGCGCTCGTGCAGCGCATCATCGAGGAACGCGAGCGCGAGCAGGAACAGGGCGAGGCCATCGGCGCCTCGGGCCTCGACATCCGGCAGATCCTCAATCTGCTGCCGCACCGCTATCCGTTCCTGATGATCGACCGCGTGATCGAGCTCGAGGGCTTCCAGCGCGCGGTCGCGATCAAGAACGTCACGATCAACGAGCCTTACTTCCAGGGCCACTGGCCCGAGCAGCCGATCATGCCCGGCGTGTTGCAGCTCGAGGCGATGGCGCAGCTCGCCGGCGTGTTGCTGCTGCGCAAGCTCGAGAACACGGGCAAGCTCGCGGTGATGTGGAGCATCGACAAGGTCAAGCTGCGCGGCGCCGTCGTGCCTGGCGACCAACTGCGCATCGAGGTCGAGACGATCCGCGCCAAACCGCAGGTCGGCCACGTGCGCGCGCGCTGCAAGGTGGCCGGGCGTCTCGTCGCGGAAGCCGAGTTGAAGTTCACCTTGGTCGACGCTTGACGAAGCCCGCTGGTGAGGCCCGATCCGCGAAGACTGGATCCGCGAAAGGCCCGGTGCGGGTCGGCGTCGTCGGAGTCGGACATCTCGGCAAACACCACGCGCGTCTCTTGCGCGAGCTCGATTGCGAGCTCACGGGTATCGCCGATCCGAATCCTGCGGCGCGCGACTTCGCGGCCACGACCTACGGCGTGCCGGTGTTCGCGGACCATCGCGAGCTGCTCGGCAAGGTCGATGCGGTGACCGTGGTCGTGCCGACCAAGGTGCATCGCGAGGTCGCGAGCGTGTTCCTCGAACACGGCGTCGACGTGCTGGTCGAGAAGCCGATCGCGCGCACGGCGGCCGACGGGCAGGCGCTGGTCGACCTCGCGAAAGCCCGGGGTCGCATCCTGCAGGTCGGCCACGTCGAGCGCTTCAACCCGGCGCTGCGGGGCATCGCGGCGATCGGCCGCAGCGCGCGCTACATCGAGTCGCATCGGCTCTCGCCGTTCACGTTCCGCAGCACGGACATCGGTGTCGTGCTCGACCTCATGATCCACGACCTCGACCTCGTGTTGGCACTCGTGCGCAGCGGGATCGTCTCGGTCGAGGCGTTCGGCGGCTCCGTGTTCACGCCGGCCGAGGACATGGCGTCGGCGATCATCAAGTTCGAGAACGGCGCGGTGGCGCACCTGACGGCGAATCGCGTCGCGCTCAAGCCCTTGCGCAAGATGCGCGTGTTCTCGCGCGAGGGCTACGTGAGCCTCGACTTCCAGCAGAACCAGGGCATGGTCGTGCGCAAGGCCGAGGGCTGGGACTTCCAGAAGCTCGATCTCGAGGGCATCGACCGCGCGCAGGTGGGGGACCTGTGGAAGTTCGTGTTCGAAGGTCTGTTGAAGGTCGAGAACCTGCAGCTCGACGCCGGCAATCCGCTGCAAGAGGAGCTCGCCGACTTCCTGCGGTGCGTGCGCGAGCGCGCGGAGCCGCTCGTCAGCGGTGCCGACGGCGTGCTCGCGGTGGCGGCGGCCGAACAGGTCATGGCCGCGATCAGCCGCAATCGCTGGGATTGACGCGCCCCGGCGACCGGGTGCGCCGGAATGCTGCTGAGATGGCAAGACCGCTTCGCGAGGTCGGGAAGCAGCCCATGGCGCAGCCGCGATGGCTGGCTAGACTGGCCGCTTCGATGAGGCTCCGCTCTGCAGGACTCGAGCTGCACGCGGGCCAAAAAGTTGAACCGATGACCATTCGCCGGGCTCCGACCTTACGGGCCAGGCGGGATCCGGAGACGGCGCCCTCGCGGTGCCGCCTGCCATTTCCCAAATGCCCCGGGGGGGAGCCCACCTGAACCCAAGGGTTCAACCGGGCCCCCGTCGACGGTCCAGGTGGAGCGGAGCCTCTCGATTTCTGCGCCGCGGTCGCTAACGTTTCGCGCGGTCGGCCAGCGGTACTCGTGACGACCCAAAGCGACGCACCTGGTCAGGGGGCGCCGCGGCGGTTTGCGCCTTCGGCGCGTTTCCTTGGAGGTGGTGTATGCGGCGACTCGTGTTTCTTCTCGTCCTGGCGTTGCTGGGCTGGTGGGGTTACGGCTGGGCCACCGGGGCAGAAGCCTCGGGCGATGGCAAGCAGGTGCCGCCGCGTGGTGCCCAGGCGCCAACGCCGGCGCTCGAGACGCCTCTCTCGCAGGTGTTGTCGGTGGGGCAGGACAAGCAGCAGGCGAAGCCGATCGAGAACCGCAGCACCGAGCACGCGGCGGAGACCCCGCCGGCACCGCCCGTGACGCCCGGGCTGGCCGAGCTGCTGCCGCGCCTCGCGCAGCGCGAGCCCGCCGCCGTGTCGCTCGGTTGGGCGGCTCTGGCCACGAACGCCGGTGCTGCGCCCCAGGAGCTCGTGGCTGCCCTCGTACCGCAGGGCAAGGACTTCGCCTCCCAGCTGGCTGCGCTCGGCGCCGACAACAGCTTCCTGCACTCGGCGGAAGGTCGCTCGCTCGCGACGAGCGCGCTCGCAGCCGCGATGGCATTGCCCGACGCCGAAGCGGTCGCCGCGGGGACCCAGTTGATCAACCTCTCGCTGCGCGGCCGCATCGATCGCGCGAACACCCAGGCGCGCGCGTGCGTCGACGAGGCCTACCGCAAATACCGGGTCCGCGCGGACCGTTGGGTCTGCGACCCCGGCAACGTCGCGGGTTCGCGCAGCTACACGATCGCCGACGGCGACACGCTGGGGAAGGTCGCGAGCAAGTTCCGGCGCGAGAAGATCGCCGTCGAGTCCGGCACGCTGGCCGTGCTGAACCGCATCCACAACGAGAACGCCGTGCAGGTCGGCCAGCAGATCAAGGTTCCCGTCGACCCGATCTACGCCGTCGTCGAGAAGCGCAGCTACTCGCTCGCGGTCTACGTCGGGAACAGCCTGCTGCGCCTCTACTGGATCGGGCACGGCGCGGACGACAAGACGCCCGTTGCGGACTTCACCGTTGGCGACAAGCAGCCGAAGCCGCAGTGGACGGCGCCCAACGGCGACGTCTACCCGTATGGCGATCCGCGGAACATCCTCGGCGAGTACTTCATCAAGTTCCGCCACGCGAGCTACACGGGCTTCGGCGCCCACGGCACGCCGATGCCCGACACGATCTGCACGATGTCGTCGATGGGCTGCATCCGCATGCTGGCACCCGACATCCAGGAGCTGTTCAAGATCCTGCCGCGCGACGCGCGCATCTCGGTGCGGGCTTCGGAGTCGCTGCGTTAGCCGCTGCCAGGAACCAGCCGCACGTCGTCGATCTTCCACTTCTTGGTCAGCGCCACGTACTCGAGGGCGTCGAGGGTCACCCCTGAGGCGATCAGATGCCCTGACTCGTCCCGACTGTTGGGCAGTCCCTCGTGGTCGAAGGGCAGCGGCCGCAACACGAGGCGCGATCGGTCGTGGTCGCGATCATCGACCGGCTCGATCCGGGCCAGACGGTCGAAGGAAGACACGATCTCCCCCGGTTCGCCCGGAGTTCCATCCGGTCGCACGTAGCGCAGTTCCCACCAACACTCGCGCACGAGCTCGATCTCGACTTGATGGCCGGCAACGTCGATCGTGACGTGGGCGCGGTCGGCGCCGATGCGCGTGGGTTCGGGGACTTCCGCGTAACCGGCGACGTGCAGACCGGGATTCTCTTCGCGCACGCGGGGCCACACGAGTCTTGCCGTCAGGACGTCCATTTTCAGCCGCTTCCGGTACTCCTGCGAGAAGCTGAGGCAGACGATCTCGGGGTCGTCCCGCCGCAGGGCCTCGAGCAGCGTCATGACTGCCAACCGTGGCGTCTCGAACCGGACCGAGACCCAGGGCGTCGTGTCGGGTCCGCAGAAAAACCGGGCCAGGGTGCAGCAGCCCGACAGCGGCAACAGCAGCAGGATGGACCAGGCCAAACGGGAGGGCGGCATCGGCGGCATGGTGCGCAGAAGACCACGCGATTCCAAGGTTGCCGTCTCCTTCCGACGGAACACTGCCAGAACTGCCGGTCGTCTGGGAGTTTTGGCCGGGGTCAGTGGCTATACTGCTCTGCCCCCAAGAGTCCCCTTCGGGCCGGCCTCTCTCCAGCGAGTCGACCTCATGAACAGTTCCCGCCGCCTGCTCGGCATCGTCTTTGTTTCGACCCTTGGCTCCTTTGCACTGGCCCAGGACACCAAGGCGGTGCAGCGGGCAGACGCCGGCGTGCAACCCGTCGCGCCCCAACCGGGCACCGCGCCGCACCCGACGCCGCCCTCCGGTGGCAACGCCTGGTTCCCGGTCACGATCCAGGACCTCGGCACCTACTTCGGCACCGGCGATGCAGTCGGGGTCTACAAGTTCAAGAACCCGACCGACAAGCAGATCGAGTGGACTCACCTCACCGGCAGCTGCCAGTGTGCGCGGTCCGAGATCCGGATCGGGAATCGCACCTACAACCTGTCGGGCAAGCCGAAGCCGAACGTGCTGACCCGCGTGGTGCGCGACAAGGGAGTACCCGACCAGAGCGAGACCGTGACGCAGATCACGATCGGGCCGAACGAGGAGGGAGAGGTCGAATGCCACCTCGACATGCAGAGCATCACGGGCCCGAAGCAGGCGTCGCTCGACATCCACACGACGGACCCGATGCTGCCGCAGGTGAAGCTCCAGTTCTCCGCAACGGGCGCCCAGTTGTTCACGGTCGCGCCGGCGGAGGTCAACCTGAACAAGATGACCTGGGCCGAGAGCCGTGAGTTCACCGTCACGGTCGCCTCGCCGTTGCACAAGGATTGGAACATCCTGCGCATGGAGGACCAGAAGGGGTTCACGGCGACCTGGGAGAAGAACGTCAACAACGGCGTGACCAGCTGGACGATCAAGGGCAAATACGGCCCCGTCGACAGCGAGATGGGCGGCGGCGGCCAGCTGAAGTTCTTCACCGACGTGCGCGGCGAGTCCGCGTTCAACGTGCGGGTGCTGGCCATGGTGCAGGGGCCGCTCGAAGTGAAGCCGGGCTGCTTCCTCGTGCTGGGCCTCGTGCGCAAGGGCACGGCTCTCAAGAAGGAGATCGTGTTCGAGCCGAACGACGGGTCGTCGCTCGAGGCCAAGTCGTTCCGCTTCGAGAAGATGGCATTGGGCAATGAGTTCGTGACGGCGTCGCAGCACAAGGACGGCAACAAGCTCGTCGTCGAGCTCGCGATCGCCGACAACGCGCCGACCGGCCTGCTGAAGGGTGACCTCGTGGTCGAGTTGAACCATCCGCTCGTCAAGGAGAAGCGGATCATGTTCAACGGTTTCGTGCGCTGATTGTCGGTCATCGCCGCAACGCGGCGTTCACGTACGGGGCGAAACAGCCGCAAGACGCCGCTGCGGCGATGAGTGCGGGCCACCGGCGCAAGGAACCGGCGACTGTTCCAAGTCGATCGGTCATCGCCGCAACGCGGCGTGCTGCTGCGGGGCAAGACAACCGCGAGCCGCCGCTGCGGCAGTGAGCTGCAGCAAAGACAGCGCTTGCGAGCGCTTCCGGGGGCGGCTTGGTATGGTCTCGCTCGACCTACCGCCCCTCATTGGCCGCCCCCCAATGGCCGCCCCCCTGTATGGGCCGACACGACCTGCCTAGCGGTTTCACGGAAGAGCAGCTGCGCGCGTTCATGAAGGCCATCCTGGCCGATCTGCACGCGCTCGAACGCATGCTCACCGAGGACCGGTTCGAGACCGGGATCCGCCGCATCGGCGCCGAGCAGGAGATGTTCCTGCTCGATCGCGCGGGACGCGCGTGGTGCGGGGCCGACGCGATGATGAAGCGCCTTGCGCATCCGCAGTTCACCTACGAGCTCGCGCAGTTCAACCTCGAGTGCAACCTCGCACCGCAGGTCTTCGGCGGCAACTGCCTGTCGGCCATGGAGGCCGAGCTGCGCGAACTGCTGTTGCGTGCGCGAACGGCGGCGAAGGAGATGGGCGGCGGCATCGTGTTGTCCGGAATCCTGCCGACGCTGCGCCGCGCCGACCTGACGCTCGCTTCGATGGTGCAGAACCCGCGCTTCCTGGCCCTCAACAACGCGATCTCCGTGTTGCGCGGCGGCGAGTTCCAGTTCCGCATCAAGGGCGTCGACGAGCTCGACATGACGCACGACAACGTGATGCTCGAGTCGTGCAATACGAGCTTCCAGGTCCACTTCCAGGTCGGGCCACGCGAGTTCGCGAAGCTGTACAACGTCGCGCAGGCGATCACGGCGCCCGTGCTGTCCGTCGCGACGAACTCGCCGGTGTTGCTCGGCCGCCGCTTGTGGCGAGAGACGCGCGTGGCGCTGTTCCAGCAGTCGGTCGATGCGCGCTCCGCGGCGCATCAGCACCGCGGCCGCCGGCCCAGGGTGAACTTCGGCGACGGTTGGGTGCGGGACTCGGTGCTCGAGATCTTCCGCGAGGACATCGCGCGCTTCCGCGTCGTGCTCGCGACCGACATCGACGAGAACCCCGCGGCCGTGCTCGACCGCGGCGGCGTGCCGGCCCTCACGGCGCTGCGTCTGCACAACGGCACGGTCTACCGCTGGAACCGCGCTTGCTACGGCATCAGCGACGGCAAGCCGCACCTACGCATCGAAGCGCGCGCGTTCCCCGCCGGGCCGAGCGTCATAGACGAGATGGCGAACGCCGCCTTCTTCTTCGGCCTCATGGCAGCCGTCTCGCACGAGTTCGACGACGTCGGCAGGGTGATGTCGTTCGACGACGCGAAGGGCAACTTCGTCGCGGCGGCTCGCCTTGGACTGCAGGCCAACCTGACCTGGTTCCACGGGCGCGAGCACTCGGCGCAGCAGCTGATTTCCGAGGTGCTGTTGCCGATGGCGCGCCACGGGCTCGAGAACGCCAAGCTCGACAGCGGCGACATCGACCGCTACCTCGGCGTCATCGCGGAACGGTGCAAGCGAGGTCGCACGGGCGCGCGCTGGGTGCTCGATTCACTCGCTGCGATGGGTGAGAAGGGCACGAAGGACCAGCGCATGGCGGCGCTCGTGCGCGCCACGCAGGTGCGCCAGGAGGTCGGCGAGCCCGTGCACACCTGGGAGCTGGCCGACACGGGCGAGTTCGAGGGCTGGAAGGAGAGCTATGTACAGGTCGGTCAGTTCATGACGACGGACCTGTTCACGGTGCATCCCGAGGACGTCGTCGACCTCGCGGCGAGTCTGATGGACTGGCGGCACATCCGCCACGTGCCGGTCGAGGACAACGAGGGCCGGCTCGTCGGCCTGGTGTCGCACCGGATGCTGCTGCGGCTCGTCGGCCAGGGCATGCGCAGCACGGATCGCGCCCCGGTCGCCGTGAAGGACATCATGCGCACGAACCCGATCACGGTGACGCCGAGCACACCGACGCTCGAGGCCATCGACCTGATGCGCCGCCACCGCGTCGGCAGCCTGCCCGTGATCGAGGAGAGCAACCGCCTGGTCGGCATCATCACGGAGCGCGACCTGATCCGCGTCGCGGCGATGTTGTTCGAGAAGCACCTGCGCGAGACCACGTCCGAGTGATCGGACGGCGCTCGCGTCATTCGTGCGCGAGGCCGTAGAAACCCGGATCGACGATCGGCGGGCAGAGCTCGGGCGGCAACAGCAGCGTGCGCGCGGCCCAGATCTCGGTGAACACGCGGTATTGCAGCGCGGTCTGGTCGAGGTAGGCGACGCCGTCGCTGCCGCCGGTGCCGATGCGGCGGCCGATCACGCGTTCGACCATGCGCGCGTGCCGCTGCCGGAACACGAGCATCGACTGTTCGCATTCGATGAGCCCATCGATGATCTGGCCCGGCCAGCTCAGCAGCGGCAGCGTGCGATTGCTGTCGATGAACAGGATCGCCGCGCGCAGGCGGCGCACGAAGCTGCGCCGCTCCGATGGTTCGTCCTCGGCCTGCAGGTGGCGCCGCGCGCCTTGCAGCTGGCCGCGGTAGCGCGCGCGCAGGCGGTCTTCGTCGGCGGGCGTGAGAGCCTGTTGCTTCACGGCGTGATCGATCGCGCGCCGGTAGAGGACCTCGTGGCCCTCGAGGTAGCGCTCCACGAAGTCCTGCACGACCTGCTCGTCGCGCGCGTCGCCCGGCGAGCTGCCGTGGATCGGCGTGCGCTGCAGCCACCCGGCGACCGCGGTTTTCAGCGTCGGCACGTCGCGCTGCCTGCGCTCGACGCGCAAGAGCGCGGGCGAGGCGGAACCGTCGGGACTCTTCAGCGCTGCGACGTAGCTGCCTTCGTTGCCGAACGGGATGCGGTCGGCATCGGGCAGGCCCATCAGGATCTCGATCTCGCGCAGCTGCGCGGACTGGAACCCGCTCGCCGGATACAGCTTGTCGCGGAACGTCAGGTAGTCCTGCGTCCGCATCGTCTCCATGAGCCGGAAGTGCTGGCCCGCGAGATCGAACGCGATCGTGATCCGGCGCAGGCTCGACACGGCACCCGCGAGCGCGTTCTCGGGCACCGGGATCTTCGCGAAGAGGTTGCGCGCGGCGACCAGCTCGCGCAACACGAGCTTGAACCAGAGCTCGTCGATCTGGTGGATCACGATGAAGCGGACCTCGTCGTCGATCAGCTCGTCTTCGCTCGTTGCCGTGCCGAGCTGCAGGCGCAGCAGTTCTTCGACCCGGATGTAGTCCCAATAACTGGTCGGACGGCTCTGCCCTGGATCCATGCGGCCAATCTACCGCGTGGTCCGTGTCAACGCTTCGTGAGGTTGAAGGTGACCGGGGGCACGTCCCTGCCCGGCTCGATCACGAGCTGGCGCTCGGTCTCCTTCATGTCCAGGAGGGCGTCGAAGGGATTGCCGGCCGCGTCGCGGCTCGCGTGGATCTTGTAGGTGCCCGGTGGCACGCGCTTCAGCAGGCGGAAGCGGCCGTCGCCGTCGCTCACCGCGGTCGCGTTGAAGAACGCGCGCGTCAAGCGCGCTGGTTCCGGCGTCGTCCCCACGTTGTCGCCCATCGACCAGAGCGAGACCTTGACCTGTCCCCATGGCTGGCCGCCGACCGTCGTGACGCCCCCGACGGTCACGCCGAGCGCGAGCTGGATCACGCCGGCGTCGACGATCTGTCCCTCCGTCTCGAGATTCAGGTTGATGACTGTGCCTTCGCAGTAGCTCGGATGCGACGCGCGCAGCATGTACTCGGCGAGCGCCAGCTTCGTGAAGCGGAAGCGGCCCTGGTTGTCGGTCGTCGTCTGCTTCTTCGTGTGCTTCTCGGGCATCGCGCTGAAGCGGCTGCCGAAGATCGGCAGGTCCGCGGCGATGCCGCCGTTGAAGTCCGTGGCGACCGTGGCCCCGGCCACGGGCTGGCCACGGTCGTCGATCACCGTGCCCGTGATCGAGGCGCCGAAGCCGAGTTGGGCGATCACCTCGACGACCGGCCCGCCCTCGACGACCGTGAACGGCGGCGAGAGCGTCTTCGCGTGCTGCGCATCCTCGATCTGGAAGCGGAACTCGCCGCTCGGGACGCCGCGGATCAGCGCCCATTCCCCGCCGAGATCGTCTGGATAGTCACCGGGGGTCACGGTGCGGTCGGGGAACGACGGCTCGTTGCCGATGCCGAGCGGGTTGTTCGGGAAGTATCGCTTGAGACCGAGCCGGTAGGACTTGACGGGTGCCTGGTTCTTGCCGAGCACACTGAGGTGGACCATCGCGCGCTGCGCGCAGACGAGCTTCAGGTTCATGTCGCCCGTCATGACCATGCCGTTCTTTGCAGCAGCGTGTTGGCCCGACGTCGCGAGCACCTGGTAGGGGCCCGCGCGCAGGCTCGGGAACTCGAACGATCCGTCGTCGGCGCACGCAACGATCGCGGTCTGCGGCGCCTTGCTGCTGAGGCCCGTGGCGGTCACGTTCGCACCCGCGATCCCGTTGCCGTCCTGGTCGACGACGACGCCGGCGATCGGTTGGCCGAGCTCCACTTCGATCGTGTAGGCGTTGTTCTCGGGCTTCAGCTGCTGGTTCAGCAAATGCGCCATCGCGTAGCCGCGGGCTTCCACGACGAGGTTGATCAGCCCTTGCCGCGGTGCGTTCGTGAAGCGGAACGTGCCGCTGGGTCCCGTCGTCGCGCTGACGCCACGTTCGCGGCCCGGCGTGGGGACCAGAGAGTGCGAATGGTTGCTGTCTTCGAGGAACACCGTCGCGTCCGCGACCGGCCCCTTGCCGATCGCATCGATCACGCGGCCCTGGACGAGCATTCCCTGCTCGAGCTGCAGGTCGCCGCAATCGTACCAGGCACCATTGCGCACCGTGACCTGGGTGCGGCTCAGCTCGGGATGGTCCGGGCTCACGACGCGCAAGTCGACGGGCTTGCCAGGCTGCAGCAGGCCGAGCGCGAACGTGCCGTCGGCGGCGGTCTGCGTGCTCGCGATGGGCGGGCTGACGATGCCTGCGCGGGCCTCGAGGAAGATCTTGATCGGATCGTTCATGCCGCTCTCGAGCAGCAGCACCTGCACGTCGGCAGCCACGGCGCCGTTCGGCAGCAGCACGCGGCCACGCACCCCTTGCGCGGCCTGGCGGTTCGAGGGTCCGCCGGCCTCGGTGCGGACCGAGTCCTGCGTGACCGGCACGGGCACGAGATGCTGCGGTTCGGCGGGCTTCGGCAGTTGTTGGGCCGAGGGCGCCGGCGCGTCCGAAGGCGCGGCAGGCGCGTGGTCGCCCGGCAGGCCCAGGTAGCAGGTGAGGCCCGCGGCCAGGGTCGCGAGCAGCAGCAATGGGACGACGATCTTGGTGGCGTTCGACACGGCAGGAGCTCCTCCGGAACTCGTCGGACGGCTCTGCCCTGCGTTTATGCCGCCAGGCCTGCGTCAGCGCTTCGTGAGGTTGAAGCTGACCGTGGCCTTGTCCCTGCCCGGCTCGATCACGAGTTGCTGCTCGCTTTCCTTGATGTCCATCAAGGTGTCGAAGGGGTTGCCGTTCGTGACGCGGCTCGCGTTGATCTTGTAGGTGCCCGGTGGCACGCGCTTCAGCAGATGGAAGTTGCCGTCGCCGTCGCTCACCGCACTCGCGTTGAACATCGCGCGCTGCGTGCGCGCCGCGTCCGGGGGTGCCCCTGCGGGGTCGCCCATGGGCGAGGAGAGCGAGACCTTGACCTGTCCGGTCGGCTGGCCGCCGACCATCGTGACGCCTTCGACCAACGCGCCGAGCGAGAGCTGGATCACACCGGCGTCGACGATCTGTCCTTCGTTCTCGAGTTTCAGGTTGATGACGGAGCCTTCGCAGTAGTCCGCGTGCGTGACGCGCACCATGTACTCGGCGTAGGCCAGCTTGTTGATGCGGAAGCGACCCTGCGCGTCGGTCTTCACCGAAGCCTTGCTGTGCTTCTCGGGCATCATGTCGCGGAAGAGCCGGAAGATCTCCGAGTCCGCAGCGATGCCGCCGTTGAGGTCCGTGGACACGGTGGCACCCGCGACGGGTTTGCCGCGGTCGTCGATGACGGTGCCCTGGATCGAGCCGCCGAGCACCAGTTGCGTCACGACTTCGACGACCGGTCCACCCTCGACGACCGTGAACGGCGGCGACAGCGTCTTCGCGTGCTGCGAGTCCTCGATCTGGAAGCGGAACTCGCCGCTAGGCAGACCGCGGATCAGCGCCCATTGTCCGCCGTCCTGATAGTCGCCAGGGTTCACGGTGCGGTCGGGGAACTCCGGCACGTTGCCGATCCCGAGCGGATTGGCCGGGAAGTAGCGTTTGAGACCGAGCCGGTAGGACTTCACGGGCGCCTGGTTGTTGCCGACCACGCTGAGCCTGACCATGGCGCGCATCGCGCACACGAGCTTCAGGTTCATCTCACCCGTCATCACCATCCCGTTCTTGCCCTCGGCGTGCTGGCCCGACGTCGCGACCACCTGGTAGGGGCCCGTGCGCAGGCTCGGGAACTCGAACGACCCGTCCTCCGCGCACGCAACGCTCGCGGTCTGCGGCGTCTTGCTGCTGAGTCCCGTGGCAGTCACGTTCGCACCCGCGATCGCGTTGCCGTCCTGGTCGACGACGACGCCGGCGATCGGTTGGCCGAGCTCCACTTCGATCGTGTAGTCGTTGTTCTCGGGCTTCAGCTGCTGGTTCAGCAACTGCGCCGTCGCGTAACCGCGGGCTTCCACGACGAGGTTGATCAGCCCTTGCCGCGGCGCGTTCGTGAAGCGGAACGCGCCGTTCTGTTCCGTCGTCGTGCTGACGCCGCGTTCACGACCCGGCGTGGCGACCATCGCGTGCGACTGGTTGCTGCCCTCGAGGAACACCGTCGCGTCCGCGACCGGCACCTTGCTGATCGCTTCGATCACGCGACCCTGGACCAGCATTCCCTGCTCGAGCTGCAGGTCGCCGAAATCGTACCAGTCGCCCTCGCGCACCTTGACCTGCGTCCGGTTGAGCTCCGGATGGTTCGGGCTCACGACGCGCAAGTCGACGGACTTGGACGGTTGCAGCAGGCCGAGCTCGAACATGCCGTCGGGGCTGGTCTGCGCGCTCGCGATGGGCGGGCGGACCTTGCCGGCGCGCCGGTCGAGGAAGATCTTGATCGGATCGTTCATGCCGCTCTCGAGCAGCAGCACCTGCACGTCGGCAGCAACGGAGCCGTTCGGCAGCAGCACGCGGCCACGCACCCCCTGCGGGGCCTGGCTGTTCGAAGCGCCACTGACAGCGGTGCGTTCCGGGGCTTGCCTGGGGGGCGCGGTGACTTCGGGCTTCGGTGGAGCCGCGGGTTTCGGCGCTGCTTGCACCGCGGGCGCTGGCCCGCCCGTGGGTGCCGGTGGTGCGTGATCGTCCGACAGCCCCTGGAAGTAGAAAAAGGCCGCGGCAAGGGCCGCGAGCAGGAGCAACGGGACGACGATCTTGGTGGCGTTTGACACAGCAGTAGTTCGGGTCAGTGTAGCGGGGGAAGGTCGATATCACGCTCCACACGGCGTTGTCCAGCGGCCACCGTCACGGTGGTCGCGGAGCGCTGGAGCTGCATGAGTTGCTGGACGATCTGCGTTTCGGTGGCGGTGCCGACGACGGCTGCACGCAAGTCGTAGTCGCCGGGTGGTACGCGGCGCGGCATCACGAAGGCGCCGTCGGGGTCGGTCACGGCTTCGAGCCGGACCGCGGCCACGCCACTCGGCGCGCCGGGCGGCGTGCCGGCGGGCACACGCGAGCTGAGCACCACCCTCATCTGGCCGGCGACGCGCCCGTCGACCGTGGCTCGTCCGGTCACAGTGGCGCCGCTCGGCAGGCGGATCGCGGGCAGCGACTGCTCGCCCGCGACGACGAAGTGCAGGCCCGGAACCAGCGTGCGGCACGCCTCTTCGTGGTCGATCTCGAGCTGGTAGCTGGTCAGTGCGAGCCGCGGCAGCACGAAGTTGCCCTCGGCATCGGTCACGACGCGCATCGCCGTGATGCGCTCGGGCACTGCGCCCGCGAGCATGCGCCAGGTCGGCCTGTCCGGCGTGGCGCCGTCGGCCTGGGTGACCACGGTGGCTCCGGCCAGCGGCTCGCCTGCCTCGTCGAGCACGCGGCCGCGCAGCGTCACGCCAGCCGAGAGCACGACGTCGACGCTCTGGTCGCCCGGCCCGGCGCCTTCGGTCGGCTCGATCTTGACCTCCTCGGACAGCGTCTTGGCCCAACCCTCGGCGACCACCTGGCACTTGAACACGCCGATGGGCACGCCGGTCAGCTCCGCGAAGTCCGTCAAGCCGTCGAGCCGCACGCGTTGTTCGGGCACGTCGGCGACGTGGCCGATCTGGCCGCCCTGGTCGGCGAAGAACCGGCGCAGCGCGAGCTGGTAGCTGCGCACGACCTGGCGTTCGGGCGTCAGCACACGCACGCGCAGCGTGGCGCGCCGGGCCAGCACGATGCGCACGTCCGCGGCCCCCGATGCCACCTCGCGCAGGTCCTGCGTCTCGTAGCCTTCTGCGGTGACGCGCAGCCGGTTGGTTCCCGGCGCGAGGCCCATGATCTCGAACCGGCCGTCGTCACCACTCTCTCCGGAGACCGGGCTCGCTGCGGTCTGCTGCGGCTGCCAGACCTCGATCTGGGCAGCCGCGACCGGCTCGCCGCGCTGGTTGGTCACGTGACCAGCGACGCTCTGCCCCGTCGGCAGCCCGAAGTTGATTTCGATCGGCAGCTCGCTCGTGAGCTGGATGTTCTGCCGCAACACGCGCGCGAAACCCGGAGCGACCGCGGCGACCTGCACCACGCCGCGGCTCGGCGCGTGGTTCACCTCGTAGTAGCCGTTCTGGTCGACGACCGTGCTGAGGCCGCGATCGAGGCCCGACAACGAGCGCAGCGCCGCATCTTCGAAGGCCGTGCCGGTCAGGATCGTCACGATGGCCTGCGGCACCGGGATGTCGTCCCGCCCTTCGACGGTCACGCGGCCCTTCACGGTGGCGCCCTTCACGAGCGTGATCGCGCCGAGGTCGTGCCAGGCACCGGCGAGCAGCTTGAGCCCACCGAGCCGCACCGTCGCGTGCTGCGGCGAGACCACGCAGACCTCGTAGATCTTGTCCTGCACGACGGGCAGCCCCACGGCGAACGTGCCATCGGCCGCGCTCTGCGTCGATGCCAAGGGCCCTTGGCCGTGGCGGTAACGCCGCTTGACCGTCAACGCGAATGGGTCGTTGGCCGCGCTCTCGACCAGGTGGATGTAGACGCCGGCGAGCGCGCGGTTGTCGCTGTCCAGCACGAGGCCGCGCAGTCCCTGCGCGACGGCCGGGCCCTCCGCGGCAGTACGCGCCTCGGCGTTCGTGGCCGGTTGCCGCGATGTCTCGGGGGTCCGCGGGTCGGCCACGACGGGCGCCGGTGCCGGCGATGGTGGGGTGGTGGGGTCGGCCGTCCGCGACTCGGGCGCCGGCGTGACCTGCGAGCTGCTGCCAAACCACGAGTTGGCGCCGAAGACCGCCGCCGCACCCAGTGCTGTGCCGAGCACGGCCAACAGAAACCTGCCCTTCTGCTTCATGACGTGGACCAGGTGTTCTGCAGAGGCGGCATCACGGGAAGGTTACTGGACGAGCAGGCAGTCGCTCCAACACATGGGGGGCAGCGCGGACCGAAGGAGCACCGCAGCGAGCCGAGCTGCGCCCCCCTGTCGGGGCCCTACGGCACCACCGCGGGCCGACGACCCTGCAAAGACGCTCCTGGTGCATATTCCTTCCCGTCGCAGCGAGGTTGATGGGCTCGTTCCTCGGGTGGAGCGTACCCGGCCGGCAGCCTTCGCGCCGTCCCGGTTCGAGCTCATCTGCGTGCAACCATCGCGCCTTCGCAGCCAGCCTTGCTTCGCGTTCCCGAGGGTCGTGGCCCGCGATCGCCAGCGCGCGTCCGCGAAGAGCGCACTGGACTCCGGCGATGCCAAGCCCTTCACTTTCGGTGCCTTGGAAGCGGTGGCTTCCGGGAGACCTCGAATCGATGGCTAGAAAGCGCTCCGACAAGCCGAACCCTCCGGCGACTCCCCAGCCCGCCCGCCCCTCCCCCGACCGCATCAACCAGCTCGAGCGACTGATCGAGCTGATGGTCAGCAAGGACGTAGTCGAAGTCGAGCTCGAAGAGGCCGGTACGCGCTGGCGGGTGCGCCGGACCGAGCCGCAGACCGTCACGTATGCTGCACCGGCCGCAGTGTCGATGCCGCCCATGAGCATGGCGCCCGCTGCCGGCCACGCGGCCCCCGCGGCACCGGCAGCGGCTGGCGCCGAGCCCCAGGGCGAGGTGTTCAAGTCGCCGATGCTCGGCACCTTCTATCGCGCCGCTTCGCCGGAGGCCGAGCCCTTCGCGAAGGTCGGCGACAAGGTCACGGCCGACAAGACGCTCTGCATCATCGAGGCGATGAAGGTCATGAACGAGATCAAGGCCGAGCGCGAGTTCGAGATCCTCGACATCCTCGTCAAGAACGGCGAGCCGGTCGAGTTCGGGCAGCCCCTGTTCCTGATCAAGTAGGCGCCCGGCAATGTTCCATCGCATCCTGATCGCCAACCGCGGCGAGATCGCGCTGCGGATCTTGCGCGCCTGCAAGGACCTCGGCATCGAGACGGTCGCGGTCTACAGCGAGGCCGACCGGGACTCGCTGCACCTGCGCTACGCCGACGAGACCATCTGCATCGGTCCGGCAGCGAGCAGCGAGAGCTATCTCAACATCCCGGCGCTGATCGCTGCGGCCGAGATCGCCGACGTCGAGGCCATTCATCCGGGCTATGGCTTCCTGTCCGAGAACGAACACTTCGCCGAGGTCTGCCAGAGCTGCAACATCAAGTTCATCGGCCCCTCGCCGAAGGCCATCGCGCAGTGCGGCGACAAGGTCGCAGCGAAGCGCCTCGCGACCGAATCGGGCGTGCCGACCGTGCCGGGCTCGGACGGCCCGGTCGACAACGAGCAGGATGCGCTCGCCGTCGCGCGCAAGATCGGCTTCCCGGTGCTCGTGAAGGCGGCGGCCGGCGGCGGCGGCCGCGGCATGCGCGTCGCGCACAACGAGCCGAGCCTCGTCACGGGCTAGCATTCGGCGCGCAGCGAAGCCGAGAAGGCGTTCAAGGACTCGACGGTCTACCTCGAGAAGTACATCGAGAAGCCGCGCCACGTCGAGATCCAGATCATGGGCGACCAGCACGGCAACATCGTGCACCTCGGCGAGCGCGACTGTTCGCTGCAGCGGCGGCATCAGAAGCTCGTCGAAGAGAGCCCGTGCCCGGTGCTCGACGACGCGACGCGTCAGGCGATGGGCGACGCCGCGGTCCGGCTCGCGAAGGCCGCGAACTACTGGTCGGCCGGCACGGTCGAGTTCCTGCTCGACAAGGACAAGAACTACTACTTCATCGAGGTCAACTCGCGGATCCAGGTCGAGCACCCGGTCACCGAGCTCGTCACCGACACCGACCTGATCCGCGAGATGATCAAGATCGCGGCAGGCGAACGGCTCTCGTTCCGCCAGGAGGACATCCGCCTGCGCGGCCACGCGATGGAGTTCCGCATCAACGCGGAGGATCCCGACCACAACTTCAAGCCGAGCCCCGGTACGATCCGCACGTTCATCGCGCCCGCCGGTCCCGGCGTACGCTGGGACAGCCACATCTACCAGGGCTACACGGTGCCGCCGCACTACGACTCGATGGTCGGCAAGCTCATCATCCACCGGCACACGAGGAAGCAGGTCATCGAGGTCGCGCGCCGGGCGTTGCAAGAGCTGACGACCGAAGGCATCGTGACGACCGCGAGCCTGTTCCTGCGCATCCTCGACCACTCGGACTTCCGCGCGGGCCAGGTCGACACGGGTTTCATCGACCGCTACTTCTCGCCGCGCTGATGAAGGCGCCAAAGCAACGCGTTTCGGGTCGACTGCTGTTCGTGGCGAACCTGGTCGTCGCGAACGCAGCCGCCGCGATGGCCGTGGTGACGTTCCTGAAGCCCGACGTGCTCGGCCCGCTCCCGGCGCCGCAGTCCGCCGGCGAGCGCGTCGCGATCCTGCGGCTCGACACGGCGCTGGCTTACTGCGTCCTCGCCGCCAGTGCCGGGCTCTTGTTCTGGAACTTCGCATGGCTCGTGCGCCGGCCCGAGCGCCTGCCACCCTCGAACTGGGTCGTCAGCGAAACGCCGTCGGGTCCCGTGCGGGTGTCCCGCGAAGCGCTCGAAGTGGGTCTGCGTCTCGCCGGCGAGGCCTTGCCCGAGGTCACGCGACTGCGTGTCCAGGTCGACACGTCGGTGCAGAAGCGCATCCTCGTCACGGGTCAGTTCCAGTGCGCGGAAGGCCAGAGCAACCTCGCCGCGAGCCAGCGCCTACGGCAGGCGATGATCGACCGCTTCGGCGAGATGGTGCGCCCGGCCGATGGGGGGCGCGTGGAGTTCGATCTCGAGTTCCAGGGTTTCGCGGGCAAGCTCGGCAAGAAGGGCGAAGTCCCGCCGCCGCCGAACGACTCCGCACCGTTCACGGGTCCCAAATACCCGATCGACGACGACACGAGCTTCGGAGGCACGCCGTGAGCCTTCGCGTCGGGGTGCTGACGGGTGGTGGCGATGCACCGGGTCTCAACGCCGCGATCTGTGGCCTCGCGCGACGGTTGCTGGCGGCGGACGCGTTGCTGATCGGCTTTCAGGACGGGTGGCGCGGTCTGATCGACGACGCGACGCGATCGCTGCAGGGTGAGAACTTCCAGCACCTGCTCGTCTACGGCGGCACGCTGCTCGGCAGCAGCGGCGACAACCCGTATCGCGACGAGGCCGCGATGGTGCCGAAGGTGCTCGCGACGATCGCGCGGCATCGGCTCGATGCGCTCGTCGCGATCGGCGGCGAAGGCACCCTCGGGGCCGCGGACCGACTGTTCCGTGAACACCGCGTGCCGGTCGTCGGCGTACCGAAGACGATCGACAACGACCTCGACGGGACCGACTTCACGTTCGGCTTCTTCTCGGCGGTCGAGGTCGCGACGCGCGCGATGGACGATCTGCGCAGCACCGCCGAGTCGCACTCGCGAGTCATGGTCGTCGAGTGCATGGGACGCCACGCGGGCTGGATCACGGCCTACGCGGGCGTCGCCGCGGGCGCCGAAGCGATCCTCGTGCCGGAGCGACCCGCGCATCTCGAAGAGGTCTGCCACAACCTCGAGCGCTTGCGACGCTCCGGCGCGAAGTCGGCGATCGTCGCCGTGGCCGAAGGCGCGCGCATCCTCGAGCGCGGCGTCAGTCTGTCGTCGACCGAGAAGGACGAGTTCGGCGAGTTCAAGACCGGTGGCACAGCGGCGCTCGTCAGCCGGCGGATCCAGGAACGGCTCGGCTGGGAAGCGCGACATCTCGTGCTCGGCCACCTGCAACGCGCCGGCAAGCCGATCGCGTTCGACCGCATCTTCGCGCTGCGACTCGGCGCGCGCGCCGCGCGTCTCGTGCTCGAGAAGCGCTTTGGCTTCATGGCCGCGATGCGCGCCGGGGAGATCGTCGACGTGCCGCTCCAGGCCGCGGTCGCGGCGCGCAAGACGCTGACCGACAAGTTTCTCGACCGCTACGAAACGTTCTTCTTGCCGGTGGGATCGCCATGAGCATGTATCCTGGTCTTGGTATGGACTGGTTGCTGCGTTTGGTGCCCGGGTTCGTCGTCGCGCTGCTGCCAGCGCAACAGCAGCCCCAGGTCCCTCCGGTGGCGCCTGGCGCCACGCCGCCGACCACGCGCTCGATGCCGATGCGCGGACCGACGACCCGGATGATGGAGCAGTTGACGCCGGTGTGGGTCGACCTGCCGACCCCACAGCAGCCGTTCCAGGGGTTCCCCGTGTTTCCGCAGCGCCTCAGCGGCTACGGAGCCTACCCTCGCCCCGGAGAGTTTTTCGAGCCTGAGGCGCGCCGCAAACGGCTCGAGGAGTACCAGAACAACCCGCCCGTGCTCGTGCCGTCGGAGCCCGAGCCCCCGGGGTGGCCGCGGTGGGCGAGGCTCAAGGACAAGGAACCGCTGCCCTACGCCGAGAACCTGGCCTTGCTCGTGCGCCACGGCGATCGCGTCTGGTGGCGCGGCGTCGACGACGATGCGTTCGTGCCGCTCTATTTCCACGACAAGTTCGTCACGCTCGGCGTCGGCGCGCAGGTGGAAGTCCGGCAGGCCGGAGAATTCGAGCTGCTGCTGCACAACAGTACGCGCATCATCTCGCAGGGACCCGCGGCGCTGCGCCTCGCCGCGATGGACCAGACCACCGTCCACGTCGAAGTGCAGACGCTGACGCGCCTGCGGTTGCGGGTGTCGCAGCGCGATCACACGTTCGTGCTGCCCGACGGCAGCAAGATCCGCATCACCTCGCCGGCGGCCACCGCCGAAGCGACGGGGCCGGCGTTCTTGATCCTGCTGCGCGAAGACGAGCCTGGGTGGCTCGGCGGCCGCGCTTCGATCTTCAACGCCGGACAGCGGCCGGTCCTGTACGAGAGCGCACTCGGCGAGTGGACGCTCGAACCGGGCCAGCGCGCCACGTTCTTCCTGCACCCACCAACACACATGATCCCGGCGAACGTGGTGGCCGAGGGCATCACGCTCGAGGCCGATGGCCACGCATTGCGCGCCACGTCTGCGGGCCCGGCGCACGTCTCCTGGTGCGGCGCGCGCTTCGCCCTGGAGGCCAACACGTCGGTGCGCCTCGATCCCCTGCAGGGTCAGCCGTTCGCGGCGCCCGCCGGTGCTGCGTCTGTGCCACCCCAGAAGAAACCATGAAGGACAAACCTCGTGCCCTCGTCACCGGTGGAGCCGGTTTCATCGGGTCCCACCTGTGCGAACGGTTGTTGGCCGACGGCTGCCAGGTCGTCGCCATGGACAACCTGATCACGGGGTCGCTCGCGAACATCGAGCATCTGTTCGGCCGCCCCGATTTCGTGTTCTACGAGCAGGACGTCACGAACTTCATCCACGTGTCCGGCCGGCTCGACTACATCCTGCACTTCGCGTCGCCCGCGAGCCCGATCGACTACCTCGAGCTGCCGATCCAGACGCTGAAGGTCGGCGCGCTCGGCACGCACAAGGCGCTCGGTCTCGCGAAGGCCAAGAACGCGCGCTTCCTGCTGGCCAGCACGAGCGAGGTCTACGGTGATCCGCTCGTGCATCCGCAGCGCGAGGACTACTGGGGCAACGTCAACCCGGTCGGGCCGCGCGGCGTCTACGACGAAGCGAAGCGCTTCGCCGAGGCCATCACGATGGCCTACCAGCGCACGCACGGCGTCGAAACGCGCATCGTGCGCATCTTCAACACCTACGGCCCGCGCATGCGCCTCAACGACGGCCGCGTGTTGCCCGCGTTCATGAGTCAGGCTCTCGCCGGCCAACCGCTCACGGTCTTCGGCGACGGCTCGCAGACGCGTAGCTTCTGCTACGTCGACGATCTCGTCGAGGGCATCACGAGGCTGCTACACAGCAACGAGAAGCTGCCCGTCAACATCGGCAACCCGCGCGAGATGACGATCCTGCAGTTCGGCGAAGCCGTGCAGAAGTCCACCGGGTCCAAGGTGCCGATCGACTTCCGTCCGTTGCCGGTCGACGATCCCAAGGTGCGCCGCCCCGACATCGGCAAGGCGCAGCGTGTGCTCGGTGGGTGGGCTCCCGTCGTTCCGCTCGAGGAGGGCCTCGCGCGCACGACGGCCTACTTCCGCAAGAAGCTCGCGATGACCTGATCGCCCTTCTGATCCGCGAGATGTCGAGCCCGGCCCTGGTAGCGGATGCGGTCACGCGCGCGGCGAAGAGCCTGCGCGATCACGTCGTGCGCACGCCGACCGTGCCTTCAGCCTGGCTGTCGGCAGCGACGGGCGCCGAAGTGCGGCTCAAGCTCGAGAACGTGCAGCACACGGGTTCCTTCAAGCTGCGCGGTGCCACGCACGCCCTGCTGCGCCTGCGGCCGGCTGCGCGCAACGCCGGAGTCGTGGCCGCTTCGTCGGGCAATCACGGACTCGGTCTCGCCGCGGCTGCGCAGAAGCTCGGCGTGCCGGCGACCGTCTACGTGCCGAGCACGACGCCTGTGCAGAAGCGCGAGGCGATCACGCGCATGGGCGCGACGGTGCTCGTGCACGGCGACGACTGCGTGGTAACGGAGCAGCACGCGCGCGCCGTCGGCAGCTCGACGGGCCGGCACTACGTGTCGCCCTACAACGACGCCGACGTGATCGCGGGGCAGGGCACGGTCGCGGTCGAGCTGCTCGAGCAGTGGCCCGAGGTCGAGGTCGTCTATGTGGCGCTCGGGGGAGGCGGCTTGATCGGCGGCATGGCTGCCTTCGCGCGGTCGGTGCAACCCTCGATCGAGTGGGTCGCCTGCTCGCCGGTCCGGTCGCGCGCCATGGCCGAGTGCGTGCGGCAGGGTCGCATCGTCGACGTGCCCTGTCGCGACACGCTGTCGGACAGCACCGCGGGTGGCGTCGAGCCCGGCGCGATCACGTTCACGCTCTGCCAGGAGGTCGTCGACCGCTACCTCGACGTCGAAGAGGACGCGATCCGGCACGCCCTGTTCGCCACGCTCGAGCACCAGCATCTGCTCGTCGAAGGAGCCGCTGCGGTTGCCATCGCCGCCTGCCTGCAGGACCGCGAACGGCGCGGGCGACGCGCTGCAGTCGTGGTCTGCGGCGGCAACCTGCCGCTGAGCCTGCTGCGCGTCCTTTTGTCCTGACTCAGTGCCTGTTCACTGCGCCGAGCAGTTGATGAACAGCCCGACGTTCGCGGCACGGCTGTCGAGCCAACCGAGCAGCAGGCGAGCACCGTCGTGGCGCAGCTGCACCTGGTCCTGGTTCGCCGTGCCGTCGCCGAGGCCTGCCGGTGCTGTGAAGGTCGCGCCGACATCGACCGATACCGCGTGCTTCACGCGCGCCGCACCAGTGGCGGGATCCCCTTCGCGCCAGGCCACGAAGACGTAGTTGCCGATGCACCCGATGCCCGGCTGTGCCGACGGCGTCGTGGCGTTGTCGACCTGCACGTGTTGCACGACCGACCCGAGTGGCGAGAAGCGCGAGACCCACACGATGTTGCCCGCCTTCACGTAGCTCATGAACACGCGATCGGCCTCGCTGCAGATCGACGGCGCCGAGACCGCTCCGCCCTGCGCGCCCTGCACCGTGGTGGCGACGCTGTTCCACGAGAGACCATTGTTGGACGAGGTGTTGAAGAGCAGCGCATCGCTCTGGATCCAACACGCGTGCACCCGACCACTCGCGGCGGCGAGGCGCGGCTGGCTGCCGGCAGCCGTTGCCAGGTTCAGGCGCTTTGCCTGGCCCCAGGTGCCGCCGGCGTCGGCGGTGCGCACCGCGTAGATGCCGCGCACGGCCGCGCCGAGCCGCTCGTCCTCGACGAGGATCCACGCAACCGCTCCGGCACAGGCCAGCTCGTGGTTGCTCTGGTTGGCCAGCCCGTCGCTCACGGTTCTGGGTTCGGACCACGACGCGCCGAGGTTCGTGGAACCCGTGGCAACGACACGCGCCGCGCCGACGCCGGGATCGCCGGACAGCCAGGCTGCGTAGCAGTAATCCCCGCTCTGGCTCAGGCGAAGCCTGCGGGCCTGTGGTGGGGGCATGACCACGTCGAGTTGTTGTGCCGGCAGGAACTCGGTGCTCCCTTCGGCGAAGCGCCGCACCCACACCTGGTTGCCACCCGCGATCCAGCCGACCGTGACGAGGTTCGGCGTGACGACGAGCTGCGGTTCGGTGGCGACCTGCGTGCCGCTCAGCGTCTGCTGCGGCGCCCAGGTAGCCCCGCCGTCGTTCGACACGCGATGCACGATGGCATTGCCCTCTTGCCACACCGCGTGGGCCGTCGCGCCGCGCAGTCCGAGTTGGAAGTCCACGACCGTGTTGTTGTCGAGCCGCTGGTCTTGGGCCGCGAAGGCGGGCGGGAACTCGAACATCGTGAACGCGGACTCGGGCAGCTGCGCTTGTCCGAACTGGTGCGCGACGCCGACGATCGTACCGCCGATCAGGGCACTCGTCGGCGTCGAGCAGGTGAGCGTCGTGTCGTTTGCGACGACCACGTTCGCGGCCGCGAAGCCGTCGAAGCCGACGGTCGTGTTCACGGTGCCGCCGAGTTGCAGCGCGCTGCCGTTGATCGTGACACGTTGCGCGTGATTGCGGAACGCGCTGTCCGGCGTCACCGCCGTGATCGACGGCGGCCCCGTGCGCACGACGAGCAGATCGATCGCGGCCGCGTTGCCATGTCCATCGTCGACGAGCAGGTTCGTCTGCACGAAGGCCGGCGCGAGGACCGGCTGCACTTCGAGCACGAACGTCGAACCCGGGACGGGCGTCGTGTAGACCAGGCCCGCGGCCGCGGCGGGGGGCCCGTTGAGCTGCCACAGCAGCGAGTCTCCCTCGGGGTCCGTCGCCGTGAACGTGAGCGTCTGCGTCCCGGCGGTCGGCAGCGAAAACGTGTAGCGCGGGCTCTGGCCAACGAGGTTGCCGGGCACCGTCATCACGGGCGCACCGTTGGGCAGCACGGGTGGCTCCGACGAGCCGCCGCCGCTGCTGCCGCCACACGAGGATGACCACGTCAGAAGGAGCAGACAGAGCGTTGCGAGGCGAAGCGCTTTCATGGGAGTGCGGAGGGGGACGAAGAGGCGTGCAGAGTAGCCGCGGCGCAAGGTGAGGTTGCAAGATCGGGAAAGCACCCGGGACCCGGAGCCAGGCCAGCCTGCGGGGCAGATTGGCTGACGCGCAATGGCTCCGCGTTCTGCTTCGTGCGCTGGCAACGATCCGTGGGCCACGGGCGGCAGCTCAGACGCAGCGCGCGAGGATCGCGAGGTCCTCCTCGCACGATGCCGCCTGCAGCGGTCCGAACGAGAACCGCATCATGCCGCCGAGCGGGCCTTTGTCGCCGCGGCGCGCCATGTCGCAGAGCCGGCCCGGCAGGATCGCCGCGTCGTGCTTCATCAGGCGTTCGTTGAACGCGTCGCCCGTGAGGCCATTCGGCAGAGCCGCCCAGTGGTAGAAGCCGCCACTGCCCGTGAACAGCTCGAAGCCGAGCCGGTGCAACCCCGCGGCATACCGCTGGCGCTGGCCCGTGTAGAAACCCGATATCGCCTTGCGCGCCAGCGCGACGCGTTCGCGCTGCAGCAGCTGCGTCACGTAGAGCTGCGAAGCGCGCGACACGCCGCCCATGCCGAACGAGCTGTAGTTGCGGAAGACCTCGATGTGGCGCTTGCTGCCGATGACCCACCCGATGCGCATGCCGGGCACCTGCAGGCCCTTCGTGGCGGCGCCGCAGACGAAGAGGTTCGTGTTGTCGATGTCCGTGATGTAACGCATCGCGCTCACGGGCTCGCCCTCGCAGAAGAACTCGTAGGCCTCGTCGAACACCGCGCCGCGGTCCTTGCCGCTGTAGGCCGCCACGATCTGCTTGAGGTCCGCGCCTGCGACCGTGACGCCCGTGGGATTGCACGGGTTGCTCTTCAACAGCACCACGCGATCCCCGCTCGGGTGGTCGGCCAGCGTGGGGCGGAAGCGATTCTGCCGATTGCTCGCGATCAGCGCGTGCGGCCTGCGCAGCAGCTGCAGCATGTCGAAGTACGGCGTGTATTCGGTCTCCTCGATGGCGACCTTCCAGTCCTCGAGCAGGAACGCGAGGATCGCGAACAGACCAGGGCGGCCGCCAGCGAACACCGCGACGTGGTCGGCCGTGATCGAAGCACCGTAGAAGTTGCGGTAGTAGTCGGCGATCGCCTCGCGCAGCGGCGGCTGGCCATCGGCCTTCGGATACATGCGGTCCGTGGCCGTGATCGCGATCGTGTCGGGCAGCGGTGGGCCGCCCGGAACCTGCGTCGTGAGCGGGAATCCCTGGGCCCAGGGATGCGTGGTCGGGTCCCCCATGTACTTGTGGGTGACCTCGGCGAAACGGAACAGGGTCTCGTAGACCCCCATGGGCGGGAACTGGCGCAGGATCACGGCGCGGAGACTACGCGGCGCCGGCCGCCGTTGCACCCGTTCGGGCTGCGGGTCGACCGCAACGGCTCAGGCCGTCGCCCTGCCGAAATCGCGCCAGAAGGACAGCCGCAGCAGATCGCGCGGGTGGATCGTGTCGCCGCTCATCGTGACCAGCAGATCCGCGAGCGCGGGCCAGCGGCCGAGGCCACGCAGGAACGACCGCACGAGCCACGGATGGCGCAGCGCGCGCTGCAGCGCCTTGGCGGCGAGGAACCGCGGCCCGAGCTCCCTCGCCCTTTCTCGCGCGTAGCTCGCGAGCGCCGCTCGGGACCGGGCCGGTTCGTGCAACGCCTGCCGCAGCGCCTCGGCCAGGGCCCGCGCGCCGAACAGAGCGTAGTAGATGCCCTCGCCCGTCAACGGATCGACGTAGCCTGCGGCGTCGCCGACGAGCGCGGCCCCCGCGAACGTCTGGGCCGTGGTCGACCAGGCCAACGGTCCCGTGCCGCGCCATGGCTCGAGGCGGCGCGCGCCCGCGAGCCGCTCGCCGATGCCGGGCGCGGACGGAAACCAGCCCGCGACGAACGCATCCCAGTCGCGGCTCGTGCGCGTCTGCAGCGCCTGGCGCGGCAGCACGAGGTTGACGCTGAACAGGTTCTCGTCGACGGTCGTCGCCGCGAAGAAGCCGCCCCGCAGCAGGTGGACTTCCGCGGTCGGCAGCGGCGACACGCCCTCGAAGTGGGCCACGAGCGCGAACTGGTCGAGCCATGTCTCGCGTCGTTGCACGCCGAGCTCGCGTGCGACCATCGAGTGCACGCCGTCGGCGCCGACGACCCAGCGAGCCGTGCATTCGTGCAACGCACCGCTCGGGTCGCGCAGCATCGCACCGGTGACGCTTCCGTCACGGTCGCGCAGCAGCGTCTTGCATTCGTGGCGCGGCAGGAAGGTCGCGCCAGCGCGTTCTGCTGCCTGCACCAGCCAGTGGTCGAAGCGCTCGCGGCGGACGCCGAAGCCGGACCGGTCGGTGGCGGGGCGCCCGGCCAGTTGGCGGAACCGGCCGAGCGCGCGCGCCCCGTAGCCGAACAGCCGCATTCCGCCGACCAGGTGCACGCCGAGGCTCGCGGGCGCGGGCAGCCCGAGCGCCTCGAGGTAGGGGGCACACTGCGGACTCAGGAACTCGCCGCAGGGTTTGTGGCGCGGGAAGGCCTTGCGGTCCGCGAGCAGCACGTGAAAGCCCCCGCGCGCCAGCTCGTTTGCCAGCGCGCTGCCGGCGGGACCGGCCCCGAGCACGAGCACGTCACAGTGCACGGGAGACCTGGATCGGGAACGAGCCTGGCTGGATCATGGCGCGGTTGCGTCGGGGGCGTGCACAGAGTAGCGCGCCGTGCCCCGGCGCGCTCCCTGTGGTCGATGCTGCGCCGGCCGGGAATACGCACCGAGGCTGATGCCCGCGCCGGCGCTCGGCATACGATGCCCTGCATGGCGACGAAGTTGCTGCAGTGGCTGGGCGCACTGTTCGTTGTGCTGCTCGTCGCCGCGGCACTCTTCGGCTTCATGGTGTTGAAGGATCGTGTGCGCGTCGTCGTGCAGTCCGACGCGCCTGCCACCGGGTCCGATCCGACGGCCCTGCTGCGCGACGACGTGCAAGTGCTCGCAGGTCGCGTCGCGGAACTGCAGGCGGCGCTGTCCCAGAACTTCGAACGGCTGCAAGCCGCGATCGAAGAACGCGCCGCGGCCCGGCACGCCGACGTCATGGCGCTGCGCCGGGAAGTCGGGGCGACCAAGCAGCTGCTCGATCACCTGACGCAGGACGTCGTGGCCATGCGCGAACAGGTGCGAGGACTGCCCGCACAGGCTGCTGCGCCGCAGCCGTCGGCGCCGACGCCAGGACCCCAGCGCGTCGAAGTTGCGCCGGAGGTCGTGGTCCCGGCCGAAGTGAAACCGAGCCCGCCGGCACCTGCGGAGCCCGCGCCCGCGGTCCCGCAGGCGAAGCCCGCTCCGGGCTTCCTGTCCTTCTCGCTGCCCACGGTGCAGTTCCGCTGCGACGAGCTCCAGGACTACACGCTGCTGCCGGGGCTCTGCCGCGTCGGCTTCGATGCGAAGAGCACGCTGCACGACTTCACGGGCGTGACCGAGAGGGTGACGGGTCGTTTCACGGCCGACTTCGACGATCCCCAAGGCGCGTGGAGCGGCGAGGTGGCGGTCGAAGCAGGCTCGCTCGTGACGGGCGTCGAAGGCCGCGACACCGACATGTGGGAACACCTCGCGGCCAAGGAGCACCCGCAGATCCGCTTCACGATCGAGCGCTTCAAGCCAGCGCCTGGCGGCATCGACGTCGCGAAGCAGACCGCGCGTGGTGAGATCGAAGGCAAGATGACGATCCGCGGCCAGACGCATGCCCTGACGATGCCCGTACGACTCGAAGTCGACGCGCAGAAGCGAGTCGTCGTCACGGGTCAGACACCACTCAAGATCAGCGACTACGGCGTCCCGGTGCCGAGCCAGCTCGGCATCATCAACATGCAGGACGAAGTCGTCGTCTGGATCGCGCTGCGGGCGCGCATGCAGCTGAAGGGGCACAAGTGACTCACCCCAGGCTCGCGCGGTGTGGTCTGCTCCTGCTCGTCGCGCCGTGGACGGGGTGCATCGCTTCGAACGTCGTCGCGGCCGGGGACCGCCTCGTCACAACCCCCTTGGAGCAGCTGCACTTCGAGGTGGCACCGGCCCTGGCGTTGCAGGGCCTCTACGAGTCGGTCGAGATCCGCGGCGACGCGGCGCTCTCGCTGCGCAAGGTCTACTACCTGTTCGACGCGCGTGGTACCTACACGGCAGCCGCGCTCACCGAAACCGACGGCGTGCTAGGCTTCCAGACTCTGAACGGGACCTGGCAGTCGACTGTGGCCGGGCTCGCTCTCGATGGCCGGCCTCCGGTGTTGCTCGAACAGGCACCACAGCACCTGCGGATCACGGCCGAGAGCGGCGTGCTCGTGTTGCGGGCGGCGAGCCTGAAATGATCGACCATGACGGAGCCGCTGTTCGATCGCGACGGGTGGTGGGACCCCCGGTGCCGCGCGTTCGCGTCGCTGCGGTCCGCTAGTGCGTTGCGGCTCGGCTTGATCGGGCGGTGGCTCGGCACGCAGTGGCGCGGGCGCACGGTCGTCGACCTCGGTTGTGGCGGCGGCTTGCTCGCGGTGCCGCTCGCCGAGGCCGGGGCCCGCGTGGTCGGCGTCGATCTCGCGCGGCGGGCGCTGCAGGACGCGCGACGGCGACAGGCGCGCGCGTTCTTTCCGCTCGTCGGGGACCTCGCGAGCGTGCCGATCGCGACCGGTTGCGCCGACGTCGTTCTGCTCGCCGATGTGATCGAGCACGTCAGCGATCCAGCCGCCGCCGTCGCGGAAGCCGCGCGCCTGCTGCGCCCCGGTGGCTCTCTGTTCGTCAACACCCTGCACCGCACGCTGCGATCGCGTCTGTTCGCGGTAGTGCTCGGCGAAGGCCTCGGGTTCATTCCGCGCGGCACTCACGACTGGCGCCAGTTCGTGCGCCCCGACGAGCTCGAGCGCATGGCGGCGGCCGCGGGCCTCGTGCGTCAGAAGCTCACTGGTGAATCGCCGCGACTGCTGCGCACTGTGTCCACCGGGGCCGTGGTGCTGTGCGAGAGCCGCACGCTGGCCGTCGGTTACGCGGCGCTCTATGGCAAGTTGTAGGCGTGGAGGGCATGGCAGCAGGCGTGCGAAATCCTGCTGCGGTGGAGGTACCTTGACCGTTCGAGAGTCATATTGCAGTACCGTCCTCCCCGGTCAGAGGTCCCACTGTTGAAGATCGCCGCTGTCGCCACCGCTTTCCCGCCGCACTGGTACGACCAGCGCACGCTGACGGAGTATCTCGTCGCGGCGTTCGGCGGTGAGCCTCGCTTCGCCGAACGACTGCGCTCGCTGCACGCGAACACGGGTGTCGAGGGCCGCCACCTGATCCTTCCGCTCGAAGCTTATGCCGAGCTTACGGATTTCACGCGCTGCAACACGGCCTGGCTGCAAGGCGCGTTGGACCTCGGCGAACAGGCGATCCGCGCGGCCCTCACGCGCGCGGGCCTCGAGCCGGCCGACGTCGACATCGTGTTCTTCGCGACCGTCACGGGTTTGGCGAGTCCTTCCGTGGAAGCGCGGCTGATCCAGCGGCTCGGCATGCGCACCGACTGCAAGCGCGTGCCGATCTTCGGTCTCGGCTGCGTCGCGGGCGCAGCAGCCGTGGCGCGTGCCGCGGACTACACGAAGAGCCACCGCGACGGTGTCGCCCTCGTGCTCACCGTCGAACTGTGCTCGCTGACGCTGCAGCGCGAGGATCGTTCGGTCGCGAACCTGATCAGTACGGGGCTGTTCGGCGACGGCGCTGCGGCCGCGGTCGTCGTGGGGGCCGACCATCGCTGCAAAGGCCCAGAGGTGCTCGCGACGCGTTCGGTCTTCTACCCGGACACCGAGCGGATGATGGGCTGGGACATCGGCTCGTTCGGTTTCCGCATCGTGCTGTCCGCCGAGGTGCCGACCGTCGCGCGCGAACGAGTGCCCGGCGACGTCGACGACTTCCTTCGCGATCTCGGTCGCCGCCGCGCCGACATCGCGCGGTGGATCGCGCATCCCGGGGGTCCCAGAGTGCTGCAGGCGCTGCAGGAGGGTCTCGGGCTGCAACACGCCGATCTCGAATGCAGCTGGCGGTCGCTTCGCCGCGTGGGCAACCTGTCGAGCGCGTCCGTGCTCATGATCCTCGAGGAGACCATGAAGACGAATCCGGGCCGCCCTTCCGATCTCGGCCTGATGCTCGCGATGGGCCCGGGCTTCTGTTCCGAGTTGCTGTTGCTGCGCTGGTGAACGGAGCCCAGTTCGCTTGACTCGGTCCGCCGCGGCACCGACGCTCGCGGCCATGGAAGTCGAGCTGCCAGTCACGATCGAGCGCCAACCCGACTACACGACGTGCGGGCCGACGAGCCTGCACGCGATCTACCGCTACTGGGGCGATCCGATTTCGCTGCCAGCCGTGATCGCGGAGACCCCGAAGCTGCCGGGTGGCGGCACGCTCGGCGTGCACCTCGCCGTGCACGCGCTGAAGCGCGGCTACGAAGTCGACACCTGGGTCTGCAACGTGCGGCACGTCGACCCGACCTGGTTCCAGAAACCCACCGACCTGCGGGCCAAGATCAAGGCGCGCGCCGTAGCCAAGGGTCTCGTTGGCGATCCGCGTTACGGCCCGGCCATCCAGTCGATCGAGCAGTTCCTCGACCTCGGCGGGCGTTACCACTGGGGTGATCTGTCGCCCGAATTCATCGGCAAGCTGCTCGGCGAGGGGACCCCGCTGCTGACCGGCGCCAACGGCACCTACCTCTACCAATGCGCGCGCGAGACCGAGAAGGGGCCCGACGACGTGAACGGCGACTCGTTCGGTCACTTCCTCGTGCTCTGCGGCTACAGCAGCAAGGACCAGTCGGTCGCGATCTCGGACCCGCTGTGGGACAACCCGCTGCACGGCACGAAGTACTATCGCGCGAGTCTGTGGCGATTCCTCGGCGCCGTGTTCCTCGGCGTGTCTTCGGACGACGGCAATCTGATGCGCATCCGACCGAAGGACTGGCAGAAGCGCATCCCGAAGAGGGCGAAGTGAGCAAGCGCCGCCGCGGCGCCCTCGCGCTCGTGCTGACCTGCGAACACGCCGGCAACCGCATCCCGCGCGAGTACGCGCGGCTGTTCGCGGGTGCTTCGAAGGCCCTTGCCTCGCATCGCGGCTGGGATCCCGGCGCGTTGCCGCTCGGCAAGCTCATGGCGAGGGCCCTGCGTCTGCCGCTGCTGAGCACTTCGTGGAGCCGGTTGCTCGTCGAAGCCAACCGTTCCGCTCACCTGAAGAAGGTCTGGTCGCGTTTCACGGCCGACCTGCCCGAGTCCGAGCGCGAACGGATCCTCGCGCGATACTGGCGGCCGCACCGGCAAGAGGTCGAGCAGGCGGTCCGCGCAGCAATCGCAGCGCACGGCGACGTCGTGCACGTCGCGGTGCACAGCTTCACGCCCGAGCTGGACGGCGAGGTGCGCAACGCCGACGTCGCGTTCCTCTACGACAGCAAACGCCGCTCCGAGGCCGGCCTCGCGCGCAGGTGGGGCGAACGGCTGCGCGCTGCCGTGCCGGGTCTGCGTGTGCGCAACAACTATCCGTATCGCGGCGACACCGACGGCCTGCCGACTTCGCTGCGCAAGCAGCACGGACCGAAGCGGTATCGCGGCTACGAGCTCGAGGTGAACCAGGCGCTGCTCGCGAGCAAGCGCTGGCGAGCGGTCGGCGCAGCGCTGGCCACGACGCTCGCGGAAGCGCTCGCCCCTGGCGGCTGAGGCACTGTTCCCTGGGCGCTGCAGTTCGCGCGGGATCGCGGTACCATGACGCGCATGGTTACGCGTTCGACGGTCCTGGTTCTCGGCCTCGCCGCCTTGCTGCCCTGCCAGAAGTACGCGAGCGAGCTCACAGCGGTCCGCAAGGCGCCGGCCGCAGAGCCGAAGTACGAGAGCACAGCCCGCTATCTGCTGCTCGCGATCGGCCAGCCGATCCAACGCACGGTCTGGTGCGTGATCGACGGCATCGTGCTCTACGTCGACCGCGACGGCGATGGCCGCCTCGACGCGTCGAACGAACGGTTCACACCGCTCGTCAGCAAGCTGAACGGCGACCACTTCATCGCGCAGACGCACACCTACAAGGTCGGCGCGCTGCCCGGCATGAAGCAACCTGCGGAGCTCGAGCTCACGCTGAGTCAGTGGAACCTCGAGTACAAGCCCAACGCGGAGCTGACCGAGGTCATGGAGATCCTGCGCGCAAAGCCCGAGCTGCGGAATCCGATGGTCACGCTGAAGCGCAAGGGCAAGCCCGAGCAGTTCGCGATGACCGAGTTCGCCGAGTCTCCCGCGGCGGCGACGGTGCTGCACTTCGACGCGCCGGCGACGTGGGGCTTGGTCGAGAACATCAAGCCATGGCGGTTCGCGGCGGGCCAGGAAAGCGACTTCAACGTGTCGCTCGGCACCCCGGGGATCGGCGCCTGGAGCTTCGTCTACACGAGGAGCCCCGACCGCACGGAGTTGCGCCCCGAGATCGACGTGGAGTTCGTCACCGCGGAAGGCAAGACGACCACGGGTAACTTCGTGCTGCCCGAGTGGTGTTGAGGCTACATCTTCCACGGCCCCGTGCGGGTCCCCGCGGACGCGACGAAGGAAGCAACGGTGACGATCCGCGTCGGCAGCAAGGTGAACGCGCCCGACGTCACCGATCGCACCATCAAGGTCCCGGTGCGCTGACTCCCTTGCGGTGACTCTGGCTGGGCAGTCGTGCGCCGCGCCGTAGTCGGCTCGAACTGCTCGCGGTTGCCACGAGGCGCAGCTGCGGCCAAGCTGATGGCATGCCGCCCGACCTGAGCTACTGGCAATACGTGCTCGCGATCACGGCGATCGACACCGTGCGCTACCTGCTCGTGGTCGGGTCCGCGTTCGTGCTGCTCGACGTCGTCGGCCGGCGTTTGCGGCCGCATCGCAAGATCGAGCCCCGCACGGCGACCGGCGCGGACCTGCGCCGCGAAGTGCTGCTGTCCTTGCGTTCCTCGTTCGTGTTCGGACTCGTCGGCGCCGCCGTGTTCACGGCCAGCAGGCACGGCTACACGCGTCTCTACTTCGACCTTCACGCGCACGGCGCCGGCTGGTTCGCCGCAAGCGTCGCGCTGACGATCGTGATCCACGACGCGTACTTCTACTGGACGCACCGGCTGATGCACACACGGCTGCTGTTCGGTGTCGTGCATCGCGCGCACCACCGCTCGACGAATCCGACCGCGTGGGCGGCCTACAGCTTCAGCGTGCCCGAGGCGCTGATCCAGGCCGGCATCTTCCCGCTCGTCGCGTTCCTGCTGCCGATCCACCCGTTGGCCTTCGCGACGTTCATGCTGTTCCAGCTCAGCGAGAACGCGCTCGGCCACGCGGGCTACGAGATCTTCCCGCGCTGGCTGCTGCGCACGCCGCTCGGCGCTCTGACGAACACGCCGACGCACCACGTCCAGCACCACCAGGTGTTCAACGCGAACTTCGGCCTCTACTTCAACGTCTGGGACCGGCTGCTCGGCACGAACCACCGCGACTACGCGCAGCGGTTCGAGGAAGTGACCGCGCGGCCGCGGCCCCAGCCCGCTCCGCTTGCCTAGACCTTCGGCTTCTGAGGTGGCAGCTCGCGCGCCTCGCATGACGACTGCCAGCCTTGCCGCGCATGCGAGCCATCGCAGAACGGCTTGTTCGCCGAGTGCCCGCAGCGGCACAGCGAGATCACCGTGCGGCCAGCCAGCCCGAACTCCTTGCCGGCTGCGTCGGTGATCGAGAACGTGCCTTCGATGCGATACGGACCATGATTGTTCACTGTGATCTTGGACATTCCGACACCGTAGCATGCGCCGGGCTCTCCAGTCCAAGCCAGGTGTTCCCCTGTTCCGCGCAGGGTCGGCGACATCGAACCGGCGGCGTTCGGCGCGCTCGACGCGACGATCGCCGGCATGCCGTCGGCGACCCACTGCCGGTAGCGGCTCTCGATGCGTTCGCGCAGCACGCGGCTGTCGCCACCGCAGCTCGCGGGGTCGTCGATCGCGAGCCGTTCCATGAACAGACGCGGCAAACGCGCCGGCGGCCGGAACAGCGGCGTCTCGCGCGACAGGTAACACGGCTCGCAGCGCAACGCGACGGACACGATCGGAACATTTGCGCGGCACGCGATCTCGAACGCGATGCGGCCGAACTCGTGCAGCTTGCCCTCGGGCGACCGCGTTCCTTCGGGAAACACGAACAGGTGCATGCCCGACCGAAGGCGGTCCACCGCGCTGTGCAACACGTGGTCGATCGACATCGGATCGAGGCTCGGGCCTTCGAAGTGCATCGCGCCCTCGAGCAGCGGGCGCACGAGGAGACGCCGATACACCGACGGCTTGACGATCGTGCAGCCATCCACGAGCACGGCCATCATCGCGGTCGGGTCGAGCTGGGTCGGATGGTTCGCGACGACGACGCACGGACCCGCGGGCAGGCCGAGGTCGACCTTGCGCCAATCGAAGTGGATGATGCGCATCGTCCGCAGCCACCAGTGCATGATGCGCACGCCGCGCGCCGAGACGCGGTGCAGGATGCGCGCCCGTTGGCGCTGTTCGCCGCGCCACAGCAGGCAGAACAGCGCGAACGGCACGTAGCCGCTGGGGGCGATGACCATGTAGAAGCCGACGGTGATCGCCGCGCGCACCGCGCGCAGCCCGCGCCAGAGCGGATCGAGGGCCGAGCGGGCAGTTCTGTCCGGAAGGGACGACATGTGCCGCGCAGGTTGTATGCAGCCCGGCGTTCCCGATCGAGTGGCCAATCTGCGGGCGCGTCGTCCGGCGTCGCCGCGCACGCTGGATCGCGTCGCCGGCGCAGCTAGGATCTGCCGCCTTCGACGCAAACCGGGCACCCGCGCACCTGCATGAACGAACACCACGAGAAGGAAGCACAGCTCTACGACGTCGTCATCTGCGGTGGAGGTCTCGCAGGCTCGCTGCTGGCGCGGCAACTGCGGCAGCAGATGCCCGAGCTGTCGGTCTGCATGATCGAGCGCACCCGACGTCCTCTGCCCGACGCGTGCCACAAGGTCGGCGAGTCGTCCGTCGAGCTGTCCTGCCAGTACATGGAGAGCCTCGGGCTCGGTCCGTACATGCTCGAGCGCCAGCTCGTGAAGCTGGGCCTGCGCTACTTTCCAGGCGGCGGTCATCTGCCGCTGCACGAACGCACCGAGGTCGGTCCCTGCGCGGAGCCGATCGTGCGTTCGTACCAACTCGACCGCGGCCGCCTCGAAAACGACCTTCGTGGCGCGCTCGAGACCGCTGGGGCGACGCTGATCGAGGGCACCAGGGTCACGACGATCGATCTCGGCACCGGCGGCGCGGACCACGTAGTCGGCTTCGAGGGCGACCACGACGGCAAGGTGCGCGCGCGCTGGCTCGTCGACGCCACGGGAAGGCAGGCGTTGCTGCGCAAGCGCATGAAGTTCACGCGCGGCTCACCGCACGTCGCGAGCGCCAGCTGGTTCCGCATCGAAGGCCGCGTCGGCCCGAACGACATGGTGCCCGCGAGCGAGCAGGAGTGGCACCAGCGACCCTGTTCCGAGCTGCGGTGGCGCTCGACGAACCACTTCATGGGCCCGGGATACTGGGCGTGGCTCATTCCACTTTCGACGGGTCTCACGAGCGTCGGTCTCGTGATCCACGAAGAGCTGCACGACCCGATGTGCATCGCGGGTCTAGACAACACGCTCGAGTTCCTGAAGAAGCACGAGCCGCACCTCGTCACGGCCATCGCGGGGCACGAGGTCAAGGACTTCCTCTGCCTCCGCAAGTACAGCCATCAGGTCGCGCGCGCGTGGTCGGTCGATCGCTGGGCGATGGTCGGCGAAGCCGGCGCCTTCATCGATCCGCTCTACAGCCCTGGCAGCGACTACATCTCGTTCGCGAACAACTTCACGGTCGAGCTGATCCGCAGGGAGCGCGAAGGCCGCGGCTTTGCCGAGCAGGTGACGCACCTCAACTATCTCTACCGTGCGCTCGTGAGCGGAGGCATCGACCTGTTCCGGCAGGCTGCGCCGGTCTACGGCCATCCGTCCGGCATGGCGATGAAGGTCTACTGGGACAACTTCTCGTACTGGTCGTTCACGTGCCACGTCTCGCAGCAGCGGATCTACGCGTTGACGCCGGCCGAGTACGAGCCGTTCAGCGGGATCGGCCGCCGCTTCGCTGAGCTCGGCAACCACATGCAGGCCTTCTTGCGGCACTGGGCGATGCTCGCACCCGAACCGCAGCAGCGGAAGTTCATCCCCTCGCCGCGCTGGCCGTCGTTGCACGTCGAAGCGCACATCAAGGTCGGCGAGAAGATGTCGGTGCAGGCCACGCACGACTACATGCGCATGCGCCTGCAGCAGGCCGAGGAGATGGCCGGCGAGATCGTGCTGCGCACGGTGCAGCAGGTCGGGCCCGAGATCGCGCAGCGTCTGCTGCGCGAAGTGGACTTCCCGGGGTGGGGGATCGAGATCCCGCGCGAGCGCCTCGACATCGAAGCCAAGGCAGGGCACGAGCGCGAATCACGCCTGCCGCTGCTGGCGCAGGACCTCGAGCAATCGATGGGGCCGTTGCAGCGCCACCCGGAGGCTGCTCGGGCCCGCGAGCTGCTGGCGCAGTCGGTCCGTGAGCGCGCGGAGCGCAGCGCGGATCCGCGTGTCGCGCCTCCTGGTGACCTCGGCCTGCTGGCTGCGGAATGACCGCCGGAGCGATTGTTCGCGTAAGTTGGCCGACACGTTCGGCCACAAGGTGAGCTCGATGAACAGACACATCTCGGGGGAACGCAAGACGGCCTACTACGTCGGCTCCGGGTTGATGCTCGTGGGCTTCCTGCTGCTCGCGTCTGTGTTCGTGACCCTTTTCCTCAACTTCGGCGACTTCTCGAACTTCGATGCGGACGTCAGGTCGACCATGTTGCGAACCGGTGGCGGAATAGCGCTCCTCATCGTCGGCCGATTCGTCCGCGCGACCGGAGCAAGAGGGCTGGCGGGTTCCGGCGTCGTCCTGGATCCCGAGAAGGCGAGGAAGGATCTCGAGCCTTACAGCCGCATGGCGGGAGGAATGATCAAGGACGCCTTGGAGGAGGCCAACGTGGCTGGCGCACGGTCCGAGAAGGTCGTCATGATCAAGTGCCGCTCCTGCGGCAAGCTGAACGAGGAGGACTCCAAGTTCTGCCAGCAGTGCGGCAAGCAGATCTGAGCCGACTCCGGCGCGCGTAGCGGTCAGCGTCGCTTCACCGTGTACGCGCCATACACGAGCTGCAGATCGCCAGTATCGAGTCGCACGGTCGAGAACTCGTACCGCCGTGGGGCCTGCGCGGTGGGTCGGAACACACCCGCGTCCACGAGGTCGTTTCCGCCCAGCTTGTGGTGCTTCCTGATCGCCTCGAAGAACGCCGCCGCCGAAGTGACGCGATGGCCACCCATGGAGACGACCGTGTCGCCGCTGCTCAGTTGGGCCGGTCGGTCGCTCCACCGGCCCTTGTTGGATTGCAGCGAGTAGACGACGGCCCCGGATAGATCGCGCCCGAGCTCGTCGCGCGCCGGGGGATCGAGCAAGGTCGCGAGTCCCGGCGAGAACGCACCGACGTCGGCGCCGCGCACCAGCGCGCGAGCAGCTTGCTCGCCCTGCGCCGCGAGCTGAGCGAGCACCGGGTAGAGGTTGTTCTTCTCGCCCCGCATCGGATTGCCGGCCAGCAGCTTCTTGATGACCGGCACCGCGCGGCCGTCGGCGACCGAGCCGCGATCGACCAGGCCTGCGAGCACGCCGGCGATGCGCGACGACATGTCCTGGTTGGGCTCGCGATCGACGTCGAGGCACGCAATCGTGCCCAGCGGGTCCTTCAGTCTCGTCACGGTGTCGATCAGGGCGAGCCGGAAGGGGTCCGCGAGCGCGTAGTCGTTGACGCCTGCGACGATCAGCCCCGGGTTGTCGGCCGCGAGTTGCATGAGCTCGAGCCCGGTGATCGACCCGTCCGCAAACGCGGCGTTCAACGCCCCGGTCGCAGCGCCAAGCCCGCTGCGGAGCAGCTCTCCGAGCTCCGGCTTGGTGGCCGAGGAATCCTCGCGGTGCTCGTCGGCCGCTGGCGACGAGGCCCGCTGCGGAGGGCTCGCGGGCACCGGAGCCGGCGAGCCGGGGGCCGGCTGCGAGTCGGGGGGCAGCACGGTGAATGCCACCAAGGCCGTCGCGAGTACTCCGCATCCGACCCCCAGCCAGAATGTTCGCGTCATGAGCGCACCTGAGGATGGCCTTATCGGTCGCGCACCGCTCGGACATGCTGTGCGCCGCTGGCTTCGACGAAGCGAAGCGGGTCCTCTACGATCCCGTGCATGACCGAAAGCAGCTCGTTCGAAGGGGGCAGATGCCGAAGCTCCTGAGCTCCCGCTGGCTCTGGGGCGGCGTCGCGCTGCTCCTGGTCGGCACCGGGCCGCTGGTCGTCGCGATGCTCTACGCGATGGTTCGCGGCGACCCGAATCCGAATCCCGTCGGCCCAGGCATCTGCGCGATGTTCACGTTCTGGCCGAGCATCGGCATGATGGCCGCCGGGCTCGCGGCCGGCCACCGCCGCGCCAAGGCCGAGCGGGACGCAGCGGACCAGGGCAAGCGCTAGCGATGACCAATCAGAAGAACCCCAACGTCATCGTGCCGCCGTTCGAGGTGGCCAGGCCGAACTGCGTGATGCCGGGGTCGAATATCGCGACCTGCGCGTAGAGCGGGAACCCGACGAATGCGGCCTGCCCGGGGATCGTGAGCAGGTCGAGCGGCGTCGTCGGTGGCGTCGCGACGAAGCCCAGCAGCAGGTCGAGGCTCGCGTGCGCGAAACAGTTCTGCATGCCGAGCGCATCCAGTGGCACACCGGGGTTGAACTGCGTCACGCCCACGACGAGCAGGCCCACCACTGCGGAGGGCCGCAGGTTGCCCGTCTCCATCGGGAAGGGCCTGCCGAGCACGGGAGGCATGCCGCGCCAGTCGAGCGTCACGGGCAAGGACCCGGTGCCGCTCGAGAACGGCACGCTGGCCGTCATGTCGACGGACCCCGGGTCGTGAATCTGGCCGCCGAGTCCGTAGCCAGCGAGCACGGGCCGGGTCGCGCCCACGGCGAGGCTCTGGTAGCAGAGCTTGATGCGGCCGTCGGCGAACAACTGGATCTGGAACGTGCTCCTGAGACTCGGATTGTAGTAGTCGGGCGCGTTGACCCAGGTGAAGTACGCGACCGCCGGCGTGGCGTCGTAGTAGGCGGCGCCGCCCGCGGTCAGGTCGATGTCGGTCCACATCGCCGCGATGCGCGGGCCCTCGGACAGGAACCCCGGCACATAGGGCGCGGCGGGCGCGCCGTTGTTGAAGTTGTCCATCCAGACGAAGCCGTTCGAGCAGAATCCCGCCGTCGTGCAGACGCCGCCCGGATTCGGGAACGGGAACGGCAACACCTCGTCGACTGACGTGTCGTCGCCCATCGGCACCGCGTTCGCGTACCCGGTGAAGAACGAGCCCGACGCCGACTGCACGAGGTAACCGACAGATCCGAGCGGAACGAGCTCGAACTCGTGGTTGCCGAGGTCGAGGCTCGCGCCCGAGAACAGCTCGTAGAAGCTCGCGCCGCTGATGCCAGCCTGCGGCGGGCAGCCCGCGCCGTAGAGGCCCCACGTGCCGCTGACGAACGGACACGACGGGCGGTCGTTGAGCACCCAACCGCCGAGGCCGTTCGGCTGGAACAGGAAGGTGCGCTGCGCGAGGTCGAAGCCGCCGGTCGCCCACTGTTCGTAGAGGGTCGCCTGCGTGTTGCTGTTGTAGGGGATCACCGCCGAGAAATCGGTCGAGCCGGGATTGGTCACGTTGCCAGGCGACGCGCCGCAGACCGCGGTGTGAGGAATCTGCGCGATCGTCGTGCTCGGATGGAACCAGACCGTGAACTCGCCGGTCCCGACCAGCTGCAGCTGTACCGTGAACCGGATGGTCGGGTCGTACGACTCGAACGCGTGGAACCACGTGATCACTTCGCGCCCCGGCAGCGAGTTGTGGTAGACGCCCGATCCGTCGATGCCGTCCGTGACGAGGTCGCTCCACAGCGCACAGAGGCGTGCTTGGCCGCTGGCCAGTGCTGTGCCCGTTCCGGAACAGCAGCCCGAGTCGGGGTTGCTGCTCGCACCGAGCCACAGGAAGCCGTTCGAGCTGACCTCCGCCTGGAGCCAGACCGTGCCGAACGCTGGGAAGGGCGTACTCAACGTGATCGCGGGGAACACGGTGTCGTCCGCGCTGCCGAGCAGGGCGCCGAGGTTCGGTTCGTAGCACGGTGGTGTCTGGGCGCGCAGCAGCCCGGCGAGAGCAGCGGAGGTGATCGCCAGGACGAGTGTGGAATGCATGGGCAGGCTCCTTTCGCTAGCAGGGATACGGGGCGAACGTCCCATGCTCGGGCTGCCGCAGCGGAGCGTCAAGGTACCCGAAAACGCCCAAACGCCCAGCGGCTCTCACTGCTCGGCCTTAACCTCGGTGCTGCCCTCCGTGTGACTGCGACAGGCCTTGCGACCCGCGCGCTCGACGCGTTCGCTCGCGGCGCCGGCATCGAGCAACAACCTGGACATGGCCACTGCGCGGTCGGCAAGTGCGCGTGCACCCGCGTGCAGATGCTCGCTCTTCTGCACGAACGCCACGTTCTCTTCCATGTCCTCGGCGGTCCAGCCGCGGCTGTGCGCGATGAACGGGAACTGCGGGAAGTGGCAGCCGAGCTCGGCAAAGAACATCAGCATCTGGCCCGCGACCGCCTGGATGTTGTCCTGGCCGCCCGTGATCACGAACGCCGCGACCTTGTTGCGCAGCAGCACGCGGTTGCGCGTCGTGATCTGGTTCTGGATGCAGTTCATGCGCTCGGTCATCTTGTAGTAGAGCGAGCTCGCGGAGCCCCAGCGGATCGGCGTCGCGACGAGCACGACGTCGGCCCAGAACACGAGGGCTTCGTAGACCTGCTCGAGCTGGTCCTTCGGATCCATCTGCGTGATCGAGCACGGCCAGGTGCAGGCGCCCGCGGCCTTGCTGTAGAAGCCCTCGCAGGTGCGGAACGAGAGCTCGTAGAGCCGCAGCAGGTTCGTGTCGGCGCCGAGCCCGTCCTTGGCGTGAGCCAGCGCCGTGTTCAGCAGGGCTTCCGAGGTCGAGTAGCGCGGGTGCGCGACGTCCATCGCGGTGGTCGAGATGCCGAGCACGCGCACGGGGCCCGGGGCTCGCTGCAGCGATCGTTCGAGCGAGTGCGCATGCGGCACCTTGTGTCGCTTCGTGGCCGAGCCGAGGTCGATCCACAGGTGGCCATCGCGCTCGGCCAGCGTGTAGCGCGGCACCTTGTCGTCTTCGAAGCCCGGCTCGCCCTCCCCGGTGACGCGGTGGAACTTGTAGTAGTGCCATGGACACACGACGTAGTCGCCGTCGAGGTGGCCATCGCCGAGCGGGCCGGCGGCATGGTTGCAGACGCCGGAAACAGCGCCGAAGCTGCCGTTCACGCAGGACAGCGCAATCGTCTTGCTGCCGACCTGGATCTGGGCAAGGGCACGCTGCCGCAAGACCTCGATCGGGCCGAGGTCGTGCCAGGTTTCTTTCATGAGTTGCTCCCAACTCGCATGGTAGCCACGGCACGCATCGAATCCGCGGCTTCGATGCATCGTGTGGATCGCAGAACGTTCGCTTGACCGCTCCTTCCCGCAGCGATGAACTGATCCGTCCGCGCCACCTTCCCGGTGACGCCACATCGTCGAGGGCTCTGGGATGGCAAAGAACCACGTCCTGCTGATCCACGGCATCGGCGCACACGGCAAGGGTTGGTCAGCGGGCTGGCAGCAGTGCCTGCGCGAGAATGCGGAGTCGTTCGACCCGTACGCGAACGACGCGAAAGCCTTCGACGCCGACGTGGCGTTCGCGGAGATCACCTACGACCAGGTCTTCGAGCAGGGCTTCCGCCAGCGCTGGCAGAGCCTCGCCGGAGCGCTCGCCGATGTGGCCCTTCCGTCCGCGGTTCGCACGGTGTTCTCCGAGCTCGCGCAGTCGCCCGATGCGCGCCTGCCGCACTCCCTCTGGACGCACGGGCTCGACGCCATCCTCTGGTACGCGGTGGGCCAGGCGCGGCAGGCCGTGATCGCCGCGGTCGCGCTGCAGCTCGCCGAAGCGCTGCGGCGCGCGCAGCGCGACGAGGCCGACGTGCACATCCTGAGCCACAGTCTCGGCACGAGCGTCGTGCACGACACGCTGCTGTGCCTCGCCGCAGCGCCGGACACGAAGAAAGCGTTCGATCCGAAGCTCGGCGGCCAGCGCTGGACCTCCTACGTGAGCGTCGCGAACGTGTCGCGCGTGATGGGGGCGCTGGCGTCCCCGAGCGACGACCTCGCCGTCGCCGACTTCCGCCCGCACAGCTCGCGCGTCCAGGGCAAGGACCTCGTTTCGACCTTCGTCAACGTGCGCCACCAGCTCGATCCCTTCACGTTCCCGCGCCGTTTCAAGCCGGAATGGGCGTCGCCGCCGTATTGGCCGATCGAAGTCGATCGCTTCGACGAGCCCGCGCACATCCACGACCTCGAGACCCAGATGGACCATCCGCTCGCGGCACGCACGTGCCTGCGGCTGTTCACGGGGCGCAAGGGCATGGGCAGCAAGACCGAGATGGATGCGGCGTGGCGGCGCTACGACCAGAAGTACGGCCGCAGCGGCGGCAACTTGTTCGGTTCGCTGCGTTTGCTGCTCGAACCCGACGCCGAACGGCTGCTCGGCCCCGGCGAATTCGCGCGCTACGTGATCGCCTACGGCAAGGAGGTGCTCGCGTGAGGCTGGCGTGCGCCGTCATCCTGCTCGCCGCGGCGTGCAGCACCGGACCTCGCTCGTCGCGGGCCTTCGCGATCCCGGCCCGTGAGGCGGCCCAGGATCCCCAGGGCGTCCCGGCTTTCGCTGGCTTCCTGGCCAAGGAGCCGGAGGCCAAGGACCCGGGCGAGCCCTACACGGTCACGGGACCACATCTGCGCGACAAGGCCGGGTATCTGGACCTGACGCGCGACCTCGCCGTGCGCATCGGACCGACGCTGACCTGCGGCGACTACGTCGCGACGCTGCAGCAGCTGCTCGGCCGGATCGAGGCCAAGGCTGGCGCCAAACCGGAGGCCGAGCGGGCCATCGCGACCCTGCAGGCCCTCGTCGGCGAGGAACGGACCAAGCTCGCCCCGCATGGCGACCGTCCGCTGGCCACGGCCATGAGCGACCGCGTGGGGCTCGTCGGCGGCCAGGCCGTTGACGTCTCGGACGGTCTCGGCTCCACCCAATGGTGGGTCGTGACCGGCTTCGGCGGCAGCGCGGCTCCGCGCATTCCGATGGTCGCGAAGGCCACCGTCGACGACCGCGGCACGGAGGTCTGGCGCCGGTTCCTCGACCAGGACCTCGCGTGGGGCGTGGCGACGTTCTTCGACTTCGCGGACAGGCTGCAGCGCGCCACCGTCGACGTCGACAGCGCGATCGTGAGCCTCGGCCAGAACAACACGGCGTGGCAGAACTACCTGCAGCGCGGTTACCCGCAGTATCCGTGGGAGAACTTCGCGAACAGCGCGCTGGTCTCGTCGGCCTGGGATCGCGCGCCGAACCACCAGTTCGTGCTGTTGCACCCCGAACTCGGCGTCGTGTTCGACGTCGACCGCGCGGACAGCGCGGATCTGTCGGTGGCGCTGCTCGTGCACGCGCTCGGCTACATCTACTACGGCGGCGACGACCGCAGCTGGTTCCTCGGCGCGTCGGCCACCGGAAGCCTCACCGAGGACGAGGGCGACGGTTTCGGCTACGGCCTCACGCTGCATTGCGGCAGCACGAACGCCGGTGGCGTGCTGCCGCATATCTCGGTCGGCCTCTTGTGGCACGAGGGAGTCGACGACGACGGCTTCCAGGTCTCGATCGGCATCGATCTGGTCCGCTTGCTGGACCGCAAGTGATCTGGCATAACCGTAACGCCTGCTGACGCGTCGGGACGCCCAGCGCCTGGGCCGCGTCCGCTGTGCCTGTTCGTCATCCTCGAGTCCGCACCCCATGAGCCAGAACCAGCGCGCAGGTATCGATGCGTCGGGCAGAGCTACGCCCATGGCCCGCGTGGGCGGACGCCGGCGCAGCCGCCGCGTGCAACGCACGCTCGATCTGCTGCTGGCGAGCGTGGCCCTCGTCGCGGTGGCGCCCGTGTGCCTGCTGATCGCGATCCTCGTGAAGCTCGACTCGAAGGGGCCGGTGTTCGTCACGCACCTGCACTTCGCTCGCAACGGCCGCCGCTTCTCGGTCCCGAAGTTCCGCACGCTGCGCGCCGGTGGCCGACCACACCTCGTCCCCGTGTCCGCGCACGAGACGTCGGGTTCGTCGAGGTGCAACGATCCGCGGCTGACCCGGGTCGGTCGGCTCCTGCGGCGCTTCGGACTCGACGAGCTCCCGACGCTGTGGAGCGTGGTGATCGGCGACCTGAGCCTGGTCGGTCCGCATCCGCTCATGGCCCGCGCCGAGGAGTGAGCTCGCAAACCGCTAGGCGGTGCGCCCCGGCTCGGCGACGAGCGGCGACAGCGGCAGTCCGAGATCGCGCCACGCGTGCAGGCCGCCCGCGAGCGGGCGGATCCGCGTGATGCCGCGCCGCATCAGGAGCAGCGCCACCCGGGCGCTGCTGGCCTCGTTGGGTCAAGTGCAGTAGAGCACGACGTCGCGATCGCGCGGAATCGACGCGTGAAGCTCATCGAGCTGCTCGGCCGGCACCCGCAGCGCCCCCGGGATCACGCGCGGCTCGGACTCGAAGTCGAACGCATGGCGCAGGTCGACCAGGAACAGCGGCTCCGCGGCGCTGAGCCGGCGGTGCAGCTCGGCCGGTTCGATGCGCGCTATGCGCAGCCGGCGCAGGAACGTTTGCCGCAGCCAGATCTTGACCAGCAAGAACACGACGATGACGGCCAGCAGCAGCGCCAACAACCACGTGCCGCCGATCGCAGCGTGCTCGACGAGCAGCTCGAGCCGATCGGCGAACGCGTAGCCGGGCAGCACGAAGGCCAGCGTCCACACGAGGGCCCCGAACGCGTCGAGCCACAGGAAGCGCGTCCACGACATGCCGGACATGCCGGCCAGCGGCGGCGCCATCGTGCTGAGACCGGGCACGAACTTCGCGATCACGACCGTGAGCACCTGGTTCCGTGCGAAACTGTCCTGCGTGCGGCGCACGCAGGCGTCGGGTTCGAGCGACAGACGGCACAACAGCGCGAGCACCCGGTTGCCGCGATACCTGCCGAGCACGAACCACAGCGCATCGCCGAGCAGCGAGGCGAACAGCGAGAGTGCCGCGACGGTCGAGAGATCGAGGTGTTCGGTGCCAGCCAGCGCGCCGGCCGCGAGCAGCACGGGGATGGCCGGCAGCGGAATGCCGGCCTGCGCGGCGAAGACCCAGAGGAACACGACCAAGTAGCCGTTCCTGACCAGCGTGTCGACGAGAGATTGCATGAGTCGGGACGCGAGATAGGCCACGCACGCGGTGCTGGCTCGTGCTCGCCACCTGCACGTGGTACCCTTTCGGGCTCGGAGTGCAAACGATGAGCAGGAGCTTCGACGCGATCGTCATCGGCACCGGACAGTCGGGCCCGGCCCTCGCGCGCCGCATGGCCTCCGACGGCGCGAAGGTCGCCGTGATCGAGCGGCAACTGCCCGGCGGCACCTGCGTGAACACGGGCTGCATCCCGACCAAGACGCTCGTCGCGGCGGCGAAGGTCGCGGCGATGGCGCGCCGGTCCGCCGAGTATGGCATCGTGGTGCCGGGCCCGGTCCGGACCGACATGCCGGCAGTGAAGGCGCGCATGCGGCAGGTCGTCGAGCGCTCGCGCCGCGGCGTCGGCAAGAGTCTCGAGCAGAACCCGAACATCGCGTTCCTCCGCGGGCACGCGCGTTTCACAGCACCCGACACCGTGGCCGTCGCGGGCGACCAGTTGCGCAGCAACCGGATCTTCGTGAACGTGGGCAGCCGCGCCGCCGCGCCTGACATGCCGGGCTCGGACAACGTGCCGTGGTTCGACAACGTGAGCCTGCTCGCGTCGGAGGAGCTGCCGCGTCATCTCGCGATCGTTGGCGGCAGCTACATCGGACTCGAGTTCGCTCAGATGTATCGCCGGTTCGGCAGCGACGTGACGATCCTGCAACGCGGCGAGCGCCTGATCCCGCGCGAGGACGACGACGTCGCCGACGCGGTGCGCACGATGCTCGAGCGTGAGGGCGTTGCCGTGCGGCTGCAGAGCGCCTGCGCGTCGGTGACGCGGCGCGGCGACGGTCTCGTCGTCACGGCGTCGTGCCCGCCGGGGCCGGCAGAGATCGAGGCGTCACACGTCTTGTTCGCGATCGGGCGCGTGCCGAACACCGACGACCTCGGGCTCGAGCTGGCCGGCGTGAAGACCGATGCGCGCGGCCACATCGTCGTCGACGACCGCCTGCAGACGAGCGTGCCCGGCATCTGGGCGCTCGGCGACTGCAATGGACAGGGCGGCTTCACGCACACTTCCTACAACGACTACGAGATCGTCGAGGCGAACCTGCTCGACGGCGGCGACCGCAAGGTCAGCGACCGCATCACGGCCTACGCGCTCTACACCGATCCACCGCTCGGTCGCTGCGGCATGACCGAACAGCAGGCGCGCGCATCGGGCCGCAAGGTGCTCGTGGGCCGCTACTCCATGGAGCACGTCGGCCGCGCCTACGAACGCGGCGAGGTCGAGGGGTTCATGAAGGTCCTCGTCGACGCGGAGACGCACCTGATTCTCGGCGCAGCCTGCTTCGGCATCGAAGGCGACGAGGTGATCCACACCTTCCTCGAGCTCATGTATGCGAACGCGCCCTACACCGTGGTCACGCGTTCCATGCCGATCCACCCCACGGTGTCCGAGTATCTGCCGAGCCTGTTCTACTCGCTCGAACCGCTGGCCTGACCTCGTGGGCGGCCACCCCGGACTTGCCGGCCCTTCTGTCCTCCCGCCAGTGCCTCAGCCCTGCACTCGCACGATGGCCGCCACCGAGGGAATGTCGTCGACCATCGCGAACAGGAAGTAGTGTCCGACTGGCAGCAGGTCGGGATCGGTCGGCAGCGTGCACGTGACCGCGATCCCACTCTGCTGCACGGGCAGGACCAGACGCCGCGGCACCCCACCGTCCACCCAGTGGGTCGTGACGCCGGTCCCCATGAGCACGACGGAGGTCAACGTCGTGGCCGGGAACACATCGAACGCGAGCGTCGCACCGCGCAGGAACACGGTGGCCGACAGGTTGTCGATGCGCGGCCTCACACCGCGGAACAGGTAGGGTGGGCTCCAGGCGTCGACGTCGGCGGACAGCGGAGTGCCCTGGAACTTGATGTTGGTGCCGCCGGTCGTCGCCACGCGGCCGTCGCGCAGCAGCAGCGTGACCGCGTGGTACTCCCTGAACCTCGGCGTGTCGGCGACGCGCCGCCACAGATCCGCATCGGGGTCGTAGAGGTCGGTACGCTTCACGACCCCGAACAACGTCGGCTCGGCCGTCGCCTGGTTCTGCACATCGCCGCCCTGGACCAGGACCATGCCGTGCGGCAGTGGCACGACTTCGCATTGCATGCGCTTCTGGTCCGGGCTCGAGCGCGACGACCAGGTGCCCGTCGTCGGATCGTAGACCTCGACCATCGCAGCCTGGGCGCCAGCCGACTGGCGGTTGATGCCGATGACGAGCGCGCGACCATCGTGCAGGACGCAGAGGCTGTGATCCGAGTGACCCGGCCAGCCACGGTTCGCGGCCACGAAGGAGCCGGTCGGCTGCCACTGGCCCGTCGTGGGGTTGTAGAGCTCGGGCGAGCCCCACGTGCGCAGCACGTTCCCCGTGAACAGCAGGGCCGAGGGTGGAAACTCCACGGCCTGCCCCATGGTGCCGGTCCAGGTCCAAGTGCTCGTCGCGGGATCGAACAGTTCGCAGGTCGGAGTGCGAACGGCAGCAGGCGCCGTGCCGCCGCCCATCACGAGCAACCTGCCGTCGCGCAGTCGCGCGAGTCCTGGATACCAGCGCCCGGTCGGGTTCAGCAGCCACGGCAATTGCTGCCAGCCCGTGGCCGGCGACCATGCCTTCACGCGGCGCGTCGCGTTCGTGAACGAACCCGGACTCGCTCCGTCCTGTCCGCCCACGAAGATCAGCCGGCCGTCCTCGAGCAGCGTTCCGTTCATGCAGCCTTGCTCGCTGCCCGATGGTCCCGGGAACGACTTCTGTCCGGTCGCCGGATCGAACAGGATCGGGTCCATCGTGTCGTGGCAGTAGAAGATGCGACCATCGGACAACATCACGCCGATGTCGGTCGCATCGAGTGTCTCGGGCAGCGTGTTGCCGATGACGCTCCACTGGCCCGGGTGCGTCTCGGGCGGAAGCCCGAAGTCGCGGTTCGCACCGGTGGCCGACACCACGACATCGCTCTCCGTGTAGGCGCGACCACGCGCGGCACATCCGAGGCGGAAGGTACCGGGCAGTGAGGAGAGCGAATAGGAGCCGGTCGCATCGGAGCGCCCTTCGACGAACGTGCTCAGTTGCGGCGCAACCAGCGTGACCCGCGCCCCGGCAACCGGTGTGCTGGTGCCCGCGAGGCGCACGGTGCCCGTCACTGCGGCGGTCTGGGCGCCCGCGATGGTCACATCGAGCGCGCGCGTGAGATACCAGTGCTCTCCCGACGGCAGCCCGAGCGCCTGCAGGTAGAACGTGCCCGCGATTGCCGGCGGCACGTGCAGCGTGAACACGCCGGTGCCCTGAGCACCGACCAGGACGGCGGCCCAGACGTCGATCGAGACGAACAGCGTGCAACCGGGCGCGAAGCCGAGGCCCGCGGGCGCGGCAAGCGGCAATGGTGTGCCGCTCCAACTGCTCGAGGAGGAGCCGAGGACCAGCACGTGCAGAGCATTCGGTGCGGCGTCGCGAAGGTGGAACTCGATGGTCTGGCCAGGGACGGGAGCACCGTAGGCGTCGAGCACGGTTCCGCGCGCGCCGCAACCGGTGCCGAGCGGCGAGATGGACTGGGCTGGAAGGGCAGCGAGGAGCTGGGCGAGCAAGGCGAGTGGGAGCGTGCGCATGGCGATCACGACAATAGCGAATGCCGCGACCCTCACGCAGAGCCCCATGCCGAAGCCGCACGTGCACTGAGTTCGTGGACTACCGGAACTGCTCCTCCGCGCGGACACTCCTAGAACAGCAACATGAGACGAAACGACCTCGACCGCAGGCGTCATGACCACACGTTCGGGACCGATGTGCGCGCGCCGGGTGAACGCCGGACCAAGTGGGTGATCGCGCTCACCCTCGTCACCATGATCGTGGAGATCGCCGCCGGCACCGCCTTTGGCTCGATGGCCCTGTTGGCGGACGGCTGGCACATGGCGTCGCACGCGGCAGCCCTGTCGGTCACGGCCTTCGCGTACTGGTTCGCTCGCCGCCACTCGCGCAGCGAACGCTACAGCTTCGGCACGGGCAAGGTCGGCGCGCTCGGCGGATTCGCGAGCGCCACAGCGCTCTCTCTGGTGGCCATGCTGATCCTCGTCGAGTCCGCCGAGCGACTCGTCGCCCCTGTGGGGATCCAGTTCAACCAGGCCATTGGCGTCGCCGCGGCCGGACTCGTCGTCAACTTGGTGAGCGCACTGCTGCTGCGCGACGATCACGACCACGACGATCCCGCACATCAGCACCACGACCACAACCTGAAGGCAGCCTACTTGCACGTGCTCGCGGACGCGCTCACGTCGGTGTTCGCCATCGTGGCACTCGTGACCGGCAAGTTCCTGGCCTGGGCGTGGATGGATCCGGTGATGGGTGTGGTGGGTTCGCTCGTGATTGCTCGCTGGTCGTACGGTCTGATCCGCGACACGAGTCGAGTCCTTCTCGATGCCGAAGTCGACGAAGACGAGCGCGAAGCCATCCGCGCGATCGTCGAGGCCGAGCACGACACGCATGTCGTCGACTTGCACGTGTGGCGCGTGGGCCCACGGCACTTTGCTGCCATCGTCGCCGTCGTCACGAGCGACGCCAAGGAGCCAGATCATTACAAGAGTCTGCTCCGCAGCCGTCCGGACCTCGTCCACGTGACCGTGGAGGTCGATGTCTGCCATGCGGGGCGCGACGAAGTCTGAAGGTCGTCATGGCAACTCCAGGCAGGGGAGCCGCAGGGCGTTGCCGATGACAGACACCGATGACTGGCTCATGGCCAGGCTGGCGAACATCGGAGACAGCAGCAAGCCGCGGTTGCCGACTCGATCTGCATGCCGCAGACCGGGTCGGTGACCAGTCCGCCGGCTCCAGCCGGCGCCTGCTCGTGGGAATGCTCGTGATGCTGCATGGGATGTGCGGTCGTTGCGCCGTCCCGCTCCGGTAGTCTTGGCCTCGTGTCATGCGGCTGCGATCGTCGCGGGCCTGATTGGTGGCTCGATTGGTTGGCGGGTGGGGCTCTGGGCGTACTTCGGAACACTGGTCGCTTTCGTCATCTGCGCTGCATTCCGTCGAGCCAGACGCGTTGGGGCGAACGGGCCTGCAGCATGTCCCGCTGCTGTCGCCCGGAAGGCGGAGAGCGAACGGACCTGATAGAACTACCGCACACCTTCGGTTCGCTGGCGGGTCGCAGTTGGCGGTTCGCTCGCGCAATGGGGGTGTGCCTGCTGCAACTCGCTGACCCGGATGGGTCGTTCCCCGGCGCGTGCGAACCAGCATCAACCTGTGTCGGAGCACATGACCATGACGTCGCGTTTGGAAGCGCTGTTGCCACCCCTCGCCTGGTTCGCTGGGACCGCAGCAGCGGCGCTGATTCTCGTCGTCGCTGCGCCGGCACGGGCCCAGGCCCCATCCCCGGTTCCCGACCTGGTCTCCGGTCCGGGCTCCGGCACGCCGCTGCCGGCCTGTCCCGTGTACGCGCCGTCGGGCCCGTTGGCCGGCACCGAGTTCGATGCTGCCGCGCGCCTGAAGCACGGCCCCGGGGTCCTGCTGTTCGTGCACGAGCTGTCGCGCAACACGGCGCCGATGATCACGGGTCTCGACCGGCTCGCGGTGCAGCTCGCGTGGACCGGACTCGAGACGTTCACGATCCGCGTCGCCGCCGATCGCAACGAGGCGGAGGCCGCGGTGAAACGCAGCTCCGACGCGCTGTCGATGTATCGGCCGATCGTGATCAGCCCCGACGGCATCGACGGTCCCGGCGGTTACGCGTTGCATCGCAAGGCAACCTTGACCCTGGTCGTCGCGAAGGACGGCGTCGTCGTCCGTTCGGTCGCGTTCACGGACACCGGCCGCGCCGACCTCGGCCGCCTGCGCGCGCTCGTCGAGGAAGCGACCGGCGCGATCCCGACCGACCCGAAGGCGCTCCGTGCGCTGGTCGAGGAGCGCCTGACGCGCGATCCGGAGCAGCTGCGCACGCTCGCGATCGAGCTCACCATGCTGCTGCAGCGCGTCGAACAGATGAACGAGGCGCGCGCGCAAAAGAACCGCACCGACATGAAGGCCGAAGCGAAGCCAGCACCCGGACCGGCGGGGGCGCCCAACGTTGCGACCGCGAAACCGCACGAGGGCAAGGCACCCGAGGACGAAGAGCTCAGGGCATTGCTGCGCCGCGCGATCTTCCTGGCCGCCGACAAGGCGGAGCTCGACGCGATCTACGCGGCGGTCGATGAACGCGTCGGCACCGATGCGGGTCTGCGCGCGCAGGCGGTCGAGATGTTCAAACATCAACTGAGCCTCGGCTACGGCAACGACGACAGCAAGCAGCGCGCGAAGGCCTACGTCGAGAAGCACGGCTCGAAATGAGCGGGGCGACATGAGCGGCTCGAAATGAAGCAACCACTGGCCAGCCTGCTGCTCGTGGCAGCGGTCAGCGCCCTCTGGCCCAACTCGCCGCCGCGCGCGTTCGATTTCACGCACGACGTGCTGCCCGTGCTGCAGCGCTACGGCTGTTCGTCGGCCTACTGCCACGGCAGCGCGACCGGGCGCGCGGGCCTGCAGCTGTCGCTGTTCGGCAGCGATCCGGCGGCCGACTACGCGATGCTGACGACGCAGTTGGGTGGGCGCAGGATCGACCTGCGCGATCCGGACCAGAGCCTCGTGCTGCAGAAAGCACTCGGGGGTCTCGATCACGGCGGGGGACGCCGGCTGCCGCGCAACGGCGCTGCGCACCACCTGCTGCGCGAGTGGATCGCGGCCGGAGCCCCCTGGCAGCTGGGGGAACCGCAGCGGCTGGACTCCCTGCGCGTGATCCTGCGCGGCGAGCGGGCGATCGCCGAAGCGACGTTCGCGACCGGTGCGGGCGATGCCGCGGCCTCCGTGGTGCAGGACGTGAGCAACGTGGCGCTGTATGCATCGACCGATCCGACCGTCGTCGAGGTCGACGACGACGGTCGCGTCGCAACACGCGGCGAAGGGCAGGCCTGGGTCGTGGCGCGCTACGGCAACCTGACGGCGCTCGCGCGCATCGTGCGGCCGTTCGTGGGGGGCAAGACGACGGAGCGGGAGCCCAGGCCTACGACGCATGCGCTCGATCGCGCGTGGCTCACTCGTCTCGAGGAGCTCGGTCTGCCGCTGTTGCCGCCCGTGGATTCGCAGCAACTCGCGCGGCGACTCTACCTGGATCTCGTCGGCCGGCCGCCGACCCCGCAGGAGCTCGACGCCTTCACGGCGAAGCCCGACGTGGCCGCGACTGTCGCACGGCTCGTAGGACGCCACGAGTTCGCGGAGGTCTGGGGCGCGCATCTCGCGCGTTGGTTCGAGGTGCCGGAAGACGGGGAAGGTCCCGCCGGCGCGGCGGCGGCCAGGAGCCGCGACGCGCTCGTGCAAGCCGTTGCGCGCGGCGACAGCCTGCCCGCCGTCGCGCGCCGCGTCGTGCTCGGCGCTGGCGGGTTGCTCGACCAGCACGCCGATGCTCGCGACCGCGCCGACTACGCGAGCCGCGCGCTGCTCGGCATGCGCATCGGTTGTGCGCGGTGCCACGATCATCCGACTGATCGCTGGCGCCGCGACGAGCACCTCGCGTTCAGCGCGTGTTTTGCCGCGCCGCGGCCCGACGGCGCAGGCGGCACGATGGCCGGCGTGATGTTCGACGCCGACAGCGGGGAACGCGTGGAGCCTCGCTTCCTCCCGCTGCCGGGGTCGGCCGCGCGCGGCCCCGCCGGCGCGGACCGCCGCGAGCAGTTGGCGGACTTCCTCGTGCAAGGCCAGCACGACGGGTTTGCGCGAAACGCGTGCAATCGCGTGTTCGCGTTGTTGTTCGGCCGCGGTCTCGTGGAGCCGCTCGACGACCACCGCCTCGGCAACCCGCCGCTCGCCGCCGATTGCCTCGAGACGCTCGTCGAACAGTTCCGCCGCACCGGGGGCCGGCTCCCCGAGCTGTTGACGTTCCTGCTCACGTCGATGGCCTACAGAGCACCCGCGGCCGCGACGGACGGCCCGGAGGCCGCGTATCTCGCCGCGCGCGCGTCGAGGCCGCTCTTGCCGGCCACGTATCTGCGCGCCGTGTCGGCCGTGGTCGGACGCGACATGCAGGGCTCGCTGCCGGCGAGTCCGCTCGCGCGTGAGCTGGCCGTGCGCAACGGGCCGCTGCTGCACGACCTGTTGCGCGGCGGCGGCACGACGATCGATGCAACCTACGAGCTGTGCAGCACGCCGCACGAGCGCCTCGTCGAGCTGTGGCGCCTCGTGTTGTCGCGCGCGCCGCGCGCCGCCGAAGAAGAGCGCTTCCTGCCGGTCGCCGGCCAGGACCTCGCGGCGTTCCGCGACCTCGCCTACGCTCTGCTGACCGGACGCGAGTTCGGCCATCACCGATGATCGATCGCCGCAACTTTCTCGGCAGCCTCGCGACATTGCCGTTCGCGATGCGCGCGCTCGCGGACGCGCCACGGCGGGCACCGCGCTCGCTGATCCTCGTCTGGCTCGACGGCGGCATGTCGCACCTCGACAGCTTCGACTGCAAGCCCGAGGCGTCACCCGAGATCCGCGGCGACCTCGCGAGCTTGCGTTCCGCCGTCGACGGCGTGTTCGTGTCCGCGCATATGCCGGGTATCGCGAAACGTCTCGACCGCTGCGCGCTGCTGCGCTCGGTCACGCACGGCGAAGGCAACCACGACCGCGGCTCGCATCTGCTGCTGACGGGTCACCGTCCCTCGCCCGTGCTCGTGCATCCGGCGCTCGGCGCCGTGTTCGGCCACGACGAAGGGACCGTGCTGCCGCCGTATGTTGCGATCCCGCGCGCCGTCGACTACGCGGGAGCCGGGTTCCTGCCGGGCAGCCGCGGGCCGTTCGCGGTCGGCGGCGATCCGGGCCGCGCGGACTTCGCAGTGCGCGATCTCGTCGCCGATCCCGAGCGCGCGAGCGAACGCGCGCACGAGCTGCGCGCGGCGCTCGATGCGCTCGACGGAGCACCACGCGGCGTTGCCGAAGCGCAGCGCGACCACTTCGTCGCGGCTGCAAAGCGGCTGTCCGAGGACCCCGAGGCGCGGGCTGCGTTCGACCTCGCGGCCGAGCCGGCCGACGTGCGGCAGCGTTACGGGCGGCACCGCCTGGGCCAGTCGTGCCTGCTCGCGCGCCGTCTCGTCGCCGCCGGAGTGCGCACCGTGTTCGTGACGGACACGGGCTGGGACCACCACACGCAGATCAAGACGGCGCTGACCTACGGCTTCCCGCCGAAGCTCCAGGCGCTCGACGAAGCGCTGTCGGCGCTGCTCGACGACCTGCGCGAACGGCAGCTCGACGACTCGGTGCTCGTGTGCCTGGCCAGCGAGTTCGGCCGCACGCCGCGGCTCAATCTGCTGGGCGG
>Ga0111538_10000410_pt1 | contig 56503 bp, 50 predicted proteins | sample SoiMethybrSBSTD1_FD_79669 | JGI IMG/M metagenome (GOLD analysis project Ga0111538, IMG submission 79669) | Bulk soil microbial communities from a Populus tree surrounding site in Tennessee, USA - Soil MetaG P. TD hybrid SBSTD1 (version 2)... | ecosystem: Environmental > Terrestrial > Soil >... | reverse complement strand
GTAGCGGCGGACGTCGTGCACGCCCGTACTCGAACAGACCAGTACATGCGCCGGTGGCACGCGCGACACGTCCCTGAACATCGTCCGCGAGGGATCCATCGCCAGACCGAACAGCAGCACATCACCGACCGCCAGGTCGTCAAGGCGCTCCGAGATGCCGGGATAGCGTCGAACACTTCGCAGCACATTGCTGATCACGATCGCGGAGCCGACGCGTGCGTAATACAGCGGCTTCACGCCGAAATGATCGCGAGCGCACAGGAGGTGCCGCCGTTCGGCGTCCCAGAGGCAGAACGAGAAATCGCCGAGCAGCCGCGATACGCAATCGGTGCCCCACTGCTCGTAGGCGGCGACGACAAGTTGGGCGTCCGAGGCCGCGTCGAGATCTCTCTGGAGCGCGCGTACGAGCGCCGCTCGATCATCAAGGCGTCCGTCCATGACGATCTGCAGCCGGTCGGCTCGTCGCAGCGAATGCCCGGTCTCGAGCCGATGCGGCGTTCGAAACGGTGCCCAGCCGAGCGCGACGCCCTCGTCTGTCCAGACGCCGGCCCGCGCGGCGTCGAACGGCGCCACGTCGATCAGCGTCCGCACCAGCCGTGCATCGACTGGCGCTCCGGTCGTCTCGAGAATTGCGACGAAGCCGCTCATGCCGCGGGTCTATTGTAAGGGTTGGATCACCAGTAGGATGAGCAGCGCATGATGCACAACGAGCTCGAGTTCCACGCGTTCTGCTTAACTGACACCGGATCGCGGCTCGATCGGTTCGCCGCGGCTATCGCCGCTCGGGTCAGACCTGGCGACAGCGTGCTCGACCTTGGTGCGGGATCGGGAATCCTGTCGTTCCTTGCCTGTCGGGCCGGAGCACGGCGTGTGTACGCCATCGAGGCCGGCGGGTCGATCGAGTTCGCGCGGCTCCTCGCCGAACGCCACGGTTTTCAGGATCGCATCCAGTTCATCTCGCAACCGTCCACTCAGGTGCGCCTCCACGCACGCGTCGAGACGATCGTCGGCGACATTCACGACACCTTTGGTCTGCAAAGGCACGGTCTGGGAGCACTGATGGACGCGCGGGATCGGTTCCTCGCGCCTGGCGGCACGCTCATCCCGTGCCGCATCCAGCTGATGACCGCACCGATCGAAGCACCGGATCACTATCAGCGAACCATCGACGTGTGGCGGCAACGGGTTCAGGGCATCGATCTGTCGCCCCTGCGTTCGCTGGCCGTCCACCAACCGACGGCGGCACGCATCGACCCGTCACAGCTGCTAAGCCCTCCCGTGGCGCTCACCACCATCGACCTGATGCGGGTGACGCGTCCTCACGTCAGCGGCATGAGCCAGTCGGACGTCACACGCGACGGCACCCTGCACGGTGTCTGCGGCTGCTTTGTCACGACGCTGGCCGATGACGTGGTGATGGGCAATGTGCCCGGTGACTCCGAGACGACGAACTTCGCGCAGGCGTTCTTCCCCATCGAGTCACCGCTCGCCATTCGCACCGGCGACCGCGTCACGATTCGATTGGAGACCCACGACGGCGCCGCCACTCGATGGCAGGTGGACGTCACACGCGACGGCAGCTCGATCGGCCGGTTCGACCATTCGATGCTGCACGCCGAGATCCTCTCGATGCAGGCGCTCCGCAAGCAGGCCGATGACTATCGGCCGTCGCTCACGCCACTCGGCGCAATGGAGCGCGATCTGCTCGATCGCTTCGATGGGACCCACTCGGCGGCGGATCTCGAGTCGTGGCTCACGACCCGAGCGGAATCGGTGCTGCCGTCTGCTCGGGAAGCGGCGGCGTTTCTCAAGCAGACGATCGAGCGCTGCGGGTAGGGCAGGCTCGTTTTCTGTACGTGCGTCCTTTGTCCTTGGTCCTTGGTCCTTGGTCCAGGCGCCTTTCGGACTCAACCCTTGAGCGAGATGTCGGACTACGTACCAAGAACCAAGGACAAAGGACCGGCGTGGCGCGGAAGCGCCTAGTTCTCGGACGGTCTCTCGACCTTATCGACAACGAGCACCTGGACCGGGGCTCGCTGTGATTCGAGCTTCAACCCGAGCTGCTCCTGAATGGCGGTGAAGAGCACAGGCGGCGCGTTCGGATCCGTCGATGGCGGTGGAATCCTCGCGCCGAAGCCAGCGAACTGCGTCTCGTCAGGTGTCCACGTGAGCGTGAAGTCATACCGACCCTGGATACCCGTTTTGTCCACGACTGGTCGATCGAGTACAGCGAGCTGCATGACTCCCGCGAAATCGGTCATCGTCGCGTTCGTAGCCGGAAGGACGCCAAGGCCTCTGAAAAACAGGCCGGGCAGTCCGTTCGGGTTGCTGTCGTTCTTCGTCAGCTTCGGTCCGCCGTTGGCGACGACCAGCACGTAGGCCGGCAGCTCGCGCGTCTCACGATGCATGGTGAACTTGAACCGATCCTCGATCAGCTTCTGCAGCATCCCTCGCAGTTGGCGCTCACTCGGCAGGCCGTCGCCTTCCGGCTGACCGGTGACGTCGTACTTGTCCGACTCCATCCACGACGGACCGCCGACGATCTGCTTGGCGTGTACACCATAAGCAAAGACGATGAGGTCGTTGAGCGTCGTGTTGATGGTGATGACCTGACGGCCCTTGATGGTCAGCACCTTGCCCGGGCGATCCGGGTTGCTCGGCTTGATCGTCGCCACCTCGAACACGGCCGCCGCGTCGGCCGCCATCTGTTTGGGTGGCGGTGGGATCGTCCACGCGGTATCGGGCGTGGACCGCTCCAGCGTCATCGGGATCGGCTTGTTGGCTTGCGTGAACGTGCCGGTGATCGTCTTGCCATCCGCGCTCACGTTGCCGTCAAACGTCACGCCCAAGCCGGTGAAGGCCATTCGCAATGTCGCGCCCGACAGCGTGATCGACGAGGCCGGAAGCCCCTGTCCACTTTGGTCGATGATGTACATCATCGCCTTCAGGCCATCTGTGTTGGTGATGACGACGACGATCCGCAGATCCTTGCCGACCTGCAGCGTGCCCTGCCAGTTGCCGGCGATGTTCTGCGCCTGCGCCAGGACGCTCGCCGAGAGCAGCACCACCACGGCGATCCAGCGAGTGAATGTCTTCATGGCCGGTAGCGTAACATCGGAGCGTGACCGTGAACAGACGCCGACTGACGCTCGCCGCTGGCATCGTGTGGGCGACAGCCATATCAGTCGGCAGTCAGAGCGCGAATGAGTGGCTGGCGTACGGACGCGATGCCGGAGGCGAGCGCTATTCACCCCTGGACGATGTCAACCGACAGAACGTGGCATCGCTCCAGGTGGCGTGGACTTTTCGCACGGGCGACGCGTATCAGCCGCCGCGCGGCCGCCCGACAGCGTTCGAAGCCACGCCGCTCTACGTGGATGGCACGCTGTATCTCAGCACACCGCTTGGTCGAGTCATCGCGCTCGATCCCGTCACAGGTCGTCAGCGATGGACGTTCGATGCCAAGGTCCCGCGCGACGCTGGCTTCGGCGACTTCGCCAGCCGTGGCGTCTCGACGTGGCAACGCGGGCGCGAACGCCGAATCTTTGTCGCGACGATCGACGCTCGCCTGATTGCGCTGGACGCCGCGACCGGCCAACCGATCCAATCGTTCGGGACTGGCGGTACCGTGGATCTTCGGCAAGGACTGCGCATCCCGCCGCGAAGCGTGGCGTCCTACGAGGAAACGTCGCCTCCGGCGGTCGTCGGAAACACGATCGTCGTCGGCTCAGCAATCGAAGACGGAGTCACGACGAGCGAGCCGAGCGGCGAGGTTCGCGGGTTCGATGCCATCACCGGCGCGCTGAAATGGCGCTGGGATCCGGTTCCGCAGGACCCCTCGGCCCTCGGAGCCGACACGTGGAAAAGCGCGAGCAACACCCGCACCGGCGCCGCGAACGTGTGGTCGATCATCGTCGCGGATCCCGCGCGCAATCTCGTCTTCCTTCCCACCAGCAGCCCGAGCCCCGACTACTACGGCGGCGAACGTCTTGGCGACAATCTGTTCTCCGATTCCCTCGTCGCCCTGCGCGCCGACACCGGCGCTCGCGTCTGGCACTTCCAGACCGTTCATCACGATCTGTGGGACTACGACGTGGCGTCGCCGCCGATTCTGTTCGATTGGCGCAAGGATGGACGCACGGTCGCCGCGATCGCCGTGGCGTCGAAGACCGGTCATGTCTTCGTGCTCGATCGTCAGACGGGCCGGCCGCTCATTCCGGTCGAAGAGCGGCCCGTGCCCGCGAGCGATGTCCCCGGCGAACAGGCATCGCCGACGCAGCCCTTCCCGACCGCGCCGCGCTCGCTTGCGCGGACGACGCTGACCGCAGACGAGGCGTGGGGTCTGACCGACGAGGATCGCGCATGGTGCCGAGACACGATGCGTCCGCTGCGGGCTGACGGCTTCTTTACTCCACCCTCATTGCGTGGAACGCTCGTCGCGCCCGGCAACGTCGGGGGCGTCGCATGGGGCGGAATGGCGCACGACCGTGGACGCGGCCTGCTCGTAATGCCGGTCAACAACCTGGTGGCGGAAGTACGACTGATTCCGCGCGCCGATCTCAACGAGGAGCGCAAGCGCCTGGCTCCTGACTTCGAGGTGCACCTGCAACAGGGCACGCCATATGCCCTCGCGCGACGCTTCCTGCTCGCCCCGAAAACGATGCTGCCGTGCACGCCACCGCCGTGGGGCACGCTCGCTGCGATCAAGACTGCGACGGGAGAGATTGCGTGGCAGGTACCGCTCGGGAGGTTTCCGGGCACTGACAGCGTTCCCGGCGCGGCACAGTGGGGTTCGATTGCCCTCGGCGGTCCGATCGTGACGGCGGGCGGACTCGTCTTCACCGCCGGCACGTTCGAAGCCGCGATATACGCCTTCGACGTGCAGACGGGTCGCCAATTATGGGCGGGTCCACTTCCGACCAGCGCCCGCTCGACACCAATGACGTATCGCGGTCCAGACGGCCGGCAGTACATCGTCATCGCCGCCGGCGGTCACGGAACGCAGATCGGTCCACCACTGGGTGACCACCTGGTCGCCTTTGCGCTGCCCGACAAGAAATCAGTGACGAAGTAGATCGGTCACATCTGCAGCACCCAGCGGATGCCGCCGAGGATGTGCTGCTGATACAAGGTGTTCTGCCACACGTCTTCGCGATGGCCGAGTGCCGTGTAGAAGACGCGACCACGCCCAAACTCCTTCGCCCAGGCAAGCGGCAGATCGCCGGGCTGTCCCGCCTGCGGTAACCCATCGGCAGGATGTCGATCCAACGAAAGCAGCATCGTCACGCGCCCGCGATTGGATGTCGTGAACGTGTAGATCTCATCGAACACTCGGAACCGCTCGCCCAGTGGACTCGATGCCGGATGGGAAGCGTTCTCGACGATCGCCTCCACGGTGGTCTGATCGCCGTGTGTCAGAAACTCATTGCCAAGCATGTCGAGATAGCCCGGCGCATCGTGATACGTGTCGGACGCACTGTGCATGCCCACAAAGCCGTGGCCGTCCTGAATCCATTCGAGCACGGCGGCGAGATCGGGAATGGGAAGACTGCCCGTCGTATTGGCAAACACGATCGCGTCTACGCCAGCGAGCCCAGAACGCGTCAGCATGCGAGAGACATCATCCGCCGTGCGGCAGAACGTGGTCGAGAAAAGGCCCGATCGCTGACCGAGCGTGCCGATCGTTGTTTCGGCAATCGCGATGGAGCTGTGTCGGAATCCTTCGGTATGGGTGACGACAAGGACGCGACGGGAGGGACTCACGGATGTCGGCGCACCCGGCGCGCCAGAGTCTGAGTCCCCCGAACAGGACCAGAGCAGGAGGACGAACGCCACCACCGATCCAAGACGGACCAGTCGCGTCATCTCGACCTCCCTTCTGACCGAGTGTGTTCAGCGCACTTCGATTTCGACGATGCGCGCCGCGTTCGGGCCGAGACGGACCATGTGATGCGTGTCGCCGGCCGGAACGAGGATCCACTGCCCGGGCTGCGTCAGCTGCTTGAGGCCGACCGGCGCGCCCGGATTGGCTTTGGCCTGTTTGTCGGGACCGTCGGACATCACCGTGCCGGCGATCAGTACAGCGATGGTCGGCACTGCGTGGGTGTGCGAGGTCTGCGACGTCTGGAGATTCAAGCTGACGTCGTAAAGTCTGAACGCGCGTGACTCCCTCGTCATCTTCGTCGCCAGACCGCTTGCGGCCGTCGCGGTGGACCAGCCACTCGTCTTGAGGTTCTCGACGGCAAAGAGCTGGTACGGACTCTTGCCTGTGTTTTCGATCGAGTGGCTACCGGGCTTGCCGACGTAATCGGTGACACCGGCTTCGCCGAACGGCCTCGACGGCCGTTCTGGAGCGGGCTGAGCTCCCGTCTGAACGCGAGTCGTCGTGCCCATCGTCATCGAGACCGTCGCGATATCCAGCTCGTGCCGGTGGTCGAGCGACTTGTCCCCGGGTGGAATGTTGACGTCGAGGATGCGCAGTTGCTGGTTTTCGAACGTGACGTGGTGCCGCGGTTCCTTCGACACCGGAACCTGGGCCGCCACGAGCGCGACGGAGGCGAAGACTAAGAAGGCGATCCAGCGAGATCCATGCATGGCGGGATCATGCTCTATTCACCACCGCTCGTGCCAGTCCGAGGTAAGATTTGACCTCACTTCGCTTGGAGGTCTTCAATGACACGTCTCGCCTTTGCCGTCCTCGGTGCCCTGGTCCTCTCAACTCCCGCGTGGGCGCAGGCGCCGGCCGACGCTGCCGTCGAGAAGGCCTTGCTGGCCGCCCCGGAAAACATGAAAAAAGACGCGACTGTCGTCGCGTTCAAGCCGGATTTCACCTACGACACGATTAAGAAGGGCACGAACACGATGGTGTGCTTCGACCGGTCGGGCTTGCCGGGCCAGCAGCCGTTCTCCGTCGAATGCACCAGCCTCGCCAACCTGCCTCGTGTCGCGCAGAACCTGAAGTTCGAGGCGGAACCCGATCGCACCAAACGCCAGGCGGCGCTGGACGCGGCGGAAAAGGATGGCTCGCGCATCAAGCCCGAGTACGGATCGGTGTGGATCCGAATGCAGGGGAAGGACAAGGACACGGCGCGAACCCACATGACCGTAGCCATGCCCGGTGCGACGACGCAGTCAACGGGGATCCCCGACAACGGGAAGCAGGGCGGCATCTGGATCATGAACGCGGGGACAACAACCGCGCATCTGATGATCCCGGGCCACTGATCGAATGACGAAGCGGCTGCTGATCGTGAGCGTGCTGGCGCTGGCATCCGTGTCGGCGCCGGCGGCGCAGAAGCCGCAGACGTTCGTCGGGATGATCACCGACGACATGTGCGCCAAGGACGGGCATGCGACGATGCGCATGGGGCCGACCGACGCCGAGTGCACGAAGGCGTGTGTGGCAGCACACGGCGCGGAATACGTGCTGGCCGACGGCAAGAACGTCTACACGCTCAGCGATCAGAAGACACCGGAGAAGTTCGCCGGCCAACGAGTCCGGGTCAACGGCACACTCGACGCCAAGACCCGGGCGATCACCGTCCAGTCGATCACGCTGGCCAAGTAGCCCGCCTTTCCACCGTGTGACCCTTGACGAGCTGCGGCGCTACGCGATAGCCCGCAGCCTGTTTCGTCCAACGACACTGCAAGGCGCGCTCGATGCGCTCGCCTTCGTGCAAGCAGACCCGATTCGCGCGCCCGCACGCGCACAGGATCTGACGCTGCGACATCGCGTCGCCGGCTATCGCGCCGGGGATCTCGAGCGAGAGTACGCGCGGCTGGACATCCACGAAGACTTCTTCGTCAACTACGGCTTCGTCACCAGCGCGCTCCAGGCGATGATGCACCCGCGCGGAGGACCGACGCCCTGGACTGCCGCGCGCGGCAGGCACGTGCGCGCGATGCTCGACTTCGTCCGCACGCATGGCGCAGTCCATCCGCGCGACGTTGATGCACACTTCTCGCACGGCACCGTCACCAATTACTGGGGCGGCTCCTCCAATGCGACGACGCATCTGCTCGATGCGATGCACTATCGCGGGCTGCTGCGCGTGGTGCGGCGCGAGGCTGGCATCCGCATCTACGCCGTTCACGAGCACGGCACGGGACCGCGCGATGCCGCCGCACGCGCTGCGCACCTCGACGCCCTCGTCGATGTCGTCGTCGGGAAATATGCGCCGCTGCCGGCCACGAGCCTCTCCACACTGGTGCGCCGGCTGCGATACGCCGTGCCGCAGTGGACACGAGAACTCAGTCGCACGCTCCAGCGCGCGAAGCACCGCCTTGCGCATGCCCGTGTCGATGGCGTGGACTGGTATTGGCCATCAGCCGACGACCCAGCCGCCGCGACCGTCGGCGAGGAGGTTCGTCTGCTCGCGCCGTTCGATCCCGTCGTCTGGGATCGACGGCGATTCGAGATCCTGTGGGAGTGGGCGTATCGCTTCGAGGCGTACACTCCCATCCCCAAGCGGAAGCTCGGATACTACGCGTTGCCGCTCCTGTGGCGCGATCGCGTCGTCGGATGGGCGAATGTGTCGGTGAACGACGGCCGGTTGCGTCCTGATGTCGGCTACGTCGCTTCTCGCCCACCGCGCGACCGTGCATTCCGCCGCGCGCTGGACGAGGAGCTCAGTCGCCTTCGCACGTTCCTAGATCTCACACCGTGAGCGTCACCGTCTGAAAGCGCCCGTCACGTCCTTGCGCCAGCAATCCTGCGCGAAGGAGTTGTGACAAGACGCGCTCGCACGTGGCGAGATCGAGACCGAGGAAGGCGGCGGCCTCACGTGAGGTCAGCCGCAGGTCGGGAGCCGCGTCGAACTCTTCGCGGATCCACTGAACGACCTTCCGAAACGACTTCATTTCCATGAGAGTACCGGCGACGCCGGCCTGCTTCGTATGAATGGACGGAATGAATCTGCAGGCCGACGCCGTTGTGCATTGGGCATTGAGCATTGCGCAGTGAGCCTTATCGAATGATGTTGAGAATGACGCCGCCATAGACGCGATGACCGTAGCGCGTCTCCTGTCCGAAGAACGCCGGCGCGTCGTCCTTCGATTGCACAGCGATGAAGCGATAGTCGCCGCGCAGGCCCCAGCGTCCCGCGTACCACTTGACGCCGCCGCCGACGTTGCTCGTGAGGAACGTCGTCGTGTCGTTGATGCCCAGCGCCGCGCGCTCGAACTGACTGAGGCCGCCGAGACCGGCCGTGGCGTAGGGCACGACCGAACCGCGTCCAGCCGAGACGATGAGATTGCCGCTGTAGTTGAGATAGTGCGGCGTCTTCACATCGGCGGTGCCGTTGACAAAGTCCAGACTCTGCGAGATGCCGAGCAGACCGCTCACCTCGCCCTCGACGCCGACGTAGCGATTGAAGTTCACCGTTGCACTGCCGCCGATGTCGTAGCTGCCGAAGCTCGGGCCGTTGCTGTTGTCGGCTTCGGTGAAGAAGGTGCCGCCGCCGGGAATGATCGTGACCTCGAATGTCCCGGGACCAGGCGTCGATTCCGTCGTCTGCGCGTGCGCGGAGCCCACGCTGATGAATGAGATGAGTGCGATGACTGCGAACGAACGTGACATGAGTTCCTCCAGTAGTTTTGGTCTCAGGTCTTTGGTCTTGGTGACCAGAGACCGTAGATCAGAGACCAGAGACCATTACGAGATCGGGATTCCGCCGAGGGCCTTGTAGACCGCGATGACACTCGTGAAGACGCCGGCCTCGGCTTGTGCGACGGCGTCTTCTGCCTGTAGTTGCGTACGCTCGGCGTCGAGTAGCGCGAGGAAATCGACGACGCCTGCTTGATAGCGCGTGCGCGCGATGGTGGCCGCGCGTGCGCTCTCGCGCGCCTGGTCGGCCAGCTTCACCAGCCGTTCCTGCTCTTCGCGATAGTTGACGAGTGCGTTCTCCGTTTCCTCGAGCGCCCGGAGCACGACCTGCTCGAACTCGGCGACCGATTCGCGCGTCGCCCCCGACGCGCCGCGCAGGCGGGCGCGAGCGCTGCCGAGATCGAAGGCCGCCCAGCTGAGCGCCGGCGTCACCGCCCACGCACGCGAGTCGGACGCGTTGAAGAAGCCGCCACCGCGGCCCGCCAGCAATCCGAGGAAACCGGTAATGCTGATCTGCGGATAGAGCTCCGCGGCAGCCACGCCTTCGCGCGCCGTTGCCGCCGCCAGCCGGCGCTCCGCGGCGCGCACATCCGGACGGCGCCGCAGCAGAGAGCCCGGCTCGCCGATCGCCAACGCCTTGGTGATCGGTGGATACAGCCGGGGCGTGAGATCGACGCCGAGCGCTCCCGGCCGGGCACCGATCAGCACCGCAAGATGATGCTCACGCAGCGCGATCGCGCTCCGGATCGGCGGGATGCTCGCTTCGATGGCCGCCACGCGGGCCGCGGCGCTCGCGACGTCCTGCTCTTCACCGATGCCGGCGTCGCGCCGGACCTGCGTCAGACGCAGCGTCTCGCGCTGATTGACCAGGCTGCGCTCGGCGACAGCCAGCTGCTGTTGGAGGCCGCGCAGTTCGAAGTAGTTGCGCGCCAGTTCCGCCGCCACGCTCACGCGCACATCGTCAACGTCGGCCTCGAAGCCCTCGGCATCGGCCGCAGCCGCCCGCACCTGCGAGCGGACGCGACCGAACACGTCGATCTCCCAGAAGGCATCGAAGCCGGCGCGATACGTCGTGATGGGACGGGGTCGTTCCGAAAAGCCAGGAATCGCCTGATCCCTTCGATCGACGCTCGCGCCGGCTACGGCCGTCGGAAATCGATCGAGCGCGACGTCATCGAAGAACGCGCGCGCCTGATCGACCCGGGCAACGGCCATACGTACATCGTGATTGGCCGCCAATGCTTTCCCAACCAGCTCGTCGAGGACTGGATCCTCGAACTGCTGCCACCAGCGCGGATCGAACGGCTGCTCGACGACGAGCGCCGTGTCAATGTGCCCGAGCTTGGCGGGCTCCACGTTGGGTGCGACGTACGGTCTGCGGACACCGCACGCCACCGAGAGTGCAACCACGATTGAAATTGCGGTGATACGACGCATGATCAATTCCCCTCCGCGGGCGCCGCGACCGGAAGCACCGGCCTTCTGACGTGCGCCGAACGGTGAGTGAGCTTGGATATGACGACGTAGAACACGGGTGTCAGGAAGAGACCGAACAGCGTCACGCCGAGCATGCCGGCAAACACCGCGATGCCCATCGCCTGACGGATCTCGAAGCCGGCGCCCGACGAGAAGACCAGCGGCACGACGCCCATCACGAACGCCAACGACGTCATCAGAATCGGGCGCAGTCGGATGCGGCACGCGGCCAGGATCGCGTCGAGCGTGGACTCCCCTTCTTCCTCGCGCTGCTTGGCAAACTCGACGATCAGAATCGCGTTCTTGCACGCGAGCCCGGCCAGCACGAGGAAGCTGATCTGGGTGAACACGTTGTTGTCCCCGCCGGTCAGCCAGACGCCGGCGATCGCCGAGAACAACGTCATGGGCACGATCAGGATGACCGTCAGCGGCAACGTCCAGCTCTCGTACTGCGCGGCCAGGACGACATAGACGAGCAGCACGCACAACGGGAAGACCAACAGCATCGTGTTGCCCGCGAGCAGCTCCTGATATGCGAGCTCGGTCCACTCGAAGGTCATGCCGGGCGGCAGTTCCGCGCGCAGCGTGTCGGCAATCGCCGCCTGCGCCTGTCCGGAACTGAATCCGGGCGCGGGACCGCCGTTGATCTCTGCAGCCGGGTAGCCGTTGTAGTGCATGACCTGATCGGGCCCATAGCTCCGTGAGACGGTCACGAGCGATCCCAGCGGCACCATGTCGCCGCGCGCATTGCGCGTCTCGAGGCGCCGGATCTGCTCGGGCTGCAACCGGAACTCAGACTCGGCCTGCGCGTTGACCTGATAGGTGCGGCCGAACCGGTTGAAGTCGTTCACATAGAGCGAGCCGAGATAGACCTGCAGCGTCTCGAAGACGTCGGTCAGCTCGACGCCGTAGCTCTTCACCCGCTCGCGATCGACGTCGGCCTGAATCTGCGGCACGCTGACCTGGAAGCTCGAAAACACTCCGGCCAGCGATGGCTGCTTCTGCGATTTGGCGATACCGTTCCAGAGCTGCGCGTACAGATCTTCGAAGCCAGTGCCTGCCCGATCTTCGACATAGAGCTTGAAACCGCCGACCTGGCCGAGCCCCTGCACCGGCGGGGGCGGGAAGATGGCGACGATCGCTTCCTGAATCTGTCCGAAGAACTGCGCGTTCAGGTCCTGCACGATCGCGTTGGCTCTGAGGTCACGGCTCGTCCGCTCCTCCGCCGGCTTCAGGACGACGAAGGCGATGCCGGCATTGGGCGCATTGACGAAGCCGTTGATCGACAGCCCCGGGAACGCCACCGAGCTGAGCACGCCTGGATGCTTGAGCGCGATCGAGGACATCTTGCGGATGACCGCGTCGGTACGATCGAGCGTCGCGCCGTCCGGGAGCTGCGCAAAGGCGACGAGGTACTCCTTGTCCTGTGTTGGCACGAACCCTGGCGGCACTCGAGAGAATCCTGCCGTCGTCAAGCCAATCAGGCCGACGTAAAGCACGATCGCCACGGCCGACACGCGTAGCACGCGGGCAACACCGCCCCGGTACGCCTCGGAACCTCGTGAGAAGAGCCGGTTGAATCCGCGGAAGAACCACCCGAACAGACGGTCAGCCACGCGCTGCACCGCGTCGCGCGACGCTTCACGCGGCTTGAGCAGCCGCGACGCCAGCGCCGGACTCAGCGTGAGCGAGTTGAACGCCGAGATGACCGTGGAGATGGCAATCGTCAGCGCGAACTGGCGATAGAACTGTCCGGTCAGACCGCTGACAAACGCCGTCGGAATGAACACGGCGCACAGCACGAGGGCGATCGCGATGATCGGGCCCGACACTTCTTCCATCGCCCGTTTGGTCGCCTCGAGCGGCGGCAACCCGAGCTCGATGTGCCGCTCCACGTTCTCGACGACGACAATCGCATCGTCCACGACGATGCCGATGGACAGCACCAGGCCGAAGAGCGACAGCGTGTTCAGCGAGAAGCCCATCGCCAGCATCACGGCGAACGTGCCGATCAGCGAGACGGGCACGGCCACGAGCGGGATCACCGACGCCCGCCAGGTCTGCAAGAAGACCATGACCACGATCACGACGAGCAGAATCGCTTCGAACAGCGTTTCGACGACGGCCGTGATCGAATTGCGGACGAAGACCGTCGGGTCGTAGACGATCTTGTAGTCCACGCCCTGGGGAAACTCCTGCTTCAGCCTGTCCATCGTTTCGCGTACCTGGTTCGACGCTTCGATGGCGTTGGTGCCCGGCCGCTGGAAGATCCCGATGGCCACGGCCTCCTGGTTGTCGAGCAGGCTGCGCAGCGCGTACTGGTTGGCACCGAGCTCGACGCGGCCGACGTCGCGCACGTGGGTGATCTGGCCGTCCGGCGTTGCGCGCACGACGATGTCGGCGAACTCCTCTTCCGTCGTCAGCCGGCCCTGCGTATTGACCGAAAGCTGGAAGGTCGTATTGGCAGGCGCCGGCTGCGCGCCAAGGACGCCGGCCGCCACTTGCACGTTTTGCTCGCGGATCGCCCGAACGACGTCCGAGGTCGTGAGCCGCCGCGATGCCAGTCGATCCGGATCGAGCCAGACGCGCATGCTGTACTCGCCGGCGCCGAACACCTGCGCACTGCCAACGCCGGGGATTCGCGCGAGCTCGTCCTTCACGCGCAGGTTGGCGAAGTTCGAGAGATACAGCTGGTCGTAACGGCTGTCGGGCGAGACGAGGTGCACGACCATGATGAAGTCGGGCGTGGACTTCTCCGTTACGACGCCGATGCGCTGGACTTCCGAGGGCAGGCGTGGAAGCGCCTGGGCCACACGGTTCTGCACCTGCACCTGCGCGTTGTCGAGATCGGTGCCCAGCGCGAAGGTGACCGTGAGCTGCAACCGGCCGTCAGACGTCGCCTGCGAGAACATGTAGAGCATGTCCTCGACCCCGTTGATCTGCTGCTCGAGCGGCGACGCGACGGTCTCGGCGATGACCTTTGGATTCGCGCCAGGGTAGGTGGCGCGTACGACGACCGTCGGCGGCACCACCTGCGGGTACTCGCTGATCGGGAGCCGCCCGAGCGCCAGCGCTCCGGACACGACGATCAGCAACGACAGGACGGCCGCAAAGATCGGCCGATCGATGAAGAACTTCGAGAATGTCATGACGAGTGATTCGTCGCCTCGACGACGGGAGTGACCTGCACTCCTGGACGAATACGCTGCAGACCGTTGACGACCACCGACTCGCCGGCCTCGAGCCCGCTGCGAACGACTCGCAGGCCGTCCACGATCGGGCCGAGCGTCACGGTGCGGTACTGAATCTCGTTCTTCGGCGAGACGACATAGACGAACTTCTTACTGAGGTCGGTACCCACAGCGCGGTCCTGAATCAAGAGACCGCGGTAGGAGGCCATGCCGGCGAGACGCAGCCGCACGAACAGACCAGGCGTGAGTTGGCCGTCCGAATTGCGAAAGACGGCGCGGCCGCGGATCGTTCCGGTCGCTCCATCGAGCTGGTTGTCGAGAAAGTCCAGATGACCCGAGCGAGGGAATCCCTCATCGTTGGCCAGGGCCATACGAATCGGCAGTTGCGTGTCACGCGCGCCATGACGACCGCCAGCGCTGTACTTGAGAAAAATCTGCTCGTCGGCATCGAAGTACGCGTAGACCGGATCGAGCGAGACGACCGTTGCGAGCAGCGTGGCTTCGCCAGGTCCGCTCGACACCAGGTTGCCTTCGGTCACGATCGCCCGGCCGACGCGCCCGTTGATCGGCGAGGTGACGCGCGTGAACTCGAGATTCAGTTCGGCCGCGCGCAGCGCCGCCTCGACGGCGGCGGCCTGCGCGGTGGATTCCTGCGCGAAGGCGGCACGGCGATCGTGCTCCTCTTTCGCGATGGCATTCTCGGCGCGCAGCTTCTCGGCCGTCTGGAGCTCCGACGCCGCGCGCTGACCCGTGGCACGCGCGCGGGCGAGCTCGGCGCGCAGTCGATCGACTTCAGCCTGGAACGGCCGCGGGTCGATCTCGAAGAGCGGGTCGCCTCGGCGCACGATGGCGCCTTCCTGGAACCGCACCGCGGCAATCAGACCGGAGACGCGGGGGCGGACTTCGACGGAATCGACCGCCTGCAACCGTCCGGTGAATTCATCCCATTCGGTCACGCTGCGTTCGATGACGGTGGCCACGGTGACTTGTGGCGGCGGAGGCGGCGCGGGCTGCGCCGAGGTCTGCGCGCAGCCGGTCGCCAAAAGAGTGACGGCGAGGGCCATCAGCAGACTGATGGTGGCCGTCTGAAGACCGACGGCTGGGGCCGTCAGAAGACTGTGAGAGTGTTTCATACGCTTTGCAGTGTGGCGCTCGCTGAGGGGCCCAAACAATCGGGCAGTGGGCGCAGATCGGCCTCGCGCGTGAGCATCAGCTTTACGACCGACGTCCCACACAGGAAGGACTACGACTTTTGGACGATGTGACACTCGGCCATGCGGGCCATCGGCAATAGGACGCGACCTGCTCGATAATGGAGGGTGATGAAAGGCGAATCGATGGACACCGATCTCGTCGCCTGCGACGGACACGACGCCAGCACACCGGCCGTTGACGCGCGCGACGTGGACACTCTGCGCGAGGCGCTGCGCCGCGAGAATCTCGAGCGCCGGCGCGCCGAGGTGCTGGCGAAGATTCAGACCAACGTCGTCAAGTACGCCGTCGATCTTCTGGTCCGCGAGCCGGATATCGAAGGGTTCTTCCGCGCGCTACTCAAGACGCTTGCCGACGAGGGGGAAAGCCACAAGGTCAGTGTCTGGCTGATCGACGAGGAGCAGAAGGGCTGCGACGTCTGGATGGCGCACCTCGATGGGCAGGTATTCGCGCCGAGCAGCCCTGAGTGGAAGACCAAGATCACGGAGTTCCCGCGTCAAACGTTTGCCAATCATCTGTTTTCGTACGAGCCTGGATGGCATCAGACCATCGATTACAGCACTGACGACGAACGGATGCCGGCCAGTCTCCGCGACTTCTTCCGTCACGAGGGACTCAGCGTCACGCTCATCGCGCCGCTCCTCATCAGCGATAAGAACCTTGGATGGATCACGCTGTGCACCCGCGAGGTGAACGACTGCAGCGAGGGACAGTGGTGGCGCATTGCCCTGATCGAGGCGATCGCCAGGCAGGCGGCGCTCGCGCTGCATTACAGCCGCCTCGTCGAGCAGAAGCGTGCCGAGGAGCGACGCAAGGCGATCCTCGAAGAGCGCAACCGGCTGGCACGCGACATCCACGACAACCTCGCGCAGGGATTCGCCGCCATCCTGATGCAGCTTCAGGGCGCACAGCGTGAGGCGTGCACCCTGCCCCAGGCCGTGGCGCGGAGTATCGAGACCGCGGTCGATCTGGCCCGAACGCATCTCACGGAGGCACGTCGCTCGGTCGGCGCGCTTCGTCCAAACGTCGGGAACGGCGAGGACGTCGGCCGGGCCATCAAGCGTCTCGCCGAGCTCGGACAACGCACAACCACCGTCCCGATCGACGTTCAGCTCGACGAGCTGCCGCGATTCGGCGACGGTGTCGAGCGCGAGATCCTCGGCATCGCGCAGGAAGCGTTGACCAATGCGGTCCGACACTCGCGCGCCCAACGGATCACGATCAAGGCATCAACGGTCAACTCGCTCGGGCTGCGCCTGTCGATCGCCGACGATGGCCGTGGCATTCCACGTGAGCGGCCGACGACAGGATTCGGTCTGACCAGCATGCAGGAGCGTGCCGAGCGCATTGGCGCATCGCTGACCATCGTCACGGCGCCGCGCAGTGGGACGGAAGTCGTGCTCGCGTGGGAGCCGTCGGCGCTGCCGACGCAGGTCTATGCCGTCAACTGACGCCCTTCGACCAGGCTCAGGGCAGGCCGCTGCGCGGACGACGCCTGCCAGCGTGTTGCTCGTTGACGATCACGCCCTGCTCAGGACGGGCGTCGCCAACATCATCAACCAGGAATCCGACCTGCGCGTGGTCGCCGAAGCCGGCAACGGGGCCGAGGCGCTCGAGGCCTACGACCGCCATCATCCAGATGTGACGCTGCTCGATCTGCGGATGCCGGTGATGGAAGGCGTCGAGGTGGTGCAGCGGCTGCGCGAGCGGGATCCGCGAGCGCGGGTGATCATCCTGACGACCTACGACACCGACGAGGAGATCTCACGCGCGCTCAGGGCCGGTGCGAAGGCGTATGTGCTGAAGGACATCGCCGCTGATGCGCTGATCGCCTGCATTCGCGACGTGCTCGCGGGGAAGACCTACCTGGCGCCGGCCGCTGCGGCAAAACTCGCCGAGGACGTCACGCGCGTCCAGCTGACGCCGCGTGAACTGGCGACGCTGCGGCTGCTTGCTGACGGGAAGGCCAACAAAGAGATCGCCACGGCGCTCGGGATCAGCGAGCGCACGGTGAAGACCCACCTCGGCCATCTCTTCGAGAAGCTCGGCGTGACGAGCCGCACGGAAGCTGTGAAAGTCGCAACCAGACGCGGCCTGGTGCGTCTCGGATAAGAGCGCGTCCGTAGAGCGCAGGCTCAAGCCCGCGCGGTGACAAGCGTCTGCGGCGTCGGCTCGAGCGGCTGCGCGCGGCGCTCTGAGAATCCTGCCTGAGCCAGCATCGCGTCCAGATCGCGGAACGTGTACGCTTCGCCGGCATCGGTTGCGCCGAGCATTTGCAGACTGAACGACGCCGCGATTGGCGGCGATACGCGGTCTTCGTTGGGGACGAACTCGACGAGCGCGATCGTGCTTCCTGGCTTCATCGCGCGACGCAGTTTGACCAGGAGTCCAGTGTTCACGGATCGGTCGAAGTGGTGCAGAAAGTTGGGCACCAGCACGAGGTCATAGGCGACGCCCAACTCCACGTCAAAGACACTGCCAGGAATCGTGTGATACCGGTCGGCCACACCGAACGACGAGGCGTTCTCGAGGGCGACCTCCAGCACGTCGGCCCAGTCAGTCCCATACACAGTGGCCGCCCGATTGGCTTGCGCCACACGCAGACCAAAGAGACCGTGGCCTGCGGCGACGTCGAGCACTTTCTGCGGCTGTCCAGGCGTGGCCACGATCGGCGCGACCTGCGCGGCGACCATGCCGAGAAACGGCGCCATCGAGCGCGCGAATTCCACCCAGACCGCGTCGTTGGGGCTCACGGTGCTCGTCACCACAGTGCCGCCCTTGCGTGCCGCGCCGGCAAGATTGCGGTAGGTCTTCACGATGCGCTCGTGGGCGAGAAAGTTCGCAATCGATCCGATGTAGCCGGGTGAGCGCTTGTCGAGGAACACCGCCGCCGTCGGCGAGCACACGTAGCGATCGTCCTCCTTGCCGAGGAACCCGTGGATCGTCAGGTAGTCGCAGAGGATGCGAATGCCACGCTCGGAGGCGTCTGCACGCTGGGCAATCGCCGCCGCGGTGTCTGCTCCCGCGGCAACGTGCGTGAACACGTCCAGCTCAATCGCGCCCTTGAGTGCTTCAGTGAGCTGAAACGCACAGAGGGCGCCCATGACGACGCCCGGGTCCGGAGGCGGGAACACGGTGGCCACGAGGCCGCGTCAGACGCCAGCCGGCGCGGCGACGTTCAGTGCCTGACGCACGGCTGCCGCCGACTCCTTGATCGCGTCGCGCCCCGCGTCCACGATGCCAGCCAGACTGAGGAACGGATGGATCATGCCGTCGTAACGCTTGAGCACGACCGCAACGCCGGCCGTTCGCAGCTTGTCAGCGTATGCCTCACCCTGATCGCGCAGCGGATCGCATTCACCGGTCAAGACCATCGCCGGCGGAAGGCGACGCAGATCCGACGCTTTGATCGGCGAGGCGTACGGCAGATGGCGATCGGCGTCCGCCGCGAAGTACTGATCGCCGAACCAGTCCATCAGCTCGACATCGAGGAAATAGCCGTGACCGTACTCGCGCTCCGACTGCGTCGCGTGCTCGGTAAAGTCGGTCACCGGATAGATGAGCAACTGGAACTTCAGCGCGGGACCGCCGCGGTCGCGCGCCATCAAGGCGACGACAGTGGCGAGATTGGCTCCGGCGCTGTCGCCGCCCACCGCAATCCGGTTCGGATCAATCCCGAACTCGGCGGCGTGCTCGGCGACGTAGCGCGTCGCCGCGTACGCATCTTCGGCGGCAGCCGGGTACTTGTGCTCCGGCGCAAGCCGATAGTCCACTGACAGCACGGCACAACCGGACGCATTCGCCAGGCCTCGGCACAAGCGATCGTGCGTGTCGAGGTTGCAGATGACGAAGCCACCACCGTGAAAGTACATGAGCGCGGGCAGATCCTGGGCGAGCGAGGGCCGGTAGACTCGCACCGGAATCTGGACGGGACCGGGAATAATCCTGGTCTCCACCTGCGCCAACGGTTCTTCCGCGCCGCCAAGCTCGATCATCTGGTACGGCACTTTGCGGGCCTCGTCGAGAGGCATCTCGTGGAGGCCGGGACCGCCAGCGGCGGCCAGCATGTCGAGAAACGCCTTGCACTGTGGATGGAGTGGCATGGGCACTCCTTATACACCGAGATCGACTCGAATATGATCTGGAACCCATGAGCCATTCGAGAATCGCGTGCTCGACAGTGATGGTGTTGGCGCTCGCATCGTCGATGGCAGCGCAGGATTGGCCGCAGTGGCGCGGACCGGCCCGGGACGGCGCGATCACCTCATTTCGCGAGCCGGCGACATGGCCGAAGGTGCTGATCAAGCGCTGGCAGACCGAGATTGGCAGCGGTTATGCGGTCCCGCTCACGGTCGGGGAGCGTCTCTACACGTTCACGCGTCAGAACGAGGACGAGGTCCTGACTGCGCTCGACGGCCGCTCGGCGAAAGTCATCTGGCGGACGAGCTATCCGGCCCCGTTCAAGATGAATCCCGCGGCGGCGCCGCACGGACCGGGCCCCAAATCCACGCCGACCTTTGCCGACAACCGTATCTTCACGCTCGGGATGAGCGGCAAAGTGACCGCGTTCGATGCCGTGAGCGGCAAACAGCTCTGGCAGAAACCGTCGCCGCCGGTCGAACCGCTCTATCACACCGCGATGTCACCGCTCGTCGATGGCACCAACGTGATCGTGCACGTCGGCGGCCACGACAACGGCGCGCTGACGGCATTCGACGTCGCAACCGGTGACGTGAAATGGAGCTGGAACGGCGATGGACCCGCCTACGGCTCTCCCCTGCTGTTCACTGTGTCCGGCGTCCGGCAGGTTGTCACGTTCACGCAGAAATATTTCGTGGGGGTATCGGCAGCGACCGGGCAGCTGTTGTGGCAGCGCCCGTACACGACGCCGTCCACGACGACCTCGCAGACGCCGATCCTGCACAAGAACATGGTGATCGAGATGGGCCGCAGCAACGGTGTCACCGCCTTCGTCGCGGCATCACGCGACGGAAAGTGGAACACCGAGAACATCTGGCACACCGACCAAGTCTCGATGCACATGAGCGACGCGGTGGCCATTAACGGCGTGCTCTACGGCCTCTCGCATCTGAACAGCGGCGAGTACTTCGCGCTCGATCTCGACACCGGCAAGGTACTCTGGAAGAGCGAGCCTCGCCAGGCGGCGCACGCGGCTATCGTGCGCGCCGGCAACATCCTGTTCTCGCTCGAAGACGACGGTGAGCTGCTCGTCTTGCGCCACAACCGGGCGCGCTTCGAACCGCTCGCCCGTTACAAGGTCGCGGATACCGCGACCTGGACACAGCCGGTCATTTCAGGGAACCGCGTGTTCATCAAGGACGTGTCGTCGCTCGCGCTGTGGACGACTGACTGACTCTGGGCTCTGGGCTCTCGTCTTTGGTCTCCGGTCTTTGGTCTTTGGTCTTTCGTTCTTCGTTCTTAGTTCTTCGTTCGGACAAACGTAATGTCCCCGCTGCCACCGTGTTCGTCTCGTGTCGACGCCACGAAACCGTAACGGCCGAGCACCTCTGCGATCCGTCGTCCGCCCTTTGACGAGGTCAGCTCGATGTGGACCTCGCGGACGTCCTTGCGCTGCAGGGTCCGCTCGCCGCCGGCGATGATGTCCTCGCTCAGTCCGGGCACATCGATCTTGATGTAGTTCGGACAGGCGACACCGTAGTCCTCGACCAGTTCGTCCATTGACACGATCAGCGCCGCCTGCCTGCCGTGATACGGCTGCTCTTTGCCGAGAAAACTGAACGACTGTGCGGCAGCGAACTGTGAGACCTCGAGCTTCTGCACCGATCGCCCGCGGCCGAGACCGACGAGCAGGCACTGCATACGACCGTCGAACTTGTTCGCCTCGCAGTTGGCGGACAACAGAAAGTAGTTGACCGCGGCAGGCTCGAATGCGACGACGCTGGTGTCGCCGCGCAGCGCGGCGTAGAGCGCATAGATCCCGACGTTCGCGCCGACATCCCAGAACACACTGTCCGGCTTGAATCCGTTGATCCACGCGATGGTCGCCGGCTGCTTCGTCAGCAGTGTCATCGCCCGGCCGCCGGCGCTTCCGAGCAGCACGAACGACAGCGGGCCGAGTGGCGTCTCCACCGCCATCGTCTCCTCGACCAGTTCCTGCGTCACCCGCCCTTGCATGCGCGCGCGCGACTCGCCTGGCAGATTCTGCAGGCGATACAGGAGCAGCGCGAGCTCTTTCTTGGCGTAGATCTCTTCGCGATGCACGCGCTCGTGGTCCGCGGTGTCGTTCGGCTCGGTCATGGACAAGTGAAGAGTGTACTTGCTGCCAGGCAGGATCAGCTACGATCCCGCGCATGCGTCACCTTCGAACGCTCTTCACGACAGCGGCGCTGCTCGCCGTCTGCGGTCCGGCGTTGACGATCGCTCAATCCCGAGCCTCGAGCGACGGGATCACGCCGTTTCGGATCAACATCTCCGACGCGACGCTCAAAGATCTCAAGGACCGGCTGGCCAGGACGCGCTTCCCCAGCGAGATTGACCAGTCGGGATGGGAATACGGGACCAGCCTTGCGTACATGAAGGAGCTGGTCGCCTATTGGCTGACGACCTTCGACTGGCGCGCTCAGGAACGCAGGCTCAATCAGCTTCCGCAGTACACGACGACGATCGATGGCGTCGTCATTCACTTCGTGCACCAGCGATCGAGCCAGGCGAACGCGACGCCGCTCGTGATGATTCACGGCTGGCCCGGTTCGTTCTTCGAATTCACCAAAGTGATTGGCCCGCTGACCGAGCCGACGAAGTACGGCGGCAATGCCGCCGACGCCTTCCACGTCGTGGCGCTCTCGCTTCCTGGCTTCGGCTTCTCTGGAAAGCCCCGAACTGGCGGGTATAGCCCGGCACGGATCGCGCGGATCGTCGCGCAGTTGATGGCGCGACTCGGCTACACGCGATACGGCGCGCAAGGCGGCGACTGGGGCGCGTCAATCGTCCGTCAGCTTGGGCTCTTCGATCGCGAACACCTGGTTGGTCTACACAGCAACATGTGCCTCGCCAACGCGCCGCCCGGAGCGAACCCCAATGAGGGAGTGCCCGAGGCAGAACTCAAACGCGTCCAGGCCGCGCAGGCGCGTAGCGCAAACGAACTGGGCTACTTCCAGATCCAGTCCACGCGACCGATGACGCTCGGCTACGGCCTGAATGATTCGCCGGCAGGTCTCGCGGCGTGGATCGTCGAGAAGTTTCGCGCGTGGTCGGACTCGGATGGGAACGTCGAAAAGATGTTCACGAAGGACGATTTACTCACCAACGTGATGATCTACTGGGTCACCGAAAGCGCACCGTCATCGGTCCGCATCTACTTCGAGAACCGGCTCGACGCCGGGCTTTCCGGCCGCGTCGAAGTGCCGTTTGCCTGCGCGCGCTTTCCGCGCGAGATGCTTGCCGTCATACCGACGAAGTGGATCGAGGCGCAGTACAACCTGCAGCAACTGACCGAGATGCCGCGCGGGGGCCACTTCGCCGCGCTCGAGGAACCGCAACTGCTCGTGGACGACGTGCGGAAGTTCTTTCGCGGGCGGAAGTGAAATTGGGGTTGAAGAGGACTAGCTGCGATACGGCTGCAGCTCGCCAAATCTCGCGCCGGCGACGTCGAACGTGATCCCGTCGCATTCGATCCAGGCATGCGCGTCGAGTGCGGGGCCTTGCTTGGCCACGCCGAGACAGAGTCGCGACGGGACTCCGCGCCGCTCGAGCAACGCGTAGAGCACCAGGCTCTGACGCAAACAGGTCGCCGGAAACGGCAGGACGTCGTACGCCACCATCACGAAGCGGAGCAGGCGCTGATATTCAGCGTGAGCGTCTGGCCCGTCAGATGGGCGTGACGCGTCGCGTCTCACGCGCTCGAGCACACGCGAGAACGGCATCAGGTGGATCGCGGCTTCTACCCACACCGCGAGTCGTAATACTTCGATTGCCGTCCGATAATCGGCGGCGGTCATGCGCCGCGCACGCGCGAGCCACCTGCGCGTCACGTCAGGCCTGCACCGACTCACGCGGTGTCACAATGCCGCGCTCACGTAAGTCGCCCACCAGGCGCACGACATCGCCGCGCAGCACGTCAGGCTCAACCTCGTACTCGTCCACCATCGTTTCGCAGACGCCGGCGATCGTGGACCCTTGCACGAGCAGCTGCCACACGCGTGTACCGACAGCGTCCAGACCGTAGTAGATGCCAGATTCGAGATTGAGAAGGACGGTTTCGCCGGAGAGTTCGCGAGCGATCACGGACGGATGTACGGTGAACTGCTCGGTCGAGGCGACATCCATGCGGATGTCACGGTATCACGGAACGGAAGTCACGCTCCGGACGAAGGCACTCTCGAGCTCGGAGAGCTGTCGCAGCTTGACGCGCGCCTGGTCGGCCTCGTCAGCGGTCTTGAACGGCCCGACGCGCACGAAGTAGAGCAACCCACGCGATCCCGACTCGGTCGGAACTTCGAAGGCAGGGAATCCCGACTGCGTCAGTCGCTGCACCATCGACTGCGACAGATCGTGACTGGAGAACGCGCCGACCTGCACCACCCAGGTGTCCGAGGCACTCGCGGCCGCCAGCGTCTGCGCTGCCGGCGTCTGCGCCGCCGACGTCTGCGCCGCAACATCAGCAGCTCCGGCGTGCGGTGACGCCGTCGAGTTCGTTCCAGCGGACCTCGGTTCTGAACCGAGCGATCCAATGGCCGCCTGCGCCACCGCCGGCGCTGCAGGTTTTGCCGGAACTGCCGCCTGAGCGGGCGCAGGGGTTTCCGTTTGCGGGCCAGCGGCTGCGCGCGCGCGTTGCGCCGTGAACGCAATGCCGCCTGCGATCAGGATGACCGACATCCCGAGCATGGCCAGACCCACCGACTTCAGCCACGCGAAGCGCGTTTCGCGACGAACTTCGCTGTCCATACGCCATTTCCAGACCGGTGCAGCCGCCGCCCCCGCACGCTCGTTGTCGGCGGCGCCTTCCCAATCGCGGCGCGGCGACGTCGTCGGCAGGCCGAGCAGCGCGTCCAGCTCCGACGGGGCAGCTGCCGCGGGAGCGCGTCTGCGGTCGAACAAACCAGCGCCATCGGTTTCGGGTTCCGACGCTGGCGCGGGCGTGACTGATGGCACGGCTACAGCGACCGGCGCGACGGGCCGCGCAACCGGCTCCGGGGGCAGATCCATCAATGCGGTGACATCGACGACCAGCGGCGGCGGTTGAACGGCGACCGCCGGCGGCGCGGCGACGACGACGGGCGCCGGTTCCGACTGCGGCGCTCTGAACGGCGTGGTCTGGATGACCTGACCCGACATCGACACCTGACCTGAAACGAGCTGCAACTCGTCGATCGCGCCAGACACGACAGGCGGTCCAATGACAGAGAGACGTTCCACATGGGCGCGCGTCAGGGCGCGATCGCAAATGATGTTGACGAGACGCGGGACGCCGTTCGACGCGGCGTGGATCAAGTCGATCGCCGTGGACGAGAAGGCGACCCGCTCTTTGGCGCCGCCCACCGTCGCCAGTCGATGCGCGACGTATCCGGCGACGTCTTCCTTGGTCAGCGGCCGCAGCTCGCAGCGCATCGTTACGCGCTGATCGATCAGCCGCATCTGAAATTGCTTCAGGCGCGTCTGCAGCTCGGGCTGCCCCACGAGGACGATCTGCAGGAGTCGTCGCCCGGCTTCGAGCTCTGAGAGCGCGCGAATCTCTTCAAGGAGCGGCTGCGCCAGATGCTGGGCCTCGTCAATCACCAGCACCGCGAACGCATCGACTGATTCCAGCGAGGTGAGGAACTCGTAGAGCTGATAACTCAGATCGGCCCGCGCGGCGCCAGAGAGGCGGCCCCGTCGCAGGTCGTCCACGGAGACCTCGCCGAAGTCCACCAAGAGCATCCGCAGCAGCTCTTCACGCGAGAGCGACGGATCGGGGACGAACGTCGTGAAGGTCTTGCGATCGAGTTGATAGAGGGCGGCGCGGCAGAGCGTTGTCTTGCCGCTGCCCATCTCGCCTGTCAGAACGATGATGCCTTCGCGCCGACGGATGGCGGCCAGCAGGTCTTCGAGGATCGCCGCGTGTGCCGGGCTTTTGTAGAGGGCGCGGGGATCGGTGGAGAGGCTGAACGGCTTTGCCTTGAGGCCGAAATACGGCTCGTAGGTCAGCGTGCCGGCGCTGGCTGCCGTCTGAGGCCCGTCGATGACGTCGTCATCCGACGCCAAGACGTTGTCCGGGCCATAGCCCTTCCACTGGCTCATGTCGTAGGCATCTATCGGCGCTGAGCTTCTGGCATGACAGGCCCGCTTGAGGCCAATTGCGGCATTTCCGGCCGGATCTCTGCACTGGTGCGCAATTCTGCGTCCTAAACGGGGGTCAAACCTCAACCGATAACCGTTCAACGGGCGCTTCCACAGGCTCAAGCGCAAGCATGCAGACTACGGAACCACAACGCCTCCTGCGCGACGCAGGCGCCCCGCTCGTGCGGGCCCGCTCGGCCGAGATCCATCTTCGCGATCGACTCAGCGTCTTCTATCGCTACCGCTATCTGGCGATGCTGGCGTTCCTGGTCGTCCTGGGCGGTGCAGGACTTCGGGCGTACTCGCAAACGCCGCTGTTCCGCGCGAGCGTGCGCCTGCAGATCGATCTCGAAGATGAGCGATCGCTGACGATGGAAGGCGTGAGCACGTCGAACAATTCCAACTACATGCAGGACCCGGAGCCGTACTTCCAGACGCAGTACCGGATCCTCACCGGTCGCGATTTGGCGCGGCGCGTGGTCACCAGGATCAAGGGTGCGGAGGCGGTGACCGACGATGCGATTGGCGACTTCGCGTCGCACATCTCCGTCGAACCCGTTCGCGCCAGCCGTCTCGTAGACGTCGTGTTCGTGTCGCCCGATGCCGCCCTGGCGGCGAACTCCGCGAACATGCTTGCCGAAGAGTACGTGCAGCAGAATCTCGAACTGCGCCGGCAGAACATGGAGCGCAGCCTCGATTGGCTGGCGCAGGAACTCGAGCGCCAGAAGACGATCGTCGAGGCCAGCGAACGGGCGATGGCGCAGTACCGCGAGGTGCAGAACGCGCTCTCGCTCGAGGATCGACAGAACATCGTCATCTCACGGCTCAATCAGCTGAACGAAGCGGCGACGCGAGCGCGGACCAATCGCGCACAAAAGGAATCGCTCTATCACCGGCTCGGAACATTTGCCCCGAAGAGCACGCCGGACTCGATTCCCGAAATTCTGCAGAACCCCTACATCCAGTCGTTGAAGGCGCAGCTGGCCGAGCTCGAGCGGCGCAAGGCGCTGCTCTCAGAGCGCTATGGCGACAAGCACCCTGAGATGCTGACGGTGAACGCCTCCATCCAGGATGCCACGCGACAGCTGAACCTGGAGATCGCCAAAGCGGTGGAAGCGATCCGCCACGACTACGAGTCGGCGATGCTCGAGGAGAGCACGCTAGCGTCCGCGCTCGAAGAGCAGAAGGAGATTGCCACCGATCTCGATCGCAAGAGTGTGACCTACACCGTGCTCCAGCGCGACGCCCAGAGCAATCGCGAGCTGTATCAAACGCTGTTGCGCCGCGAGAAGGAGCTGCAGGTCCTCGCGAACAGCCGTGGCAACAACGTCCGCCTCGTCGAACGCGCCGGTGTTCCTGGGGCGCCATTCAGCCCGAACCTGCGTAAGGCGCTGATGCTCGGCACCATCGTCGCGTTCCTCGTCGCCGTCGGTCTGGTGCTCGGCCTTGATTATCTGGACGACACGATCAAGACGCCCGAAGACATTTCACGCCTGGGCCTTCCCTTCCTGGCGCTGATTCCAGCCGCGCGGGGAGGGCGCAACCGCCCGACACTCTCGGGACACAACGACTTCAGCGAGGCGATCCGCTCGCTGCGCACGTCGATTGCGCTGAGCACGCGCCAAGGCGGCAGCATCGTGCTGGTGACCAGTGCCCAGCCGCTCGAGGGCAAGACGACGACGGCGTGCAACCTGGCGACGGCGCTGGCCTACGGTGGTGCGAAGGTCCTGCTCATCGATGCCGACATGCGTCGGCCAGGCGTGCACCAGGCATTCGGTCTCGAGAACCGGTGCGGTCTCTCAGAGCTGCTCAGCGGCCAGGCCCACCTGACTCAAGCCGTTCAGCGGCTGGCTGAGCCAAACCTGTGGATCATGCCGGCCGGCTCAACGCCGCACAATCCATCGGAGCTGCTCGCATCGGGCCGCATGGAAGCCCTGCTCGGCCAGGTGCAGAACGGACCCTTCGACTGGGTGATCGTCGATACCCCTCCGGTCCTCGCAGTCACGGATGCGTCGATTCTCACGCAGTGGGTCTCCGGCGTGGCGTTCGTGGTGGGATCGGAGATGACGCGCCGCCGCCTGGCGGAGCGAGCGATCGAGACGCTGGCGGCCGGACGGCCGCGCATCCTGGGCGCGGTGTTGAACCGCGTGGACGTCTCACGCAACAGGTACTACTACACGCGGCACTACGGCTACGGGAACCGCTATCTCGCCGCCGAGACGTAAGGCCGCCACCACTTCGACATCCCGTTCCACAGGCGAGCCACGTAGCAGGCCGGTAGCCAGGCGCCACTGCTGACGCCGTACGCCGCCCGCATGTACTCCACCGGCGGAAACAGATGCTCGAAGAGGAGGCGCGCTGCGCCAAGCGGCCTGAGCGCGCGCAAGTCGGAGATCAAACGATCGACTGGACGCAGATCCGCTCGCAGGAAGACCGACGAGGGTTCACCGTGCCCAGCGGACAGGGCCTGTCGCACATTGAGCGGCACAACCGTCTGAAATCGCTCGTGGGCACGTGTCAGCCCCTGTAAGCACATCCGACGGACCGATCCACGCGTGGCACGCTCGACGAACGTCTGCCACTCACCCAGGTCGAACCGGCTCGCCAACCGGTGGATGTCTTCGATCCAGACCGGCTTCTCGAGGTCCGGGTGATGCGCGACTCGATGGATGCACGCCAGCAGCAGCGCGTCAACGGGCGAGGGCACACGCACCGGATAGCCCTGCACAGAGACTGTCACGCTTCGTTCAACGAGCTCGGCATGGGTCAGTACTTGGGAGACGACCTGCGGGTTGACGATCCGCCAGTGGACATCAAGCAGGTGATCGACCCCGAGATGATCGACCCGCTCGAACGGCGCCTGGTACATCACCAGGTCTCCGGAGATGAACGTGCCGCGCGTGTAACCTCGCGCCTGCAGGGTCGCAAACACACGGTCGCGGCTATCAACGGCAATGAGCAGATCCGCGTCGGCGCGTGGCCGTTGCCAGGACTCCGCGTAGTGGGTATGCGCGAGCGCGGCGCCTTTGAACACGATCGGACGGGCGCCCGAGTCTTCGCAGGCGCGGAGCACGGAGATCAACTCCCGGACACGGACGGCATCGAATAGGACACTCACGCGGTCACGCTGGTCCTTGGTGCTTGGTGCTTGGTCCATGGTCCGTTCTTCGTTCTTAGTTCTTCGTTCTGAGTCCCTAGCCCATAACTGAGCGGAAGAACATCTGGCGAGCCGGGGCGTGCTTGAGCAACGCGACAATCAGCTTGCGGTGACGATTGAACGACGCGGTGCGCCGGACGATGGGCATCACGCCGTCGGTCCGGGCCAGCGTGAACAGACCTTCGATGTCCTCGTCGGGCATCCGCTGCGCCAGTAGCCTGAACGAGAGCTGCGTGTCGAGTTCGGTCTCGAGGCGGGCGCGCCATCGGCGTTCGTACTCCGACAAGCGGGCCGACGATACGTCGCCCTCGTGCAGGGCCATAGCCAGGACCGAGGCCCCCATGGTTGCGGACACGAGGCCGTAGTAAATCCCTCCGCCCGTCGTCGGTTTGACCAGACCGGCCGCGTCACCGACGACGATGAACCGGTCGCCATAGGTCCGCGAAATGCGACTGAGCGGCAGGATCTTGAGTCGCGGTGGACCGGCCAGCGGCCGCTCGACGCCCCACCGAGACGCCACGCGGTCCACCAGGCGCATGAAGTAGGTCGGAGCCTGGGCCTCGGCCATCACGCCGATACGCGCGAATGACTGGCCACCACGCCAGACCGGGACGACCCAGGCAAATCCTCGAGGCGCGACCTCGCTACCAAAGTGCACCTCGACGTCGCCAGGTGTGCTCGCCGGCAGCTCTCGCTGCGCCGTATGGAGCAGCAGCGACGGCACGTCGAGACCGAGTTGCCGATGCAGCGCGTACCGGCCGCCACACGCCAGCACGCACGAACGCGCACGTCGCGTCGGCTGCCCCGCGACCTCAATCCGCACGCCGTCCCCGTCGCACGTCACCGAGTGGACGCGCGCGCCGCGCACGAGCTCGGCGCCCGCGCGCACGGCCGCGTCTGCCAGGCAGTGGTCGAGCCGCGCGCGGTCAACGACCACGGCCTCGACCACGCGAGACCGGTAGACGATGTCCTGACCTGACGGGGAAATGAAACGAGCGGTGATCAGCTCGTTGAGGATGGAGTCGGTGGAGAGGCTGAACTCGTCGAAGGCCTCTCGGGCGAGAACGCCGGTACAGTGGACCGGATCGCCGACGACGTGGTGCTCTTCAAGGACGGCAACGCGGAGCTTGCGCGATGCCAGTTGACGTGCTGCTTGTAATCCCGCGGGGCCGGCGCCAACGACGATCGCGTCGTGCATCCAATCACGAGTTTCCACATCGCCACCTCGACTGTCAACGTTGACAGCGGCGTGTGATTTACTCCGACGCGATTACAGCTTCGAGCCGCGCGCCTCCCACGTCCCGCGGAACGTGATCCAGAACGACATCAGGATCAGCCGGACGTCCAGCCAGAACGACTGGCGACGAACGTAAAGGAGGTCGTAGCGGAACTTCCACCGGCGCGTGATGTCGCGCGGCGCGTAGATCTGTGCGATCCCCGTGAGCCCCGGGCGGACGCTCGCTCGCTCGGTGAACCCCGGCACGTCTTCGAGCTTCTCCTCGACGCCACGTCCACCGACTTCGATCTCCCCTGGGCGCAGGGCGCGCGGGCCGGTGAAGCTCATATCGCCACAGAAGATGTTCCAGAGCTGCGGGAGTTCGTCCATGGCCGTCGCGCGAAGGATGCGTCCGATGCGCGTGACACGGGGGTCGTGCTCGGTTGCCTGCACCGCACCAACCCGCGCCTCAGCGTCCGGAATCATCGAGCGGAACTTGCGGACGTCAAACGGCACGCCGTTCCGCCCCGAGCGCTGCTGGCGATAGAAGACCGGGCCGCCGTCTTCGAGTTTGATGAGGATGGCGATGATCGCCCACAGGGGTGACGAGGCCACCAGACCGACACCAGACAGCGTGACGTCCAGGGCCCGCTTGGCGATCATTCCGATGCGACCGGTCAGCGTCCGCGGAGAGCGGCGGCGCTCGCAAGCGACGTCGTTGTAGAGCGACACCGTTGCGCGGCACATCGTCTCGGCGGTGAACATCTCGATTACCCGCTTGCGTCCGGCGTCGCCGAACTGGTCGCGCAGCTCGCGGTCGCCGAGGAGTCGCTCGAGGGCACCGCGCAGCTCCGTCACGTCACCGGGTTTGATGACGAGGCCGGTACGTTCGTGCTGATTCACCCAGGAAGTGCCGGTCTGCAGCTCGGTGCTGATCACCGGATGGCCGCACAGCATCGCTTCGAGCTGCACCATCCCGAAGGCTTCCTGCCGCGTGACCGAGGGCAGGACGAACACATCACAGGCGTGATACCAGGCCAGGAGCTCGGCATCGGAGATGTCGCCCAGGAAACGAACCCGTTCGTTGAGTCCTGCGTCAATGGCTTGCGCCGTCAGCGACATTCGCTCCGGGCCGTCGCCGACGATGACCGTCAGCGCGTCCAGGCCACTCACGGCGCGCAGCAGCAGATCGACGCCCTTGTACGGGACGAGCCGTCCGACGAAGAGGACGATCGGTGACGCGCAGTTGGCCCTGATGGCCTGCACGCGCGATCCGGTCATGCCCGACAAGCGATAGCGCGCCCGTTCGAGGCCAAAGGGGATGACGGTGCACTTCTCTCGATAACGAGCCAGTGCGGGGAGGTTCGCCATCGGCGGCGACGCGACGACAATTCGAACGGCGCGGCGGAGCGCGAACTCGAGGAGTGGCTGGTAGAAAAGCCTGTACTGCAGCCAGGGCCGGACCACCTCGCAGTGGAACCAGACGATGAGCCGCGCCCTGGGCCGCGCGATCGCATAGGCCAGGAGCGCCATCGGGTTGGGCTCGTGGAGGACGATCACGTCTGCGTCGGCTCGCGCCAGCCACACCGGCAGCATCGGCGCAAACGACACGGAACCGAACGTGCCGATGCTGGCCACGCGCCGCACAGGCACGTCGTTCAGCGTCTCGTCGGTCGTCTGGTTGACCTTGTTCAGCACGAGGGCCTGGGTGTCGGCCAGGGGGCGCTCGCCACGACACAGCGTTTCGACAACGGTCTCGATGCCGCCCCGTTCTGGCGCGTAGTACTTCCCCAGGTGCAGGATGCGGAGGGTGCTCATTGCGAGGCCGCCAGCGGGTGCGGCACCGCACGAATGTGCGGCAGCAGATCGCGATAGAGGACGGTCATCCGCCGTGCGTGTTCGCGCCAGCTGAAACGTCGCGCCTGCGCCAGGCTGGCCGCACATCGCTCGCGCCAGTCCACTGCGGAGGCCGCGCGCTCATCGAGCAGCTCCGAAACGGCGGCGACCCATGCCCGAACGTCGCCGACCGGGCAGTAGGTGGCTGTCGCGCCGCCGACTTCCACGAGAGCCGGAATGCGGCTGGCAACGACCGGGGTCCCGCTCGCCATCGCCTCCGCAACCGGCAACCCGAATCCTTCGCGTTCGGACGGCTGCAGTAGCAGCGTGGCCCTTCGGTAGACGGCCGCGAGCACTCGTCGATCGATGAACGGAAGCACTGTCACCGCGTCGGCAAGACCGAGCTGTCTGACCTGACGGCTCTGCGCCGACGTGAAGGTATCGCCGACGCGAATCAGCCGCAGGTTGGGCCACAGGCGTTTGAGGATGGCAACAGTCTCCAACAGTACGTCGATGCGCTTCCTGGAGATCGTACTGCCAACGTGGAGCAGCTCGATGGTCTGTGAACCGGCTGGGCCGAGCAGCTCGGCGACCTCGCCGTCTGCCCGTGGATCGGCGCGGTGCGTGCACGTCGGGTGGACGCCGTTGGGAATGACGGTCACGCGCGACGGATTCACGATGTCGTGTGAAACCAGCTGATCCCGGCCGGCCTGGCTGACGCAGACGATGCGCGCCGCCGCTTGCAAGCCCTCGAGCAGTCGATGGGCCAGCGCGCGCGACACGAGCGTCCCGCCACGTGAGCCAGGCAGCACGCCCTGAAACGCATCGAGATCGTGACAGGTCACGATCGTGCGGTTCGCCGGCAGCACGTGCACCAGGTTCGCATAGCTGTGATCGACCACGTGAAAGACATCGAAGTCATCGCGGCGTGAGACGAGCCAGCGCGGATAATCCCAGACTCGATTCGTAATCCGGTCGGCGGTCTCGGCCACGCCGGCGCGGGCAAACGGCAACCGGCTGAACCGGCGCACCATCGTCGGTCGCAGCTCGGTCGGGTCAACGACGCGAAGGTCCGGAGCTTTGAGATTGAGGAGCAGCATCTCCGCGACGAGATCCATGCTGTGCCATCGCTCTTCGCGCAAATCCGACACGATCGCGACGCGCGGAAGCTTCATGCCACGCGCTCCTTCACTGGTGCGCGATCGCTCTCGACAGCCGTAGCGCGCTGGCGCGCGATGAGCCACCGCTGAGTGCCGAGTTGAGGACCGAGCCACTCGACGGGCGAGGTGGACTCGCGAACCAGATCGAACTCGTCGCTGACCAGCCGGCGCAGCACGCGCCAGTTGAATCCCTTGTGGTCGTGAAAGGTGCTGCCGTCTTCGCGCGTGATGACCGGACGCGTGATGTGCTGCGCTGATCGTGCGAAGACACTGCGCAGCAGCTCGAGGAGCGTGTACCCGGTTGTCCCCGGATAGTGGCCGACACCGCGCCAGCCGGCGATCCGGCGAACGATCTGTTTGACGACGACCGGGATACCCGTTTCGATCGGTACGCTGATGACGAGCGTGCCTCCCGGCGCCAGCAGGCGCTTGAACGTCGCGAGCAGTGCTGCCGGCTCGACGACGTGCTCCAGCACCTCCATGCAGTAGATGGCGTCGTAGGCGCCCTGATGCGCCCGCCGCTCGAGGTCGTCGATCAGGATGAAGTGCATGCCTTTCTGCGCCTTGAAACGCTCGCGGCAGTCCGCCACGATCTCGCTGGTCAGCTCGGCGCCGACCGCCAGGCGCGGCGCGGGCGGCTCGTTCATCAGCAGACCGAGGAACGTGCCGTCGCCGCAGCCGTAGTCGAGCGTGCGGGCACCCGCCACTTCGCGCGCCAGTCGCAGACCGGTCGCAAACCGGCCGCGATGGCTCCAGGCAATCAGCCGCGACCGGCTGTTGATCTGCTTCGAGGCGTAGAAGCCGGCGCGCACGGCGTCGAGCAGGGTGCTCATCGCTCAGACCTTGACGCCCACGCCGCGTGCCTGGCGCATGGCCCACGCCATTGCGCGGCGCGGAAAGGACAACGCGTCCCGCGTGAGATCGTCGAGGCTGTAGAGCCACGCCGGCCGCGGAAGGACGGTCTGGACGAAGCGCTCCAGCTCCTCCTCCTGGGCGCGGACGCCGTGGATTGTGACTTCCTCGACGTCGAAGCGGTCACGCCACCAGAGCCACTGGACGCAGTCTTGCCGTGAGAGAGAACGGAGATAGCTGGCCGGCAGGTGAAAGCGCCAGCTCGAATGAATCATGTGGTACTTGGGCAGGAACCGGATTCGCTGACCGTCGATGTCGATCAGCCATCGATGGTGCGAGAGCCCGGCTTGATTGGGCCGTTCAGCGCCCAACGACGACTCGCACACCCGCGACGGCACCTCGATGTATCCACGTCGCGCGACCCGCATCAGCTCGGCGCAGACCCACAACGGATCACGGATGTCTTCGAGCGTATGGGAACACACCGCGACGTCGAAGAACTTGTCGGCGAACGGCCACGGTGTGTGCTCGCAGATGTCGCGCTGAATCCAAGTCTCTCGGGTGAACCACTCGGTTTCAGGTCCCTGATATCGAGCCCCGCCGATGGTGGCGTAGTAGCCACGCGTCTCGTACGGCTCCGCATCGAGCACCCACTGGGCGCGATTGAGGGGACACGCCCACCCGCCCACGTCGAGGACGCGGGCATCGGCCGACAGCTCCGACATGAGCCGATTCACATTCGGCTCGAACACAATGCCTCCCGCGTGGCCGCACGGCCGCGCGCGATGTCGGTCAGCACGCCACGAAGTGATTGAAACGCGACGTCACGGCTCCAGCAGCGACGGACGTACTCGCGCCCGCGCTGCGCGTGCCTGCGAGCCGCGGCCGGATCGGACGCGATGGCGAGCACGGCGCGCGTCATCCCGTCGGCATCGCGGCGCGCCGTCAGCGTGGCGTATCCATCGAGATGCGCGAGACCGCCGACGTCTGTCGCCACGACTGGCACGTCGCACGCCAATGCCTCGAGCGGCGACAGCCCAAGCCCTTCTTCGAGCGAACCCTGAAGCAGTGCATCGGCCGCGCGAATGTAGTCGGCGAGCTCGGTCATCGGATGGGCAGCCGGACGTCCCATGACCCACGACGAGACCTCGGGCACGTCCAGCGTGCGGGCGAGGGCCAGGAACTGCTCATAGCCACCGCCAAGATTCAGGACGATCGCGTCGAGCCCCGCAGCGCGAGCACCGGCGACGGCCCGAAGCACCGTCTCCGGGTCCTTCTCATGGCTGATGCGGCTCGACAGAACGATCAGGAACTTCTCGAGCGGGAGTCCGAGTTTCTTACGCAGAGCGATCCGCTCGTCGCTACTGGCCGGGCGGAAGGTCGTGACGTCAACGCCGTAGTAGTGCCAGGGCTCGGTTCGTTCACAGTAGCGCCCGGCAACGGCGCGTAGGTACGGCCCCAGTGCAAGGCACTTCGTCGCCAGCTTGCCGTTGATGAACAACAGGCTCCGAATCGCGGTCTCACCGGCCCACGCGCTCGCGGCCCCGATCTGCCCCCGCTCGCGCCGGCATCTGAAGTACTCGAGGGGAGGCAGTGCCATGGAGGTCACGACCGGCACGCCTCGAATCGCGCCGACGAGGGTCGCGTTCACAGACCCTCGCAACATCTCCTGCGAGAACACCACATCGAAATCGCGAACGGCGTTCCACAGGAACGCGGCGGACCGCAGTTGAAACGATGCGCGGCCGCCGGCAATCTCGTGCACGTGGAGCCTGGCTCCACTGGCGGCGACGCGCGCCTTGAGCCCGCTGTCCGCGTACGCGCGAGCGGGCACAGCCATGGTGAGGTCGCAGATCTCACTGAGACCGACGACGAACCGGATGTCGGTATGCCCTTCTACGAAGAACAGTACGCGCGGGTGGCTGAGCTCAGCCATATCACTAGGCGAGTTATCGGCCGATCTGGCGGAAATCCGAGGGAGACAGCTACTTCAGCGCTTCGAGCTCGACGTACAGGAACCACGCCGGGAACATCCAGGCCCAGCGCCGCTCGTACTCCTGCGGCCATCGATTGGCGAGTCGAAAGACCACGCGATTGACGACCGTCGGATCGAAACTGATGCGCGTCTGGCACCGGCGGAACCGGGCCCGCGAGTAATGCGAGTGCTCGTGGGCGTCGTCAAACGGATCGAAGCTGCGCCACCCAAACCAGTGGCGGTGTGTGACGTCGGTGAACGCGTTGGCGCTCGAAAAGTGTGGAATCGTCGCGTGCAGCCGCGCGCCGGGCCGACAGATCCGATGGATCTCCTCGAGCGTCTTGGCGACATCGTCGACGTGCTCGAGCACGTCGTACGCATGCACCTCGTCGAAGGTTCCCGATTCGAAGGGCCACGGCCGGCAGTTCAGGTCGTGGACGAGGTCGGCGCCGACATCGCCGCTGATGTCGAGATTGACGGCGTTCTCGAGCCGTTTCTTGCCGCATCCGATATTGAGGCGCATCAGAGGTCCAGCTTTCTTCTCAGCACGGTGAGGCTATCGACGGCATCGACCACCCTGAATCGATCGTCGGGGAGGATGACTTCCTTCGTCACCTTGACGCTGCCGGCGTCGTCGATGGGCCGCTCGGGAGTAGACCGGCTATCGTGCAGGGCGACGATGCCGTCGGGTTGAACGAGGGGACTCCACGCACGCCAGTCCGCCAGCAGCCCCCTCTCGCTGTGGTCGCCATCGATAAAGATGAAGTCAATGAGCGCATGACCAACGGCCGCGTCAGCTCCGGTTGCGCGCAACCATCGCACCTGTCCGTTGCTCACGGAACCGACTTCGCGCTCGGCGATCCGCTGTTGCGCGCTGAAGCCAAGGCGCCCGACGGGAAATGGATCGACGGCCGTCAAGATGCCGTCAGGATGCATGGCCGCCCGGAGCCGCTTCGTCGTGACGCCGTGCCAGACGCCGACTTCGACGACGCGCGTACGACCAGTCGCATGGCGCGCCAGGCAGTCCCTTTCCGCTTCAGTGGTCTGTGTGCTCGCTGGCGCGAGGCCGAGCCGCCATGCGACATAGTGTGTGAGGACTCTCATCTGAGCCCCTCATACGCGCGAAGCACGGGCTCGGCTGAACGGTCCCACGAGTAGTTCGTCATCGCCTCGCACCGCGCCGCGCGACCCAATCGTTCGCGCAGGGTGCGATCGGCTCTCAACTGATCGACCGCTTCAACGAGCGACGCCGCCGATCGGATCGGCACCAGCAGGCCGGTGCGCGCGTGAGCGATCACGTCTTTCATCCCGCACGTCGCGGTGGTAACGATCGGAAGGCCGCTCATCATGGCCTGGATCAACGTGAGCGGCGTGCCCTCGAACAGACTCGGCAGGAGGAACAGGTCGGCCGCCGCAAACGCCGCAGCCGTGCTGTTCTCGTCTTTGGGGGTCTCGACGAGAATGCGCGAGCGGACATGTTCGGAGAACTGTGCGTGCACGTGGTCGGCTGGTGCACCACACCCAACGATGTGTAGCTTCAGGTCTGCATGGCGCTCTGCGAGCGTCGCAAAGGCTGGCACCAGATCCTCGATGCCCTTGTTCTTCCGCCACGTGCCTGCAAACAACACCCGCGTCGCGCGTGAGTAGTCTCGGTCTGCGGCGGCGGTGGCGTAGATCTCGTCGGCGCCAGGAATCACTCGGGTGATGGTGGCCGGCGGTCGATCGAAATCGCTGACGAGCATGTTCTTGTCATCGTCATTGAGACAGAAGACGTGGTCAGCGCGACGGAGGGCAAATTCGCCGGGCCATAGGCCGCTCGGCGGGTAAGTGATCCGCGTTCGCCAGCCGGGCGCTTCACGTCCGAGCCGGCCTTCCTCCTTTGCCAGCTCCCAGGCACGACGTTCGAGCCCATGGCTGGTCACGACGACTGACGCTGAGTGGGCGGCACGACCGACGAGCAGCGGCGCCGCGATCGGCTCGTGCACGTTCACGATGTCATAAGGGTGGCCAGCGCGATCGGCATCAATCGCTTTGGCGCGGACCGCCATCGGAAACGCCACTCTCCTCCCCCACCATCCTCCCCATGAGTCCGGCACATCGTCGGCGCAGAGGTAGTCCACCTGGTGGCCTGCCGATTCAATCCGGTCGTGGATGAACGCCATCAGACGACTCATGCCGCCGGTTCTAGCACGCGGCACCTGATGGGCGACGAGGATGCGCATGAGCGTTATGCGGCTCGAGCGGCGTCGGTGAACGCGCGCAGCAGCAGTTCAACGTGCGAGTCGAACGAGAAGTCGGCGGCGAGACGACCCGCGCCCTCACGCAAGCGGGCGTGCGTCTCCGGGTCACGCAGGCAGGCGACAATGGCTGCCGTCAGGCCCTCCACGGTCGGCGGATCTCCCGGTGCCAGGTAGCCGTTGCGGCCTGAAATCAGCCACTCGCCAATGCCACCCACGGCAAACGCCGCGACCGGCAACCGGTGTTGAGCGGCTTCGAGACCCACGAGCGCCAGCGGCTCGGGCCACAGGCTTGGCAACACCATGAGATCCGATTCCGCGAACAGCCGATCGATTTCGCTGCGGCCGACCCACCCCGTGAAGTCCACCTGAATACGATTGTTTCGACTGATCGCGGATGCGACGTCCGTCCACGCGGCGCGCTGCGGTCCATCGCCCGCAAACGTCAGGTGCACGGGCCGATCGAGGGTGGCCACGACGTGAGGCAGCGAGGCGAGCAATTCGCGGCCGCCCTTCAGCTGTTCCATGCGTCCTACGAACAACAGGCGCCAGGGTCGCGTCTTGTCGTCTTCGCGCCTGGCCACGCTGGGACAGGCCGGGCTGGCTCGCTCGAGATCGGAGCCGTACTTCACGTTGAACACACGTGACGCGGTCAAGCCGTGCTTGATGTACTCGTCCTGCATGTGTCCCGAATGCGTCACGATGGCACGGTATCGCGGCAGCAGTTCGAGACGATCGCGCTGTTGGCGGTACAGCCGGATCATCGTCACCGGGCTCCAGCCACCGCAGCGACGCGGGTAGTAGTGCGCCAGGCACTGCCACCCGAACTGGCGATCGCACGGGGTGACGACGGGCCTCTTGAACGTCTTCGCACCGCTGATGCAGGTGCCGTAGTAGTTGTGTGCGAAGAACACCGCTGGAGCGACGTCGAGCGCACGTCGTTCCACGGCGGGGTCGAGCATCCCATGCGCGTACAACAAGTGCGGCTGCCATTGCGTCAGCGCCGCGATGGCCGGTTCGAGTCCCAGATCGGCGACCGACCATACCGGCGCATCGGGAGGCATCGGGATCAAGCCGTAGTCGGCCGGCACGTTGACCTCGTGCCAGAGAGCTACCTGATGTCGGGCGCGCTGCAGATATGGCATCACCGCGCTCAAATAGGTGCCCGTGCCACCGATCCGCCGATTGCTCCAGTTGAGGATGGCAATCCGCATCAGGCTGCCCTCAACGTGTTGACAACGCGCATCACGGAAAAGCGTTCGGCGCAGACTCGCTGTCCCCGCGCACCAAGCGCCAGTCGCGCGTCGTCTTTCTCGAGAAGACTGCGCACGGCCGACACGAACCCGGCGGTATCGGCCACGTCGGCGATCGCCACCGCACCGGTCTCTTCCCACAGCGGCTCGGTGAGATGGCCCGTTGTCGTGACGACCGCACAGCCTCGAGACAGGCACGCCATGGCGCTCGTTCGGCGCGACGTGATCCCGTCAGGGTACGGCTGCACAAACAGGTCACACGCCGCGATGTGGTCGCCGAGATCTGACGGTGGAAGATAGCCGGTCGCGTGGACGCGGTCCGTCCAGTCCGGGTGCTGCTCGATCAGCGCCGCACGAAACTGTTCGCCGCCGGCGCCAAGGAGCAGCAGCGAAGGCGTGAAGGGCCCGTCCATTATCGAGGGCAGCCGCTCGAGGAGCAGCCCCGTCACGGCGACGCCGTACGATCCGAAATGACCGAGCAGGTGACGGCCCTCGTCCACGTACTTCAATCGAACGGCGGTGGTCGACGCGTAGTGCCCGTCGCTCACGCAGCTGGGCACCGGCAGCCACTGCATCGGCAGCGTGCGTCCAAGCGCGTACGGTCGGAGCAGCCGCTCCCATGCGGGAATGGCAATCCAGACCTTCCGTGCCGCGCGCAGCAGGACGATCGTCATCAATCGATGCACGCAGGCCATCACCGCGTGACGAACGGGTCCGCGACGAAGCTCGAGATACGGCTCGTGCACCATCAGCTCGACATGGTCGCCGGCCCTGGCCCGTCTGGCGAGCCAGAGGCAGAACCCGACGTTCATCGAGTGATAACCAAAACCGTGCGGCACCCACTGCACGAGCAGTCGCCGCGGGGCTGGAAACGCCGACAGTCGTTGTTCGAGGCAACGCAGATCGGCCGGGCGCATGTTCCCGAGATCGGGATGCACATGCGGACCGTTCGCGTCTCCCCCTGGGCCGCTGTGCGGACACCACACGTGCACCTCGTCGCCCATGCGGACGAGGCCTTCGGAGACTTGCCGCGTGTAGTCGCTGACGCCGCCGACGTCTGGCGGGTACTCGCTGGTGATGACGTGCCAGACGCTCACGCGGACGCCTTCCCGCGCGCGCTGCCAGTCATCGACACGTCCGATGCCGCACCGGTCTGCGCAAGCGCAGCGCCATAGGCGTCGAGGCAGCGATTCACGGTATTCGCCCAGGTAAAGTGCGCGAGCACGCGGCGTCTGCCAGCCAGACCCATCGCCGCCGCTTCGACTGGATGGGCACGGAACCACGCCAGACGATCGCCAAGGCTGGCCGGGTCGTTCGGTGGCACCACGAACCCGGTGACGCCGTGCTCGACGACCTCGGGCATGCTCGCAACGTCCGTGCAGATTGCCGGCGCGCCGCACGCCATGCCTTCGAGCAGTGTCTGGCCAAGCAGCTCGGGAACGGCGGTCTCGTATCCCTCGTCGGTGCGATAGACGCTGGGCAGCACGATACACATCGCCCGCCGGTACTCTCGTACCAGTCCCTCATCGTCGAGATCGTGTACGAATCTCACCGGCTTGCCATGTGCCAGCGCAACGAGTCGATCCTTGGTCGCCGGATCCGGCACTGGGCCGACGATGGTGAGGGGCAACCCGTCCGGCAATCCACGAATCAAATCGCCGATCCCCTTGTGCGGGAGCAACCGCCCAACAAATAGCGCACCGCCATTGCGAGGCACTGCTGCATCGGGGGAGAACTTCAGAATGTCCACGCCACCACCCACGACGCGCGCGCGAGCCAGCCGGCCGTGACCATACACGCGGCGGCTGTATTCGCTGAGGTGCAGGTGCCCGTGGAACCACCGGTCCGTGGCGACGTACGCCGACACATCCCAGCCACCGCCACCGAGATCGCTGACGAACACGCGCTTACCTGTGAGACGACACCACGCCGCGACGGCGCTGCTCACAAGCACATGGTGCTGATGACAGTGGACGATGTTCGAGCCGCGAATCTCGCGGAACACTTCGAGGCTGAATGGATTGGTCCGCTGGCCACGCACCAGCCACGGCCCGCCAATGGTCCGGACACGCAACGCGCCCACCTGCTCTGTTCGTGAATCAGCGCTAAACGTGATCAGCGTCGTCGGCACGTGAGCAGCCATCTGACGGGCCAACTCGAAGGCATACCGCTCCGCACCGCCGACGATACCGTGAGGTCCGAAGAGCGCCGGCACGATGTGGGCAACGTTCATCGCGCGGGTACCGGCTTTGCGAGATGCCGCTGCAGATGCGGCACGCGGGCCAACCAGGGTCGCAGCCGCGCAATGAGCATCGGACCGAGCGGCGGCGCCAGTGCGGCAGGCAACATCACGGTCGCGTACACGACGCTGACGCCCATCGCCAGCGGCCCAAACGACCACAGGCCGCGCGAGGTCCACACGAGCGGCAGCAATGCGACGGCACCAACGAGCGGAACAAAGCGAACCATCCACGGGACAAGAGGCTTGAAGAACGTTAACGGCGATCCACCTTCTTCTCGCGCGAGGGCGATGAGATTCGCCGGCACGCTGACGACACACACAGCGGCGAGCGAGCCAAGCACGGCGCCGTGCAGTCCAAGGACGGAGACCAGTGGCACCATGATCGCGAGGCCCAGCAGACCATCGCTCACCGTCGTCAACGCGATGCGCCGTTCGTAACCGAAGCAGAACAGCGTGTAGTAGAGCGTCGCGTTCGCGTGCCTCAGCAGCATGGTGAGAAGAATCAGTGCCGTCAGCCCCAGTCCGCCGAAACGTGACTCTCCAACCCACCACGAAACAAAGGAGTGGTTGACCGCCAGCACGACTGCAACGATCCCCCCGCTCAGTAGCAGCATCACTTGCGTCATGCTGCGAGCGACGTTGAATAAATGCTCGCGCGATGTGGTCGTGCGCAGCTCGCTGAGCGCCGGCAGCGCCATCTGCATGAACATCTGCGGCTGATTGGCGAGCATCATCGGCAGCTTGGTCGTGCACGCATAGGGAACCACCGCTTCCGGTCCGAGCAGCTTGCCGACGACAACCAGATCGGTTCCCGCGAGGAGCACTTGCGCCAGCTGACTGACACTAATCCATGCACTCCGCCGGATGTGAGTCGTCACAGCGCGAAGGCCAAGCGAGGGAATGGCGTCTGGGACAACTGCGGCGAACGTCGTGTGCAGGCGGCGCCAGTTCATGAACGCGCCAACGACCTGTGTGCCGATCCATCCCCACGCCAGCGAATAAAGACCGGCGTCCATCGCGATGGCCACGACGACGATCGCAGTGCCGGCGATCCATGCGGTGACCTGTGACGCTCCGAGAAACGCCAGGTCTTGCAGCCCCTGCAGGATCGCGCCGAGCAGACGGCAGGGAAACGTCACCACGAAGGTGACGACGACGAGCGTGAGCGGCCATCTCAATGCCGCCCATTCGGACGGAAGCAGGAGGACGGCCACCGCTCCTGCGACAGCAACCAGCGGCATCTGCCAGTAGATGAGACGGACCGTCTCGCCAATCAACCGCCGCTGTTTCCCGTGAACGTCGTCGGGAGTTCCAGCGGCACCGGCGATTTCTCGGGGTACGAGTGCCACGACACCCAGGTCGAGCAGGGCCAGATAGACCAGGACCTGAGCGCCAAGCAGCCACAGTCCGTAGTCGTGCGCACCGAGCCGGCTCAGAAGAAACGGCGTCAGCCACAACCCGACGACGATGGTCGCCATGGTGTGGACGTAGCCGATCCCCAGACCCGCCACAAAGCGTTGCAGCCGGCTGTTACTCATACACCGGGTCGTACTTGTCGAAGCGATCGGACGTGGCCGATGCCCTCACGGCACCGAACAGACCCCCGGTCACGCCCCAGAACAGAATGCCGATCTGCGTGTTGAACACCGGGCCGGTGAGGCACAGGCACAGGATGGTGAGCTGCAGGCACAACGCGATCGTCGCCATATCCTGCAGGGCGCGCGTGGCCGCGCGAACCGATGATTGGTAGGTGAAGTACAGCGCGCTGCAGAGTGCTCCGCCATACAACAGCCACAGCGGCACACCGCCGTCGAGAAGCCAGCCTGTCAACTGCACCTCGACGTGAATCGGTGGCGCCTGCCAGAGAGTAGGGTCGCCGAAATAGACCTGCATCATGCCCCACCGGCCCAAGCCGGCGCCGAGGGGAAACTCATAGAGGAGTTCCGACAGTGTGTAGCGAATGAAGGCTCCTCGCTGATCCTGAAACACGCGCAGGACGCCTTCATTGGCGAGACCGGAGAATCTGTCCGAGACCGCCTCGCCGCCGACTGCGAGTGCCCACAGATAGGACCCGGCCACGAGCGCCGCGCCAACCGCTAAGGTGGCACCGCCCTCCAGCGTCCGCCCCTGGCGGATCCGCATCAGCGCAAACAGTCCGACGCTGGCCGCGGCGACGAGGGTCAGCGATCGCACGTGCGTCAGGTAGAGCGCGGTCATCCCCACGACCGCCGCCGCGGCGCAGGCCGCCCGAACGAACCATCGCTCGTTTCGGCCAAGCGCGAGCGCGAGACCCAAGACCATCGTCATCATGCCGGCGACGGCAGCGCCCCCGGGCAGATCGCTCAAGCCGGGTGGACGCACAATCTCGCGACCGTCGGCGCCGACGTACGTGAGTGAGTGGATGACGTCAGGATTGAGCGAGCGGGCCAGCACGCTGAACTCGGGAGGCATGAACCGGTCGGGAAAATAGACTTGCAACACACCGACCGCGGACCCGATCGCGCTGCCGAGGAACACGACCCAGATCACACGCCGAATCTGCGTCTCGCTTCGAATCGAGCGCGCCATCCAGAACGCGGGGGCCGAAATGCAGATTTGAAAGACGATCTGCGCGCCGCCAGCCAGCATGTGCGCGGTCTCATGCAGGAGATTCAGCAGGAGCAGCAGAAAGGACAGGAGGAGCCATTTCGCGCTGCCCGGCAACCGGTCGCCGCTGTGACGGAAGTAATAGATCAAGGAGGCGCCGCTGAGCACATACGGCATCGCGCGGACGATCGTCCGGTACGACTGCGCGCCGGGAATGAACAGCAGGACATTCCACAGCAGCAGCATCGCGACGAACGCTTCGGACCATCCCCACCGGTCGCCGAGCGGCTGCTCGACCGGGATCACGGTCTCGAAGTCGTGGGCGAGAACGTCAGACCGAAGCCATTGACTTGACATACACGCCCGCCAACTCGAACAGCACTTTCTCGTACGCGTCCAGCATTCTCGCCAGCGAAAACTCCTGCGCGCGTCTCACACCCGCCTGCACCAACCGGGCACGTGCCGCCTCGTCGCTCAGCAGCGCGGCGATCGAGGTGGCGAAATCCTCATCGGCTGGCATCACACCGCAGCCGCCGGCCAACACGTCAACGCTGCCCGGGTTCTCGGAAGCGACGACTGCCGTACCGCACGCCATCGCCTCGAGGTACGGAAGACCGAAGCCTTCGTACGTGCTTGGCGACGCGTAGATCCAGGCTCGCCGATAGAGCGATGAGAGATCGGCGTCGCTGACGCCGGTGACGTATCGGACGCCGGGATGCGACGGCCCAGCGTTGCCGACGATCGTGAGCGACGCATCGGGGTGACTGGCGCGGACAGTCGTCAGGAAGCCGTCGAGCAGGAACTGGCCGCGCTTGCGCCCGTCCATCGCGCCGACGAAGAGAATTGAGGGCTCCGGACTCTTCTCATTCGGCCAGGGCGTGAAGAACGTGTCATCCACGCCGTGCGGAATCACGCGGCCGATGAATGGGTTGTCACGCGTCGTGTTGTCGCTGACCGCCACGACGCCGCGGCTCAGGAGTGCCGTGAGCAGCTCCTGTCCATACACACCAAGCTGCAACACCCAGCGGCCGACGGATGTCGCCGATCGGGCTTCACCAAGAGCGCTACCGTGCATCACCCGGAGCAGCGGCTTACCTGCGAGCGGCAACAGCAGGCTGTCGCCGTGGGCGATGACCGCATCGAACCCGCGATAGTCGGGCATCAACGAGAGGACGTTCCCCAGATAGCCCATCGTCAGCCGGCGGCCGGCCCACGTGTTCACGAACGATTTCCACGGCAGCTCGCGAACGTCGTAGGCGGCGTCGGCCGGTTTGGGATCGTGACTGAAGACCACGACGTCATGATTGCGACGGGCGAGACCGTCGGCGAGCGTATGCGCCGCGCGCTCGATTCCGCCTCGCTTCTGCCCGTGCACAGGGAGGCTGTAGCTGATCATGGCCACGCGCAGTCGAATGCGAGCGGGCATGATCAGGCCGCGGCCACCGCAGAGAGAATGCTATGAATCTGCCGCATCTGGCGCGTCGCGTCACACAAGACGTCCGGGCGCTGGCGCGCGGTCGAGCCCAGCCTGACTCGACGATCGCGATCGACGATGAGTGACTTCAACGCGCCGGACAAGGCGCGCACATCACCCGGCGGCGTGAGCACACCACACGAGTCGTCCACGATTTCGCACGCGCCACCGATGGCGCTCGTCACGACCGGCAGGCCGGCGTGCATGGCTTCAATCATCGACAGGCCGAATCCCTCCGGCGCGATGTTCGGCTGGCAGAAGAGATCCGCCGCGTTGAGGATGGCCGGCACGTCTTTGCGCTCGCCGAGGAACTTCACGCGCGCCGCAATCCCGTGCTGATCGGCGATTCCCTGAAGCTCGCGCATGTACTCGGCTTCGGCCGGACGTTGTACGCCGCCGACCATCCAGCAGGTCCACCCCTGCACATCACGCAGTTCGGAGAGTGCGGCGATCAGCACGTGCTGCCCTTTCATGGCTTCCATGCGGCTGACCTGTGCGATCACGACATCGTCCGATTGCGCGCCGAGTACTCCCCTGACGATGATCCGCTGCGTGGCCTCGTCAGTCGCGACGGGCGGCGACACCGGGCAGTAGACCGGTTTCACAGCGGATGCGGAGAGCCAGCGGGACAGGCATGACGCGGTGAAGCGGCTGTTGCAGATCGTGAGGTCCGGCTTGCCGCGACGGGCAAGCCGCTCGAGCCAGTGCCGGCCTTCGCTTGCGGTGTGCACCCACAAGACAACGGGTAGACCCGCTCGCCGAGCTGCCGAGCCGAACACGACAAACGCCCACGGCTGATGGCAGACGACGACATCGAAGGACGTTTCACGAAGCAAGCGGCTCAACGCCCGCCTCGCACGGATGACTGTGTGCGGCCGGCTCAAACGAACCGGCCCGAGCATGTAAGGGGCACGGCCGAGTTGTGCCAGCTCGCCGCTGAACCTGGCCTCGAAGCACACCGCGAAGCCGGAATGCATCTGCGGCGTCGCCGCGGACTCGCGCGCCAGCGTCGTGAGAAACGTCTCGACGCCGCCGAACATGTTGCCGCTGGTGACGTGGAGCACGCGCATCAGTGCGTGACCAGCCCCTCGTAGATCGGCGTCAATTCGCGCGCCATGCGGCGGCGATGGAAATATCGCTCCGCGGTCGATCGGCCCGCATCGCCCAACCGCTGGCGAAGTTGACCGTCGCGTACGAGGTCCTCGATGCAGCGCGCCAGCGCCGGCGCATCGCGGGGGGTGAATCCAAGAGCGTTCACACCTGGTTCAGTCAGTTCCGACGCACCACCGGCACGGCTGGCGACAACTGGCGTGCCGCAGGCCATCGCCTCGGCAATCACCAGGCCAAACGGCTCAGGATCGGTGCTCGCATGGACGACCACATCCAGCGCACGCATCACCGTTGACGCGTCGTGCACGAACCCGGTGAAGCCAACGCGGTCCTCGAGCCCGAGCGACTTCACCAGCCCGGACAACTCCGTCATCGAGACCTGGCTGCCAGACGTCTCGTAGACGGGACCGCCGACGATGTAGCCGCGCACCGGCAGGGACGGAGGAAGCAGGGCGAGCGCTCGCAGAAATGTCTCATGGCCCTTCCAACGGGCAAATGTCGCGACGAGCCCTATGCGCACCACTCCGGTGGCAGCGGGCAACCCCGACATCGTGTCGAGATCGATCCGCGGCCCGCTCGGCGAGAACCGTTCGAGGTCAACGGCGTTCCACACTGGATGAATCGCCATCGCGTCGCCGCACACCCGGCGCGCATCGTCGGCAACACTCCGGGAGTTGGTGACAATCGCGGAGCAGCGATGTACGTTGCGGCGCAAAAGACGCGCGATCAACGGCCGGCGGGCCACGTAGTCGTGCATGTGCCAGAGCACCGCTGAACGACGCGGCCGTGCCCACGCCCCGAGAAGGTGCATCTTCAGACCATTGCTGTGAATGACGTCGGGCGCCTCCATCACCAGCAACCCACGAAGGCGTCGCAGGTATCCAAGTGCCGGAAGCGCTGCTACGAGGCAGCGAGTCAGAAACACAGTCCGCCGCCACCATCCGCGGCCGACACCCCAATCACCGAGTCTGGCCAGCGATCGCGGGAACGGCAACACGCGCACGGGCACACCGAGGGCCTCGACACGTGCGACGAGCGGTCCGTCCGATGCGACGATGAGACGAAGCGACCAGGAAGGGTGGGACTCGCGAAGGCCTGCGAGCAACTCCTGAAGCGCCGCTTCAGCGCCGCCGGTCTGGCCCGTCGGCGACAGGAAGACGATGCTCACAGCAGCCGCTGCGGTACGACGATCGTGTCTCCCGGCTGCACGATGTCGGTCGGCTTCGCGTCGATTTCCTTCCGCTTGTTTTGCACGATGCGGACGATCTTGAGCCGCCGGTTCGAGCCGCGTTCGCTGATCCCGCCCGCGGTCGAAATGGCTTGCAGCACGGTCATGTTGCGTTCGAGTGGAAACGATCCGGCGTTGCGCACCATGCCGATGACGAAGAAGCGATCGGCCTTCGGCACGAAGATCGTGTCGCCGTCGCGAATCGCGACGTTGCGAGAGAGCTTGCCCTCCTCGATCTCACGCAAACTGACGTGCTCGATCTCCGCGTCGCCCTGACCGGGGAATGTCGGCAGGTTGGACTGCTGTTGCTTGGGATGAAGGACGAGCACATCGATGCCGGCTGCGCCGGTCGTCGAGCCCGCCTGAGCCAGGGCATCCAGCACAGTGGCGGATCCGGACAGCACGTACTTGCCCGGCGTGCGGACCTCGCCCATGACGAACACGCTTTGGCTTCTGAATTCCACGACTTCGACCGTCACCTGCGGATCACGCAGATATCCGGTCGCCAACCCCATCCTGATGGCCGCCCCGACGGAGCCGACCGTGAGGCCACCAGCCGTCACACGACCGAGGAACGGGTAGCTGAACGTGCCGTCGTTCTCGACGCGGAAGTGTCCAGACAGTTGCGGCTCGTTGAAGACGGTGACCCGCAGGATGTCCGCGGGACCGACGACGTAGTTGATGTCGTGCTTGGGTGGAGCCGGTCCCTGCGCACTGCTCAACACCAGAACGAGGAGAAGAAGGAAGCTCTTCATGATCTATTGACCATAGATAGCGGATGCAAAAACGCGTTGACGCTCATAATCTCGCCAGCCCGGCTCACTCGACGTGCGCGACGTCTTCTCATAGACCAGCTCGAAGCGCAGTTGCTTCGACTTTTGAATAGCGAATCCGGCACCTGCGGCACGTGTGATGTCGTGACGGCCATCGAATGACATCCCGCCGATCTGCTGGTGGTGAACGTCCCATCGCTCACCGATGGCGACCAGACCAAACGGCCCGACGACTCGTTGGGTGACGGTGAAGCGCCCGCCGACTTCGAGAAAATACGGCTGCACTGGATCGAAGGAGTAATCGAGGTCGCGAGCCGCTTCGATCTTGACCTCGACACGATCTCGGAAGAGGTACCGCAGATCGGCAAAGGCGGTCATCCCTCGAAAACTGGCCACGTCCGGACTCAGCGGGGCGAACGAACGGTATTCCACTTGCGCATGGCCGGTAATCGCCGCGCTCGACTCGAAGTCGACTCTCGGGCCAATCCGCACGGAATTGGCATCCCGCACCGGCGATCGATCAAATCGATTCTGCTCGACTTCGGCGGCGGCCAAGAGCGTCGTGAGCGGCGTGACGCGGAATCGAACGCCGCCGGTCAAGGTCGTCGCGGAATAATCGAGCTGATCGGCCAGCCCGACGCCGAGGTAGCGCTCGTTCCGATCCCAACCCGTCGTCGTGCGATTGGCCCAGACGGTCAGCGCGGTGATCGCGGTCAGATCGACGTCGAGACCGAGGGAGGCGAACGTCTGCCGCTGCCGAACACGCGCGTCAATCTCAACCCCGCGGCGTTCGCGGCGATCGGCAAAGCCGAGTGACGCAAACGGTCGAAAGCCTGGGCTCACGAACTCGTAACGGATGTCGAAGAGCCCGCCGAGACTCCGCTGGTCTTTGTACGTCTGGAAGTCGGTGAAATTGCCAAGCGCTCGGCCGATGAAACGGGTGTTCGCGACTGGGGCAACGACAAAGAGCCGCGGCGTGACCGAATACGTGAAGTCTCCCTTGGGGCCGGTCGTGTCATTGAAGACATTCGAGTCCGACCCTACTTCGCGCAGGGCGATCGTCGGATAGAGCGTCACCGGCCCGAAGAGAATCGGTCGCGTCTCGGGAAGAATCGGACTGCCCTGCCCCCACGCGCTGCTGTTGGCAAGCACGGCCGCGAACGCTGCCGCAGCAAGCCAACCACCCCGAGACACCCTCATCAATGTGCTCCCCACCCCTTTCGACTCGCTTGTGCTGGCCCAGGCAACCCCTGGGAATCGACGTGCAAAACGGTGCGTAACCGTGCGTCGAGGGCGTAGCTTCGCCCCGTCAATCACGAAAGCGACACATTCGTACGCAGACCTTATCGACTCTGATAAGGCAGAGCCTTAGGTCCTACGAACCCCGGCTGTAGATCAGTGCTTGATGCAGGTCACTAACGACCAGATGGGCGGGAAACTGACTTTTTCGATGGAGATGGGTTTGAGGTCTGACTGGGCAAGGAATCCGGGGAGGTCGAGGTCGGCCTTGAAGCCGATGTGGACGGTGAACGGCGAAATCGCCCGCTCGACTCTGGCGACGACGGGGGTCTGACTCCGGAAGTGGTTCAGGATGACGATCTTTCCACCGGGCCGGCAGACGCGGCGCATCTCGTTGACGACCCTGACCGGATCCGAGACGACGCTAATCACATAGGGCGCATAGACGATGTCGAAGGAACTGTCGGCGAAGGTGAGATTGGCGGCGTCCATCTCCTTGAGGCGGACGTTCTTGACGCCCTTCTTCGCCACGCGCTCGCGGGCTTTCTCGAGCATGAGCGCCGAGAAGTCGATACCCGTGACGTGACAGTGCGTCGGATACAAAGAAGCGTTGATGCCGGTGCCCACGCCAACTTCGAGGATCTTGTCGCCAGGCTTGATGCCCATGCGCTCGAGGGCAATGAGCCGTCCTGGATGCAGTGTGGGACCGAAGGTCAGGTCGTAGACTTTAGCGATCTTGTCGTAGACGCGTTCGACGAAATCATTCTCGACGGCGGTAACCGACAGTGCGCGAGTGGCGACGTCGGGACCGAAATCAGTTTCTTCTCGTTCGAACAACGCCATTCGCGGGCTCCCTCTGGCCATGGCCGACTGGGGTTTCGGACCCCTAAACTGCTGACAGACTCGACCTTCGGCGATCGACGCGCTCAGAGTGGCCCGCGACGCAACGCCGTTCGGCACTATACAGGCCCCGGCAACTGCGACACAAGCCCTGTTTACACACCGAGTCGTTCCAGGACTGCGAGCCCCAGGTCGAGGCGTCCGGGTGGTGGGGCCACCGCTACCCCATGCACGCGAGACTTCAGCGCACGTGCCAGCTCACCGGTCAGCGCTGCGCTCTCGGCCGCAGCCGCCTCTATGCTCGAGGCGCGTCGCATGCGATCCACCACTTCCGCAGGCACCTTGATCCCCGGCACTTCGTTGGCGTGATACTCCGCGTCGAGCAGGCTTTCGAACGGCCGCAGCGTCAGGACGATCGGCACGCGAGACGACTCGAGCCGCGCGCTGACCCGCTCGAACGTGGTGACGTCGAAGATCGGCCGGCAGACGATGAAGTCAGCGCCGGCCTCGAGCTTGTACTCGAACCGCCGCATCTCGCGATCAAGATCTTCAGCGCCAGGGTTCATCGTCACACCCACGTGAAAGCCCGTTGGCTGCCCGATGGCGTGCCCGCCCACGTCGGTGCCGTGATTGAAGCGCGAGACAGCATTCAGCAGACCAATCGAATCGACATCGACAACCGCGGTGGCATCGGAATAGTCGCCAACGAGCGGTACGTCGCCGGTGACGAGCACCACGTTGCGAATGCCCATCGCGTGCGCGCCGAGCAGATCCGACTGCAGATCGAGCAGACTGCGATCGCGCGCCGAACACTGCAGCACCGTCTCGATGCCAGTGCGCTGCTGAATGAGTACGGCGAGAGACAACGCGCTGAGTCGTGCGCCGGTCTGACCGTCGGGAATGAGCACCGCATCGACGCCCTTGACGCGCACGGTGCGCGCCTGCTCGATCGTCTCTTCACTCAGGTGGCCACGCGGCGGCACCAGCTCCATGAGCGTGACCCATCGCCGTCGCGACAGCGCATTGGCGAGATACGACTTCTCCGCACGCGGAACGGTCGTGACGACGGGCGCGGCCTGCGCCTGTGCCGCTGGACGCACGGATGTCTTGACCGTTGATCCGCTCGTGAGGGCCGACTTGATCTGTCGGATGTGTTCCGGAGTGGTGCCGCAGCACCCACCAACCAGTCGGACGCGAGCCGCAGTGAAGCGGCGCGCGTACGAGGCCATGTATTCCGGCGACGTCAGATAGAGCGTGCGGCCTTCGATGTCGCGTGGACGGCCGGCGTTCGGTTGTGCCGAGAGCCGCGCCGGGGTGAGTCCAGCCATGCGCTCGAGCGCCTCGAGCATGTGGGCCGGACCGATGCTGCAATTAATGCCGATCACATCCGCGCCGGCCGCCTGCAGCGCCGGCACGAACTGCTCGGGCGGTGTGCCGTCGAGGCTGTTGCCTTCGTCCTCGATCGTCATCTGGGCGACGACCGGCAGCGTGCACATGCTCTTCACTGCCGCAATCGCCGCAACGATCTCGTTGACGTCGCGGAACGTCTCGAACATCAGCAGGTCCACGCCGCCAGCAATCAGCGCCTGCGCCTGTTCCTTGAAGTGGGTCCCGGCTTCGGCAGCCGCCGTCTTTCCCCACGGCTCGATACGGAGGCCGAGCGGACCGATGGCACCGGCGACGTAAGCCGTGTGGCCGGCTGCCTTGCGCGCCAGCTGAGCGCCCGCGCGATTGATGTCGTGGATCTCGTCCGCCAGACCAAACGCTTGCAGCTTGATGCGGTTGGCGCCGAACGTATTGGTCTCGATCACATCGGCGCCAGCACGCACGTAGTCCTCGTGCACCGCGGCCACGCGAGACGGATCGGTCAGATTGAGTTGGTCGAAGCAGCGATTGATGAAGACGCCCTGCGCATAGAGCAGCGTGCCCATCGCGCCATCGCAGACGAGCACGCGGTCGTCGAGTGCGTCAAGGAATGGAGACAACATGGACAGTGTAGGGCGGGTCTTGCTGTGTAGACCCGCCAGCCTGCCGGGTCCGAAGAACAGGACCCGGCCTACGCGGATCGATTCTGCGCCGGCGGCGCGACGAGGAGATCAGCCTTGTCCCAGATGAAGTCGTCCTTGCTGTAGACGGCGAGCTCGTAGTCCTTGCCCATGAAAATCGCCGACACCGGACAGGCTTCCTCGCACATGCCGCAGAAGATGCAGCGCGTCTTGTGAATCTGATAAATGCTCGCGTAACGCGGACCGGCCATGACCGTTCCGTCGTTCTCGGCCGCTTCCAGATAGATCGCATCCGCCGGGCAGGCCACCGAGCACAGGCCGCAGGCCACGCATTTCTCGAGGCCGTTCTCGTCGCGCATCAGCACCTGCTTGCCGCGATACTTCGGGAACACAGGGACTTTCTGATACGGATAGTTGACCGTGACCGGCTTCTTGAACATGTGCCGGAAGGTCGTGGCAAACCCCTTAATCAGCGGACCGATCATCCGTTAATCATACAATGCCCCTGTGGAACGCCTGTCTCCTGAGCAGTTCCTCCTGACGCTCCTTGTCAGGCTGGCAGCGATGGCGGTGCTGGCGACGATGCTGGCGCGCTACCGGCGGTTCCGCCACATCCTCATCTTCGAGCGGCGGGGCTGGGTCGATCGTCTCGTCTTCACGCTGTCGATCGGCATGCCGCTCATGGCCGGCGTGACGAGTCGAGTCATCCTCAAATACGACGCCGCCGACCTGACGCTCGAAGGCGCGTTCCTCGCCGGGCTGATTGCTGGTCCCTACACCGGCGCGCTGGTCGGGCTGCTCGCCGCCATTCCGCCAACGATTGCCGGTGAGGTCATCGCGCTCCCCTTCGCCGTCGGCTGCGGCTTCGCTGGCGGCGGTCTGCGCGAGGCCTGCCCGAAGGAAGCGATCTGGAAGTTCTCGCCCTTCGTGCTGATCGATCTCCCCAAGCACATCTGGCACATGATCCGCCGGCTCGAACCGAACTGGCAGGTCATCCTGCTTCTGGCGCCGGTCGCACTCGAATTGCTGCGGCTCATGCTCGGCGTCCGCTTCGGCGCCTCGCGGCTCTTCTTCCTCAGCTCACCGTCACCGTGGATGATGACGGTCGTCGTTCTCGCGACGGCGATCGGTGTCGCCACGCCAATCAGGATCTGGAACAGCGCACGGATTGAGCATCGATTGCAGGAACAGGAGAAGCTCCTGCTGGCGGCGAAGATCGAGGTGCTCAAGAGTCAGATCAATCCGCACTTCTTGTTCAACACGTTGACGTCGATCTCGTCGCTGATCCGTTCGCAGCCAGACACCGCCCGCACGCTCATCATCAAGCTCTCGGCGCTCCTCCGTCGCCTACTGCGCAGTCACCAGCACTTCGTGACGCTGCGCGAGGAACTGGAATCGATCGACGAGTATCTCGACATCGAGGCCATTCGGTTTGGGCCGAAACTGCGTGTGAAGAAAGACATCGGTCCGGACACGTTGGGAGTCCTGGTGCCGAGCATGATCCTGCAGCCCCTGGTCGAGAACTCGATCAAGCACGGACTGTCGCGTAAGGTCGGTCCCGGCTCGATCACCATCCGCAGTCATCGACACTCGGGCCGCACGGTCATCGAAGTCGTGGACGATGGGATGGGTTTCGTGCTGGATCGGCTGGGAGAGCCGATGGCGAACGGGATCGGACTGGCCAACGTTCGTGAGCGCCTGGCCGTCGTGTACGGCACCGCCTATCAGTTGACGCTCGACAGTGAGCCCGGCCGTGGGACCAGCGCGCGGATTGAAGTACCCGAACTGGTTGCGCCTGAACAGATCACCGCATGACCACGGCGCTCCGAGTGCTCGTCGTGGACGATGAACAGCTGGCTCGCGAAGAGCTCTGCTATCAACTCGAACAGATCGACGGCATCGAGATCGTGGCTCAGGCCGCCAACGGTATTGAAGCCATCGGTGCGGTTGAGCGGCATGAGCCCGACCTCGTCTTTTTGGACATCCAGATGCCCGGCCTCGGCGGATTTGAAGTGGCGCGCCGCCTCCTCGAGCACGAGGAGGAGGCTCCGGCCATGGTCTTCGTGACGGCCTTCGACCAGCACGCCATCGAAGCCTTCGAAGTGAACGCGGTGGACTACCTGCTGAAGCCGGTCGAATCAGGCCGTCTGGAGCAGGCGCTGCAGCGGGCCCGCCGGCGGGTGGAGGCGGAACGCCCTGGTCCGGCCGCCACCGCCCCCACGAACGATCAGCTCGAGCAAATCGTCAAAATGATGGCCGCCGGGCGTCAGATCCGTCGGGACCAGGTCGCGATACGGGTCGGCGAGCGGTTCGTCCTCGTACAAGCCGACGAAATCATCTATGCCTCGCTGGCCGACGAGTCGATTAACATAGTTACAGGGCAGGTTGCGGGCACGTCCAACTACCGGACCTTGGACGACCTGCAGGCACGGCTCGACCCGGATGTGTTCTGGCGCGTGCACCGCTCGCACCTGGTCAACATCAACAAGATCAAGGAGATTGTCCCTTGGTTCAGCAGGAACTACATCCTTCGGATGAAGGACGCGAAGGGCACGGAAATACCGGTGAGTCGGGCGCAGACCAAACGGCTCCGGGAGTATCTGAAGCTCTGAGCGACAGGTTCGTCTTCGTTCCGGTCAGCCCCGATCCTCCGCTGAGCGATCCACCACCCGGCGAGATTCGACTCGAGGTCGAAGAGAAGCCGTCGGTGGTGATGATCCAGCGTCTGCACGTATGGAAGGACGAGCTGATCGCCTGGTTCAAGACGCTCTTCTCCGCCGCCGTCTACGCCACGCTCATCGTCACGTTTGGATTTCAAGTTGCGCGCGTCGAAGGCCAGAGCATGGCCCCGACTCTGGCCGATCAGGACCGGCTGATCGTCAACAAGTTCGCGTATCGTCTCGGCGTGCCGCGGCGCGGCGACATCGTGATGCTCTACTACCCGCTCAACCCGGACAAGTCGTTCGTCAAGCGCGTCATCGCCGAGGAAGGCGACGAAGTCCGCATCGTTGACGGGCGCGTCTACGTCAACGACGTTCCGCTGCCCGACGATTTCGTGCCGCCCGAGTATCGCAGCCACGACGACTTCGGTCCGACCCGTATTCAGGAAGGTTATTACTTCGTGATGGGCGACCATCGGAACAACAGCTCCGACAGCCGCCACTGGGGCATGGTTCCGAAGAAGTACATCATCGGGCGCGTGCAGCTCAGATGGTGGCCGATACCGCACGCCCGGGTGTTCTGACGGACCGATACGACGAAGTCACGCGGGTTCTCAACCGCGTCCTCGTCCTCAATCTGCTCGTCGCAGCTGCCAAGATCGCGCTGGGTTATTACACCGGCGCGGTCTCCATCATCTCTGACGGCTTCCACTCATTGACCGACTCCGCGTCGAACGTCGTCGCGCTGATTGGTGTCTCTGTCGCGCGCCGGCCGCCGGACGCGAATCATCCGTACGGCCATCGCAAATACGAGACGATGGCCTCGCTCGGCATCCTGGTGTTTCTCGTGGTGGTGCTGGTGGAAGTGCTGAGCGCCGCC
>Ga0111538_10000409_pt1 | contig 56564 bp, 53 predicted proteins | sample SoiMethybrSBSTD1_FD_79669 | JGI IMG/M metagenome (GOLD analysis project Ga0111538, IMG submission 79669) | Bulk soil microbial communities from a Populus tree surrounding site in Tennessee, USA - Soil MetaG P. TD hybrid SBSTD1 (version 2)... | ecosystem: Environmental > Terrestrial > Soil >... | reverse complement strand
GCCACCTCGTCGATCGATTTCGTCACGTTCATGCCGCGCATCGAGCCGGCGTTCTCGTGGTACTTGCGCCTCATGCTCGGGACGGGGCTGACGTTCCAGCTGCCGACGGTCGTGCTGTTCCTGGCGAAGATGGGGCTCATCACGCCGCGCTTCATGATCCGCAATTTCAAGTACGCGGTGATGATCATCGCCGTCGTCGCCGCCATCCTGTCGCCGGATCCCGGTGGGGTCGGCATGCTGATGATGGGCGGACCCGTGATCGTGCTCTATATCCTCAGCATCGGCCTGGCGTGGATGTTCGGAAAGAAGAGACGCCGCGAGGAACCCGAAGAGGCGTGATCGGCGCGGTTATTCCGATCCATCGCCGCGCGTGACCTCGACGCGGCGCTCGCCGTCTTCCCACCACACGTCAACGCGCCACGGATTGCAGCAGACCTCGCAGTCCTGGACGAGCGTGCCGTGCACATCGGGCTCGACGTAGATCTCGCCTGCTTCGCCGCAATACGGGCAGATGACGTGGAACGCGCCGTCCACTATTCCACTTTCACCCGCCGCGTCTCGATCGTCTTGCCGTCGACGATGATGTCGATCGTGTACTCGCCGAGGGGGAACTCATCGGCGGCCTGAAAGCGGAAGTCCGTGGCAGCCTGATCGTTGTAGGACACCTTCTTGGTGACCTCGTGCAGCACGCGGCCGGCGAGGCTCCACTTCACGGTGATGGTTCCGGCTCCGCGACCGACGGTCAGTACGGACACATACATCGTGTCCTTGGGCCGGAATGAGGCGGTGTGAATGCCGACGCTGTGGTCCGTGTTGAGCGTCTTGCCCGTCTGAATCGTGGTGATGTTGAGCGGCTCGGACGGCCCGCAGGCCATGCACAGAGCCGCCAGGATTGCTGCAAGAAACAATTTCATCGGACTCAATAGGCCTTGGCGAACCAGGCTTTCGCGGTCGCCGCACCGCCGCACTTCACGCACAACTTGCCCTCGACACCATCGTTGCTGAACGGAATATTGCGAATCGTCGCCTGCGTCTCTGCCTTGATCGCCGCTTCACACTCCCTCGATCCGCACCACGGAGAGATGACGAAGCCAGGACGCCCGTCCATGATCTGTTTGAACTCGTCGTACGAATCGGTCTCGCTGGTGTGCTCCGTGCGGAACTGCACCGCCCGATCGAACAGCGCCTGCTGAATCGTCGCCAGCAACTGCTCGATGTGAGCCGCCAGCCCCTCCATCGGGACAAACGACTTCTCGCGCGTGTCCCGCCGCGCCAGCACGACCTGCGACTTCTCGATGTCCTTCGGCCCGATTTCGAGCCGGAGCGGCACGCCGCGCATTTCCCACTCGTTGAACTTCCAGCCCGGCGTCTGCGAATCGCGGTCGTCGAGCATGACGCGGACGCCGCGCGCAACGAGATCATCGCGAATCGCCTGGGCTCTCGGCAGCACCGTCTCCCGCCAGTTGCCACGTGGGATCGGCACCATCACGACCTGATACGGCGCGATCCGTGGCGGCAGGATGAGCCCGCCCTCGTCGCCGTGAGTCATGATGACGCCGCCAATCATTCGCGTTGAGACGCCCCACGACGTCGTCCATGCGTACTGCAGCGACTTGTCGCGAGCCTGGAAGCGGATCTCGTAGCTCCTGGAAAAGTTCTGGCCGAGGTTGTGCGACGTGCCCGCCTGCAGGGCGCGACCGTCGCGCATCAACGCTTCGATCGAATAGGTCCGATCGGCGCCGGCGAACTTCTCGCTGTCCGTCTTCTGCCCGTCGATGACCGGCATCGCCAGCTCGCTTTCGGCGAAGTCCTTGTAGACCCCGAGCATCCGGCGCGTCTCTTCCTCGGCCTCTTCCGCCGTCTCGTGTGCGGTGTGCCCTTCCTGCCAGAGGAACTCGGTGGTGCGCAGGAACAGCCGTGTGACCTTTTCCCAGCGCACGACGTTGGCCCACTGGTTGATCAGGATCGGCAGGTCGCGCCACGACTGAATCCACTTCGCGTACATCGTCCCGACGATGGTTTCCGACGTCGGGCGGACGACGAGCCTCTCCTCGAGCACTTCGTTGCCGCCCTGCGTGACCCACGCCACCTGCGGCGCAAATCCCTCGACGTGCTCGGCCTCCTTCATCAGCAGGCTTTCCGGGATGAAGAGTGGGAAGTACGCGTTCACGTGGCCGGTCGCTTTGAACCGGCGGTCGAGCGCCTGCTGCATCAGCTCCCAGATGGCGTAGCCGTACGGCCGGATGACCATGCAGCCTTTGACCGGCGAGTAGTCCGCGAGCTCGGCGCGGCGGACGACGTCGATGTACCAGCGGCCGAAGTCCTGGGACTGCGGCGTGATGGCTTCCGGATAGTCTGGGATCTCGTCTTTAGCCATGTCGATGGTCAACTCCAACTACCAACTTCCAACGCCCAAATCGTTCCCGCCGGTTCAACTGTGGGAGTTGGAGTCTGGAAGTTCGGAATTGGGCCTCGTCAGAGGCGGCGCGCGTCAGCGAAGTGCTTCCCAAAGTGTATATCGTCGCGCTGCGGGAAATCGGCGCGGAAGTGGCCGCCGCGTGTTTCCTCGCGCCGCAGCGCCGCTCGGGCGATGAGGAAGCCGACGGTCGCCAGGCTCGCAATCCGGCGGCACTCACGGTCGCCCGGCGCTGCCGCACGCTGGGCGGCAGCGGCGATACGCCATTGGGCGAGCTCCCTCACCGCGGCGCTGAGACCGTCGCGCGTGCGCACGAGACCGGCATGTTTCCACATGAGATCGCGGATCGCGAATGGTTCCACCGCCGGCCCGGCAGGTCCGGCTCCCCTGGTATCAGCGCTCGCCTCGCTCGGCCCCACCTCATCGCAATGACTCGACAGCGACGGCAGCGCAAGGCGATCTCGCATTGCTTCAGCCGCGCGCGCCCCGAACACCAGGCCCTCGAGCAGAGAATTGCTGGCGAGGCGGTTGGCGCCGTGCACACCGGTGCATGCGACCTCGCCCGCAGCAAAGAGCCGGGGAACCGATGTGCGTCCATCAAGGTCGGTCTCGACTCCGCCCATCACGTAGTGTGCAGCCGGGCTGATCGGCACACGGTCGGCCGCCAGATCGAATCCCGCCTCCCGGCAGGCGCGCGCGATCGTCGGGAATCGGCGGCGCACGTAATCGGCATCGAGATGCGCCATGGTCAGGTAGACCGGCGCGCCGGTGCGCGCGACCTCCTTGACGATTGCACGTGCCACCAGGTCGCGCGACGCCAGGTCCCCGGCCGGCTCGTATCGCGCCATGAACGCCTCACCGGCCTCGTTCACGAGTCGCGCCCCCTCGCCACGGAGGGCTTCCGAGAGGAGGAAACGCGGTTCTCCCTCGGCACTGAGCACCGTCGGATGAAACTGCACGAACTCCAGGTCGGCGACCCGCGCTCCGGCATCGAACGCCATGGCAATGCCGTCGCCGGTCGCAATCGCCGGATTCGTCGTCTCCCTGAAGACCTGTCCTGCTCCTCCGGTAGCGATGAGCGTCCGCGGCGCTTCCACGTGCTGCAACGTGTCGTCGCGGCCGACGAATGTGGCGCCCGCACATTCGCCGTCACGGGTGATCAGCGACATGACGAGCGCGTCTTCGTACACCGCGACCTGCGGATGTGCCGCCACCTTGTGCCACAGCACACGACCGATCTCGCGTCCCGTCGCATCCGCCGCGTGCAGCACCCGGCGTACCGAGTGCGCCGCCTCGCGCCCCAGCGCCGGCTGACCGTCGGGACCGCGGTCGAAGGCGGCGCCCCACTCGATCAGCTCGTGCACGTATCGCGGACCTTCCTCGGTCAGCACGCGCACCGCCGCTGGCACACATAACCCATCGCCTGCAGCAATCGTGTCGCGCGCATGCAGATCTGGAGAATCGTCCGGTCCGACAGCAGCGGCAATGCCGCCTTGCGCATAGCCCGTATTGCTTTCGCGTGGGTCGGCTTTGGTGAGGATGACGACGCGCCCGGCGCTGGCGAGCGTCAGCGCGGCGCGCAATCCGGCGATCCCGCTGCCGATGACCAGAAAGTCCGCGCCGATGGGCACGGTGCTATCCTATCAATGCCGCACTGAGGACCCGGAGCAATCCGCCGCCTCCGTCGCCAGTTTCCTCCCGTGACGATTTCCCACGAGCAGGCCACCCGAATCGATGTGCAGACAGGAGATCGCCAGTCGGCGATCTGGATCGGGGAGGGGATCGTCGATCGACTCACGTCGCTGCTCGACGGCCAGAACATCGGCGCGCGAAGGTTCATCGTCTCGAACCCGGTCGTCTGGCGGTTGCACGGCCCGCAAATCCAGCGCGCACTCGGCGGTGGCGAGCCGATCCTCCTCCCCGACGGCGAACGCTACAAGAACCTGCAGTCAGTCTCGCGGATTTACGAGGCGCTGATCCGCGCGAATGCCGACCGCGGCAGCGCGCTCATTGCGGTCGGCGGCGGCGTGATCGGCGATACCGCAGGCTTTGCCGCGGCGACCTACCTGCGCGGCATCACGCTGGTGCACGTGCCGACGACGCTGCTGGCGCAGGTTGACAGTTCGGTCGGTGGCAAAGTGGGCGTCAACCACACCCTCGGCAAGAACCTGATCGGGGCGTTCCACCAGCCGGCGATAGTCGCGATTGACCCGACGCTGCTGAAAACGCTGCCGCGGCGCGAATTCCGCTCTGGCCTGTACGAGGTCGTCAAGTACGGCATGATCGCGAGCCGCGGCCTCTTCGATCGCGTCGCGCGCCATACCAAAGCCATCTTCGCGCGCGATCCGGCAGTCGTCGGACCGGCCATCGTCGAATCCTGCCAGATCAAGGCGAACGTCGTCTCGACGGACGAACGCGAAGGCGGGCTGCGCCGCATCCTCAATTACGGTCACACCGTCGGACATGCGCTCGAGGCGGTCACCAAGTACCGGCGTTTCAGGCATGGCGAAGCGATCGCCTACGGCATGCTGGCGGCGGCCGACCTGGCGGTGACGCGTGGCGCCCTTGCCGAGCGCGAGCGTCAGGCGCTGTCGCAGCTGATCACGCTGCTCGGGCCGCTGCCGCCCATCGGCGACCTCTTCATCCCGGAAGTCCTCGATGCGATGCGGCGCGACAAGAAGGTGGTCCACGGCCGGCTGCATTTCGTCATCGCCATCGAGATCGGCGCAACCATGATGGTTGACGATGTGACCGAGGACGAACTGCGCGGCGTGCTCGTACGATTGGGACTGAAGGGCTGACGATCACTCGTCAGCGATCCCGTACTCCTTCAGTTTCTGCAGCATCGTCTTGTAGCTGATTTGCAGCGCTTCGGCGGCACGCTGCTTGTTTCCGGCGGCCTCGCTCAAGCCGCGTTCCAGTTTGCGTCGCTCGACTTCTGCCGTCACCCGACGCAGCGCCTCCGCCATCGTCCCTGACAGATCGATCTCGTCCCAGCCGCTGACGATTGGTGTCGCCGTGACCGGCTGCCGGAACGACAGGTTCAGGTGGCGCGGCTGGATGGTGTCGCCATCGCAGAGAATGACGGCGCGTTCGATGCAGTTCTGCAGCTCGCGCACGTTGCCGGGCCATGAGTAGGCGTTCAGCTCGTCGAGCGCCGCCGTCGACAGCGACAGCGGCTTCTTGTTGAGATCGCGGCAGAATCGGTCGACGAAATGCCGCGCCAGGATCACGACGTCCTGGGACCGCTCGCGCAGCGGCGGGATCTGGATTGGGAAGACAGAAAGCCTGAAGAAGAGATCCTCGCGGAACTGCCGCTCCGCCACCCGCTGCTTCAGGTTTCTGTTCGTCGCCGCGACGACACGGACGTCGACGTGCAGCGACTGCGTCCCGCCCACGCGCTCGAAGCGCTTCTCCTCGAGCGCGCGGAGGATCTTTGCCTGCAGCGCCAGCGGCAGGTCGCCGATTTCGTCGAGGAAGAGGGTGCCGCGGTGCGCGAGCTCGAAGCGGCCTGCCTTCCTGGCGACCGCTCCGGTGAAGGCGCCCTTCTCGTGGCCGAACAGCTCCGTTTCCAGCAACGTGTCGGGAATGGCGGCACAGTTGATGGCGACAAACGGCGCGTCGGCACGCGGACTCAGGGCGTGCAGACCGCGCGCGAACAATTCCTTCCCCGTGCCGCTCTCTCCTTCGAGCAGCACGGTGGCGTCAGTCGCCGCCGCGCGATGCAATTGCTGCAGCACGTGACGAAGCCGCGCGTCCTCGCCGATGATCCGCGGCGCTCCGCGCCGCTCGGCCATCTCCTCCTTGAGGAGGATGTATTCGGCCATCATGCGGCGCTGCGCGATCGCGCGCTCGACCATCAGCAGCAGATGGTCCGGCTCGACCGGCTTGGCCAGGAAGTCCGTGGCACCCTCGCGCATCGCCGTGACGGCGTCCTGGATGCTGCCGTATGCCGTCATGACCACGACCGGAAGCTCGGGGTCGAGCTCCTTGGCGGCCTTGAGGACGCCGAACCCGTCGCCGACCGGCAGCTTGAGATCCGTGAGGACAACGGCCGGCCGCGCCTGACGAAGCTGGGTCAGCGCTTCGGTCTCGTCGCGGGCCTCGAGCACGAGGTGGCCCTGCGCCTCGAGGGCCAGGCGCAGCATCGTACGCAGCGAATCCTTGTCTTCGACAAGGAGAACAGGGAAAGACGCTACTGAAGACACCAGACGTGCTTCATATCGGACGATCGTGCAATGTTCAACATCCGTCCGATCAAGTGCGCCCAGGCGCACATGACCTCATCGCAGTTCGCGCCACGATGCCAGCCGCACGACGCCGTCCCACCGCCGCGCCACGATCTCGATGCGCCGCCGGACGGAATACGCGCCGTACGCGGCGGCCCTGAGCAGGACCGCGTCGTGGCCGGGCGCATGGACGTCGGCCGCGTCCGCCAGCGGGTTGCCGTCTGTTTCAAGCGGGTCGTCACCCACCCACACAACGACATAGAGATTAGGTGCCTCGATCGGCTGCGGCACGACATCGCGCAGCCAACCGGATGCATACAGCTGCCAGCGGGCATTGTTCGCGCCCCATGGCCGTTCCGGAGTCACCGCATTCATCTGGTCCTCGGTGCAGGTCGCCGCACCGCATCGTTCGAGGTTGGTTGCCGCCGCCAGATCGAGCATCGTGCCGTCTGGCAATCGCCGCGGAGCCGCTGCCGGGCCGTCGCGGAAGGAAGAAGCCACCGAGCCGCCAAGCACCGGGTTGAGGTCGGTGGCAACGGCGAGATCGGCGAATGTCCGAATCGCGGCCGCCTCCGCCGCCGACAGCGCCGCGGCGCCTTCGCGAAATGTCGCCGAGACGGCCGATTCGGTGCTGACGACGGTCACCAGCGCGCCGCTCAGCGCGAGAAACAGGGTGGCGCAAAGCAGCACCAGAACCAGCGCCATCCCCCGTTCATCGCGCCACATTCAGATTCCGCGGTGCGATCTCCACGGCCACCGTCTGGTCAGGAACGTAACGGACCGCATCGCCCGCCGCTCCGCTGTTCACAAACAAGCCGCCCGCGGGGCCGCGAAACGGTCGCGACGCCTGCAGCCGGATCTCGACGCGAACGCGGCGGATCCGAAGCAGGTCGGCGTCGAACCTGAAGCCATGCGATGCGTCGGGGCACCACGGACCGTCTGTAAAAACGGCGCCGGTGAGCGGCACGAGACCCGTTCCGAGCGTCTGCAGTCGAGGCCCGTAACCGCCGTCCACTTTGACAATCGTGCAGTTCTCGCCCGGGCCCCATGCGTCTGCCGGGTCGTCAGTATCCAGTGGCGGCGGTCTGGCGCCATAGGTGACGTGCACATCGCCGGCATCCGTGACCGTCACTGCCGGCGGCTGGGCCTCGCCGAAATACTCGAACCGCACACTCACAACATCCTCGACGGCCGGTTGATCAGACGCGTGCCCGTCGTACTGCATGAGCTGCCAGATGCTCTCGGCGTCCTGCTTCACGTGATAGGTGCGTCCCGTGGGGACGACTATCCCGCGCGCCAGCGCGTCGACCGGATCGAACAGCGTCGTCACGACGTCAGGTCGAAAGAAGAGGCCACGACGATCGTCACTGTCAACGTCGCCAAAGCGATATGGCAGGACCAGAGATGCGCGGCGCAGGTCGCCGGCGACGATCTCATCGACGACGCGAGTCCGCTGCGTGAGTCCGGCCGCTTCTGGATGTGCGGCGAATCCCCGCTGCAGCGGTATCACGACCGCAACGGCGGCGCCTGCGGCGAGCGTCGTCACGCACGTTGATACCAGCAGCTCCGCAAGTGTCATCGCGTCCACCCACCGGTGATCCGCACCTCGCGCGCCACGCCACGCGGAAACGGCGTGACCACGACATTGAGTATCTGCACGTTCGCCGAAACAGGTGTCACCGACCAGCGTCGATCGAACCGGTACGACGACTGCGGCGACGGAACCTGCCCCTCGCTGTCCACAACGTCACCGCCGGCGGCGGGCGCATTCGACGTCCGTAGTTCCTCCACTTTCGCTGACGCGAGAATCGTGGCCAGCGTCCGTGTTCGCGCGTCGGTCAGCATCGTGACGGCGGAGTTCGACAGGTAGCCGATCGACAGAAGCGCTGTGGCGAGGATGACGCAGGCAAACAGGCTTTCCACCAGGGAGAAACCATCGATGTGTCTAAGAGTCGGCATGCGCACGATAGGAGCAAGCGCACTGCCGCTGCGGTGGGATGCGAATTCAGGCCGGAATCAGCGCGTCGGTGAGACTGGCAGGCGCGGAACGCGAGAAAACTGCGACGCCGCGGCTGTCGCCGCTGTGCGGAATCTGCGTACTAGCGTAACCACCCTGGCGGAACGCCGGCGCGGCGCGCTTCTTCCTGAATCGTGGCGATCGCCTTCGTCTGCTGCGCAATGTCGTTCTTCACGCGGTCGAGCTCGGCGAGCGCCTTCTGGCGATCGTTGGCGACGACAGCGCGTTGTGCCGGGTCGTCCCGGGCGGTAAAGTCGGCGGTCAGCGCATTGATGCGACTCTGGAGCGCTTCAGCAAAGATCTCGGACCGCTGCAGCGAATCACGAGCTCCCTGGATACGCTGACGCCAGGCCGCTTCGTCCTTCTTCGGATCGGCCTGCTTGGCTTTGTCATCGGCCGGTGCGGTGGCCGGCACCTTGGCCGCGGACGCTGATGGAGCGGCGGCGGGGGGCGCGGGTGAACTCGGCGGCGCTGGTGGTGCCGGCGTCGAGCCGACGGTATCGTTCGTGTAGACCTTGGCCGGAGCTTTGGCCGCCTGGCGACGTGCCTCTTCCCGTTTGGCCAGCTCGCCGAGCGACTGCGCCGGCGCCGCGACCGCAAACGTCGCCATCAGCGCTGACGCTGCAAGCACCCGGATGACGAGCGCGCTCGAATGCTCTGTCATTGTCTTGATTCTAGCTCTTCGATCCGCTTTCTGACCTTTTCGGCGGCGGGAGCGGAATCCTGCAGTTCGAGATAACGGCGATAGGCTTTGACCGCATCCGCGGACCGGCTGGCGGTCTCGAGCGCGTACGCCAGCGACAGCACGAAATCAGGCTCGCCAGGCGCGAGCGTAATCGCCCGTTGATACTCCTCGATGGCCCCGCTGAGATCGCCGCTCGCCTGCAGCGCCCGCGCGAGGTTGAACGCGGTGGCATAGTCCTGCGGAAACAGTCGGGCTGCCTCACGGTAGCCACTGATCGCGCGGTTCCATTCCTGCAGCTCGTGGTAGGCGCGTGCGCGGTTGAAGTGATACGTCCAGACGGTGTCGGCAACGGCGACCGCGCGATCGAAGTATGGAATCGCCTCACGTGCCCGACCCGCGCGTACCAGCGACTGGCCGAGATTATTCAAGGCCTGCGCGTCGTTCGGATTGGCGGCAACGGCATCGGTAAACTGCCCGATCGATCCGGCGACATCACCCTTTGCATATGCCGCCAGGCCGGCACGGCCAGCGTCAATGGAGGTATGTGCTGCAGGCCCATTCGCTACCGGCGCGACGCGAGGCGGTGAACTCTGAGTGGGGCTCGAAGCGCTTACTGCTGCAGGAGAGGCCGACGCTGACCCTGCAGACGACCCCAACCGCAATGCCGTCCCCGCTGTCAGCAGGACGCCGACAACACAGGCTATGACCACAGGACGGGTGGCGCGTGTCGATCTGGCGGGCGCTGAGGGGGGCGCCGTTGCTGACGCCAGAGAAGCGCGGCAGCGCGGGCAGCGGATGCGGCGCGCAGAAGTCTTCGTGCCGCACTCCGGGCAGTTGATCGGCCCTCGCGCCATCTAGCGGACCTCGCGCCAGGAGAGGATGCGAACCCCGGCCTGTCCAACGCCGTTGTTGAAGTCCTGTGGATCTCCGAACAGCTGCAGCTTCTCGCCGGTGCCGAAGATCAGATGCTGATCGACAACGAACGGCGCGGTGGCGCGAACACCGGCAATCGTCGCGGTCTTCGGACTGTCGGCGGTCGTGACTTTATTGTCGCCGGTGCTGTCGTACGCCGCGCCGCCAATGAACGTCAGCGCATACAGGTTCGCGTCGGGCAGGCTGCAGAGCGCCGCCGGCCTGAACGTCGTCGTCGTGAAGAACACCACGTCGCCCGCGACCGCAGGGAACGCAGTGACCTTCTCATCGTCGCCGATGCCGTCGACCTTCGCGAGCGAGTAGGTGAACGTCACGGAGCCGGTGGTGCCCTGATCGAGAACGCCAAGCAGTTTGTACTGCTGCGCGACGCCGGTGGACGGCAGCAGGTCGCTTCCCGTGCCGACGAACAGATATCGCTGCGTGGCGCCGACGTCGATTTCCGCCATCGAGTTGAAGATCGGCTGGCTCGACGCGTCGTCGTAAAGCTTGACCGGACCGCCGGAGAACGCCGGGACGTCTCCGCTGCCGAGTGTGAGATCGAATCGCCAGATGCGACCGTCGAGATCGCCGATGTACGCATCGCTGATGAAGCGCGACCCCTGCGGACCAGCCGCAAGCGGGTCGGACTGCAGCGCGTTCTTGATCTTGGTGCAATCAGCGGCGGCCGCGCAGTTGTCCACCGTTTCAGCCTTGTTGTCGTTGCCGACGTCCTTCGACGCGACAACGGAACCGTCGTCTACACGGACCACGTAGAACGTCGTTCCCGCGGCCTTGCCACCACGATTCGACTGGTTCTGCACGGTCGCCGGCAGGAACCCCGATCCGAGCAATGCGACGTACGGACTGAGGGAGTTGACGACCTGACCGACCGCGGGGTCGGACCAGGTCTGGCCGACAGTCTTCTCGACCGCTGAGGCCGACGACTTCAGGTCACCGTACGGCATCAACGTCGTGCTCAGGGTCGGGTCGAAGCTGTTGTACGACGGGAACGACCACTTCAACGAAATGCGTCCCGGCGAGGAGAAGTAGGCGAGGACGGATGTGATGTCGTCCGACGAAGGCGAGATGCTGTCACCGATGTTCTCGAGGGTGACGTCGAGCGCCTGATAGAACGTTCCGCCCGCCCCCTCGCCGAAAAAGAGAAACGTCTTCCAGTTGCCGCCGACCTTGACGTCAGCAATCTTCGGCGAGCTGTCGACGAAGTAGTCGAAGCTGCCGACCGATTGTCCATCGCGCAGCGTCCTCAGCTTGGCCAGGAGGTTGTACGGGACGAAGCCCCAGACCTCGACGCCGAGCCGCGCATCGATCGCTTCGAGAATGCCGCGATTCGTCCCGACGAATACGAGGCTGCGCCGCTGCTTGTTGTCGTCAACGAAACCGGCATAGTCGGCGTCGGGCGGCGGATCGAGCGACGGCGGGTTGAAGATGGCCGGCGTCGAACTGACCGGCGCGCCGATGGGCAGCGAACGCACCAGCGTAATCACCGACGCGGCATCGGTCGCGCTCAGATTCATGTGCGCCGCGAGCGTCCCGGCGTTGGCGGTGGTGAAGGCAACCATCGTCCCGTCCGGCAGTACGGTGTACAGGTTGCGCGACGCCGCCGACGGGGTCGAGGCAATCCACAGCGGGGTGCCGTCGGCGACGAACCGGTAGCCGGTCCATGCGCTGCTGTCGGCGACCGGCTTGTAGACGCGGTAGGCGCGCAGCTTGCCGTCGAATCCCGGCAATGTGAAACCGGCCGTGATCATCAGGTTCGAGCGCTGCGGAATCGTCGTCCCGTTGCTGTCGGTGATGACCGTGTTGGGCAGCGCGGTTCCGTTGATGTCCTTGGCGTTGGTGATGTCGAAGGTGCCGATGACGGGACTCGTCACCTGGAACTCCGAGTACGGACCAAACGGCAGTGAGGACGTCGGCGCGGTATTGAACTTCGCAAATTCCTGGAACGCGTGCTGGACCGCGGTGTTGACCGCCCGGACGATTTCCGGAACGACAATGGTGCCGGCCGGCTGGCCGGCCAGGGAGCCCGCGGGAACGCCGGCGAGCCATGAGTCGTAGGCGGCGTCAATCATCGCCTTCGTGATTTCGAAGTACTGGCCGCCGGAATTCTTGGCGATGTTCTGGAGCTGCGCGACCTCCGCGGCAGGCGGCGCAATGGCAACGACATACACGGGCACGCGCCGGCCGCCGACTGCCAGGAACTGGGACGCCGTCGCCGCCGGATCGTTCGTACCGGATGTGCCTGACCCCTCGCCGCCACCGACGATGAGCACGACGATGGTATTGCGGCAGTCCGTGTCGGCGGCAATCAGGCGCGAACTCTCGGTCTTGGCATCGACGAGGATGTAGTTGACAGGGGCATCGACCTTCGTCGCCGTGTCATTTCCGGCCGGCACCAGCGCGCCCGCGTCGGTCACGCTCTTGGACAGAACCGACACAATCGAACTGTTCGAGCCGGCAGCGTCGGTCAAGACGACTGGCAATTGCGCGAGCTGCAGTCCGTTGTCGGTCGTGACAGTGGCCAGCCGCGACCGCCAGGTTCCGAGCCCATCCTCAGTCGGACTCGACTGCCCGGCACCGCTGCTGGTGACGGTCGCGTTGCTCGCGCCTGGAATCGCGGCACCGGCCTGCCTGGTCTTGACGAGGCCGAACCGCGCCACGCCCGTGTTTTCGTTGATGGCCTGCGTGACTGCCGCCCTGACGAGCGCCAGGCGGGTCCTGGCCGAAAAATAGGCGTACTTCGCATCGGTGTCGCCGACGATGCTGATGTTCGATGTCGCGGCCGTCAGGGAGGAGGTGACGACGCTCGTGTTCGTCCAGGTCGAAAATTTTCGACGGTATTTCGTCATCCCGCCCGTCACACCAATCGCCGATTCCCAGCTGGCGCCGGTGACCACGTATTCGGCGGGGTCGTAATAGGTCCCGTCGGCATCGACACGCATGCGCGCAGATGTGTCAATCGCCACGATGACGTTCGGTTTCGCGTTCTTCAGGAACAACAGCGGGTCGAGCTGTGCGGCCGCTGGTCGAGGCGTGCACAGCAACACGGCGGCGGCACTGCACACCGTCACCAACGATTGAATCCGTCTCGTCCTCATGGCCATTGCCTTTTCGCCTGACCTCACAGGCTCCACGCCGTGCGCGTGAGCGATTTCCCTGGCGTCTGCACCGGGGCCTTGCGCGAACGGCGGTTCTGCTCGTCCTGGCCGCGCTGACCCGTATAGCCGCGCTCGAGCTCGGTGGTGTCGGTGCGTGCGATGGTGACTTCGATGGTCCGCGTCGTGCCGTCGGGCCCGAACGCCTGCGCCATCATCGAGAGGACGCCGCGTCCCAGGTTCGTACTCGTGCATCCGACGCCGCATCCGGCCGGCGGCTGACCGTCCTTCAGCGGGTCGTTGTCGTTTTCGGAGGTGTCGTCGGCAACCCAGACGATCACGTACTGCCGCGACGTGATCGTTCCCGTCGGCAGCATGTCTTCCAGCGGACCGTAGGCATACAGCTGCCACCGGGGGTTGTTGGCACCCCACGGGTGCTCGTCGGTGATGGCGACGAGGTCGGCGTCGCTGCAGGACAGCTTGCCGCAGCGAGCCATGTTCGTCGCCTCCGTCAGGTCGATTTTCGTTCCGTCAGGCAGCGTGCGCTGGCCGGAGGGAGCGCCGTCGATGAAGGCCGACGTCACCGAGCCGCTGAGAATGTCGTCCCAGTTCGGCACGGTCAGGATGTCCTGCATGACCCGTTCGATCGCACCGTCGGCGGCGTACAGCGTCTCGTAGCCGCCGCGGTAGTTGCCGGCGATCTTCGTCTCCGTCATCGTCGTCATCACGAGCGCGGTGCCGAGCGCGGTCATCAGCAGCATCGCCATGAGCGCGATGACGAGCGCAACCCCCTTCTCGTCCCGCACCCGGCCCGACAGTGTCGTGGGCGGTGCCGACCGGGTGGCGGAGGGCGGGTGCCGCCGAGTATTGCGGCCACACGAGGGGGACCCGCCGTGAGGTTGCTCTGTCATCGTCATCGTCCGAGGTTCATGTTGCGCGGCGTGATGTCGAAGGCGACTTCCTGGTCAGGCACGTAGTGCTGCCCGTAGCTCGACGTCCCGGCGCGGCGGAACAACGTGCCGGCGGGACCGCGGAACTCGGTCGGCGCCTGGACGCGAAGCTTGATACGAACCCGGCGGATGCGCAGCAGGTCGGCGTCGTAGCGCATCACGCTGGTGGCATCAGGGCACCACGGTCCGTCCGACAACATCGCCTGTGTCAGCTTGATCTGACCGACGCCGGCAGCCAGATTCGGCAGCCGTGGAATGTGGACGCCGCCCGCGACCGCGTAGGCGCAGTTTTCTCCTGCCGGCCAGGTGTCGTTCTTGTTGTCGACGCCGAGAGCGGGAGGCTTCGGACCATACGTCGTGTACGGGCCGACCGGATCGGACAACGACTTGTTCGGCAGCAGCACCGGCGCGCGTGGATCGCCGTAGTATTCGATTTCGAGCTTCACCACGTTATTTGCGACCGGCAGATCCGTCATGCCGTCGTCGAGGTGGAGTTCGTAGGTATTCGTGGCGGCATCGGTCTTCAGGTAGTAGGTAAACGTGGACGCCTGAGTGATGACCGCGCCGATGTTGTAGGACTTCGACAACGGGTCCTTGTGCTGCAGATGCAGCGCCGCGTCCTGCACCTGCGTGATGGTCATCGGATCCCACGCGCCGGTGTCGTCGAAGATGATGGCGCGCATCCCCTTCTTGAACCCGCACAGCTGTTCGGTTTTTGCGGGCGGGCAATTCGGTTGCGCATCGACCTTCAATTCGGATGACGGCTGCGGCATGTCTTCACGAATCGTCGTCTGCGACGCGGTGGACGGCACGTAGAACAAGCTGACCGCGTCCGATGCGTCCACCGCGCCCGACGCCAGGCGGAAATAGATGCCGGCGGCCGGATCGCCGAAGCGATACGGCATGATCGGCGCAAAGTAGTTCGAGAGCGCGCCGGTCATGCCGCCGGCATAGGCGCCCCCACCCGCCATCACCAGGTCTTTGGACAGGCCGTCGGTGGCGACGCGAAGCCGCTGCTGCAGGTCCGACACTTCCGGCTGCGTCCGATAGGTGCCCTGGGTCGGGTTCAGCAGCGAAAAGACGGTCCCCAGAACCGTCACCATGATGGCGGCAGCGATGAGCATTTCCGGCAGCGAGAAGCCGGACTCTGATTGAAGGCGCGATCTCATTGCGACTTCCTCGTTTTCACCGTGACCAGGCGAGCTTCCTCAGGCAGGACCTTGCCGGCGCCGTCGTCGGCGGCACCGCGGTCACGGTTGCGGAAGACCAGCACCTGCAGGATGAGGGTGTTGTTCGGATTCGACGGCAGCGCCTCGACGGACCAGCGACGCACGTACACTGTGCCGGCTGGCGGGTTCGACCCTCCGCCGAGCTTGCTGCCGAACTGGTCGATGTAGTCGACGTAACCGTTCGTGTTGGCGCCCAGCGATCCGGCGGGAGACGGTGAGAGGCCCGTGCCCCCGTTCGCCGCCTCGGGCGACACCGCCGTATCCGTGCTGACGTCGCTGATGGGCAGCCCCTGCGTGTCGAAGCCCCAGGTCAGGGAACGGAGCTCTTCGAGCTTCTGTTGCGCAAGGACCGCGGTGAACGTGGTGTTCTTCGCACCCATGTTCGACTTCGTCGACAGCGCGAACAGCTGCGCCAGCGTCACCAGCGACGTCGCCAGCAGCAGCGTCGCGACGAGCACTTCAATCAGGCTGAAGCCCGCTGCGCTGCTATGGGACGAGCGTGACTTTGCCAACGCCATTGACGTCGATCCTCTTGGTGAGCGTGCCTTTGACCACCGTGATGGAGGTACCCGCCGGATCCACGGCAGGCCACGGCAGCGTCGATCCCTGGGCCATGTGAACGCTGCCGTCCGGCCAGAACTCGAGCGTGTTTACCGTGCCGAAGGTGATTCCGGTCGGAAGCCGACGCATCGGCCCGTCGTGATTCGGTCGTGTCAACGGGTTGTTGTCGGCGGCTGGAGACGGATAGGTCGATTCCTGGCAGCGGTTCGACGCGTCGTCCTGCGTGGCGGGAACCGAGGTGGTTCCGATCAGTTCCACGATCCGGTACTGACCCGCGGCGGGACAGTTGAACCGCAGTCGCAGCGGACGGTTCGTCGTGACGGCCTTCAGCCGCGCGGTCTGCAGCTCGCGTTCGACTTCACGTGCAGACTGACCGAGCTTGTACCCTTCGGTGACGTTCTGGAATGCGGGGACGGAGATGCCCGCCAGAATCGCGAAGACAGCAACCGTGCAGATAACGTCGATGAGGGTGAAGCCTCTCGGCGATTGCAGACGGTTAACTCGCGCTTCCATACCTCACAGATGAGCAACGGCTCTGCCATCAGCCCAACAGTACTCGCATGTAGCGCGTAAATAGCCAGAATAAAATAACTTACGGACTTGGCCGCGAAGACGTCCTGGCCAGTTCAGATTTCTTTTCTAGCGGATTTGTTACCGAGAGTAACAGCCATGGAATCAGGATTCGACCGTCGGGATGGAGATCTGGATGCTGGCGCCGCCGCCGCGCGCATCGTGAACGGCCACCCGCCCATTGTGCATGACGACGATCTTTTGAACGATGGCCAGACCGAGGCCGGTACCTTGTGAGCGTGTCGTGAAAAACGGCTGGAAGATGCGCTCGCGGGTCGATTCAGGAATCCCCGGACCGTTGTCGTCGACCGAGACCCGACAGCTGCGGTGCATCGGGTCGACCCATCCACGAATTCGTATATCGGCCTTCACGCCGGCGCCTTCGCACGCGTCAAGCGCGTTGCGCACGAGATTTCCGAACACCTGCCGCAGCAGCACCTCGTCGCCGAGCACGTCTGCAAAAATGCCGTCCACTGACAGCGATGCGTCGGCGGGAAGTTCATGGCGCAGATCGTCGGCGGCGCGTCTGACGACAACTCCAAGATCGACAGGCGACAACGCCACGTTCTCCGGCCGCGCGAAGCTCAGAAAATTGGTGACCACCTTGCCGAGCGCCTGAGCTTCCTGACGGATGCCTTCGATGTACTGACGGTGCTTCGGCTCCAAGGTCTGCACGTCAATCAGCTTGCTGTAGCCGTGGATCGTCGCCAGCCCGTTGCGGAATTCGTGCGCAAGGCCTGCCGTGAGCTCACCGAGCCGCGCCAGTGTCTCCTTCAGTCGAAGCTGCTCTTCGAGTTCGACGACTGACGTGAGATCCGAGAAGAGACAGATGACGCCCGGCGCCGCCAGTGCCGGCTCGGAGGTCTTCGGCGGTGCAGATGTCGCCTCCGCGTGATCGACGTGCGGCAGCGGTCGACCGAGCGGCGATACGGTCACGCCAAGGTGAGTCGGTCCGCTGCCTTCGATCTGCACCGACCGCCTGACAATCGGACGCGCCGTCGAAAGACATTCGCCGATGAGCTGCACGAGCGGTGGAAACGATGCGAGGACCTCGTGGTAGTCGAACCCGACCGGATCGCTTTTCACGCCGATCATCTGGCGGCCGGCGCGGTTGAAGATCTCGACGCGACCGCTTCGATCGACGACGAGCAGGCCTGCGGTCAGGCTTTCGACAATGTCGCCGCTCAACTGCTCTGAGGCAGCAGCGCGGGCGGTCATTGCCTTCTCCTGGGCCCTCATCTTCGTGACCGCTTCCTGCAGTGCGGCCGAGAGGAATGCGGCCTCGCTGCTGCGTTCGCTCAGATGGCGACGGGCGTCGCGCGCGCCCGCCGCCAGCCGCAGCATCGCGAACACCAGCACCGCTGCGAGCCCGGCAACGATGACCGTCAGCCCGAGGAACGCGTAACCAGCCTGCGTCATCGATAGAAGCTCACATACCAGGCGACGAGCGGTTCGCCGACGACCGCTGCCGTCAGCGCACCGACGGCGAGGAAGGTGCCGAACGGCAACGCGGCTTTCATCCCACCCCGGCCGGACGCTATGACGCCGATGCCGATCACCGAACCTGCAAACGATGCGAGGACGAGCGTGACCAGCACAAGCTTCCAGCCGAGGAACGCTCCGATCATCGACAGCATCTTGACGTCCCCCATCCCGAGCCCCTCGATGCCGCGCAGGCGGTAATAGGCTTCGGCAATAGCGAACAGCACGCCGCCACCGGCGATGAGTCCGATCAGGGACGACTGCCAACCGGGCGGCAGAAAGAGACTGAGGACAAAGCCGATGACGATTCCCGGTACGGTGATGACGTTGGGCAGGATGTGATGCTGCAGATCAATCACGAACAGGACGACCATCGCGCATGCGAATGCCAGCCGCACGGCCAGCAGCGGCGTCCAGCCATAGATGAAATACCCGGCGACGAACAGCGCGCCGGTGATCAGTTCGACGATCGGATACATCACTGCGATGCGTTCGCCGCAGTTGCGGCAACGGCCGCGCAGGGCCAGCCAGCTGACGACCGGCACATTCTCGTACCAGGCGATCGCGCGCAGGCACGACGTGCAGCGTGAGCCCGGCCAGTTCACCGACTGGCCACGCGGCAGCCGGTAGATGCAGACGTTCAGGAAGCTGCCGACGATCAGGCCGAGCATGGCGAGGAGGAGAACGGCTGCCGTCACGCAGGTCTCTCAGTCGGCAGCGGCCACATCGGCGACGTCTCGCTCACGGTGACGTCCCCCCACCACGGGTTCAGTACATACGGGATGCCGGCGGGATCGCGCGGGGTCCCGCGCAGTAGTCCGGTACGCACCATGTCGGCCCAGCTCGGCGGTGGATCACCAAAACGATCCTCGTACACTTTCGTGAGCCGCTCCAGCTGCGCGACCTCGTCTACTGCGTCGAGGCGCTTCAATCGCAATTCTGCGTCGCGACGCAGCCAATCCGCGTCAGACGTCAGCAACTGCTGGTACAGAATCCTCGACGAAGCGGTGTCGCCACCCGAGGCCAGAGTCGATGCGGCCAGTGGACGCAGCCACGCGTTTTTCGTGCCCGATGCGTCAGCGGCATCAGCGGCACGGAGAAACCACTCCGCGGCGTGCTTGTAATCACCGTCACGGTAATACACGAACCCGATGTCGTGCGGGTACTCCCACCGGTCCGGCCGCGCCGCCAACGCCTTTTCGAGCAGACGGATCGCCAGGTCGGGTCGGCCGGCACCACCAGGCTTCTTCTCGGACAGGAAATAGGCGCCGAAACGGTACGCGATGTCGAAGTTGCGATCGAGAGAGGTCGTCAGATCGAGCAATGGGTACAGCAGATCGTAGGACTTGTCCGGCTCCTTCGACAGGCGCGTTCCGCCGTAGTACTGGATGGCGCGAATCCAATACAGATCGGCCACTATCGCGTCGTACGACAACGCCAGGCGCGTCATCACCGCCGGCGAGCTCACATACAGCACCTGCTGCGCCGGCTCCGCCGCGGAGAAACGCTGCTCCCGCACCATCTGCATCCTGACCACCGCTGCCAGCAGGATGACGATGACGACGAACCCTTTGACGACGCTCACTTGAAGTCCCGCCGCGCGAAGATGATGACCGACACCGTCAGCAGCAGCGCGATATATGTCAGCGCATACGCCGCCGTCAGCGCGACATACCCGTCCGCGATGGGCAGCGCGTTGACGACCTGTGTCTTGATGTCGAAGGCCGCAAAATTCGGCAGCACGTAATACAGCGCCCTGCCGATCGTCCCGGCGGCTGGCGATTGCACGACCTGCTCGAAGTTCTTGAGATCGGCACCGAACTGGCCCGCGATGTACAGCGCCACGGTCAATCCGGCTGACAGCAGGGCGCTGGACGAAAACGTCGACCAGAACAGCGCGATGGCCGTGACCAGCGCCAGCTCGAGGCCAATCATCGCCACCGCCAGCAGCAGCCTCGGATCCGTCGGCGGCGCCGGCGACGCCTTCAGCGCCGCCGGCGGCAGCATCCAGGCCATGTAGGCGAGCACGACATAGTAGGCCGCGGCCATCACGGCGAGGTTGACGACCAGCGTGCCGACCAGACCCACGTACTTGCCAAGCAGCAGTTCGTGGCGCCGGACTGGCTTGGCCAGCACGGCGTAGACGCTGCGCCGATCGATCTCGCGCGCAATCAGGCCAATGCCGATGAAGACCGCGATGAAGAGACCCATCAGCGACATGGCCGCCAACCCGAGGTCCTTGATGATCTTCAGATCCTGCCCGGCCGTCAGCTGCCCGATCAGATACGACGCCGCCATCAGCAGCACGGCAAAGGCGACGATGCTGTAGAGGACCTTGTCGCGAACCGAATCCCTGAACACGTGCAGGGCCACGAGGCCGATCGCGCGCATCAGTCGAACGATCGCCGGCCGGTCTGCTGTACCTGTGCGACGAAAAAGTCTTCGAGCGTGTCGCGGATCGGATTCACCGAGACCAGCTCGGCGCCGGCTGAGCGAACGAACGCCAGCGCTTCGTCGGCGGTGGCAGTCGCAGGCCAGACGACGTGATAGCGTCCGTCTGCAATCGCCGTGGCAGTGGCTCCGCGCGTGGCGACTCCGGCGACGGCGTCCGCCGACAGTCCGGCGACGATCAGATCCCAGCCGCGAATGCGGAACGGCACCATTTCGGCGAGCGTGCCGGCAGCCACCAGCCTGCCGGCGGCCACGATCCCGACGCGGCTGCAGATCGCTTCCGCGTCGGCCAGGATGTGCGAGCTGAAAAACACGGTGGCACCGCGATCGCGCAGACGCAGGATGAGGTCGCGCACTTCCCGCCGGCCGAGCGGGTCCAGGCCCGACATCGGTTCATCGAGGAACACCACCTCGGGCTCGTTGATCAGCGCCTGCGCGATGCCGACACGCTGGATCATCCCCTTCGAGTATTTGCGCAGCTGCATCCGCCGCTCGGCCCCGAGTCCAACCTCGTCGAGCAGCGCCGCCACACGGCGTGACCGTTCGACCCCGCGATAGCCGAACAGCGCCGCGAAATACGAGAGCAGCTCCTCCGCGGAGACGTTGTCGTAGAAGGTGGGATTCTCCGGCAGGTAACCGATGCGCCGCCGCATGCCGACGTCTCCGGCCGGACGGTCGAGAATCCACGCCCTGCCGGCGGTCGGGAAGATCAGCTGCATGAGCAGCTTGAGCGTGGTCGTCTTGCCGGCGCCGTTGGGACCGAGGAAGCCGAAGACTTCCCCGCGCGCGACTTCCAGATTCAGGTTGTCGAGCGCGATGTAGGGACGGCTCCGCCAGAAGCCGACGGAGTAGTGCTTCGTCAGGCCTTCTGTGCGGATCGCGTCCATCTCACGATGTGGCGCCCGACTTCTTGAGGAAGTACTGGATCGTGGCGTCCAGGTAGGTCGGGCGCAGACTGCTGATTTTGACGCCGTTGATGTAGAAGGTCGGCGTACCGGTCACACCGAGCTTCTGTCCGAGTTGCACGTCCTGACGAATGGCCGGCAACAGCCCCGGGTACTGCTCATCGAAGTTGCTGATCTGCGCGACCTCGGCCAACCCCTTCTTCACGTCGTCGCGCGTCATCTCGAACGACTGATGATTGAAGAGCCAGGCCTCCATCTCGGGCCCTTTGTTCTTCGCGCGGGCAAGCCGCACAGCCGCCGCCGCCTCACAGGCCATCATGTGATTGAGCTGCAGCCCGCATTCCGGTTCGAGCGGCAGATCGCGCGTCTGGTAGACGAAGACGCCCGGGTATTCCTTCTCGTACTTGGCGAGGATGCCGCGATAGAAGGCCCATGTCTGTCGGCAGGACGGACACTGATAGTCGTTGAACTTGACGAAGAGAACTTTCTGGTTTCCTGTCGGCAGCAGCGCCGGCTCGGTCAACGGCGTCTGCGAGTCCAGGTACTTGTTCCACTCGGCGATCTGCTCGGGCGAGAGCGTCTCGAGTTCCGGGTCGGGGATGGCGTCGGCAAGCGCCGGCTCGCCGCCACCGGCCGTCTGCTCGCGCGGGAAAAAGACGACGAGCGCGATGGAGGCGGCAAGCCAGGCCACCGCCAGCGTCGTACCGGCCTGACTGCGCGTCAGGCCCTTGACGTCCTCCCCCAGCCGCGCTGGGATTGCCGTCAACGATGTTGCGGCTGCCGCCGACGCAAGAAAGATCCCGGCGACGCTCACATACATCGTCATGCACAGCGGGCATTTCTGCCCGAGCACGAAGAACGAGGCGTAGGCGAAATAAAAGACCGCTGCCAACCCCGCGGTCGCGAGCAGGAAGATATAGCCGGCGACGCGTCCCGCCAGCTCCGAGCTGGTCTGCCGCATTCCCCACGCCGCCAGCAGGAGGACCGCGGCAGCCCAGATCGCACCACCCGCCGCCACCGGCACGCCGGCGACCCTGCCGTAACTGCTCTGCAACACCTGCTGGCAGCTGACGGTGGCGCTGACGTCGCAGAAGCTCGAATAGCCCGGGTCGGTCAGCAGCCGGTAGTGCACGTACAGAGCGGCAATCGAGGCGCCGAGGCCGAGGAGCGCAAGGGCGATCAACGCATATCGATATCGGCGAAGCATAGGCTGTTGTTTCATTGTACGGTGCGCGTCAGAGCTTACCGTACGTGCGAAGGGACGCCCGAAAGCGTCCCTTCGTGGTGCGCCCGCCACGTGACGGGCGCTGCCGGTCCACGGACTTACTGGATGAAGTCGGTCAGCGTCGACGGGATCGGGTTCGCGATCGACGCGGTGTAGCTGAAGTAGATCGTGCCCTTGTGGTCGCTGGCGAACGAGCGCGTGCCTGTCTGGCCACGGCTGACCGGGTCGGCAACAACGTGATACATCGCGCGCGAGGCCGCCGCCGAGCCGTTGCAGGTATTCGTCGCCGCCAGCACGTCGCGGTTCGCCGCGTCCGCGTTGTTGTTGACGTCGATCTGGTATCCGCTCTTCGCCGTCGTCGTGACATCCGCCTTCTCGAGGTCGGGCGAGATGAACGGCGCCCCGCCCGTCGGGGCCTTCGCCAGGTCGGCGTTGCTCTGCGCGTAACCGCCGCCGCCGCAGCTCGACGCAAACGCCGTCTCGCCGCTGTTGACCGCGCGGACCGAACCGATCGCGGATGCCTCGTTGCCCGACTGCCGTGCGCGGAGCAGGCCGGGGACGGCGATCGCGGCGATGATGCCGATGATCGCCACGACGATCAGCAGCTCGATCAGGGTGAATCCTTCATTCTTCTGCAGTTTCTTCACTGTCGCTCTCCTTGAATCTCGAGCCGGGTCGTCCGGCAAAAAATCTCGTATGCCCTCCTCTAAGGCAACCGCAGTGCCATGCTCGAGCTGCCGGAGCGCGACGATCACAAGCCGTTGTGATGAGAGCACTTACACGAACAACGACGGCGTGTGGCTTGATCCTGATCGGTGCCACTTTCCGGCGCTTTGACAAAAACCGTCAACGTGCCGCTGCCAACAATTGGCTGGCGTGCATTTAAGACGCCGGCTGCGCGACGAGGGCCGTGCGGCGTTTCTCGTCGTGTGGTCTGTGCAGCTGCGTGCTACTGGATGAAATCGGTCAGCGTCGCGGGGATCGGGTTCGCGATCGTCGCCGTGACGCTGTAGTAGATCGTTCCGCGGCGGTCGCTCGCGAACGAACGCGTCCCGGTCGCGCCGCGGCCGACCGGGTCGGCGGCCACGTAATACATGGCGCGCGACGCCGCCGTCGACCCGTTGCACGTCTCCGATGCCGGTTTGATATCGCGATTGTCGGGGTCGGCGCTATCGTTCACGTCGATGACATAGCCGCTCTTCGCAGTCGCCACCACGTCCGCCTTCTCCAGATCGGGCGGGATGAACGACGCCGCGCCGGGGGCGCCTTTGGCAAGATCTGCATTGCTCTGCGCGTAGCCGCCAGCACCGCAGGTCGAGGCATACGCGGCCTGGGCACTGACGATGGACCGGACCGAGCCGATTGCGGACGCCTCGTTGCCGGACTGGCGGGCTCGTGAGAGTGAAACTGCCGCCATCGCCGCGAGAATGCCGATCATGAGCACCACGATCAGGAGCTCGATGAGCGTAAATCCGTTAACGGTCGCGAGTCGTTTCACACGCACACGCCATGCCCTTTCGAGACGGTTTTTCGGCGTAGAGCGCTGAATTCTTTAGAGATACGCGAGGGGACCGGGCGCCGTCCCCTCGGTGGTCAGGTGTAGTTACTGAATGAAATCCGTCAGCGTGGACGGAATCGGGTTCGGAATCGCCGCCGTGTAGCTGTAGAAGATGGTCGCGCGGTGGTCGCTGCCGAACGAACGCGTCCCGGTCTGACCGCGGCTGACCGGATCGGCAGCCACGTGATACATCGCGCGGGACGCTGCCGTCGCGGCGTTGCAGGTATTGGCCGCCGTGAGGATGTCGCGGTTGCCGGCATCGGCATTGTCGTTGACGTCGACCACGTACCCGCTCTTCGACGTCGTGGAGACATCCGCCTTCTCGAGATCGGGTGAGATGAATGGAGCGCCGCCGGTGGGCGCCTTGTACAGGTCGGCATTGCTTTGTGCGAAGCCGCCGCCGCCGCAGCTTGACGCATACGCCGTCTCGCCACTGTTGATCGCACGTACCGACCCGATCGCCGACGCCTCGTTGCCCGACTGACGCGCTCGCAACAGACCTGGGACCGCGATCGCCGCGATGATGCCGATGATCGCAACGACGATCAGCAGTTCGATCAGAGTGAACCCGTTGTTGTTATTCTGCAGTCTCTTCACAACCGTTCTCCATTCGCCCGGCAAGAGTCGATCAACGAACGCCAACTTGCGCCTTACGGCTGAGTACTCGGGCAACACGCACGCCAGACGACGAGGCATCACTCCGTCACTGTAACGCACTGAATTCCTTAGAGATTGGGGCGTGAGTCCGTTTCCAGTCCCTGTGGAATTGTATGGGACCGACAACCAGCGTTCAACCTCGGCTGCCCGCCCTATACCAAAGGAGACCTCACCGCAGATTGAACTTTTTCGCATAGTAGCGGAACGAGCGGAAACTCATTCCCAGGAGCTCGGCGGCCTTCGTCTGGACGCCCCCCGTCTGTTCCAGCGCCAGCGCAATGTAATGACGATAGAAGTCCTCGCCGCGTGCTTCGAGGTCGAAACCCGCTCCCAGCGCAGGGAAGGCAGTCAGGCCGCGCGGAACATCACCTGCACGCGCCGAATCGTCCATGCGGTCTCCGTCGGGCCGAACCTGCGGGGGCAGGCTCTCCGGGAGCAGGACCGGGGTCTGCTCGACGGCCACGGCACGCTCAATCGCGTTTTCGAGCTCGCGGATATTCCCCGGCCAGCGATAGGCCTGCAGCCGCTCCTGCGCCTCACGGGAAATCGTCCGGATCGGTTTCGCCATGCTGGCCGAGAATTTGGCAAGGAAGTGTTCGGCCAGCAGCGGGATGTCTTCTGCCCGCTCGCGCAGCGGCGGGAGGTGCACGAGGATGACGTTGATCCGGTAAAACAGGTCCTCGCGAAACAGGCCTTCGGCCACGAGCCGAGGCAGTTCCTGGTTGGTCGCCGCGATGACGCGGACGTCGGCGCGCACCTCGTCGGTGCCGCCCAGTCGCCGGAAGCGGCGCTCCTGCAGCACGCGCAGGAGCTTGACCTGCATCGCGGCATTCATTTCACCGATCTCGTCCAGGAAGATCGTCCCGCGCTCGGCGACTTCGAGCAGGCCCTTCTTGTTCTGGTCGGCGCCGGTGAACGCGCCGCGCATATGGCCGAACAGCTCGGACTCGAGCAGCGTCTCGGGCACTGCGCCGCAGTTCAGCGCGACGAACGGCTGATCCCGGCGCAGCGAGTTGAAGTGCACGGCGCGCGCGACCAGCTCTTTGCCGGTGCCCGATTCGCCGGTGATGAGGACCGTGCTGGTGGTCTTCGCGATCGTCTCAATCATCTTGAAGACGGCCAGCATCGGCTCGCTGCGACCGATGATGTTCGAGAACGAATGGCTGCTGTTCAGCGCGCGCTTCAGCAGCACGTTCTCCTGCTTCAGTCGCGACGCCTCGAGCTGCTGCCGAACCTTCAGTCGCAGCTCGTCCATGCTGAACGGCTTCGTGAAGTAGTCGACGGCGCCAAGGCGCATCGCTTCGACAGCCGTTTCCGTCGAAGCGAACGCCGTCATCATGAAGGCGATGATGTCGCGGTTGGTTTCCTTCGCCGCGCGCAGGACCTCGACGCCGCTGACGTCGGCCATGCGGATGTCCGACAGCAGCAAGTCGATGCGTTCCCGACCGAGTACGGCGAGGGCCTCGCGGCCGTCATGCGCAGCGATCACCTCGTAGCCATCGCGGCGCAGCACGATCCGCAGCATGTCGCGCATCGATGGCTCATCGTCGACGACGAGGATGCGCGGTTTGGCCGCAACCGGCTCGGAGGTCGTCTCGGTGACGCGCGCCGACGCGGAAAGGCCGCTCATGCAATCGCACCCTGGGCGACACCGCCAGGTCTCGCCGTGTGGGCGGTGGCGAGCTCATGCTGAGCGGGCAGCCGCACCCGCATCGTCGTGCCTTTGCCAACTTGCGACGCAACCTGGATGGTGCCGTTGTAGTCGGTGACGATGCGGTGAACGGTGGCCAGACCAAGGCCGGTGCCGCGCTCAAAGGTGCTGCGAAACGGCTGGAACAGCGCGTCGATTTCGTCGAGCGGAATGCCGCATCCTTCGTCCTGCACGCAGAGGACGGCTTCGCATCCGCCGCGCCCGTCCTCCTGCTCGTGTGCCGAGAGCAGCAGCCGTCCTCCGTTCTTCATCGCGCGCAGACCGTTGGTGGCAAGGTTCCAGACGATCTGACGCATCTGGTTTTCATCAGCCTCGTACCAGACCGGTCGGGCCTGCACGTCGACGGCGACCCGATGCGTGTCGCGCACTTCGGCGCTGTTGCGCAGCAGCGCGGCGGCGTCCTCGATGATCACCCGCAGGTCGAGCCGCGACACGGCGGTCCGCTGCGGCCGGGCGTAGGCGAGGAACGATCCGATCGTGTGGTTCAGGCGCTCGGACTCGCGCAGCACGATGTCCATCAACTGCGCCTGCTCCTCGTTGAGCGGCAGTTCCTCGCGCAGCAATTGAATCGATCCCGACATCGACGCCAGCGGGTTTCGAATCTCGTGCGCGATGCCGGCGGCCATCTCGCCGACGGCGGCCAGACGCTGACGCAAACGTCCCTCGCGTTCCAGCCGCTTCATCGTCGTGATGTCCTGGAACACGAACAGGTAGCCGGGGCGCCCATCGGGAAACGCAATGCTGGTCACCGTGAGGCCGACGTCGATGAGGCGGCCGTCGGGAGTCTGGTAGACGAGATCGACGCGCAGGCCATGGGTCTCGTTGAGCGTTGCCAGGTTGCCGCGGAGATGCTGGGGCACCTGCAGCAGTTCGGCAGCGTCGGCGCCAATGGCCTGCGCTGCGGTCATGCCGGTAATCGCCGCAGCAGCCCGGTTGAACGTACGGATGCGGCAATCGGCATCGGCACTGACCAGTCCGCTCAGCAGGCTGTCGATCACGTATTCATTGAACGCGCGCAGATCTTCGATCTGGTTTGAGGCATCTTCGAGCTTGGCGCCGGCCGACCGCAGGCTCTCGGCAAGCGACCGCGACAGCCATCCCACCGCGATGAATCCGAACAGATTGATGAACACCGTGTACTGCGCGAAGCGCACCGACGGCAGCTCGGTCGCCGGCGCCAGCTTCATCAGCTCCGGCAGGTAGTCCTGGGGCACGTACTGCGCGGCGACAATCGCCAGGTAGAGAATGGCGCTCAAGGTCGCGACCTGGATGGCGGTCCGGCCGTAACGGATGGCGCTGGCAGCGATGATCGGCAGCAGATACAGCGACGAGAAGTTACTGGTAATGCCGCCGGTGACGTGGATGAACGCCGAGATGACGATGGCGTCGACGCCGAACTGCAGGTCGATCAGCCACCCGTGCCTTTCGGCATAGCGCAGCGTCGCCAGGAAGACGACGCTCAGGCCATAGGTCAGGCCGATCAGGAAGAAGAACGGATCGACAGAGAAGGAACCGGGGCGGCTCAGTTGAATGAGGACCGCCCACCCCAGCAACAACGTGCTGGTGACAACGCGTACCGCAATCAGCGAGAGGAGCCGCGACCGGAGGTTCACGCCAGCTTGCTGATCAGATCGAAGATCGGCATGTACATCGCGATGACGATGCCACCGACGACGCCGCCGAGGAATGCGATCATGATCGGTTCGAGCAGCGTGAGCAGCCCGGCCACCGCGACGTCAACTTCTTCTTCGTAGAAGTCGGCAATCTTGCTGAGCATCGTGTCGAGGGCGCCCGTCGCCTCGCCGACGCCGATCATCTGAACGACCATCGACGGGAAGACGTTCGTTTCGCGGAGAGGCGAGGCGATCGTCTCGCCCCGCTCGATGCTCTTGCGGGTGGTCAGGATCGCCTCTTCGACGACGGCGTTGCCCGACGTCCGCGCCGTGATGTCCAGCGCGTCGAGAATGGCGACGCCCGACGCCAGCAGCGTCGAGAGCGTGCGGCAGAACCGGGCGACGGCAATCTTGCGCAGCAGCAGTCCGAGGATCGGCATCCGCAGCATCACCGCATCCACCGTTTTTCGTCCCGACGGCGTGCCGTAGTAGACCTTGAACCCGTAGCCCAGCGCGGCGAGGCCGACGAGGATGAACGGCCCGAATCGCACCAGGTTGTTGCTGGCGGCGATGACGACGCGCGTCGGCAGCGGCAGCTCGGCGCCGAGGCCGGCGAAGAGGTTGGCGAACGTGGGAATGACCTTCCACAGGATGACGCCGACCACGACCGCGGCGATGAGGATGACGGCGACCGGGTAGATCATCGCCGACTTGACCTGCCCCTTCAGCTTGACGGCTTTTTCAATGTAGACGGCAAGCCGCTTCAGGATCGTGTCGAGGATGCCGCCTGCCTCGCCGGCGGCAATCATGTTCGTGAACAACGAGTCGAACGCCTTCGGGTGCTTGCGCATGGCGTCGGCGAGCGACGCGCCGCTCTCGACCTCCGCGCGTGTCGACAGGATGACGGCGGCGAAGTTCTTGTCCTCTTCCTGGTTGCCAAGGATCTCAAGACACTGCACCAGCGGCAGGCCGGCGTCGATCATCACCGAGAACTGGCGCGTGAAAATGGCGAGGTTCTTGGCGGCGACGCCCTTGTTCTTGGGTGTGCGCTCCGTCTTTGCTTTCTCACGGGTCGGCGAGATCTGGGTGACCAGGATCTGCTCGCGACGGAGCGACGCCACTGCCGCGTCCATCGAGTCGGCCGCCCGCTCGCCGGTGATGTTCTGCCCGGACCGTGTGCGCCCGCTGAACGCGAATGTGGCCATTTACCGGACCGCCTGCGGCCGCAGCGGCGGCCGTGACAGACCGGCACCGGCAACGACGCCGACGCCGCGGTTGATCAGGTCCTGCAGCTCGTCGCGGTTCGACGAAGCGCCCAGCGCTGTTTCCAGCGTCACCATCTTCTTGTGGTACAGCGTCGCCAGCGACTGGTTCATCGTCTGCATCCCGAGCTTCTCCTGCCCGGTCTGCATCGCCGAGTAGATCTGATGGATCTTGTCTTCGCGAATCAGATTGCGGATGCCGGGCGTCGGGATCATGATTTCGAGCGACGCCACACGGCCGCCGCCGATCTTCGGCAGCAATGCCTGGCAGACGATTCCTTCGAGCGTGAGCGACAGCTGCGTGCGGACCTGCGACTGCTGGTTGGACGGGAAGATATCGACGATGCGGCTGATCGTCTGCGCGGCGGAATTCGTGTGCAGCGTCCCGAACGTCAGGTGACCCGTCTCGGCGATGCGCAGCGCCGACTCGACGGTCTCGAGGTCACGCATCTCGCCGATCAGGACGATGTCCGGATCCTCGCGCAGGGCCGCCCGCAGCGCGGCGCCGAAGCTCTGGGTGTCGGCGTGCACTTCGCGCTGGTTGACGAGGCAGCTCTGGTTCTGGTGGACGAACTCGATCGGATCCTCGATGGTGAGGATGTGATCGTGCCGTTCCTTGTTGATCTTGTCGATCATCGCCGCCAGCGTCGTCGATTTGCCCGAGCCGGTCGGCCCGGTGACGAGGACGAGACCGCGCGGCCGCTCGGCGAGCGTCGACAGGATGGGCGGCAGGCCGAGTTCCTGGAACGTCCGGATTTTCTCCGGGATGACGCGATATACGGCGCCGACGGAGCCGCGCTGGTTGAACATGTTGCAGCGGAAGCGCGCCACGCCTTTGATACCGAATGAAAAATCGAGCTCGAGCGTCTCTTCGAATCGCTTTTTCTGCGAGTCAGTGAGGACGCTGTAGGCGAGCTGCTTCGTTTCCGAGGGGGTGAGCAGCGGTAGCCCGGGCAGCCGTTCGAGATGCCCGTGCAGGCGCACCTGCGGTTCGCTGTTGGTGGTGATGTGGAGGTCGGAGCCTCCCTTCTCCACCAGGGTTTTGAGCAGGTCGGGCAGGTTCACCATGTCTACTTCACCGTCTCCCTGACGACTTCTTCGAGCGTCGTCACGCCTTCTTTCACCTTGCGAAGTCCGCTGTGCCGGAGCGAAATCATCCCTTCGTCAACCGCCTTGCGACGGAGTTCGAGGGACGACGCCCCGACCAGAATCAACTCGCGGAGTTCGTCGGTGACTTCCATGACCTCGTAGAGACCCACGCGACCCTTGTAGCCGGTGTTGTTGCACCGGTCGCAACCCTTGCCTCGATTTGGTTTCACTGTGTTTGCGTCTTCGGCTGAAAAGCCGGCTTGCATGAGTGCCGGCACTGGCGTCGGGTCAGGTTCTTTGCAGTTTTGGCAAATCCTGCGCACCAGACGCTGCGCGCACACCAGGTTCAGCGAGCTGGCGACGAGAAACGGCTCGATCCCCATGTTCATCAGCCGGTTGACCGTGCTGGGCGCATCGTTGGTATGCAGGGTCGACAGCACCAGGTGTCCCGTGAGCGCTGCTTTCACCGCGATCTCGGCCGTCTCGAAGTCACGGATTTCGCCGACGAGGATGATGTTCGGGTCCTGGCGCAGGAAGCTGCGCAGTGCGGCGGCGAAGTTGAGGCCGATGTTCTCGCGGACCTGGACCTGATTGACGCCCACCAGGTTGAATTCGACCGGGTCCTCGGCCGTCATGATGTTGGTTTCCGGCGTGTTGATGCGCGAGATCGACGAGTACAGCGTGTTGGTCTTGCCCGATCCGGTGGGACCCGTGACGAGCACCATGCCCCAGGGCTTGGTAATAGCGGTCTCAAAGCGGCCCAACGATTCGGACTCGAAGCCGAGCTTCGTCATGTCGAGCATCAGCTTGTCCTTGTCGAGGAGACGCAGCACGATCTTTTCGCCGAAGAGTGTCGGCAGACAGGAGACGCGGAAGTCGATTTCCTTCGCCTTGCCGCCGTCCTGAAAGCGGATCTTGATGCGGCCGTCCTGCGGCAGCCGCTTTTCGGCGATATCGAGCTTCGCCATGATCTTGATGCGCGACGTCATCGCGTCGCGCAGCTTCATCGGCGGCTGCATGATGTTGTAGAGCAGTCCGTCGACGCGGTAGCGGACACGCAGCTCTTTTTCGTACGGCTCAATGTGAATGTCGCTCGCGCCCTTCTGAATCGCGGACATCAGAATGACGTTCACCAGCTTGATGACCGGCGCTTCCTCTCCCTGCTTGGCGAGCGTCTCGGCGCTGATTTCCTCGAGCTCGGCGACGAGTTCGACCTGCTCCCCGTCGTCGAGGACGGGCATTTCCTCGAGCGCCTTCGTGGCGACTTCGAGCGCGCTGGTACCGCCGCCGCCCGCGGGGCCGAGCGCCCTGCCGTAGTACTTCTGGATCGCTTCGAGAACTGCCGTCTCGGAGGCGACGACCGGCTCGACGTTGTAGCCCGTCATGAACTTGATGTCGTCCATGGCGAACACGTTCGTCGGATCGGTCATCGCGATCGTCAGCGTGGCCCCCGAACGCGACAGGGGAACGATCTGGTATTTCTGCGCGGTCTCCGCGGGGACGAGCTTGACGACGGCGGGATCGATCTCGAACTCGCCGAGCGCGATCGATGGCACCCCGTACTGGCGGCTGAGCAGCGCGGTGATTTCCTCGTCTTTGACGAAACCGAGCTTGATCAGATTGAGGCCGAGTTTTCCCCCGTTCTGGCGCTGATAGTTCAGCGCTTCCTGGAGCTGTTCGGCGGTAATGCGCTTCTCTTTGAGAAGCAGCTCTCCAATGCGTACCGGCATCGACCCTTTACGAGGTTGCCTAGGTAACTTGGGTCGCCCGGGTAGCTGGTTTGCCTAGGTACCTGGTTGCCTGGGCTGCGTTGGTAAGCCAACCCTGGCCCAGGCCACTCGGCGACCCAGCTACCCAGGCCACCCACTCAAAATGACACCCGCGCGGCGATACCCCAGCCGCTCTCGCCCGAATTGCTGCCGTAGGCAGCATGACCGTCAACAAACATTCCGGCCCGCGGCGCCACACTCGCACCGACGGTGACCGTTCGATCGTGCTCGCCCACCGTGTTGAACCGTGCGCCGCCGCGGACCGCAAACCGCCGCGGACGGACCCAGTGCTCGGCGCCAACAGCAATCACGCGGCGATCGCCCGTCTCCGCCGCATATCGCCGCAGATCGACGTCGACCGAGACCATCACCGCCATCATTCCTGCCGCCGCCCCGTCAAATGCCCCGCCCGCGCGGATCTGCCGGGACAGCTGTCGGTCCCCGAAACGTGGCTCGCGCAGGTTCCGCACGGTGGCGCCGGCACGGAGCGCGCCGACCGCCGCGAGAACACCCAGGTCCAGGTCCACAGTCCCCTGCCCGTCCCCGTCTTCGAGCTCGTCGCCGACGTCGAGCAGTTCGGGAATGCCGACCAGGGATGCGCTCGCATCGACGTCGAGCCTGTGCGGGGTCCCGCGCACGTACTTGACCGTGGCACCCGCGCTCACGCCCGTCGTGATGGTGTGGAGAACGGTGGCTCCGAACTGGCTGACGGACAGCGACCGAATACCGACTCCGGCTGCTCTATCTTCTCGGCCCGCGCCGGGCTCGGCTGTAGGCGGTTTGGCCTGTATACCCGTGATGCGTAAGCGGTAATAGCTGACTCCCAGCGGTGGGGTACTCAGCGTAAGGCCCCACACGCCGGAGCGCGAAGCCGGCAGATCAGCGTCGGCGGCGCCCGTCGTTCGGCTGATCGCCAGATCGAGAAACGGCCCTGTCGCCAAACCGGCAGGATTCCACCACGTTGCGCTGCCGTCGTTGGCAACGGCAACGAACGCGCCGCCCATCCCGAGCGCCCGCTCGCCAACGGCCTCGAAAGGCTGCCCGACCGCGGTGCCGGCGGCAATCGTCAGAACGATCGAAAGTGCAGCGAAAACGTGCGAAACTGGCCTATTCATAGGACCGGCCAGTTTATCGGCGTTCGTGTAATCTCAGAACGCGGCAACCGGACGGAACCGGATGGATCTATAGCCGTATCAGGAGCTTGAGTGAGTTTAGGTCCGGCGGGAGCCGAGACAGCAGCGCCTTCACCCGACAACTTATCCCTGCTGGCCCGCATCACGGGCGTCGTTTTCCGGCCGCGATCCACCTTTGCGGCCGTCGCTGTGCGCCCGCGCTGGGCCTTGGTGCTGGCGTTGGCAACGGCAGTGTCGTTTGGCGCTTCAGCTGGATTCTTGACGACCGAGGTCGGACAGCAGGCTCTGGTCGATCAGTGGGAACGAACGGCCCTGGCGTTTGGCCGTCCAATCGACGATGCGGGATACAGGGAGATGGAGGAGCTGAGTCGCCGGTTCGCAATTCCCTATGCGGCCGGCTCGGCGTTCGTGCGCGGACCTGTTGCGGTGTTTGGCATCGCCGCGGTTCTCTATGGGGTATTCGCCGCTCGCGGTGCCCGTCCAGCGTTCCAGCAGGCGCTCGCGGTCGTCGCGCACGCAAACGTAATCCTGGCGCTCCGCGAAATCGTCGGAGCGCCCTTGAACTATGTACGGGAGTCGATCGCCAGCCCGCTGACGCTGGTGCGGCTCTTCGGAATGCTCGACGAGGCGTCGCCGGTCGCGCGCTTCTTCGCGCTGATGGACGTGTTCATGCTGTGGTGGGTCGTCGTCCTCGCGATCGGTGTCTCAGTTCTGTACCGCAGGCGTGCGAGGACGGTGGTGCTGGGGTTGCTGGGAGCGTACGTCGGTATTGCCGTTCTACTTGCCGGGGCCATGGCGGTCCTGGGCGGAAACAGCTAGGAACGTATGGCTGACACCATGACAGAGGCTCAGAAAATCGGCCCTGAGGCCGGCGTGACACCGAATTCGGCGGCGACGCCGCCGAAGCTCGGGCTGCTGGCGCGGCTGGGGGGAGTCATCTTCTCGCCACGACAGACATTTGCGTCCATCGTCGCGTACCCGAAATGGTTCGGCGCCATGGCCGTCGCCGTCCTCATTACCGCCGTCGGGCAGTTCGCTCTGTTGTCTACCGATGTCGGAAAACAACTGGCGCTCGATCAGCAGGTCGCGGCCATGGAGGCATTCGGACAGACGGTTTCAGACGAGGCGTACGCGAACCTCGAACAAGGGATGGAACGGGCGCGTTACATCAGTCCCGTCCTCACGATCTTTGCGACCCCGTTGTTCACGGCGATGATCGCCGGCCTCATGCACCTGGTGTTCGGCCTGATCGGGGGTGGCAACGGCACCTTCCGACAGGTCTACGCCGTCAACGCGCACACGGGCATTTTCGGCGGTCTGCTGATCGTGTTCACGACGCTCGTGACTGTCGCCGCGGGCCGGCCCGCCGGCGCCGATCTGTCGGTGTTTGTGCCCACGCTTGAGGAATCGACGTTCATTTACCGGTTCCTGTCGACGATCAACTTCTTCTACGTGTGGTCGCTGTTCGTGACCGCCATCGGGCTGGGGGTGCTCTACAAGCGCCGAACGGGCCCGATCGCCATGGTGTTGTTCGGGATTTATCTCGTGATCGCGCTGATCATCGGCTTCGTCCGTTCCGGTTCGTAAGGGAGCAGCAATGAGTCGTCGGAAAAAGATCATTATCGCTGTCGTCGTCATTCTTGTCCTTGGTGCCGCAGCGGGAGCCAACATCTACTTCCGCCGCGAGCAGGGCCCATCCGTGACTGCCGAGGCCATCCGCGCGCGGGATCTCGAGTCGATCGTCTCCGCTTCCGGCAAGGTTCAACCAAAGCGGTCGGTCAACATCTCCGCGAACCAGATGGGGCGCGTCACGCGGCTGGCCGTGGAGGAAGGTCAGCGCGTGAAGGCCGGACAGTTCCTGCTGGAGATCGATCCGCGTCAACTCGAAGGACAGTTGCAGCGCGGTCAGGCCTCGGTAGCCGCCGCGCAGTCCGGATTGGCCCAGGCACGAACCGGCGTGACAGGGGCCGAAGCAAATATCGAACAGAGCAAGGCAAGCCTCGAGTTGTCGCAACAGAATCTGAAGCGTCAGCAGGATCTCTGGAAGGACGGGTTGACCACACGGGAGTCGCTGGAGCGCGCGCAGAACGAGGTGACGGTGCGCGAAGCCGAGCTGAAGGCGCGGCAGCAGGACCTGCGCTCGCGGCAGCAGGAAATCGAGACGCGCGAGCAGCAGATCAAGCAGGAACAGGCGAGCCTTTCGACGACCCGCTACAACCTGACGCAGATCATCATCCAGTCGCCGATCGACGGCATCGTCGTCAGGAAGAACATCGAGGAGGGCGAAACGGCGGTCGTCGGCACGATGAACAACGCCGGCAGTCAGCTGCTGACGATCGCCGACATGTCGGTGATCGAGGCCGAAGTCGAAGTCGACGAAACAGACATTCCGTTCGTCGGGCTCGGCCAGCAGGCCAAGGTCATGATCGACGCGGTCGAGGACCGCACGTTCCGCGGTCACGTGACGGAAATCGGCAACAGCCCAATCCAGAACAACAGCCAGCAGGGCGGCCAGCGGCAGGCGACGACGTTCAAGGTGGTCATTACACTGGACGAGCAGGTGCCAAACCTGCGTCCGGGCTTCACCTGCACGGCGGAAATCACCACGGCGAAGAAGCAGAACGTCATGTCGGTGCCGATTCAGGCGCTGACGGTGCGCGAGATGCTGTTCGACGCCAAAGGCAACATGGTGCGCGAGGACCCGAAGGGACGACGGCGGGGCGTCGAGCCGACCGTGTCTGCCTCCAATGAACCACCGCCCGGCCACACCCGCAAGGAAATCGAGGGGGTGTTCCTCCTCCGCGATAACAAGGCGGTCTTCACACCGGTGAAGGTCGGTATCGCGGGCGAGCAGTACTTCGAGGTGCTCGAGGGACTGAAGGCGGGCGACCAGGTCATCACCGGCCCGTTTGCAAACGTCCGCGGACTGGGCGATGGCGAAGAGGTCAGGCGTCAGGAGGAGTCGCGCAACAGGCGGCGTTCGACCGTGACGACGAATACGACCGAACGCGCTAAATGAACCAGATCCTCGACTCCGTCACGATCGCGCTGCAGGCCATCTGGGCCAACAAGCTGCGCTCGTTCATGACGGTGCTCGGCAATATCGTCGCGGTCACGTCGATCGTGACGGTGGTGTCGCTGATTCAGGGCCTCAACGCCACCGTCAGCGACCTGATCGTGAGCGACATCGGCGCCGACTCGTTCACGATCGCCCGTCGCGGCATCGTCCGCTCCGAAGACGACGAGGAGCGGACGCGCAACAACCCGCTGCTGACGATGCGCGAGGCCGATGCCGTGCGCAACTGGGGGGACAAGATCGTCTCGGTGATGGGCACCGCCAATCGCAACGCCACGGTGTCGAACGGCACAACGGAGCTCGACAACATCCAGATCACCGGCGTGACGAGCGAGTACGCAAACTTCTCCAATTACAACGCCGAACAGGGTCGGATGATGACGGCGACGGAGGTGGAGCGCAGCCGCCCTGTGGCCATCATCGGCTGGGACGTCGCCGACAAATTGTTCGGCCAGACCAACCCGCTCGACAAGACCTTTCGCATCGCCGGCATCCAGTTCCGTGTCGTCGGCGTCAGCAAGAAGCGTGGAGCGGCATTCGGTCAGTCGCAGGATGGCTTCGCCATCATCCCCCTGGGCGCCTACATGCGATTGTTCGGCGCCAGGCAATCGCTGACGCTGCTGGCCAAACCGTCGAGTCCCGAAGTTCTCGACGAAGCGATGGACGATGCGACGGTGGCACTGCGCGTCGCGCGACGGTTGAAACCGAAGGAACCGGACAACTTCGGATTGCTCACGTCGGATACCGTCCTCGGCTTGTATGCCCAGGCCACCAACGGCATCTTCGCTGTACTCGTCGGCATCGTCGCGCTGTCGCTGCTCGTCGGCGGCATCGTCATCATGAACATCATGCTGATGGTCGTCAGCGAGCGAACGCGTGAGATCGGGCTCCGCAAGGCGCTCGGCGCGAAGCGCCGCGACATCATGTCGCAGGTGCTCACCGAGTCTATTACGCTCTCGACCTTCGGTGGCGTCGTTGGCATCACGCTCGGCTTTGCGTTCGCCATGCTGCTGGCCGCTGTCACGCCCCTGCCGGCGACGCTCGAACTCTGGTCGATCCTGCTCGGCGTCGGCATCACTGCCGCCGTCGGTTTGTTCTTCGGGGCGTACCCCGCCGCGCGTGCGGCGTCACTCGACCCGATCGAGGCACTCAGACGTGAATAAGGGGCTGCTCGGCGAAGTCCTGCGGATGGCGCTGGAGACCCTGCGCGGCAATAAGCTGCGCTCGGGCCTGACCGTCCTCGGCGTGGTCATCGGCATCACCTCGATCGTCGGGATGACGTCCCTGATCCGCGGCTTCGACAGCTCGTTACGCGCCAGCATCGAGCAGCTCGGTCCCAACACGATCTTCCTGAGCAAGCTGAGCATCGTCAGCATCAGCGGCGGGGCCGAGTTCGACGATCTGCTGCGCCGGCCGACATTGACTGTCATGGACGCGCAAGCCATCGAGCGGCTGGCGCCGTCAGTGAAAGCGGTCGACATCATGGTCGGCGAAGGCTTCGACTCGACGAGGGAGCGCGCGTTCTATCGCGGTGAGCGCACCGTGACGAACGAGGTTCTCGGCGTCGGCGCCAACTATGCGGAGATCAGCTTCCTGAAGGTGGCCCTCGGGCGTTTTTTCACCGACGCGGAAGTCGCCCATCGCCGACGCATCGTCGTCCTCGGCGACGGCCCATATCAGGTGCTCTTCGGCGCCAAGGGCATCGACCCGATCAACAAGAAAATCCGTCTCGGCGCGGTCGAGTACACGGTCGTTGGTGTTCTTGACAAGCGACCATCGGTGGGCGGCCTCGACGGCGGGCAGGACAATCTGGCGTTGATCCCGAACACGACGCACCAGGTGGTGTTCAACAGCGACATCACCAAGCAGATTCGCGACGGCAGCGCGTTCGGCGGCATCATCGGCATCATGCCGCGCGAGGACGCACCGCGCGGGCAGGCGCTCGCCGAAGTTCAGGAGATCATGCGCGTCCGCCACGGCCTCAAGCTGGACGAGCCGAACGACTTCGACATCATCACCCAGGACGCGCTGCTGCGCACCTGGGAGCAGATTAGTCGGGCGGTGCTCCTGGCCCTCGTCGTCATCTCGTCGATTGCGTTGATGGTCGGCGGCATCGGCGTGATGGCGATCATGATGATCTCGGTGACCGAACGAACGCGCGAGATCGGCGTGCGCAAGGCGCTCGGTGCCCGTCGTGCCGAGATCCTGGTTCAGTTCCTGGCTGAAGCGGCCGCGCTGACATCTGTCGGCGGCATTCTCGGCATCATCCTCGGCGCGGGCATCGGCGTCACGGTCAATCTCGCCACCGGCTTCCCCGTGTCACTGCCGGTGTGGGCGTTCGCCATGGGCCTCGGCTTCTCCGCCACGGTTGGTATTGTCGCGGGCATGATCCCGGCGGTCCGCGCCTCGCGACTCGATCCGATCGAGGCGCTCCGCTACGAATAGTTCACTATCGCGCGCGTCGGGCGCGTGCGCGACCGTTTCTTCCACCGTCGCGTCTCCCAGGAACGGCCGTCGTGGGAACGTCCACCGCAAGAGCGGTGGCGTCACCATCGTCGTCGCCAGCACCATGACGACCGACGCAGAAAAGACTTTCTGGCCGATCAGGCCATTCGCCAGCCCGTACCCGGCAACGATCAGCCCGACTTCCCCGCGCGAGATCATGCCGACACCGACCCGTACTGATTCGGTCGCCGTAAAGCCGGAGATGCGGGCAAACACTCCACAGCCGACCGCTTTGGCGACGATAGCCACGAGTACCAGCACAACGGTGAACGCAACACGGTCGCCGAGGTCGCGGCCGTTGGCCTGCAATCCGATCCCGATGAAGAACAGGGGGACGAAGATCGAGTACGTGAGCGGATGAATGCCGGCGTCGATCTGTCGTTTGAATGAAGTCTGCGCCAGCAGAACGCCGGCAACGTACGCACCGGTGATCGCGGCCACTCCGCCGCCGTATTCCGCTGCCCACGCATAAACGAGCGCGACGACGAGCGCAGCGGAGAGCACGGCCTGCGTGACGGGCAGACGGCCCGCCCAGGTGAGGACGTGCGGAAGAAACCGTCCGGCGGCGACCGCGACGGCGAAATAGGCCGCCATCCTGAGAATGACGAATGCGACGTAACCGAATTCGACACCGGCCGTCGACGCCTTTGCAAAGGCGACGACGAACGAAAGGACGACGATGCCCATGACGTCGTCGATGACGGCGGCCCCGAGGATGGTGGCGCCCTCCCGCGAGCGGATCGCCCCCAGCTCCATCAGCGTCTGCGCAGAGATACTGACGCTGGTCGCCGTCAGAATGGTGCCGACGAAGATCCCTTCCCAGTACAGCGGGAGGCCGAACAGGACGGCGACGGACATTCCGCCGGCCATCGGCAGCAGTACACCGCCGAAGGCCGACCAGAAGGCAACCTTGCCGACGCGCCGCATCTCGGCGAGGTCGGTCTCGAGCCCAGCCACGAACATGAGCAGAATGACGCCGACGTCCGCGAAATCGCGCACAACCGCGAGCAGGTCAGGCGCGGCTCCATGCGCACCGGGCTCGGCGGTGGCAAACAGCGGCCACCCGAGCAGGTTGAGCACTGTCGGACCGAGAATCAGGCCGGCAAGGATCTCGCCGAAGACCGACGGCTGACCGACTCTGTTCGCGAGCGCACCGGCCAGCTTGGCCGCGGCAACGACGAGCGCCAGAATCAGCAGCAGCTGCAGTGAATGGGGCAGTCTCTAGGCCTCTCGCTCTCCTGTCCTAATACGATAGCTCTCCTGCACGGGCATCACGAACACGCGGCCGTCGCCGATTTCCCCCGTGCGTGCGGCCGTGACGATGGCCTTGATCGCGTCGTCGGCGAGCGAGTCGGGGACGACGACCTCGATCTCCATCTTCGGCAGCAGGCTGACGTTGTATTCCTTGCCGCGGTAAATCGCCGTATGCCCTTTCTGTTTGCCGTGACCGCGGACTTCCGTCACCGTCATGCCGGCGATGTTCAGCTTGGCCAGGGCGTCCTTGACATCGTCCACCTTGTTCGGGCGGATGATGCTTTTGATCATTTTCATTGCGTGTCCTCCAGTATGCGAAGAAGGTCGGCAGTCAGCTGCTGCTGCTCCGCCTCGGTCAATTTGGGTCCGCCCTTCGTGATGTGGAACACATCGATTGCCTTTTCCCCTTCCGTGGCAATCAGCACCAGGTCGACGTCGCAGCCGTGCTGCGAAATCACACGGCTGATACGGTAGAGCAGCCCGAGCGCATTCGTGGCCACGATATCGAGAATGGTGTAGCGGCTCGAGGCCTCGTTGTCGGCACGGACGACGGGCGGAAACCGTGCGCCGGTTCGCACCGCCAGCACGCCGCGCTCGCGGCCGCGCAGCCGCGCCGTCAGCTCCTCGCGTCCGGCGACGACGTCTTCGAGCACCTTCATTACGCGGTCGTGCGCATCGGCGTTCAGCTCGAGGAACCGCTCATCGTCGGTGAACTGAAAGACGTCGAGCACGAGTCCGTTCGGGTTGGTCAGCGCGTGGCCGCGGATGATGTTCATGCCGAACGACGACAGCACGCCGCAGATGTTCGAAAACAGGAACGGTTTGTCGAGCGTGACGACGGCCAGCGTCCACACGCTGGCATCGTGGCGCTCGAGCGACAGGTGGACTTCGTCGGGCTGTATGCCGCGTGCCAGCCGCACGTGCCGGTAGATCGCCTCGTGCGTGAACAGCTGGAGGTAGCGCTGCGGCAGCCCTTCGAGGAACCGCGTAATCTCCAGCGCATCGAGGTCCGGAGGACACTGCGCCAGCAGGTCGTTGACACCAGCCTGATTGCGCTCGATCCGTTCGTCGCCGTAGCGTTGCGTGAGGTGGTTGTAGGTGTCGACGTAGAGGCGCCACAGCAGCTCCTCTTTCCACGGCGTCAGGGTTTCCGGGCTCACCGCTTCGACGTCGGCGAGCGTGAGCAGGCACAGCATCTTCAGTCGCTGTTCCGTCCCGATGAAGGCGGCGAAGTCCTTGACGACGTCCGGGTCTTCGGTGTCGCGTCGGAACGCGATCAGTGACATCCGCAGATGGTGCTTGATGAGGAACAGCACCGTCTCACGCGCCTCCGGCGCGAGCTGCAGCCGATCGACAACGTCGCGCGCCATGCGCACGCTTTCAGTCGCGTGATCGTCGTCGCGCCACTTTCCGACATCGTGCAGCAGCAGCGCCAGCACCAGCAGTTCCGGCTCCTCGAGCTCACTGAGCACATGTCGCAGCCGCTGGCGGTACGGTTCGGTCGACACCGAGAGCCGTTCCAGGCCGCGGATCGTCAGCAGCGTGTGCTCGTCGACCGTGTACTTGTGGTAGAAATCGCGCACGACCCGCCACGAGATCGCCTGGAACTCCGGAAACACCCGGCCCAGGAGCCCGCAGTCGTGCATCTCGGACAGCCTCGCATACAGTCCCGGGCGCGGCTTGAGGAACTTCAGCAGTGAAGCGCGCGCCGCCGCGGCCGGAAAAAAGTCATCGGCGCGATACCGATCGACGTGCTGCTGGATGCACGAGAGCGCCTCCTCGGTGACCTCCGTGTCGTGATCGACCGCCGCCTGGAATGCGCCGATCCACGTCGACGGGTCGCGAGCGGCCTGAATCGGGTCGAGGAACCGGATGCCGTCGCGCGACAGACCGAGATTCGGCCCGACTGGCGCAGGGGCCGTCTTGCGCGCCCAGTCGAGCGAGCGGGAGACGGTGCGGGCGTGCCGGAAGTAGTCGCTCATCAGACGTTCAACGCGCTGGCGCGGTTCGGTTCCCGGATACGCCAGAAGATCCGCCACCTGCTCCTGCAGTTCGTGGCTCAACACGTTCTGGTTCCGATCGGTTTCCATGTGCAGCGCCGAACGCACACGCAACAGGAAGTTTTCCGCATCGTCGAAGCGAGCCGGATCGGCGGGGCCGCGCCGCAACAGCAGCGGATCCGTCAGCAGCGCAATTGTTCGCGTCGCCGCCAGGTCGCGCAGCGCACCGGGCGACTCCTTGACGTCAGGCTCCAGCTGATAGAGCGTCGCGTTGAAGCGCGCGTGGCGCTGGTCGATCAGCTGCAGCAACGACGTCAGAATGTGCGCATGTGTCTCCGGCGTGTGAAACAGCGCGCTGAAGCGGTCGAACAGCGAACGGGCGCCGGCGACCGGCCGCGCATCGAGCAGCGCCAGCAGGAACTCGGGGTTATCGGCCTCGCGCTCGCGGAAATCGTCGATCTCGCGAACCTGGTGTCCGACGACCACGCCGAGATCCCACAACGGATGCAGGAACGCGCGGAGAAACCGCTCTTCCGCGGCGGCGATCTGCGCGCCGAACAGTACCAGCAGATCGATGTCGGAATGCAGGCAGAGATGCCGGCGTCCGTATCCGCCGAGCGCGAGGACGACCACGTTGTCCGGCGGCGTTCCGTCGCTGAACAGCTGCCGCAGCAGGGCGTCAACGCGATCCGAGTAGCGTTCGAGTGCGCCGCGTCCGCCGGCACCGCGCCTGACCTCCGCGATCAGTTCGGCGCGCGCGGCAGCAAAGGCGACAGTCAGCCTCGAACCGGTCGGGCCGGGCTGGGTGGCCGACATGTCAGTAGCTGAAACCGATGCCGACGGCGCCATCGCGCGGAATACCGCGGACCATGCAGGCGTTCGCGAAGGCCGCAGCCGCCGGCGCAGACACGGATGCAGCGGCAGCCCGCGAGGCTGCCGCCACACCTTTCACATGCACTACTCGGGTCATAACGCCTCGTCGCGGAGACGAAGCGATCCTAGTATGAGAAGCCGAGTCCAATCGACGCGATGCCGGTGTATCTGCGATCGCCGTCGTCGCCAAACCCGTTGTAGGCCCTCAGGTTGTCGCCGAAGAGCTGCAGCTCGAGGCCGCCGTGCACGTTGCAGTTCGCATTGATCGGCACGGTGACGACGCCGCCGACGCTGAAATAGCCGAACTTGTCGTCTTCGCCGCCGAACTCGTAGTAATCCTTCGCGCTCAATCCCACCTTGATCGGGAAGGCGATCGACGCTTTCGAGGCGCTGTAGCCCGGCGCAACACCAAGCTCCACGTAAACGCCTTTCTGAGCTCCGCCGTCCGCCTGGCCTTCCTCAGTTAGCTCGAACGCCACCAGACCATACGGCTTCAGCGCGCCCTTGCCGAGAGCGCCGCTGTCGTCATACGACAACTTCACGGCCAGCTCCTGGACGTTGTGCCAGAGATTGGCGGGACTCATATACGACGTGTAGGTGAAGCCGAGCGTCGTTGTGCCAAATCCGAGGCCGAGCGTGCCGTAGAGGTCCGACTCGTACCACTTGTTGCCTGTCGGGTCGCCGTCGCGGTTGACGAAGTCCGCGTCGTTGATCTCCGTATGCAGAGCATTCCAGGTACCCACGTTGACGGTGACACTTTTCAGAGCGCCGTCGCCGCTGAACGTGGGAATACCGACATCCACGAACGGCCAGATCGAGACTTCCCCGACGTTCTGGCGGATACCGCGGAAGTTGTATCGATTGCTGAAATCAATTCCGCCGGTGACTGCCACCTTGCCCTGGGCCGCCGCTGGCGTTGCGAACATTCCGAGAAGGGCCACGCCCATCGTCGCCGCCACTGTCAGTCTGCAAATCGCTCGTGTCATTCAACCCTCAAAGAGAAGCGGTTCCTCGGCATGAGAACGTCCGGGCTCTGACGACCCACGTTTCCATCCACCCTAGAACCAGTCACCCCGCCGTGACGCGCCACCTCGCCGCGCGTCGAACCGGGCCGCCCCACACGGCCCTTCGTTAGAGATCGCGATCAGGACCCGCGCCATGGGCCCGACCGCTTGTGCCGTAATCAGGCGTCGGCGCGAGCCGGCGACAGGCTGCCCTGCGGTGCCGCTGCCTTCTCGCGCATGATGGGTGCCGAACCGCCGATGTGCGTGTAGGCTTCTTCGCCGTGCGCCATGACGTCGAGCCCTTCGACTTCTTCACTGGTCGATGCACGCAGCGGGATGACGATGCCGATCAGTTTCAGCAGAATGAAGCTGGCGACGCCGCTGTAGAGCATGGCGCCGAGCACCGCGGCACCCTGATAAAGGACCTGCATCGGGTTGCCATAGAGCGCGCCGTCGAACACGCCGTTCAGCGCCTTCGAGGCGAACACGCCGGTGAGGAGCGCGCCCACCGTCCCGCCGACGCCGTGCGCGGCGACGACATCGAGCGAGTCGTCGAGAGAGGTCTTGGCGCGAATCATCAGCGCCAGGTAGCTGGGGATCGCCGCGATGCCGCCGAGGAGAATCGCGTTCATCGGGCTGATGAACCCTGCCGCCGGAGTGACCGCGACCAGGCCGACGACAATCGCCGTCGCGCAGCCGACGGCCGTCGCCTTCTGCGAGCGAATCATGTCGCAGAAGGTCCACACCACCAGCGTTGCGGCCGGCGCCAACATGGTCGTTGAGAACGCTAACGCCGCGATCCCGTTCGCGGCGACGGCGCTGCCGGCGTTGAACCCGAACCACCCGAACCAGAGAAGCCCGGCGCCGAGCAGTACAAACGGCACGTTGTGCGGCAGGATCGATGACGAACCGTAGTCGGAGCGCCTGCCGACCACCAACGCCGCCACCAACGCCGCCGCCGCCGCGTTCACGTGGACGACGGTGCCGCCGGCAAAGTCCCAGGCGCCGAGATCCGCCAACCAGCCGCCGCCCCAGACCCAGTGCGCGATCGGCGCGTAGACCACGACCGACCACAGTGAAATAAACGCGATATAGGCGGAGAAGCGCATCCGCTCGACGATGGCCCCCGAGATCAATGCGGCGGTGATGATGCAGAAGGTCGCCTGGAACGCCATGTAGAGGACGTGTGGAATTTTCGAGACGTCGCCGAGAATGGTGCCCGTCGTGTCGAGGCCGACGCCGTTGAGAAACGCCATCGACAGATCGCCGAGGTAGTTATTCCCGGCGCTCAGCGCCAGCGAGTAGCCGACTACCGCCCACAGGACGCCGACAAAGCCCAACGAGATGAAACTCATCATCATCGTGTTGAGCGCGTTCTTCGATCGCACCAGGCCGCCATAGAAGAAGGCGAGCGCCGGCGTCATCAGGAGAACCAGCGCCGTCGCTACCAGCATCCATGCGGTATCAGCAGCATTCATTCGATCACCTCGCTACGAATTGATAGGGATAGCCATCACGCGGTCACACCGCTCACGTGACGATTGAGCAAGATGAGCGCCAGCTGAAGTGGAGGTGCGGGCGGCGACGATCGCAGATTTTTGGCCGGAAACTGCGGGCTGCGCGCGGAAGCGATGTGCAGCCATTCAGACGTTTTTGTTTGCAAATGATGATCTTCTGACATCATTGTTGGATTAAGGGGATCGTCCGAACAGCCCGCCGGCGGCCGCGGGCGCCCGCAAACACCCACCGGCGCCGGGCGCGGGACGCGGCCAGAGGACCGAGCCTCGCACGAAAAGGGCCCCAGTTGCCGCGGCAGACGGCGGTTATGACAATGATGTAGTCTCGACATGAAGAAGACACATCGTTGTAGAAATCGCCCTCGCCTTGCGGCTGCGGAAGCGGGGTGACTATGATCCCCCTCCGGCCGCGGCCGACGGATGAGCGGGTGAACGGAGCCCGCGCCGCCGTCGCGCGCCGGCCGTTTCGTGGCGTGTCTCGGGCTTCGCGGCAGGCGCGAAGCAGGAGGAGAACCCGGTATGAAGGTCTATGACGCCGCCGCACTCCGCAACGTGGCCCTCGTCGGTCACGGCGGAAGCGGCAAGACACAGCTCGTCTCAGCCATGCTCTTTGCCGCCGGTGCCGTGAACCGGCTCGGCCGGGTGGACGACGGCACGACCACCACCGACTTCGACGAAGAAGAAATCGCCCGCAAGCACACGCTCTCCTCCAGCCTTGCCCACGCCGAATGGCAGAAAAACAAGATCAACCTCATCGACACGCCCGGGTTTGCGAACTTTCTGGCCGACGCGCGCGCTGCGTTGCGCGTCGTGGAGGCGGCCGTCGTCGTCGTCGATGCCGTCCATGGCGTCGAAGTGCAGACCGAAAAGCTCTGGAGCGAGGCAGCTTCGCTGAATCTTCCGCGCATTGTCGTCGTCAACAAGCTGGACCGCGAGCGCGCCAGTCTCGACCGTTCCCTGGAAACCCTGCACCGCGACTGCGCCAGGGAGATCGCCCCGATCCAAATCCCCCTGGGCGAGGAAAAGGCGTTCACTGGCGTCGTCGATCTCGTCAGCATGAAGGCGATGACCTTCGCCGGCGACAACAGCGGAAAAATGACCGAGGGCGACATTCCGGCGGCTCTGGTCGAACGCGCCCAGAAGGCGCGCGAGCAGCTGATCGAATCCGTGGCGGAGGCCGACGAGCAGCTGATGGAAACGTTTTTCGCGGAGGGAACGCTGACCCAGGAGCAGCTCGTGGCCGGATTGCGGACGGCGACGATGGCCGGCAAACTGTTCCCGCTCGTCTGCACCTCGGCCTCGCACATGATTGGCGTTCAGCTACTGCTCGACGCCATCGCCAGCTACGTGCCGTCGCCGGTCGAGCGGCAGTTCGCCGCACTCGAGGCGGACGGCAGCGACACCACCGTCAAGCCGGCCGACAGCGCGCCCTACGCTGCCTTCGTCTGGAAGACCATTGCCGACCCGTTTGCCGGCCGCATCACGATGCTGCGTGTGGTGAACGGCACGCTCAAGTCGGATGCGACGGTGGCCAATGTGACCCGCGACACCGCAGAGCGCCTCGGCCACCTGCTGGCGCTGCAGGGTAAGACGCAGACACACGTCGCGGAGCTGAAGGCCGGTGACCTCGGTGCCGTCGCCAAGCTCAAGGACACGCACACGAGCGACGTTCTCGCCGACAAGCAGGTGAAATACCGGATCGCCGCGATCAAGTTCCCGGAGCCGGTCCTGGCCTACGCCATCGAGCCGAAGAGCCGCGGCGACGAGGACAAGATCAGCAGCGCCATGCAGCGGCTGCGCGAGGAGGATCCGAGCATCAGCTACGCGCGCGATCCGCAGACACACGAGTTGCTGCTGTCGGGCCAGGGGCAGCTGCACATCGAGGTCACCGTCGCCAAACTGAAACGGCGGTTCGGCGTTGAAGTGAACCTGAAACCGCCGCGGATTCCGTATCGCGAGACGATCACAGCCTCAACCGAGGCACATGGGCGGCACAAGAAACAGACGGGCGGGCACGGCCAGTTCGGGGACTGCAAGATCCGCGTCGAGCCGCTGCCGCGCGGAAGCGATTTCCAGTTCGAGGACGACATCTTCGGCGGCGCCATCCCGAGACAATTCGTCCCCGCGGTGGAGAAAGGCATCCAGGATGCCCGCCTGCGCGGCTTCCTCGCCGGCTACCCGATGGTCGATTTCAAGGCAACGGTCTTCGATGGGTCGTACCACGCGGTCGACTCGAACGAACTGTCGTTCAAGATGGCAGGCACTCTGGCATTCAAGGACGCCATGACACGAGCAAGGCCCACCATCCTCGAGCCGGTGATGCAGGTCGAGGTCTACGCGCCGAGCGACTTCGCCGGCGACCTGATGGGAGACCTGAACGGACGACGCGGCCGCATCGGCGGGATGGACACGCGCGGCGCGATGACCGTCATCCGCGCCCAGGTGCCGATGGCCGAGATGCTCACCTACGAACAGCACCTGACGTCGGCAACAGGTGGCCGTGGATCCTATCACATGGAGTTCTCGCACTACGAAGAAGTGCCGTCGCACCTGCAGAGCAAAATCATCTCCGCGGCCAAGGCGGAGCGGGGGCAGGAGGTGGCGGAAGAAGTTTAGAAGTGGAAGAAGTGGAAGAAGTGGAAGAAGGCCGGCTCGCGCCGGCCCTTCTTCTATACGCCGTCGAACCTACGAACCGCCGGCCTTCCGCGGCGTCGTGCTCTTCTGCGCCTTACCACGGGTCTGTCCCCCCGCCTGCGCCTTCGTCGCGGCGTCATTGCGCTGGGACCGCATCCGCTGCGCCGCCTGCTTGAGGCGTTCGCCGACACCTTTCGATTTCTTCGGAGCCTCTTTATCCTCGTCCTTTTCCGCAACCTTCGGGTTGTACTCGCTGCCGACCAGCTCGACGTGTGCAACTTCGGCGGCGTCACCTCGTCTGAAGCCGACCCGCAGGATACGCGTGTAGCCACCGGGACGCTCGGCGAAGCGCGGGGCGAGCGTCTCGAACAGCTTGCCGACGACGTCTTTGTCTGGCAGTTCGGCGAGCACGAGACGGCGCGCGTGCAGCGCCTTGCCGTCTGCCTCGCCGGCCGCGACACCGCGCTTGGCGATGGTAATCAACCGTTCGACGAACGGTCGCAGCTCCTTCGCCTTCGGCATCGTCGTCTCGATCTTCTCGTGACGGAGAAGCGCGATGGCCTGATTGCGCAGGAGCGCGATCCGGTGTTCCGTCACGCGCCCCAGCTTGCGATACCCGACATTGTGTCTCATAACAGCATTCCTGCAGTCCTAAGGCCCTGGCTTCGTTCTCTACTTTAGGCGATAGGCCTGCGGACTCATTCCTGATGAACAGCGGGTTGATCCAGGCGCATACCCAGGCTCAGACCCATGCTGTGCAGGATCTCCTTGATTTCGTTCAGCGACTTGCGGCCGAAGTTCTTCGTCTTGAGCATCTCGGCTTCGGTCTTCTGCACCAGCTCGCGAATCGTCCGAATATTCGCATTCTTCAGACAGTTATAGGAGCGCACCGACAGCTCGAGCTCCTCGACGCTCTTGTCGAGATTCTCGTTGAGCGATCCGGCGCGCGGCTGCTCCGCCGCCGCCTCGGGCGATTCGCCCGCCTCTTCGAGGTTGATGAAGATGTTCAGGTGGTCGCGAATCAGCTTGGCCGCCAGCGACACGGCATCGCGCGCGGTGACTGACCCGTTCGTCCAGACATCGATCGTCAGCTTGTCGTAGTCGGTCGTCTGGCCGAGTCGAGCGGCCTCGACGAGGTAGTTGACCTTCTTGACCGGCGAGTGCACGGAATCCACTGGAATCCAGCCGATGCCGAGATCCTCATCGAAGTTCTTGTCGGCCGAGATGTAGCCGCGGCCGCGCTTCATCCGCAGCTCCATGTGCAGCTTGCCGCCCTCGGACACCGTGGCGATATGCGCTTCAGGCTCGAGAATCTCGACGTCCTGATCGACTTCGATGTCGCGGGCGCGGACGATGCCCGGCTTGTCGACGCGCAGATACAGCGTCTTCGTATAGTCGACGTGCATCTTCAGCGGAATCTGCTTGAGATTGAGAATGATGTCGGTGGCGTCCTCGACCACTCCGGGAATGGGCGAGAACTCGTGCAGCACGCCGTCAATCTTGACGGCAGTGATAGCCGCGCCCTCGATCGACGACAGCAGCACGCGGCGAAGCGCGTTGCCGATGGTCGTGCCGAAGCCGCGCTCGAACGGCTGCGCGTAGAACCGGCCGAACCGGTCGGTGAGCGTCTCGCGTTCGAACTCGAGGCGCTTCGGGCGCTGAAAACCTCTCCAGAGCATGTGTCGTTCCTTTCGCAACGGGCCGGCAGTCCCGGCCTCCAGGCCTGCGAGTTACGTCCACCGGCCTCCCGCTGCAGGCCTGTCAAGCTGCGGGCCGGTGGCTGCGAAGCACGAAGTTCACGAAGTCGTCGAAGGACACGAAGACGACTTCTTCGTGAGCTTCGATCTCTTCGTACCGTCGTGCTATTTCGAGTACAACTCCACGATCAGCTGTTCCTGCACCGGCAGGTTGATCTGCTCGCGCGTCGGCACCGAGCCAACCTTCGCCGACATTCCTTCGGCGTCGAACTGCAGCCACTCCGGCACGCCGCGCCCCTTCACTTCCTCGAGGGCGTGGAGGATGGCCGGCGACTTGCGGCTGCTCTGATGGACGGCGACCACGTCGCCCGGCTTCACAGAAAACGACGGAATGTCCGCCTTGCGGCCGTTGACCGTCAAGTGGCCGTGGCGAACGAGCTGACGCGCCTGCGCGCGCGAGGTGGCAAGACCCAGGCGATACGCCACGTTGTCCAGCCGCCGCTCGAGCAGCTGCAGCAGCGTCTCGCCGGTGATGCCGCGTGTCCGCTCCGCCTGCTCGAAATAGCGGCGGAACTGATCCTCGAGCACCCCGTAAATGCGCTTCACCTTCTGCTTCTCACGCAGCTGCACGCCATAGCCGGCCAGCTTCTGTTTGCGCGTCTTCCCGTGCTGCCCGGGCGCGAAATTGCGCTTCTCGATCGCGCACTTTTCCGTGTAGCACCGCTCGCCCTTGAGGAACAGTTTCATCCCCTCGCGGCGGCACAGACGGCACACAGGTCCAATGTAACGAGCCATTAAAACTCCTACTACCTAATGCAAGATGCACAATTCAAAATGCAAAGCATGCATCCGCGTTCCGTTTGCATCTTGCATTTTGCATTTCGAATTACTGCCGCACACGTCACACGCGGCGTCGCTTCGTCGGCCGGCAACCATTGTGCGGAATCGGCGTGACGTCGCGAATCGACTTCACTTCGATGCCGACCGTCTGCAGCGCACGAATCGCCGACTCGCGGCCCGATCCCGGTCCCTTCACGCGCACGTCTACCGAGCGCAGGCCATAGGTCTTGGCGCCATTGCCGGCGGCAATCGCCGCCTGCGTGGCGGCAAATGGCGTCCCCTTGCGCGAGCCCTTGAACCCGATCCCGCCCGCGCTCGACCAGGCGATCACGTTGCCTTCCTGATCGGTGATCGTGATCTGCGTGTTGTTGAACGAGGCATGAATGTGCGCCAGGCCGTGGTGCACCACGCGCTTCTCGCCGCGCTTCTTGAACGTCTTGCGCGGAGCCTTCTTGCCACCTTCGGCCTTTTTTTCCGTCGTTTCAGTCTTTGCCATAGTCCTAGACCGTCTTCTTCTTCGCCACGGCGCCCTTGCGCGGGCCCTTCCGCGTGCGCGCGTTGGTGCGGGTACGCTGCCCGTGTACCGGCAGGTTGCGGCGGTGACGCAGTCCACGGTAGCAGCCGATTTCCATCAGCCGCTTGATGTTCATCGAGATTTCCTTGCGCAGGTCACCCTCGACGCCGCCAACGTCTTCCAGCACGCGGCTGATCTTCCGGACGTCGTCTTCGGACAGGTCCTTGACGCGGATGTCCGGGCTGACGCCGGCGGTCGCCAGAATGTCGTTCGAGCGCTTGCGCCCGATGCCGTAGATGTAGGTCAGGCCGATCTCGACGCGCTTGGTCCGCGGCAGATCGACACCAGCTATACGTGCCATAACCTTCTCTCTTCTCCGTTCTCGGTTCTCAGTTCGTGTTCACGTTCGGTTCGCAGTTCGATGTTCGTGTGCCGGGTTCGGTGTTCGTCGGCACAACCGGACAGACGAACACCGCACCGCACCGAACCTGAACACGAACCGAGCACCGAGCACCGGGAAGTTATGAACGACATTTATCCCTGTCGCTGCTTGTGCTTGGCGTTCGTGCAGATGACGCGGACGACGCCGCGCCGCCGCACCACCTTGCACTTGTCGCAAATTCTCTTAACCGACGCTCGTACCTTCATATAGGCCTACAGTTTCCTGAGGATCCGTCCACGCGTCAGATCGCGTGGCGTCAATTCCACGCTGACGCGATCTCCGACCAGCAGCCGGATGAAATTCCGCTCCGCTCCGCCGCCGATGTGCGCCGTCACGCGCCGCGTCCCTTCGACCTCCACCTGGTACAGGCCGCTGGGCAGCTGCTCCATGACGATGCCGATGACCGTCCGTTCGCCCACGAGTGACCGTGGTGCGGACCTCTCAGGTCCGCGCCGGCGAGCCTGACAAGGCTCGCCCCGCCAGCTGCTTCGCGCGCGCCTCGTCGCTTTCCAGCAACGTCAGGATTTCGCACCCCTCACGCGTCACCACGACGGTGTGCTCGAAGTGCGCCGAGAGGCTGCCGTCGCGCGTCACCGCCGTCCATCCGTCAGCGAGCACCTTCACCGCCGGCTTGCCCGCGTTGACCATCGGCTCAATCGCCAGGACCATCCCTTCCGACAGCCGCGGCCCGCGTCCGCCGGGACCATAGTTCGCAATCTGCGGCTCCTCGTGCAGCGCCGTGCCGATGCCATGGCCAACGAACTCACGGACGACAGAAAATCCGTGCGCTTCCACGTGCTGCTGCACCGCGGCGCCGATGTCGGAGACGCGCGCACCGGGCTTGACCGCCTCGATCCCGTGGAACAGCGCTTCTTCGGTCACGCGCAGCAGCGACGACGCCTCGTCCGAAATCGGTCCGACCGGCACCGTGACCGCGCAGTCGCCGTAGAACCCATCCAGCCGCGCCCCCATGTCGATCGACAGGATGTCGCCCTCGCCCAACGGCGTGGTCGAAGGAATGCCGTGGACCACCTGCTCGTTCACCGACGCACAGACCGTCGCCGGGTAGCCGTGATACCCCTTGAACGCCGGCTCGGCACCCACCTCGCGAACGCGCTCTTCGGCAAGCGCGTCGATCTCCCGTGTCGTCACTCCGGGCTTCACCATCTGCCGAAGCTCGGCCAGGATGCGGCCGACGAGCTGGTTGACACGGCGCAGCTTCTCGATCTCCGCCTGCGAGCGACAGACAATCACAGCGAGGCTTCCGTGCCGGCGGCGTCGGCAATCATCATGTCCAGCTCGCGCGCCACCCGCTCGGCCGGCTGCGCCCCGTTCACGACGCGGAACGTCGGCCGTTCGCGGTAGAACTCGAGCACCGGCTTCGTTGCGCGCGTATACACGTTCAAACGCTCCCGTACCACATCCTGGTTGTCGTCCGCCCTCTGCTCGAGGCGCCCGCCGCACTTCAGGCAGCTGTCGATCGCGGCCGGATCGGCGTTGGTCCCGCAATCGACGCAGATGCGCCGCATCGCCAGCCGTCGCACCAGCTCCTCCGGTGGAACCATGACGTCGATCACGATCAGCGGCCCGTTGTTCCGCTGGCTCATGATCTCATCGAGCGCGCGCGCCTGCGCCACCGTGCGCGGAAACCCGTCGAGCACGAAGCCGCGGTTGGCGTCCGCCTGCTGTAGACGATCCTTGACGATGGCGATGATCGTCTCGTCGTCCACCAGTTCCCCGCGGTCCATTCGCGCCTTCGCTTCGAGCGCCACTGGATGGCCGGCCTTGATGGCCTCGCGCAGCATGTCGCCGGTCGAAATCTTCGGCAACCCGCGCTCGCGCGCGAACCGGCCCGCCTGAGTGCCCTTTCCAGCACCCGGCGCCCCCATCATGATCACGTTCAGGCCCATCTTGGTGGCTGTTGTCCTCACGCTCGCGTCCTGGAGAGCGTTGACGGTCAAGTCACCCTACCCGCGACGCCCGCGAATCCGCGTCTTCTTCATGAACCCGTCGTAGTGCCGCATGATCAGCTGCGACTCCACCTGCTGCACGGTGTCCATGGCTACGCCGACGACAATCAGCAGCGACGTGCCGCCGAACAGAAACGGGACGTTCAGACCCTGCGTAAACCACGTCGGCAGCACCGCATCGAGGCGTTCTCCGATCCAGGGGATCGGCGCCACCTTGAATCCGCTGATCAGGAAGTTCGGCAGCAACGCGATGATCGCCAGATAGACCGCGCCGACCAGCGTGATCCGCGACAGGATCGTGTCGATATACTCTGCCGTGCGCTTCCCGGGCCGGATGCCGGGGATGAAGCCGCCGTACTTGCGCATGTTCTCGGCGACGTCATCGGGGTTGAAGATGATCGCCGTGTAGAAATACGCGAAGAAAATGATGCCGACGATCGTCAGCAGGTTGAACAGCGGCATGCCGTACTGCAGCGGATCGATGATGAAACGCCGCATCCACGTGCCCGTCTCGAACAAGGTCGACCCCATACCGACGAACGACAGGATGGACGAGGCGAAGATCACCGGAATCACGCCGCCGGTGTTCACCTTCAGCGGGATGTGCGTGCTCGAGCCGCCATACTGGCGTCGGCCGACGACGCGCTTGGCGTACTGCACCATGATGCGGCGATGGCCGCGCTCGACGAAGACTATGGCACCGATCACCGCGATCGCCATGGCGAACAGGAACAGGATGCGGATCGGACCGATGTCTCCTCGCGACATCTGTTCCAACGTCCGCAGTACCGCTTCCGGCAGATTGACGACGATGCCGGCAAAGATGATGAGCGACATCCCGTTGCCGATCCCACGCTCAGTAATCTGTTCGCCCAGCCACATGATGAACATCGTGCCGGTCGTCAGCGTCAGCATTGTCAGCAGCCGGAAGCCCCAACCGGACGCGTAGACGAGCGGGAGGCCACCCGACACGTTGGTCGACCGCTCGAGCCAGATGGCGATCCCGAACGACTGCACCGCGGCAAGCAGCAGCGTCAGGTAACGCGTGTACTGCGTAATCTTGCGGCGACCGAGCTCACCTTCTTTCGAGATGCGCTCGAGGTACGGCCAGACGACGGTCAGCAGCTGCAGGATGATCGACGCGCTGATGTACGGCATGACGCCCAGCGCGAAGATCGTCATGTTCGACAGGTTGCGGCCTGAAAACATGTCGTACAGACCGAACATGGTTCCCGCCGCCTGCTGTGCGAGCTGCGCAAGCGCTTCCTGATTGATGCCGGGCGTCGGGATGTGGCTGCCGATGCGATACACGGCGAGCAGCCCGAGCGTGAACAGCACGCGGTTCCGCAGATCCGTGACGGCAAACAGGTTCTTAATCGGGTTATCCATCGTCTTCGTCCTGCATCCCGACGGGATGCCGCGCGCCGTCGGGCCTACTCCTCCGCAGCCGCAGCCATCGGCATCAACATGTGCGTGGCGCCGCCGGCGGCCAGGATCTTTTCAGTGGCCTTGCCGCTGAACTTGTGCGCCTGCACGGTCAGCTTCTTGGAGATGTCACCCCGCGCCAGCACCTTGATCGGCTGCCGCACGCTGTGAATGAGCCCGCGCTCGCGCAGCAGCTGCGGCGTAATCACAGTCCCTTCGTCGAACCGATCCGCCAGCGCGTCCAGATTGACGACGGCGTACTCCGTGCGAAACGGGTTGTGAAATCCGCGTTTCGGCACCCGCCGATGCAGCGGCATCTGGCCGCCTTCGAACCCGCGCTTGAACTTGAAGCCTGAGCGCGACTTCGCACCCTTGTGCCCACGACCAGCCTGGACGCCGGTGCCCGAGCCGTGGCCGCGACCCACCCGCTTCTTCGAAAACTTCGACCGGTCAGCCGGTTTCAGGTTGCTCAAATCCATGTCTGTGTTTTCCTGTACCCTCGCCGTTCAGGCGGGAGCTGCTACTCGGCGACCTCCACGAGGTGACGAACCTTGTGAATCATGCCGCGGGTGGCCGGCGTATCCGGCAGCTCGACGCTGTGATTGAGTCGGCGCAGGCCCATTCCTTCGACGGTCTTCGCCTGGGTCCTGTTGAACCCGATGGTGCTTTTGCGCAGCGTGACCTTCAGGCGCTTACCCGATGCGCTGCCTGCTGTCTTCTTCGCCATCACGCCCCCACCATCTCCCCTTCTTCCTTGCCGCGCATCCGGGCGACGAAGCCCGGATCCTTCAAACCCATCAGCCCGGCAAAGGTCGCCCGCACGACGTTGTGCGGGTTGGCGGAGCCCAACGACTTGGTGAGCACGTTCTGGATGCCGGCCGACTCGACGACCGCGCGTACGGCGCCGCCGGCAATCAGCCCGGTGCCCTCGGGCGCCGGCTTCAGCAGCACGCTGCCCGAGCCGAACCGCCCGACCACCTGATGCGGGATCGTCGTCCCTTTCAGCGGCACGCGGATCAGATTCTTCTTCGCCGCCTCGATACCCTTCTTGATCGCCGACGGCACTTCCTTGGCTTTGCCGACGCCGAACCCGACGACGCCATGTCCATCGCCGACCACGACCAGCGCGCTGAAGCTGAGGTTCTTGCCGCCCTTGACGACCTTGGTCACGCGGTTGATCGACACGACTGTGTCCTTGATCTCCAGCTGCGACGCGTCGACCTTCTCCCGACTCCGATTCATCAACGCCACGTTAGAACTCCAAACCTGCTTCGCG
>Ga0111538_10000408_pt1 | contig 56634 bp, 49 predicted proteins | sample SoiMethybrSBSTD1_FD_79669 | JGI IMG/M metagenome (GOLD analysis project Ga0111538, IMG submission 79669) | Bulk soil microbial communities from a Populus tree surrounding site in Tennessee, USA - Soil MetaG P. TD hybrid SBSTD1 (version 2)... | ecosystem: Environmental > Terrestrial > Soil >... | reverse complement strand
TCCCGGCCGAAGAACCGCTCGACGACGCCAAAGGCGCGTCACGAATCACAATTGTGTAAGGCGGGCTCAGTCGGCAGATTCGGAGGTGTCGCGCGGCCCCTGGGCGCGGGCGTAGAGGTAGGACCCGATGAAGATCACGGCGATCAGGCCGAGCGAGATCCCCTTCGGAATCTCCCAGCCGATCCAGTGCATCTGGTGGGCGTACTCGGCCAGAAGCTTGAATCCGACCCAGGCAATGATGATGAAGGCCCCGTCCACAATCGCCGGGTACCGGCGAATCAGCTCGATGAGGCGGCCGGCCACGATCCGCATGGCGACGATGCCGAGGATGCCGCCGAGGACGACGACCCAGGTTTTGCGAGACATCGCGACGGCAACAAGAATCGAGTCGATCGAAAACGCCAGGTTGACCACCTCGACGCGGACGACGGTGGCCCAGAAAGCGGACAGGCCGAACGCCGGCCTGGCTTTGGGGGGTTCGTTGTGCCCGCCCGAGGCCCGATGGCTGAAGTGCACGACGGTCAGATACAGCAGGTAGAGCCCGCCGAGGAGCTTCACCCAGGCGACGCTGATCAGGTAGGCGGCGAGGAGCGTCGCCAGGATCCTGAACGCGAAGCCCCCGATGAGTCCGTAGCGCAGCGCCTTGTGATGCTCGGCGCGCGGCAACCCCAGGACCATGATGGCCATGACCAGCGCGTTGTCGGCGCTGAGGAGGCCTTCCAGGCCGACGAGGAGGCCAATCGTGACGAGGTCTTGGAACTCTAAGGACACCGGTTTGAGAGCGCTTCCAGTATTTGCCGAGCGGGGGTTCGCTGTCATGCGGAACCGGCATCGCGTTAACATCGAACAGGAACGTTCAGCAGGACTGGATGGAGTTCAAGGACTACTACGCGACGCTCGGGGTGCCGAAGACCGCCTCGAGCGATGACATCAAACGCGCCTTTCGCAAGCTGGCGCGCAAGTACCACCCTGACCTCAATCCGGGCGATAAAGCCGCCGAGGCCAGGTTCAAGGACGTCAACGAGGCCAACGAGGTCCTGGGAGATCCGGAGAAGCGCAAGAAATACGACGAGCTCGGCGCAAACTGGCGCATGTACGAACAGGCGCAGGGTGCCGGCGCGCCGGCGGGCGGCTGGTCCGCGAATGCCGGCGGCCCTGGCGGTACCTCCTACCGCACGATGACGCCGGAAGAGATGCAGGACATGTTCGGGGATGGCGATCCGTTCTCGAATTTCTTCCACACGTTCTTCGGCGGCGAGGACCGCCGCCCGCGCGGCGGCGGTGGTTCACGCGTGCGCCGGGGCCAGGACCTCGACTACGCCGTCGATCTCACCCTCGAAGAAGCGTTCCGCGGCACGACGCGACGGGTGGCGATCGGCACGAACGGCGCGGAGCGGACAGTGGACGTCCGCATTCCCGCAGGGGTGAACGACGGCGCGCGCGTGCGCGCCGCGGGTGAAGGCGGGCACGCGCCCGGCGGCGCCACGGGTGATCTGTACTTGCACGTCCGCATCGTGCCCCACGAACGGTTCGAGCGTCGCGGGCCGGATCTGTTCGTGAAGGTGCCGGTGCCCGCGCCGATTGCGGTGCTGGGCGGCGAGGTCACCGTCCCGGCGCTGAGCGGGTCCACACTACGTCTGAAGATTCCGGAGCTCACGCCGAACGGCCGCGTGTTCCGGCTGCGCCGGCACGGCATGCCGACGGTCGGCAAGGCGATCGAGCGCGGTGACTTGTACGCCACGGTGGAAATTGAAATCCCCTCCCAACTGACGGCCGAAGAGCGTCGCCACTACGAGGCGTTGAAGAAGCTGGCGGAAGGGTGAACATGAACCTGAACAAGTACACGGAAAAAGCGCAGGAAGCGATTCTCGCGGCACAGCAGAACGCCGAGCGCGCGGGACACCCCGAGATTCTGCCGGAACATCTGCTCTTTGCCCTCGTCGATCAGGCGGACGGGATCGTGCCGGCCATTCTCGGCAAGATGAACGTCGATCCCGCGCAGATCACGACGGAAGTGCAGGCGCTGCTCGCGAAGCTGCCGCAGGCCCGCGGCGGCGCCGCGCCTGGCCTCTCGGCGCGGATGCGCAGCGTGTTCACCGCGGCCGAAGACGAAGCCGCGCGGCTCAAGGACGAGTTCACGAGCACCGAGCATCTCTTCGTGGCGATCGCTTCAGAGGGCGGGCGATCGCTCTCCGCCGCGTTGCTGAAGAGATTCGGCGTCACCAAGGACACGGTCTTCCAGGCACTCACGGCGGTCCGCGGCTCGCAGCGGGTCACCGACCAGAATCCCGAGGGCAAGTACCAGGCGCTCGAGCGCTACGGGCGCGACCTGACGGAGGTCGCGCGCAAGGGCAAGCTCGACCCGGTCATTGGCCGCGACGACGAGATCCGCCGGGTGATCCAGGTGCTCGCGCGCCGGACGAAGAACAACCCGGTGCTCATCGGCGAGCCCGGCGTCGGCAAAACGGCCATCGTCGAAGGGCTGGCGCAGCGCATTGTCCGCGGCGACATCCCCGAAGGGCTCCGCAACAAGCGCATCGTCGCCCTCGACATGGGCGCGCTCGTGGCCGGCGCGAAGTACCGCGGCGAGTTCGAAGAACGGCTGAAAGCCGTGCTGAAGGAAATTGCCGACGCGCAGGGCCAGGTCGTGCTGTTCATCGATGAGCTGCACACCGTCGTGGGCGCCGGCGCGGCCGAGGGCTCGATCGACGCGTCGAACCTGCTCAAGCCGATGCTCGCGCGCGGCGAGCTGCACACGATCGGGGCGACCACGCTCGACGAGTACCGCAAGCACATCGAGAAAGACGCCGCGCTCGAGCGGCGATTCCAGCCGGTGCTCGTCGGCGAGCCGAGTGTCGAAGACACGATCAGCATCCTGCGCGGCCTGCGCGAACGCTACGAGATCCACCACGGGGTAAAAATCAAGGACTCGGCGCTGGTCGCCGCGGCCGTGCTGTCCCACCGCTACATCGCCGATCGCTTCCTGCCCGACAAGGCCATCGATCTCGTGGACGAGGCGGCGTCGCGGCTGCGGATGGAGATCGACTCGATGCCGGCCGAGCTCGACGAGGTCGAGCGCCGCATCATGCAGCTCGAGATCGAGCGCGAGGCGCTGCGCAAGGAATCCGACAAGGCCTCGGCTGAACGGCTCGCGCGGCTCGAAAAGGAGCTGGCCGGGCTCAAGGAGACACGGACCGGCCTCGCGGCCCAGTGGCAGAAGGAGAAGGAAGCGATTCAGCGGGTCCGCACGCTGAAGGAAGAGCTCGAGCAGGTGCGGCTGGAGATCGAGCGGGCCCAGCGCAGCGGCGATTATGGGAAGGCGTCCGAGCTGCAGTACGGACGGCTGCCGGAAATCGAGCGGCAGATCCGCGAACACGAAGCGGCGACCGCGGCGCCGGGCGCGCCCCGGATGCTGAAGGAAGAGGTGGACGAGGAGGACATCGCCGAGATCGTGTCACGCTGGACCCACATCCCCGTCTCGCGCCTGATGGAAGGCGAGGTGCAGAAGCTGATTCACATGGAGGAGCGGCTCCATCAGCGCGTAGTCGGCCAGGACGAGGCGGTGCGCGCCGTGGCCAATGCCATCCGCCGCGCCCGTGCCGGACTCCAGGATCCGAACCGGCCGCTCGGCAGCTTCGTCTTCCTCGGACCGACCGGCGTCGGCAAGACCGAGCTCGCGCGCGCGCTTGCCGAGTTCCTCTTCGACGACGAGCACGCGATGGTGCGCATCGACATGTCCGAGTACCAGGAGAAGCACACCGTCTCGCGCCTCATCGGCGCCCCGCCCGGGTACGTTGGCTATGAAGAGGCCGGCCAGCTCACCGAGGCGGTCCGGCGGCGGCCCTATGCGGTGGTCCTCTTCGACGAGATCGAGAAGGCCCACGCCGAAGTGCTGAACGTCATGCTCCAGCTCCTGGACGACGGGCGGCTGACTGATGCGAAGGGCCGGACGGTCGATTTCAAGAATACCGTCGTGATCATGACGTCGAACGTGGGCAGCCAGTACATCGCGGAGCGGGCCGTGCGCGGCGAGGCCGACATCGACGAGGGCGTGCGGCGGCAGCTCACCGACGCGCTTCGCCAGCACTTCAAGCCGGAGTTCCTGAACCGCATCGACGAAGTGATCTTCTTCCACGCGCTCGGCAAGGCCGAGATCCGGAAGATCATCGACATCCAGCTCGCGGCGCTCGCCCGCCGGCTCGAGGAGCGCAAGATCGTGATCCAGCTCACCGACAAAGCGCGGGACTTGATCATCGAAGAGGGATACGATCCGGTATATGGTGCGCGCCCGCTCAAGCGGACGATCCAGCGGCGCATCCTCGATCCGCTCGCGCTGGCCGTCTTGCAGGGCGAGTTCAAGGAGGGCGATCGGATCACGATCGACGCCGAGCGCGGCGCCCTCGTGATGCGGCGGACGCAGGCGGTGAGCGCCTGACCAACAGCCGGCGGTGACCGACCCGGCACAGGATTCATGACCCCAACTCAGACCCCGGACAGACAGCCTCCCCGCCGTCGCCCGCCGCTCGGGCGATTCTCGCCCCTGTGGCTGGGCGTGTCGCTCTTCGCGCTTCTCCTGCTGGCGAACATCTTTTCGGCGGCGCTGAACCAGGGACAGGCCCTGCAGTATTCGCAGTTCAAGGATCTGCTCAAGCAGGGACGGGTCTCCGACGTCACGATCGCGACGGAGGCGATTCGCGGCACCTACCTCGATCCCGAAGGGCGCACCACGCACTTCACCACCGTCAAGGTCGATGACCCGGACCTGGTGAAGGATCTGCAGGCGCAGAAGGTCCGCTTCGAGGGCGAGCGGCCGGCCCGATGGCTCACCGAGCTCGCCGGCTGGATCATCCCGGTCATCCTGATCATCCTGCTGTATTCGTTCTTCTTCCGGCGGATGAGCGGGGCCGAGGGCGGCATCATGTCGTTCGCGCGGAGCCGCGCGAAGATCTACGCGGAAGACGACGTGAAGGTCAGCTTCGCGGACGTGGCGGGCGTGGACGAGGCCGCAGAAGAGCTCCGGGAGATCGTCGAGTTCCTGAAGACTCCCAAGAAGTACACGTCGCTCGGCGGCCGGATCCCGAAGGGCGTGCTGCTCGTCGGCCCGCCGGGCACGGGCAAGACGCTGCTCGCCCGCGCGGTGGCCGGTGAAGCAAAAGTGCCGTATTTCAGCCTGAGCGGCTCGGAGTTCGTCGAGATGTTCGTCGGCGTCGGCGCGGCGCGCGTGCGCGACCTCTTCCGCCAGGCGGAAACCAAGGCCCCCTGTATCGTCTTCATCGACGAGCTCGACGCGCTCGGCAAGGTCCGCATGCAGTCGCCGATGGGCGGCCACGAGGAGCGCGAACAGACGCTCAACCAGTTGCTGGCCGAAATGGACGGGTTCGACTCGAAGAAGGGCGTCATCATCATGGGCGCCACGAACCGGCCCGAGGTGCTCGACCCGGCCCTGCTCCGCCCGGGCCGCTTCGATCGACAGGTGCTGGTGGACAAGCCGGACATCAAAGGCCGCGAGGCGATCCTGCGCATTCACGTCAAAGCCGTCCGGCTGGCCGAAAACGTGGAGCTGAGAGTCATCGCCGCGCGAACCGCAGGATTTGCCGGCGCCGATCTCGCCAACCTCGTGAACGAGGCGACGCTGCTCGCGGCCCGCCGCGACAAGCCGGCCGTCGAGCGCAGCGACTTCGACGAGGCCATCGACCGCATCATCGCCGGGCTCGAGAAGAAGCGCGTCATGAACCCGCGCGAGCGCCGCATCGTCGCGTTCCACGAGTCGGGCCACGCGATCGTCGCGACGGTGCTGCCCAACCTCGATCCCGTGCACAAGATCTCGATCGTGCAGCGCGGGTTCGGCGCGCTGGGCTACACGATGCAGCTGCCGCTCGAGGACAAGTACCTGCTGTCGAAGAGCGATCTCGAGCGTCAGGTCGCCGTCCTGCTCGGCGGCCGGTCGGCCGAGGCGCTCGTCTTCGGCGAGGTCTCGACCGGCGCCCAGAACGATCTGATGCGCGCCACCGACATCGCGCGCGCGATGGTGACCGAGTTCGGCATGAGCGACTCGATCGGCCCGGTCAGCCACGAAGGCCACCGCCGGGCGACGTTCATGGAATCGCCGTTCGGGCCCGATGCCAACCGTTATGCCGAAGAGACCGCGCGGCAGATTGACGCCGAGGTCAAGCGCATCATCTCAGCCGCAGAAATGGACGCCCGGCGCATCCTCACCGAGCACCGGGAGATCCTGACCGAGCTGTCCGAGCGCCTGCTCGAGAAGGAAGTGGTCGACGGCTACGAGCTGCGCGACATGCTCGGCCTGCCGTCCCCGCCCGGCCACGAGCGCGGTCCCGATCCGCTGCCGCCACCGGTCGAACCGGTGACGATTACACCCTCAGGACAATAGAAACCTTCTAATGGGGCAATGAGGCAATGGGGCAATGAGGCAATACCAACACTTGTCTCGATGGCCGCGTTGAGACAAGAGTCCGTATTGCCCCATTGCCTCATTGCCTCATTAACGAATAACGAACCCTGCGGTTTTCCAGAGCGGTGCCGTGTCGTAGAGCCGTCCGTTGACGACGACGCGCTGCGCGGTCCGGACGGCGCTGATGCGATCGAGTGGGTTCGCGCCCAGCAGCACCAGATCCGCGCGCTTCCCTGCTTCAATCGTGCCGAGATCCTTGTCGAGCTTCATGGCGCGCGCCGGGACGATGGTGGCGGTCTGCAGGGCTTCGAGGGGTGTCATGCCGCCTTCCACGTAGAGTTCCAGCTCACGCTGCAGGCTGAAGCCCGGGACGCCCTTGTCCGTGCCGGCCACGACCGGCACGCCGGCGCGAACCGCGTCGCGCAGCAGGCGCCACGAGTCGAGCTGGCGGGAACGGATCACCGCCGGGTCTGTGTCCGCGAGCGTCGTCGCGGCCAGGAGGCGGGCGAGCGCCGGCGGCAGCCGATCGATGTCGGGGTGGAGGGCGGACAACGGCGTCTTCGCCGAGCGGCTGAGGAACTCGTTCCACGACTGCGTGGGATCCATCACCGTGCCATGTGACTTGAAGAACGCGATGGCGGCGGTGGCGTCCGGCGAGCCGGGTTGTCCGCGCAGTTGCATGTGCGCGATGCTGTCGAATCCGGCTTCGACCACGGCCTGCGCGGTCATCCCGGCCGGGACGTGGCCGGTCACCGCCATGCCGAGCTGGTGCGCTGCATCGGTGATCACCGGCACGAGCGCCGGCGGCACGATGAGGTAGACCTTGATTTGCTCGAAGCCAGCCTCGTGGTACCTGCGGACGGCCGCGCGCGCCTCGTCCGGGGTGGACACGCTCACGCTGCCGAACGCGCGCGGTCCCGGGCCGTCGATCAAGCCGGCGGCGAGCAGCCGTGGTCCGAGGGCGCCCGCCGCAATCGCGTCCTTCACGGGCTTCAGAAATTCGAATTCTCCGCCCATGTCGCGGATCGTCGTCACGCCCGACGCGAGGTACGCCGGGAACCAGTCGATCTGGCCGACGTGGGCGTGCATGTCCCAGAGGCCAGGGATGATGAACTGCCCCTTTGCGTCAACCGTCGCGACACCTCTTGGCACCGTCGTTGTCGTTGAGGGCCCAACGGCCGTGATGCGCCCGTCGCTGATGAGAATGGTCGCAGCCGGCGTCGGTGCCCGACCTGTGCCATCGATTATCGTCGCGCCGACCACGGCGTACGTTCCCGATCGCACTGGCGCAACTGCAGTTGTCCACGCGTGAAGGTCGTCGAGCCGATCTCTCACGGCGGCGGCGACGTACGCGCCGTGATGGCGTTCATCACCGGTTGCGATCGCCTCGAAGCCCAGTCCGCCAACCCAGCTGACGAGCGCCACGAGGAAGCCGTCTGAGGCGTCACGCCCACCCGGCCGGCTCGCCCACCAGGCGGTCTCGCGGCCCCACACCGCGCCATCGATGGCGAGTCTTTCGACGCGAAAAGAGTCGTCGCCCTCCCCGATCGGCATCGTCTCGACGCCGCGGCGTGTAATCTGAATCTCGCCGGCCGGCATCGATGTGGCCGGCGGCGCGAGGATCACTCCAGGCCGTCCGTGCGACATCCAGTACCTGATGAGCTCCTCGTGCACCCCGATTGGGGCGGCGTTGTCCAGGGGAAACACACCCCCGCCCGTTGCCAGGTGCGTGACGATAAAGCCGGTCTGGTTGAGTCCGTCGCGAACGTTTACGCGATCGCCTGCGATCGTGACCTCACTGTCGGCGTTGAAGTAGCGGTAAGTCTTCCCCTTGGTGACGAACCGCCGCGGCTCGCCGTCCGGCCCGAGATCAAGGGTGGACGTCAGTGCGACTTCGGTACCGCGATCGGTGTACTTGAAGTCGAAGCCGAGCTGCCGGGCCGACGACGACACCGTCTCCGTCCGGCGTTCCTCGCCGATCTGGTGACCCAGCAGGAAGAGCGAGAAGGTCCGTACAGAAGAAGCGGCCCCGGCTTGTTCAGCCGGAGCCGCCATGAGAATGCCACCGAGAACCGTCGCAATCAGAAGCCCATCCCGCATGCCGCGCCAGCCTCCGTGCTCCGGTCTTCTCCGTGCTTCCGGTCTTCTCCGTGTCTCCGGGCTTCCTCAGTGTCCTCGTGCTCAGCCCATCTTCTGCATCGCCGACAGGAACTCGGCGTTGCTCTTGGTCTTGCCCATCTTGTCGAGGAGCAGTTCCATCGCTTCGACGGGAGAGAGGGGCGTCAGGACCTTGCGGAGCACCCAGATGCGGTTGAGGTCGTCCTTCGGGATGAGCAGCTCTTCCTTACGGGTGCCGCTCTTGATGATGTCGATGGCCGGGAAGACGCGCTTGTCGACGAGCTTCCGGTCAAGGTGGATTTCCATGTTGCCCGTGCCCTTGAACTCTTCGAAGATCACGTCGTCCATGCGCGAGCCGGTGTCGATGAGCGCCGTCGACATGATGGTGATCGACCCGCCCTCTTCGATGTTGCGCGCGGCGCCGAAGAAGCGCTTCGGCTTCTGCAGCGCGTTCGAGTCGAGACCGCCGGACAGGACCTTGCCGGACGGGGGCGCGACCGTGTTGTAGGCGCGCGCGAGGCGCGTGACCGAGTCGAGCAGGATCACGACGTCTTTCTTGTGCTCGACGAGGCGCTTGGCCTTTTCGATGACCATTTCGGCGACCTGCACGTGCCGCTGCGCCGGCTCGTCGAACGTGGACGAGATGACCTCGCCGCGGACCGAGCGCTGCATGTCGGTGACCTCTTCCGGCCGCTCGTCGATGAGCAGCACGATCAGATACACCTCGGGGTGATTGGTCGTGATCGACTGCGCGATGCTCTGGAGCAGCATCGTCTTGCCCGTGCGCGGCGGCGCGACGATGAGGCCGCGCTGGCCCTTGCCGATCGGCGTCATCAGATCCATGACGCGCGCCGACAGGTTGTCGCCCGTGGTCTCGAGGCGGAGGCGCTCCTGCGGGTAGAGCGGCGTCAGGTTCTCGAAGAACAGCTTGTTCCGCGCCTGATCGGGCGATTCGAAGTTGACCGCTTCGACCTTGATCAGCGCGAAATACCGCTCCCCGTCCTTCGGCGGCCGCACCTGGCCCGACACGGTGTCGCCCGTCTGCAGATCGAACTTGCGGATCTGGGAGGGAGACACGTAGATGTCGTCAGGGCCCGGCAAGTAGTTGTAATCGGGCGCGCGCAGGAAACCGAAGCCGTCGGGAAGCACCTCGAGGACGCCCTCGGAGAACATGAAGCCACTCTGTTCGGTCTGCGCCTTGAGGATCTGGAAGATGAGATCCTGCTTGCGCATGCCGGTGGCGCCGGCGACGTTCAGATCCTTCGCGATCTGCGTGAGCTTCTGGATGCTCGCGTCCTTCAGATCGTTGATGTTGAGGGTCTGGACCGGCTTGGTCTGCTGACGAGGGGCGTCGGTGCCGTTCGGTTTGTCTGATTGCGGGGCCTGACCGTCTGCAGGGGTCGCTGGAGCGGCGTCGGTGATTTCCGGCGTCGGGTCAGCGACGGCCGATTCGACAGGCTGCCGCCCTGAGGAGCGTCTCTGATGATTTGCCATAGTGACTGGAGCTAGACACGTGTTTAGGGTTGTTTGGAGTTGTGGACTGACTTGCTACGGACGCGGCTTCCTTGAATGGCTGGCCGCTACTGTGGACGGACGGAGACCAGTATAGCACGGTTCCGGGGCAGGTGCTCGGGTTCGTTCGGGATCAGTAGCTCCCGGGCGATTCGCCGATGGCCAGAATCGAGCAGCGGGATACCGGCTCCAGCCCAAGCGCCTTGGCGCGAGCCGCGACGGACCGGTCGTCCGCGCCCGGGTTGAGCCAGACCTTCTTGATGCCCTTTCGCGCCAGTTCGTCCATCACCTTCAGCCCGACATCCGGTGGCACGTACACAGTCGCCTCGTCGATCGTGCCCGGATAGTCGAGCACCGACCGAAACGCCGGCTCCCCTTCTACCTTGCTCTCGTTCGGGTTGATCGGGATCACGGTGTAGCCGCGATTCCTGAACGCGCGCAGCGCTTTGTTCCCGAACTTGTGTCGATCCGCGGAGGCGCCGATCACGGCGATGACTGTTTTTGACATTATTTCTTGAAGATTTTGCCTGGATTGAGAATGCCGTTCGGATCGAACGCGCGTTTGACCCGCTTCATCAGATCGATCGTCTCCGGCGTGAGCTCGAGCCCGAGATAGTCGGCTTTCGCGAAGCCGATGCCGTGCTCGCCGCTGATCGATCCTTCCAGAGCGACGACTCCCTGGAACAGCGCGCACTCGGCGTCGTGGGCGCGCCGCATCTCGTCGATCTCGCCGGGCGTGACCATGATGTTCACGTGGATGTTGCCGTCGCCGACGTGGCCGAAGCACGGAATCCGCAGGCCGAAGCGCGTTTTCAGCGCGTCGATCAGCGAGAACAGCCCGGGAATCCGCCCCTTCGGCACGACGACGTCGTGGTTGTGCTTGATCGGCGAGATCGTGCGCAGCGCCGGTGAGAGCTCACGGCGCACCCGCCAGAGCTCGCTGCGCTCGGCCTCGTCGCGGGCCCGGAGGACCTCGGTCGCGCCGGCGTCGCGGCATGCCTGTTCGACCCGGACAGCTTCCCCCTCGACGAGCTCGGCGAGCCCGTCGACTTCGATCAGGAGGATGGCGCCCGTCCCGGCCGGGGCCAGCGTCTCGGTGCCGAGGTACGCCGAGATCGCGCGAAGCGACTCGCCGTCGACGAGCTCGATCGCCGCCGGGACCACGCGCGCGCGGATGAGCCGCGTCACCGCCTCGACCGCCTGTTCGATGGTCGCAAACGTCGCGCGCAGCGTCGCCTGCACGGGCGGCTTCGGGATGAGCCGCAGGATAATCTTCGTGAGGATCGCCAGCGTCCCTTCCGAGCCGACAAGCAGGTGCGTCAGGTCGTAGCCGACGACGTTCTTCACGGTCTTGCCGCCGGTGTGCACGATCTCGCCGGTCGGGAGGACGGCTTCGAGGCCGAGCACGTAGTGCTTCGTGACGCCGTACTTGAACGCCCGCGGGCCGCCGGCGCACTCCGCGACGTTACCGCCGATGACCGACTGGCGCAGGCTGGCCGGGTCGGGCGGATAGAAGAGCCCCACGCGCTCGACGGCATCCTGGAGGTCGCCGGTCACGACGTTGGGTTCGACGACGGCGATGAGGTTGGCTTCGTCGATCTCGAGAATGCGATTGAGCCGCTCGAGGCTCAGAACGACGCCGCCCCGGATCGGGACGGCCCCGCCGGTGTAGCCGGTGCCGGCACCGCGCGGCACCAGGGGCGTGCGCGTCTCGTTGCACAGCGCCGCAATCGCCGCGATCTCCGTCGTCGTTCCCGGCACGACCACGACATCGGCCGGGTGCCCGCGCTGCATCCCATCCAGGCCATACGTCGCCCGCGTGGCGGGATCGGTGCTGACAAACGCATCCCCCACAATCTCAGCCAGTTGCAAGGCGATGTGCACAGGTTGGGGGACGGGCCTGTTTTCCACAGATCTGAGCTTAGCGGGGACAGGCCTCGGACGCGAGCGACCGAGGCCTGTCCCCGCCAGCGCTCGACCTGTGGAAAACAGGCCCGTCCCCCAACCTGTGCACAATTACCGGCGAGCGAAGCGGATCAGGCGGGTGACGCCTTCGCGGAGCCGATCGAGCGAGGTGGCGTACGACAGGCGGATGAAGCCGGGCATGTCGAACGCCTCGCCCGCGGTCGTGACCACGTGCTCCTCGCGCAGGAGCGCATCGGCAAAGTCGAGCGACGTACGGTGGCCGTCGGGCGACAGGAACTCGCTCACTGACGGGAAGAGGTAGAACGCGCCCTGCGGCACCGCGCATTCGAGCCGCGGCTCGTCGCCGAGCCAGTCGAGCACCTGATCGCGGCGGGCCTTGTATTCGTTCAGCATGTCGCGGACGCAGTCCTGCGGTCCCGTGAGCGCCGCGATCGCCGCGCGCTGCGCGATCGAGTTGATGTTCGACGTCGAGTGACTCTGCAACGCGTTCCCGGCCTGGACGACCGGCTTCGGGCCAACCAGCCAGCCGCAGCGCCAGCCCGTCATCGCGTACGCCTTGGACGACGATCCGGCCAGCACGAGCCGGTCGCGCATGACGTCGCCGAAGATCTTCGGCAGGTTGTGCGGGACGCCATCGTAGATGAGCGCCTCGTAGCAGAGATCGATCACGATCCACAGGCCGAGCCGCGCGGCCTCCGGCGCGAGCTTTCGTGCCTCGGCCTCCGCGAGCAGGGCCCCGGTCGGATTGCCCGGCGAGGTGAGGACGATCCCGCGCGTGCGCGGCGTGACCGCGGCGAGCAGCGTCTCGGCGTGGAGCGCGAACCCGTCCTCGATTCGCGTCCGCACCACGACCGGCGCCGCGCCGGCGAGCTTGATCTGTTCGACAATCGTCGGCCACCCGGGCATGTGGGTGATGACCTCGTCCCCCGGGCCGAAGAGCGCCATAGCGGCGTGCAGGAGGGCCTGCTTGCCGCCGGCGGTCATGATCACCTCGTCGGCCGCGTAGGTGACACCGTACGCCTCGCGGTAGCGCGCGCCCACGGCCTCGCGTAGCTCGAACACGCCCATGTTCGCCGTGTACTTCGTGAAGTTCTTCTCGAGTGCCGCCTGCGCGGCCGCGACGATATGCGGCGGCGTCGGGAAGTCCGGCTCGCCCGCCCCGAGATCGACGACGTCCACACCCTGGCGGCGCAGCCGTTCCGCCTCGATCGTTCCCTTCATCGTCGGCGAGAGCGCGATGTGGCGGGTGCGTTCGGCCAGGCGCAGCGTGTCGGTGCTCATACGTCCAGTTTCCTTCCAGCGTCGCGTTTGCGGGTCAGCCGGTCCGCCACGGCCGGGGGAACGAGCCCGGTGACCGAGCCGCCGAGCGCGCTCACTTCCTTGACCAGCGTCGAGCTCAGGTGGCCCCACTGAGCCGTCGGCATCATGAAGATGGTCTCGATGTCCGGACTGAGGTGACGGTTCATCAGCGCCATCTGGCGCTCGTATTCGAAGTCGGCGACGCCGCGCAGCCCGCGCACGATCGCCGTCGCGCGCCGGTGCCGGGCATAGTCGACGAGCAGGCCCTCGAACGTCTCGACCTCGACGCCCGGCTGGCCGCCGCACACCTCGCGGATCATCGCCACGCGTTCGATGACCGTGAAGTACGGCCGCTTCTCTGCGTTGAGCAGGATCGCGACGACGACTCGATCGAACATGCGCGCCGTGCGCTCGATGAGATCGACGTGACCGTTGGTGAGCGGGTCGAAGGTCCCTGGGTAGATGGCGAGGCGGGGTTCGGCAGCCATGCGGATCAGGGTGTCACATAAAACGAGAGCGCGCTGTCACCGGCCGTGAGCAGGCGCGAGCGTGTCAGCGGACCAACCTGTTCCGGCGTCGCCCGCCGGCGGCTGTGTTCGAGGACCACGCGCCCGGCCGGCGCCGTCCACGCGGCGACCCGATCGACCACCGCCGGAAGATCGACGAGATCGTACGGCGGATCGAGCAACACGAGATCGAATGGGCCGTCGAGACGCCGCACCCGCAGAAAATCGTCGCGGATGATAGCACACGCCTCCTCGACGCCACAGTGCGCGACGTTCGCGCGCAGCGCCGCGAGCGCGTGCGCGTCGCGCTCCACGAACGTCACGTGCGCGGCGCCGCGGCTGAGCGCTTCGAGCCCGAGCGCGCCGGTCCCGGCAAACCCGTCGAGGACTCTCGCGCCGTCAAGCGTCGGACCGAGCACGTTGAACAACGTCTCGCGCAGGCTGTCGGACGTCGGCCGCACCGCCGAACCGCGCGGCGCACTCAGCCGTCGTCCTTTCAATGTGCCGCTGATGATCCTCACGTCTCGGGACTCCCGAACCCTGAATCTCTGAATCCTGAATCTCTGAATCCCGAATTCCTGATTAGCCAACGCCGACGAGCCCGAAGCGCACCGCCCAGTTGGCCGAGAGGTAGTTGACGAGCGCGCTCGCGCCGCCGGCGTCGAGCCAGGCGACGGCCTCGCGCCGCGCCTCTTCCATCAACGAGTGATCGCGCAGGAGATCGCCGACGCGCAGCGTCGGCAGCCCCGATTGCCGCGTGCCGAAAAAATCGCCGGGGCCGCGCAGCGCCAGGTCGCGCTCGGCGATCACGAATCCGTCGGTGGTCTCGACGAGCGCGTCCAGCCGCGCCCGGCTCGGCTCGGTGAGCGGCGGCTGGTACAGCAGGACACACGTGGAAGCCTGCGTGCCGCGGCCGATGCGTCCTCGCAACTGGTGCAACTGCGACAGGCCGAACCGTTCGGCGTGCTCGACGATCATGAATGTGGCGTTCGGGACGTCGACGCCGACCTCCACCACGGTCGTCGAGACGAGGACGTGCGCGTCGCCGCGGGCGAACGCCGCCATCACGCGATCCTTTTCGTCGGATTTCAGCCGTCCGTGCAGGAGCGCCACCCGATAGTCGGGAAACACTTCGGCTTGCAGGTGATCCGCCATCGCGGTGGCCGCACGCAGGTCCACCTTCTCGGAATCCTCGACGAGCGGATAGATGACATAGACCTGGCGCGCTTCCTCGAGCTCGCGCCGCGCCAGCCGGTACACGTCCTCGCGCCGCGATTCGGGCCGGCTGAGCGTTTTGATCGGCTGCCGGCCGGGTGGCAGGTCACGGATGATCGAGACGTCGAGATCGCCGTACGCCGTCAGCGCGAGCGTGCGTGGAATGGGCGTCGCCGTCATGACGAGCACGTCGGGATGGGCGCCCTTCCCGCGCAGCGTGGCCCGCTGCATGACGCCGAAGCGGTGCTGCTCGTCGATGATCACGAGCCCCAGTTCGTGAAACTCCACCGCCTGCTCCGCCAGGGCATGCGTGCCGACGACGAGGTGAATGGATCCGGCGGCCAGTTCCGCCAGAATCTCGCGCCGCTTCGAGGCGCGGGCGCTCCCCGTGAGCGACGCCACCCGGAATCGCGACTGGTCGAGCAGGCGGCGAATCGTCAGGTAGTGCTGATCGGCCAGAATCTCGGTCGGCGCCATGAACGCGACCTGCAGACGATTCTCCATGGCGACGATGGCGGCGAGCAGGGCCACGATCGTCTTGCCGGCGCCGACGTCGCCCTGCAACAGCCGGTTCATGGGCTCCGGACGCTGCATGTCGGTGACGATTTCGCGCAGCGCCGTCTTCTGCCCGCTCGTGAGCTGAAACGGCAGCGCGCGCCGCGCCGATTCACGGATGCGGTCGTCAACCGTCACCGGCCGGGCTTTGCGATCGGTCGCGTGGCGCCGCTTGCGCAGTACGAGGCCCGCCTGGAACAGGAAGAACTCCTCGAAGATGAGCCGCCGCTGCGCCGGCGTGCTGGACGTGTTGAGCGCCTCGATCGAGGTGCCGGCCGCCGGAAAGTGCGTTTCGGCGATCGCGCGCGCGCGTTCCGGCAGTTCGCGCCGCTCCCGAATCGGCGCGGGGATCGGATCGGGCAGCGCGGCTGGCAACTGCGCGACGAGATTGAAGACCAGCGTCCGTTGCATGCGCGGCGTGACCGATCCCGCCTTCTCGTAGATCGGGACGATCCGGCCCGTGTGCACGGTCGTGTCGTCCTCGTCCGCTTCGCCGCGGACGATCTCGTACTCGGGATTCGTGAACTGCAGTCCGCTGCCGCGGTACTCGAGCGGACCAAACAGCACGACGCGCTGGCCGGGATGGAACACGTCGCGCAGGAAGGACTGGTTCGGAAACACGGCCCGAATCGGTCCGGTCGGGTCGCGCACCACGAGCTCGAACAAGCGGAAGCCGGGCCGGCGCGTCGGCCGCACGCCGCTCGTGACGACATCCGCTACCACCGTCGCCGTCATGCCGGGACGCAGCTTCGAGACCGGTGCCAGTGTGGCGCGATCCTCGTAGCGGAGGGGAAACCGCAGGAGGAGATCCTCGACCGTGAGCAGCCCGACGCGCTCGAGATCGGCCGCGCGTCTGGGCCCGACACCCTTCACGTACTGAAGCGGCGTCGCAAGAAAATCGGACACGATGGGGATTGTACGCGGCGCCCTGCTATTGCACGATCGTCACCGCGCCAGGCTGCAGCTCGACCTGGCGGATGTTCTGCGGCAGATCGAACGGCTTCGTGAGATCGAACCCCTGGGGGTTTTCCGGGGTCTTCGAGTAGTAACTCACGACTTCCTGAAGGACGGAGATCGGAATCGGGACACCGCCGAGCGTCGCCGACTGGAGCTGGAGTACGCCCTTGCCGTTCGCGGAGGTGACGATGCCCGTGGCGCGAAGCTCGACCTTGCCGGTGACGTAGGTCAGCGGATCGAGCCAGCTTCGCTCTTTCGACTTGCGGATCGCGTCGAGGTCCACCATCGCGCGCGCCCGGACTTGCTGGCCGTCCACGATCGTCAACTGCGGGTCGATGACGCCGACCGGCATCACGGCGGTGTTGAACTTGAAGAAGGCGTTGACTTCGCGGTCGGTGAACGACGTACGCACCGGCTTGGCCGTGGTGGGCTTCGGCTTGTTGCCGCGCTCGATGATCGCCGTCAGCTTGCGTCCCATGCTGTCGGCTTCCGTGCGGGTGAAGTCCTGCCGGGCATGGAGCCCGGCCATCGTCATGACGCCGCAGAGACTCAGGAGCACCAGGAGCCGCCGGGACATGGATCCATGGTAACGCAAGGTCCGGCGAAGCGATCCAGGCGATCGCGGACTAGTGCGCAGGGCTGCGCAGGCCCGGCCGCCGCTGCGGGGGCTGGGTGGCCGCGGCGCCGCCCCTGCCGCCGCGCCCGCCCTCGCGGAGCTTGATCAACAGCTCGAGCTTCTGGCGGTCGAGCCGTTCTTCGATCATCCTGAACCGGACGCGCTGCCACGGCGCGAGAACGCCGTCGAACTCGAGCTCGGCCTGCCGCAGTTCCTGCGCGGCGCGCTGGTTGAAGTCGTCGTACGCCTTCAGCTTCTCGGTAATCAGATCGTCGCGGTACGGTCCGGCGCCCTGCACGAGCTGCCGCATTTCTCCGAGCAGCCGATTGCGCTGCTGCATGTGGCGGCGCCGCACCTGCTGCAGGTTGCGCAGCCGCGTCATGAACGTCGGCGACTGTTCGGTGCCGACTTGAAGCTCGCGCTCGGCGACGAGAATCGTCTGGATCTCGAAGTAGTCCTGCAGCTGCTGCTGGGTCGTGGGCCCCCCGGGCGGCAGATTGGGCCGGCCGGGACGCTGTCCGCGTCCCGCCGGGGGCGTCTGGGTCTGCGGCGGCGTCGGAGGCGGCGTCGGCGGGTCCTGCGCGAAGGCGACGTTCACGCCGAACAGCACGCCGGCCACGGCCGTCACGAGCGACCGTCTGGTCCAGATCGTCATTCGAGATCACCGATCCCCGCGCGCAGCCATCGCGCGAGCTGCTCACGCTCGGCCGGCGTGAGCTGCTCGATCAGGTTGTCCACCGTGTCGGCGCGGGGCATCGCCACCTGCTCGACATCCTCCCACGGCAGTGCGCTCGCGATCGTCACGAACATCTCCGACGCCAGCTCGTCGGGGTTGGAGGCGTCGGGTTCCGCCATCGCCACGCTCGCCGTCGCGGAGTCCACCGGCACCGGCGCGCCCGGTCCCGATCGCAGCACCACGGCCAGGACGACGACGGCGAGACCTCCGGCGAAGGCCGCCAGCGGACGCCACGTCTGCGCCCACCACGCGGGCCGGGCCGCCGGCTCGACGTTCGACGTCGCCTGGCGGACTCGATCGCTGAAGTGATCCCAGAAGAGCGGCGACGGCTGCGGCACCGGCGCCGCCGCTTCGACGTCGGTCATGAGCAGGCGCAACTGTTCGATCTCGTCGCGGCACGTCTGACACGCGGCGAGGTGATCGAGCCGGTCAGTGGCCAGGGTGCTGTCCAGCGACTCGACGAATTCCTGAGGCGAAAGATGCTGAGTCATGATTGCAACAGGCGCCGGAGATTCCCCAGCGCGTGAAAGAAATTCGCTTTGACGGCGCCGACCGAGCTCCCGAGAACCTGCGCGATCTCCTCGTGCGAGAGCTCCTGATAGACCCGCAGCGTGAGCGTCGCCCGCTGTTTCGGCGGCAGCTTCGCGATCGCGGAGCGCACCTCCGCGGCGCGCTCTTCGCGCATGACCTGGTCGAGCGCGTCGGCGGCGCGATCGTCCACTCGCGGCATGGCCTCGATCGGCTCCGTGTCGACTTTTTTCATGGCCAGCCGGTTCAGGCACGCGTTGACGCCCACCCGGTACAGCCACGTGCCGAGCGACGAGTCTCCCTTGAAATTGCCCAGTCCCTTGAACGCCCGCACGAACACGTCCTGCGCCAGATCCGACGCGTCTTCGTGGTTGCTCACGAACCGGTAGCAGAGTTGATAGACGTGGCGGCGGTGACGGTCGACGATCACGTCGAAGGCGTCTCGCCGGCCGGACCGGAACGCCTCGACGAGCGCCCGATCGTCGGCTTCGCGCAGATCCGCCGCCGGGGCCTGCTCCCCGGAGGGCCGGTCAGGCCGCGTCATGCTGACGTTCCACCCTGCCGGCGCCTGCCAGGGGAGTGCGCCGGCCGTCTCGGTTCCGACACGCATCGCCGTATGCTCCAGCCCTCTAACACCTTAGACCGCACGAGTATTACGCCGGTTACACACTCCAGGACACCTCATCGGGCCCAGGGAGGGCGGTCTGCGCGCCGATCGCCCGGCAGTTCAGGCCGGCAATACGATTAGCGTAAGTCAGCAGGGCCTCGAGCGGCGCGCCGCTGCCGAGGCGCAGCCAGGCTGAGGCGAAGCCGCCGCGAAAGGCGTCGCCGGCTCCGGTCGTGTCGACGACCGCGACCACGCTCGGCGGCGTGCGAACGATCCGGCCGCCGCTTCGCGCCACGGACCCGCGCTCGCCCAGCGTCGCCACCACGAGCGCCGCGCCAAAACGCGATTCGAGCTGCTCGAGGCCGAGCTCGACCGATCCGTGACTGGCCTCGGCAAAGAAGGCGCCTGGCGCGATCATCACGTCAATCTGCGCAAGCAGGTCGTCGACGCCGGGGACGTGCTGCTCCACGTCCACGATCGTCGGAATGCCCGCGGCGCGCGCCGCGCGCGCGGCGCGCACGGCGACGGGCAGGTCCGTGCCGTCCACAAGCAGGATCCGGCCGGACGTGAAGACGGCCGACGAGATGTCGTCCTCATCGATGGCAAGCCGCGGGTCGCGACGTTCGAGGACCGTGCGGGCGCCCGAGGCGCGATCGACGAGGACGACCGCAGTACGGCTCGCGGCGTTCGCGCGCTCGACGACCTGCGTGTCCACGCCTTCGGCCGCCAGCGCCGCGACAATCCTCGCGCCAAACTCATCGTCGCCGAAGGCACCGACGTATCGCGCGCGCCATCCCAAACGCGCACACGTCACGAGCGCCGTCGCGGTCTGGCCGCCCGGCAGCAGATCGCAGCGTTCGAGCGGCGTCTTCATGTCTGGGCGGGGCCACGTGGGCACCACGGCGACGATATCCAGGCTGGCCTCCCCCACTCCGACGACGTCGAAGGGCTTGGCGTCCGCAGGCGGAAGCTGCAGGGGCAGGGTCATGTTCTAGAGTGACGCGAGACGGTAGCCCGCCCAGACGCCGAGCAGACTCAGCCCGACTTGTCCCGCGACGTTCAGCGCGGCTTGCGTCGAGTGGCCGTCACGGACGAGCGCCAGCGTGTCCAGGCTGAACGACGAGAACGTCGTGAACCCGCCGAGCACGCCGACGAACACAAACACCCGCGCATTCCCCGAGAGCTGCAGGCGGTTGGCGCTGAGCAGACCGGCCAGCAGTCCGATTACGACCGACCCGACGACGTTGACGAGGAAGATGCCCAGCGGGAACGTGCTCGTCAGCCTGCGCTGATGCACCAGATGATTGAGGCCGTGGCGGGCCATCGCGCCGAGCGCCCCGCCTGCTCCGACCATGAGCCACGTCACTCGACACCGCCTTCCCCTTCAGCTTGATCTTCGCCTTTTCTTTGCGTATAGTCCGTGGCGAGTTCAACCAGCCCCAGGGGGACCGGCGCCGTGCAGCCACTGACGAAACGCCAGCGCGAGATTCTGGACTATCTCCAGGAATTCATCCAGCAACACGGCTACGCGCCGAGCCTCGAGGAAATCGGCAAGCGCTTCAGCCTGTCTTCGCTGGCCACCGTCCACAAGCACCTCACGAACCTGCAGGAAAAGGGGTTCATCCGGCGCTCCTGGAACCGAAGCCGGTCGGTCGAGCTGCTCTCGGCGCGCACCGGCCACCGCGCCGTCGAGCTGCCGCTCCTCGGCTACGTCGCCGCCGGCGCGCCGATCGAAGCGATCGCGTCGAACGAGACGATCGCGGTGCCTGAAGACCTGGTGGGCAAGCGCGACACGTACGTCCTCCGCGTGAAGGGCGACTCGATGATCGACGAGCAGATTCGCGACGGCGACTTCGTCATCGTCGAGGACCGCAAGACGGCCGACAACGGCGAGATGGTCATCGCGCTCGTCAGCGGTACTGACGTCACGCTGAAGAAGTTCTACCGCGAGAACGGACGCATCCGCCTGCAGCCCGCCAACTCGACGATGCAGCCCATCCTCCTCGACGCCGCGCAAGTGCAGTTGCAGGGGGTGGTCGTCGGAGTCATGCGGCGATACTGACATCCGATCGAAGTACAATCGATCAACCGATCGAATTGAAAGCTTCATGGACAAGTGGCTTTCAAGTCGACCGATCATAATTCGATCGAGTGATCGATGCCATCGAAGCAGTGTCCCTGTCATCTATGTCCAAACAGATCAACTTCACGATCGTTCCCGAAGAGCCGGCGAACCCCGATCAGGCCAGGCGTGAGTACGCGAATTTCTGCGCGGTGGCGCACACACCGTTCGATTTGACGCTGACGTTCTGCGATGTGCGGCCGCTCTCGGAGCGTGACATCAAGAGCGCCGAGCAGTCGCAGACGGTGCAGGCGCCGATTGTCGCGCGCATCGCGCTGCCCTTCAGCGTCGTGCCGGGTCTGGTCGCCGCGCTGCAGGAACAGCTGCGCGCCGTCCAGGAAGCGCAAGGGAGCGCCGATCCGGCGAGCTGGCCGAAGGGGCCATTGCACTAGACTGATCGCGCCGTGGCCCGTGTCTCCCGCTCCCGTCCGGTGGCTCGCCGCCGGCGCCTCGATCCGGCCACAGTGGGCCGCATTTTCGACGGCCTCGACGCGCAGCATCCCGGCGCGTGGACCGAGCTTCATTTCCGCAATCCGTACGAGTTGCTGGTGGCGACCATTCTGTCCGCGCAGTGCACCGACGCACGCGTCAATCAAGTCACCCCCACGCTGTTCGCGCGCTACCCCACCGCGGCGGAACTGGCCCGCGCGACGCAGGAAGAGTTGGAGCCGCAGATTCAGGCGACGGGCTTCTTTCGTATGAAGGCGAAGAGCCTGCGGACCATGGCGCAGGCGCTCGTGCAGCGGCACGGCGCCGACGTCCCCGCCGACATGGCCGCCCTGGTCAAGCTGCCGGGCGTCGGAAGAAAAACGGCGAACGTGGTGCTTGGTCACGCGCTCGGCGTGCCGGGGCTGCCGGTCGATCGCCACGTGCTCCGCGTCGTCAACCGCCTCGGCCTGGTGCACACCGACGATCCCGAAGTCGTCGAAGCCGCGCTGACCGCCGCGCTGCCCGCGGCGCGCTGGACGCGCGCTTCCGACGCGCTGATCCTGCACGGACGGCGCGTGTGCCGGCCGCGCCCGCTCTGCGATCGCTGTCGGGTGCGGACGGACTGCGAGTACTACCGCCGGCTCGGGGCGAAGACAGGACCCACGGCCGGCGGGGCAAGGTCCACGGCCCCAGGCGCAAGGCAGAGGAAGGCGAAAACCCCTGGGCCTTCGGCCCCGGGCCGTGGGCCGAAGAAAAGAGGTTCCCGCTCGTGACGCGTGACGAATTCCGACATCTGGTCGCCGAAGCGCTCGAGACGATTCCGCAGCGCTTCCGCGACGCCATGCAGAACATTGCCATCGTCATCGAAGACGAGCCGACGCCGGAGCAACTGGCCGAGGTCGAGATCGAGCCGCCTGACACGCTGCTCGGGCTGTACCAGGGCACGCCGCTGACCGAACGTCAGTGGGCGCACGGCAACGTGCTGCCCGACAAGATCACGCTCTTTCAGGGACCGATCGAAGACGCGAGCGAGGACGAGGACGATCTGATCGTCGCGATCGGCGAGACGCTCATTCACGAAGTCGGCCACTACTTCGGCCTCTCGGAAGAGGAGATCGAAGAGATTGAAGAACGGTATTGGCGCGGCGACGCCGATCCCGACGCTGGCGACGAAGACGACGAGGACGATGACGAGGACGATGAGGACGAAGAGGACGAGGACGAAGACGACGAGAAGACCGGCCCCAAGCGGTAGCCGGCCTCATCGGCCGCGCAAGCGATTCGGACAACATTTTCTCGCCCCGGCGTGGGCGCAGAAGGTCGTCGCTGCGATCTCACCGTGTCCGGGAGATGTGTTCCTCGAGATCGGTCCCGGCACCGGCGCCCTCACGCTGCCGCTCGCGGCGACCGGCGCGCCCGTATTGGCGGTCGAGATCGACCGCGATCTCGTCGCCGCGCTCGCGGGCCGGGTCCCTCCGAACGTCACAATCATGTCCGGCGACATCCTGCAGACGGACGTCCTGCCCTTCCTCAGCGGCCTCGAGCCGCAGCGGCCGGCGCAGTGGTCGGGGCCGGCACAACCGGCGCGGCGATTCCGCGCCGTGGGCAACCTGCCGTACGGCATCTCCACGCCGCTGCTGTTCCGGCTCATCGACATCCACCGGCGGCACGGCTTCTTCGCCGATGCCACGCTCATGCTCCAGCGCGAGGTCGCGGACCGGCTGCTCGCCGTGCCCGCCACCCGGGACTACGGTGTGCTGACGGTGATGACGGCGATGCACGCCCGCGTCACGCGAGTGCTGGATCTCCCGCCCGGGGCGTTCAGCCCCCCGCCCAAGGTCCATTCCACCGTCGTCCGGTTGACGTTTGGACCGTCGGCGGTGCGGGTCTCGGACGAGGCGCTCTTCGAGCGCCTGGTCCGGACGATGTTCACGCAGCGGCGGAAGACGCTGACGAATGCGCTGAAACCGTTCGACGCGGCGTCGGCGGAGGTCATCGCCCGCGCCGGGTTCGACGGGCGCCGGCGGCCGGAAACCCTGCAACTCACAGAGATCGCACGGCTTGCCGAGCTGTTCGCTGTACGGGCGCGAACGCCTGTGCTATAGTCTCGCCAGTTTTTTCCAGCCTGGTTCGGGTCTACCCAGCGACCCATAGGCCGGACACCTGCAGGGCCGATTCAACGGCGCGCCCGCGCCGCGGCTGTGTGTCGTCCGCGATTCCGTCGCGGCCGCTCACGTGTCTGGATCACAGTCGAGGTCGCGTCGTTGTTACCAACGGACGCCGTGCGCGGAGCGCCGGTCGTCGACGTCATCCCCGTCGGAGGACTCGGCGAGTTCGGCATGAACATGATGCTGCTCACTTGCGGGGACACTGCCCTGCTCGTGGATGCGGGTGTCATGTTTCCCGAGCCCGAGCTGTTCGGTGTCGATCTCGTCATCCCGGATCTCTCGGTGCTCGACCCCTACCGCGGGCGTATTGCCGCGCTCGTGCTGACCCACGGGCACGAGGATCACATCGGCGCGGTCGCCCACGTGATCGGTCGAATCGACGGGCCGATCTACGCCACGAAATTCACGCTCGCGCTCGTCGAGCCGAAGCTCGAGGAGCATGGCATCGACATCGGCGACCGGCTGGTCGCGGTATCGCCGCGCCAGACGGTCACGATCGGATCGTTCCGCGTCGAATTCCTCCGCGTGACGCACAGCATCCCCGACTGCGTGGCGCTCGCGATCCACACGCCGGCCGGGACGATCGTGCACACCGGCGACTTCAAGATCGACCAGACGCCGCTCGACCACCAGTCCACCGATCTCCACCGACTCGCCGAGCTGGGCAGCCAGGGCGTCCTGGCGCTGTTCGCGGACAGCACGAACGCCGATCGGCGGGGGTTCACGGGCTCAGAGCGGGACGTCGTGCCCGCCTTCGAGGAGATCTTCAGCAGCGCCACGGGCCGCATTCTGGTGACGACGTTCTCGAGCAGCGTGTACCGCCTGCAGATGCTGGTCGATCTGGCCGAGCAGTTCGAGCGCCGCGTCGCCTTCGTCGGCCGCGGCATGCAGCAGACGTCGGAGATCGCCCAGCGGCTGGGCTACCTGCGCGTCCCGCCCGGTGTCCAGATGCGGGACGTCGAGGTGCGCGAGCAGGTGCCGCAGGACGTGCTGTGTCTGTGTACGGGGTCGCAGGGCGAGCCGCTCGCCGCCCTCCCCAGGATCGCCATCGACGACCACCGCCACGTCAAGGTCGAGGCCGGCGACGTCGTTGTCTTCTCGGCGCGCAACATCCCGGGCAACGAGAAGGCGATCGGCCGGGTCATGAACCACATCGCGCGCCGGGGCGCCGAGGTCATCTCCGAGGGGGAAAAGCACATCCACGTCTCCGGCCATGCCAGCGAAGAAGAGCTGAAATTGCTGATTTCCCTCGTCAGACCGCAGTACTTCGTGCCGATACATGGTGAGTACCGGCAGCTGGCGCGCCACGCGCGAATGGCATCGGTCGTCTGTCCCAGGACGATCGTGCTGCTGGCCGAGGACGGGGATGTGCTGAGGTTCGACCACGAGGGAGGCCGCAAGGCGGACCGGGTGGCGACCGGCCGAGTGCTCATCGACGGCACCCGGACGGGCGAGATCGCAGACGAGGTCCTGCGCGACCGCCGGCATCTGGCCGGCGATGGGCTGGTGGTCACGGTGGTCGCCATCAACGGTCAAACCGGCGCCCTCGAACAGCCGCCCGAGCTCATCACGCGCGGGATGGCCGTCGACGCCCGCCACGAGGCGATGCTGCGCGAAGCACCGGAGCTGCTGGCGCGGGCGATCGAGAGCGCGCCCCTCGAGGAGCGGACCGACCCCGGGTTGCTCAAGGAGCGGATTCGGGTCGACTTGCAGCGGATGTTCCGGAAGCGTGTGGGCCGGCGGCCTTTGATCCTGCCGGTCGTCTTGGAAGTCTGAGGAGACGGGTCTTGGCCGAGTCTGCGTTGTCTCGCCGGCTGAACGAGTTCACTGGCGTCGCCTGCTTCGCCGGCGCGTTGCTGTGGCTGATTGCGCTCGTAAGCTACAGCCCGACGGATCCGGCGTGGTTCTTCAACAGCGTCGACGGGGCGCCGCAGAATTTCGCCGGCCGCGTGGGCGCGTTCATCGCCGAATCGGCGTTCCAGCTCGTGGGCTACGGGGCGTTCGTGCTGCCCGTGCTGCTGGGCGCGATCGGCTGGCACTACTTCTGGTGCCGCAAGGTGGACGCAGTTTATACGAAGCTCACGGGCGTCGCGCTGTTCACGGGATCAGTCGCGGCGCTCCTGGCGCTGGGCTTCAGCGCGTTCGACACCAGCGCGCGGCACTTTCGGGCGGGCGGACTCCTGGGCGAGGCGCTGGCGGCGGGACTCTCCGGCATCCTCAACCGGACCGGAGCCGCGATTCTGCTCCTGACGTTGCTCGCGTTGTCGGTGATTCTCTCGACGCAGTTCTCGTTCGGCCACGCGTTCAGCGGTCTGGCTCGGCGCGTGCGCGGGCAGCGCGGACTGATGGATCGGCTGCGCGAGTGGCGCGAGCAGCGCCGGCGTGAGCGCGAGCGCCAGCTCGTGATCGACAAGCACGTCAAGAAGACCGGACGCGAGAAGGCGCCGGAGATCGCGACCAAGATGGCCAACGCGATCGAGAAGCTGAAGGTCGCGCGCGCCAAAGCCGCTCCGGCCACGGAGGACGACGAGGACGACGACCAGGATGAGATCGAGCCGGTGCGGGCCGGCGGTACGAAGGCCCCCGCCATCAGGCGCAACGGCCCCGTGCCGGTCGCTCAACCGCTGCCGCTCGGGGATGCCGAATCGAAGACGCCCGCGGAACGGCGGAAAGGCGGCTACGTGCTGCCGCCGGTGACGCTGCTCGACGCGCCGAAGGATCACCGCAAGATCGACGAGCGCGATCTCATGGACGGCGCCCGGCTCCTCGAAGAGAAATGCCGCGAGTTCTCCGTCGAGGGCACGGTGGTTCAGATCCACCCGGGCCCGGTGGTCACGACCTACGAATTCAAGCCCGACGCCGGCGTGAAATACAGCCGCATCACCGGCCTGGCCGACGACCTGTGCCTCGCGATGCAGGCCGAGTCCGTGCTGATCGATCGCATTCCGGGCAAGTCCACCGTCGGCATCCAGATTCCGAACGCGCACCGCGAGCCGATCGGGCTGCGTGAGCTGCTCGAGACCGATCTCTACACCCGTTCCACGTCGCGGTTGACGATGGCGCTCGGCAAGACGATCCACGGCGAGCCCTTCGTCAGCGACATGGCGACGATGCCGCATCTGCTGATCGCGGGATCGACCGGCGCCGGCAAGTCGGTGAGCGTCAACGCGATGATCAGCAGCGTCCTGTTTCGATCGACGCCCGACGATGTCCGGTTCATCATGATCGACCCGAAGCGGCTCGAGCTCGGGATGTACGAGGACATCCCGCACTTGCTCACGCCCGTTGTCGTGGACCCGAAACAGGCGGCCAACGCGCTCCGCTGGGGCGTGCACGAAATGGAAGAGCGCTACAAGACCCTGGCGGCGCACGGCGTGCGGAACATCGAGCAGTACAACCGCAACATCCGGGCCGCGCTCGCCGAGCCGCAGACCTCGACGCCGGATCCCGAGGCGCCGCCGCTCAAGCCGATGCCGTACATCATGGTCATCATCGACGAGCTGGCGGACCTGATGATGGCGGCCGGCAAGGAAGTCGAAGAGTCGATCGCCCGGCTGGCGCAGATGGCGCGCGCGGTCGGCATCCACCTGATTCTCGCGACGCAGCGTCCGTCGGTGGACGTCATCACCGGGCTCATCAAGGCGAATCTCCCGGCGCGCATCGCGTTCCGCGTCGCGACGAAGATCGACTCGCGGACGATTCTGGACGGCAACGGGGCGGAACAACTGCTCGGCAAGGGCGACATGCTTTACCTGCCGCCCGCCTCATCGCGCTTCGTGCGCATTCACGGTCCCTACATCTCCGAGCAGGAAACGGCGCGCGTGTGCAGCTTCCTGCGCAAGCAAGGCAAGCCCATCTACGACACGACGATCACGGCCGAAGACAAGCCGGCCGAGAAGATGGAATTCGAGAAAGACGAGCTCTACGACGAGGCCGCACGAATTGTCGTGTCGAGCGGCCAGCCGTCGATCTCGTACCTGCAGCGGCGGCTCCGGATCGGCTTCAGCCGGGCGGCGCGGCTCGTCGACATGATGGAAATGGACGGCGTTGTCTCCCCGGCGACGAACGGCAAACGAGAAGTTCTCGTGGACCAGAACTACTTCGAGGAAGTAGACGCGCAGCTGAGGTAGCCATGAGCCATCGACGCCTTGAATCCCGTCACTCCGGGCCGGCCGCGGCGCTCGCGGTCGCCGCCGCGGTGCTTATGTGTCCGCCGCCAGCGCACGCGCAGGGCGTGGCCACGCTCTTCAAGCAGGCCCAGACGCGCGAGCAGACCCTGGCCGCGAGCGACAACGCGGCCGACCTGCGTGCCGCCGCCCGCGCGTACGAAACGCTCGTGTTCAAGTACCCCTCCAGCGGCTATGCCGACAATGCCCTGTGGCAGGCGGCGGCACTGCTGGAGCGCGCGTACGCCAAATCAGGCGCCCAGACCGATCTGGACAAGGTCGTCAAGCTGCTGACCTGGCTCCGCCGTGAGTACCCGTCGAGTCCGTTGATCCCGCAGGTCAATACGCGGCTCGCGGCGTTGCCCGCATCGGCGCCGAAACCCGCCGCGGAAGCTCCCGCGCGCACCACGGCGCCGTCCGCGCCCGCCGCTGCCCCGCCGCCCGTTGCGCCGCCGGCCGCGACCCCGACTCCACCGCCGGCTCCGGTGACACCGTCCGCGGCCGCGCCGGCCTCGCCGGCCGGACCCGTGGTCCGTAACATCAGCCAGGCGGCGCTGCCGCGCGGCGACCGCATCACGATCGAGCTCAGCCAGGAAGTCGAAGTGCAGAGCGACCGTGTGGCGAATCCGGATCGCGTGTTCTTCGATTTTCCCAACGCCACGGCCGCCGCCGCGCTCGTCGCTCACGCGCGCGAGATCAAGAGTCCGCTCGTCAAGAGCGTGCGGATCGGCCGTCCCGTTCCCGGAGTCACCCGTGTCGTGCTCGAGCTCGCCGGGACGCCGCGGCACAGCGCGTTTCCGCTCTACGCGCCGTTTCGTCTGGTCGTGGATCTGGAGACGGACGCCGTGGACGCCAGGACGGTCCCGCCGATTCCAGTCGCGCCAGGCCCCGCGTCGGCGCCGGCCGTGACCGGAACGCGCACGCCAGTTCCGCTGCCGCCGGCGCCCGAGCGGGTTGATGTGCCGGCCCCCCCGCCCGCGCCGGTGCCGGTCCCAGTGAAGGATGTGGCGACGGAGAAGCGCGGCGCGCGCACCGTCCCGCCGCCTCCCCCGCCGCTCGTCGTCTCGCCCGGGCTGCCGAACATCACGAGCAGCGGCGACTATTCGCTGGCCCGCCAGCTCGGTCTCGGCGTCTCACGCATCGTGATCGACGCGGGGCACGGTGGCCACGACCCGGGAGCCCAGGCCAACGGCATCAACGAATCCGAGCTGGTGCTCGACGTCGCCCTCAGGCTCGAGAAGCTGTTAAAGGAACGGCCCGGCTTCGACGTCGTGCTGACGCGGCGGACCGACGAGTTCATCCCGCTCGAGGAGCGGACGGCGATCGCCAACCGCGAAGAGGCCGATCTGTTTCTGTCGATTCACGCCAACGCCAGCCGGCAGAGTGCGGCCCGCGGCATCGAGTCGTACATCCTGAACTTTGCGACCAACCCGGCGGCCGAGGCCGTGGCGGCGCGCGAGAACGCGACCAGCGCGCAGACCATGGGCACGCTGCCGGCCATCCTCAAGGCGATCGCGCTCAACAACAAGCTGGCGGAGTCGCGCGAGCTCGCGACGATCGTGCAGACGTCGCTCGTGCGCAAGCTCAAGGTTCAGGACAAAGCGGTCAGGGATCTCGGTGTGAAGCAAGCGCCGTTCGTCGTGCTCATCGGCGCTCAGATGCCGAGCGTGCTCGCGGAGATCTCGTTCCTCACGAATCGCTCAGAGGCGGCGCTCCTGAAACAGGGCGCGTACCGTCAGCAGATCGCCCAGGCCCTTGCTGATGGGATCGTCAAGTACCAGACGTCGCTCAAGAAGGTGACCACCGTCGCCAACAAGTGAAGTCGGTTCATAATGGGATCGCGTGCAGAAACAGCCTGACGCGTTCATCGTCACGGTCATCAAGGAGCCCGAGAAGGGCACCACGCTCGCCGACGTGATCGTCGGCTCGCTTGGGATCACCGGGTTGCTCGTGCTCGCGTCGCTGGTGCTGGCGGTCATCGTCGCGTTCGTGCGCGTGCGGTGGAACCAGCGCCATCCGGGGGCGTACTCCCGGCTCCCGCCCGTCAGTCCGACGATTCCGGACGACTCGGGGGCGGAGTCATCCCAAGTGCGGTGAGCACCCGGACCGCCACGCCGGTCGCGCCTTTCGGCTGGTAGGGTTCCTTCGATTCGGCCCACGCCGTGCCCGCGATGTCGAGATGCGCCCACGGCGTGTCGCCGGCGAACTCGCGCAGGAACGCGGCGGCCGTGATGGCCCCGCCGGGGCGTCCGGCCGAATTCACCAGGTCCGCAATCTCGCTGCGCAACTGTTCGCGGGCTTCCTCGTAAATCGGCAGGCGCCAGACGCGGTCCCCCGCCTTCGCCGCCGTCGTGGCGACATGTTCGACCCAGGCGTCGGCTGTGCCGAACAGACCTGAGACCGTACGGCCGAGCGCCACCACGCAGGCGCCGGTCAGTGTCGCGACGTCCACGAGATGCGTCGCGCCCAGCTTCTGCGCGTACCAAAGCGCATCGCCGAGGATCAGCCGGCCCTCGGCGTCGGTGTTGATCACCTCGACCGTTTTGCCGCTGGCGCCGCGAATGACGTCGCCGGGCCGCGTGGCCGTGCCGCCAGGCATGTTCTCGGCCGTGGGAATGACGCCGATGACGTGCAGCGGCGCGTTCAGTCGCGCCAGCGCGCACATCGCGCCGGCCACGGCCGCCCCGCCGGCCATGTCGTCCTTCATCCGCTCCATGCCCTCGGCGGGCTTGATCGAAATGCCGCCGGTGTCGAAGGTGATGCCTTTGCCGATCAGCCCGAGGATCGGCTGCGCGGGCGCGTGGGCCGGCCGATGCCGCAAGACGATGACACGCGGCGGTTCGGCGCTCCCCTGGCTGACGCCGAGGAGCAGTCCCATGCCGAGCTCGCGGATCTTCTGCTCGTCGAGCACGTCCACATCGAGACCGGCGCCTCGTGCGGCGGCCGCGACCCGAGCGGCGAACTCGCGCGGCGTGAGGACATTGGCCGGCTCATTGGACAGCGCACGCGCGAGGTTCGCGCTCTCGCCCAGGATCCGGCCGCGCCCGACCGCGTCGTCCACCGCGCGCTGATTCCCGCCGGGCACGACCATCTCGATTCGTTGGGGAACGCGATCCTGCGGTCCGCTCGCGTTCTTGTAGACGCCGGAATCGAATTCCGCCGCTGACAGCCCGTCGGCCGCGTGCTGCGCCGCTTGCGCCAGATCGGATCCACCACGGACGACAAACCCCACCGAGTCGGCGGCCCGCCGTCGCGCCACGTAGCCGCAGGCGGCAGCGACGCGACGCCGGCGGAGCGCGTCGGCGTCCTTCAACGCGCCCGCTCCCACGAACCCCAGCCGCCGCGCCCGCATTCGGCCGCCCACGACGGGGGTGACGAAGACGTCGTACAACTTCGCGCGAAACTCGCCGGAGATCCGCGCGCGTTCCAGCTCGCCACCCGTCGCCTCATTCAAGAACGGCGCATCGTCGAACGCGTCAGTCGCCTCGAACACCGGAACGAACAGGAGATCAACGGCAACGTCTTCGGCGCGATCCGTACTGGCGGCGAACGTGACGGCTGGAGTCTTGGACGAAGTCAACGGACGGGCTCCCCTCTGCTGCCGGGCCACCGATGATACTCCAGGCCCGTGCGTCGTCACGCCTCTAGACGCGGCTCGACGAGCGCCAGCGAATCGGCAGCGCCTGTGCGGACCCGCGCCGGACGACGAACGCGCGGACCTCGGCGCGGCGGCCCGACAGGCCGACGACGACGTGAATCCAGTTCGGATAGTAGGCCTCGCGAACGTCGCTCGCCGAGAGGCGTGCGCGGCTGTGCGGATGAGAATGATAGACGCCGACGACTTCGAGGCCGGGCGTGAACCCCCGCAGCACGCGCCGCAGTTCGATATGCGCGGCGTCGTCGACACGAAACCGCTCAGCGGCCATGTCGACGTTCCTGGTCGCGACCGCGAATGCCACGTCGCGGCGACGGCCGACGAGCAGGCCGCAGCACTCGCGCGGCCGCTCGCGGCGCGCCTGCGCCACCAGCGCGCGCTTGACGGCGCGCGGCATGCTGACCGCGCCGCCGCTCACGACCGCAACTCCGGCAGGTCCCTGAAGAGATCGAGCGCCTCGGGGTTGGCGAGTGCGTCGCGGTTTTTCACCGGACGGCCGTGGATGACGTGGCGGACGGCCAGCTCGACGATCTTGCCGCTCTTCGTCCGGGGAATGTCCGCCACCTGGACGATCCGCGCCGGCACGTGCCGTGCCGTGGTGTTGCTCCGAATCTGGAGGGCGATCCGCCGCCGCAGGTCATCGTCGAGCACGGCGCCCGGAGCGAGACGCACGAACAGGACGACGCGCTCATCACCCTCCCACTGCTGCCCCACCGCCAGGCTCTCGACGATTTCAGGCAACTGCTCGACCTGCCGATAGATCTCGGCCGTGCCGATCCGGACGCCGCCAGGGTTGAGCGTCGCATCCGATCGGCCGTAGATGATCAAACCGCCATGCTCGGTGAAGCGCACCCAGTCGCCGTGGCACCAGACATTCGAGAATTTTTCAAAGTAGGCGGCGTGGTACTTGGACCCGTCCGGGTCGTTCCAGAACCCGACCGGCATCGATGGGAAGGGCCGCTTGCAGACGAGCTCCCCTGCCTCACCGCGAATCGGCCGGCCCTGCTCGTCGAAGACATCGACGTCCATGGCGAGCGCGGAGACCTGCAGCTCTCCGCGCCAGACCGGGCCGTTGGGGTTGCCACCGGCGAAGCAGCTGACGATGTCGGTGCCGCCGGAAATCGACGCGAGGTGGAGGTCGGGCTTGATTTCGCGGTACACGAAGTCGAAGCTCTCGGGTGCCAGCGGCGAACCGGTCGAGGTCATGGTTCGCACCGTGTGCAGGTCGTGGGTCGCGCCCGGACGAAGCCCCGCCTTGTTCACCGCATCGATGAACTTCGCGGACGTCCCGAAGAGCGTCATGCCCGTGCGGTCGGCCAGCTCGAAGAGACAGTTGCCAGTCGGATGAAATGGCGATCCGTCGTAGAGAATGATGGCGGCTTCCGACGCGAGCACGGTGACGAGCCAGTTCCACATCATCCAGCCCAGCGTCGAGAAATAGAACACGCGGTCGTCGCGCTGGATATCGCAGTGGAGCTGATGTTCCTTGAGGTGCTGGAGGAGCGTGCCGCCCGCGCCGTGAACGATGCACTTGGGCACGCCCGTCGTGCCCGACGAGTAGAGTACATAGAGCGGATGATCGAATGGCAGCCGCTCGAAGGTCAGATCGGCGTCGTCCGAGCCGAGCCAGGCGGTCCAAGACATCGGGTGTCGTTTCCTGGCGTGACTCGTGGAAACGACACCTGATGTCGTTTCCACGATCACCGTCTTTTTCACGCTCGGCAGCCGTTCGACGATCCCGTCGAGCTTGGTGAGGCAGTCGAAATACCTGCCGCCGTACTGATAGCCGTCCACCGAGAGCAGCAGCGTCGGCTCGATCTGGCCGAATCGATCGACGACGCCCTGGACGCCGAAGTCGGGGGAGCACGACGACCAGACGGCGCCGATCGCGGCGGCGCCAAGGGCGGCAACGATCGCTTCGGGCCGGTTGGTGAGGATGCCGCAAACACGATCGCCCGCCCGTACGCCCGAAAGCCGAAGCGCGCGCGCCGCGCGGGCGACGTCGCGCGCGAGTTGCGCGTAGGTCATGCGCACGTCTTCGCCCGACTCGGACGCGGCGATGATGGCCGTCGCGTCGTCGCGCCGGCGGAGCACGTTTTCGGCAAAGTTCAGCCGTGCGTCCGGGAAGAACCGTCCGCCCGGCATCTTCTCGAGATCGACCGCGAGTCGTCCGCCACGTTCACCGATGACGCCGCCGAACTCCCACACGGCCAACCAGAACTCGGGCGACGCGCCGACGGACCAGCGATGCAGCGCTTCGTACTCCTCTGGTGTGGAGACCGTCCGGCCCACGCGCCGGCCAAATGCCGTGAGCCGCGTCGCGGCGATGCGTTCCGGGCCGGGTTGCCAGAGTGGGGGCATGAGCGGGTCGCTAAACTTCGTGACGAGGGGCGGCGTCGGCGAGCGTCTGTCGCCACCGCTGGGCGTCGGCAAAGAGGCGATCGGTACGGTCGCCGTCGCCAACCGATCGTGCCTCCGGCAGCCGCGACAGGAAGGCGCGGATGGCCTCGCCGACGTAGTCGGCGTTGGTGGCGAAGATCCCGCGCCAGACCTCTGACGGGCTGGCCGCCACGCGCGTCATCTCGTGAAAGGCCCGTCCGGCCAGCGCCAGTCCGGCGTCTCCGCAGGCCTCACCCGCTGCCGACATCAGCGCATCAGCCACCAGCTGCGGCAGGTGGCTGAGATACGCCATCGCTCGGTCGTGCGCGGCCGCGTCGATCCGGCGCGCGTCGGCGCCGAGCGTGACGGCCACGCGCTCGACGAGGGTCACGGCCTTTTCGCTGGTCCCCTCGCCGACGACGATCATCCAGGGCCGTCCGGCGAACAAGTCGGGCGACGCGTTGGCCAGCCCGCCCAGCTCGGCGCCCGCCATTGGATGACCGCCGACAAACGCCGGCACGGCCGCCGCGGTCGCGGCCGTCATGATCTCGCGCTTCGTCGATCCGACATCCGTCACCACGCCGCGAAGGCCGGTGCGTCCGGCCTCGGCAAGCAGCTCCACGATGACCGGCACCGGGACCGCGAGCACCACGACATCGCAGCCGGACAGATCGGCCAGCGCCCGTACCTCATGGTCGATGACGTTCCGGTCCCGCGCGAGCCGCAGGACCTCCGGCCGATCCAGTCCCGTGAGGCGCACGCCGGGCCAACGCGCGCGGAGTCCCAGCGCGATCGACCCGCCGATCAACCCGAGGCCGGCAATGCCGACGCTCACCCCGGACTGACTCGCGCCGTGCGCGGTGCTCATGCGGCTACCGGCTCCAGCCGCGACGCGCGACCGGCTCGACGCAGATACTGCGTCCGATCGCGGGTGCGATCACTCGCAGTTCGGCCATCAGCCGATCGAATTGCGACGGGAACATCGACTGGGCGCCATCGGACCGCGCGTGATCAGGATCGTTGTGCACTTCGATGAGGAGGCCGTCCGCGCCGGCCGCCACGGCCGCCCGCGCCATCGACGCCACCTTGTCGCGCCGGCCGGTGCCGTGACTTGGATCCACGATGATCGGCAGGTGGCTGAGTTTCTGCACGACCGGAATCGCCGAGATGTCGAGCGTGTTCCGCGTGTAGCTCTCGAACGTGCGGATGCCGCGCTCGCAGAGCATGACGTTCTTGTTGCCGCCCGCGAGCACGTACTCGGCCGACAGCAGCCACTCTTCGATCGTCGCGGAAATCCCGCGCTTCAGGAGCACGGGCTTTTTCGCGCGGCCGAGCTCGCGCAGCAGGGAGAAGTTCTGCATGTTGCGCGCGCCCACCTGGAAGATGTCGGTGTAGCCGTCGATGAGCTCGATCTGGCCGATCTCCATCACTTCGGTGATGAGCTTGAGATCGTGCCGATCCGCCGCGGCGCGGAGCATCCGCAAACCCGCCTCGCCGAGCCCCTGGAAGCTGTAGGGCGAGCTGCGTGGCTTGAACGCGCCGCCGCGGAGGATCTTGGCCCCTGCGCGCTTGACCGCGGCCGTCGTGGACTCGACCTGCTCCTCGGTCTCGGCGGAGCACGGACCGGCCATGACGACGACCTCGTCGCCGCCAATCCTCACATCGCCGATGCTGACGACGGTGTTGTCGGGTTTGAAGGTGCGGCTCGCCAGCTTGTACGGCTCCGAGATCCGGAGCACCTCATGGACGCCATCCTGCACTGCCAGCAGTTGCGGATCGCCCACGCCCTCGCCGACCGCGCCGAGCACCGTTCTCGACGATCCGGTCGATCGGTGCACGTCGAATCCCATCTCGACGAGGTGCGCAATGACGGCCTGAATCTGCGCCTCGCTTGCCCGTTCCTGCATGACCACTACCATGTCGCTCACCCGCGCTTTCGTTGACACATCATTCACTGTTCGACCGTCGCTTCGATTCCAGCGTCCCGGCTGGAGGCTCTCCGTCCCCGGAATGCGCCGCGGAGGCCAGCCGCTCGAGCCGCCTCGCTTCATCGATGATGCGCTCGAACAACCGCACCATCGCCTCGTCGTCGAGCGGTCCTGCATTGGCCGCCCGCACGTTCGACAACACCTCGGCCTCGCGCGCCGGCTGATAGATCGGCATGCCGGCGAGCTCTTTCAGACGACCGACCGCCAGCGCGCACGACGCGCGCTCGCCGAGGAGCGCGACGAGCTGCCGATCGATTTCGTCGATGCGCGTGCGGAGATCCTCGATCTTCGACACGCTCACCGCCCCTTCAGCCAGCCGACGAACCGTTCGACCGTCTCTCCCGGGGGCACGCCGTCCACGACCGCCGCCGCGACGGCCTGGACGATGGCGCTGCCGACCACGGCCGCGTCCGCGTAGTTCCAGACTTCGGCGACATGTTCGGGTCTCGAGATGCCGAACCCGAGCGCGACCGGCAACGCCGCGTTCTGGCGCACACGCTCGACGAGCGGCGCGGCGGTGGCCGCGACGGTGTCACGCGCGCCGGTGACGCCCAATCGTGAAATCGCGTACAGAAATCCGCGGCCCAGCCGGCCGGCCACTCGCAGCCGTGCGTCGGTCGTGGTCGGGCTGACGAGAAAAATCTGGTCGATGCCGCGCTGGTCGAGCTGCTCGCGCATGTCCTCTGACTCTTCTATCGGCAGATCGAGCAGCAGGACTCCGTCCACGCCCGCCGCGGCGGCCCGGTCCACGAAGTTCGCGACCCCCAGCCGCAACACCGGGTTGACGTAGGTGAACAGCACGATCGGGACCGTGACCTCGCCACGCAGCCCCTCGATAAGATCGAGCGATCGACCGAGATCGGTGCCGGCGGCGAGCGCTCGCTCCGACGCGCGCTGAATCGCCGGACCGTCGGCAATCGGATCGGAGAACGGGACGCCGACCTCGATGATGTCGGCGCCGCCGCGTGCAAGCCCGCGGATGACGTCGGCCGACCGTTCGAGATCCGGGTCGCCAGCCGTGACGTAGGCGACGAGGCCCTTGTGGCCTTCCTTGCGAAGCGTCTCGAACGTGCGCTGAATCCGGCTCACGACGCACGCCCCCCGTCGAGGAGATGGCGCACCGTCTCGACGTCCTTGTCGCCGCGGCCCGAGAGATTGACGAGGACGACTTCGCCGCCGGCCGCCGTCTCGAGATATTGCCTCGTCCACGCGATCGCGTGCGACGACTCGAGTGCGGGCAGGATGCCCTCTGTCCGCGCGAGCCACTCGAACCCGCCGAGCGCATCGCGATCGTCGATCCAGTAGTACTCGGTGCGGCCGTTGGCCGCGAGCCACGCGTGCTCAGGTCCGACCGACGCGTAGTCGAGCCCGGCGGAAATCGAATGGGTCGGAAGAATGTTGCCGTGGTCGTCCTGAAGCACGAGACTCCTCGTCCCGTGCAGGACGCCGGCATGCCCGCCCGCGAACCGCGCCGCGTGTTCGCCCGGCGTGATCCCGCGTCCGCCCGCCTCGACGCCGACGAGCCGGACCGACCTGTCGTCCACGAAGGCGTCGAAGATGCCCATCGCGTTGCTGCCGCCGCCGACGCAGGCCACCACCAGGTCGGGCACCCGGCCGGCCGCCTCGAGGATTTGCTGCCGCGCCTCCTGCCCAATCACGGACTGGAACTCGCGCACCATCAGCGGGTACGGATGCGGACCGAGGACCGACCCGAGCAGGTAATACGTCGACTCGACGTTCGACACCCAGTCGCGCATCGCTTCGTTGATGGCGTCCTTGAGCGTGCGGCTGCCGGCGTCCACGCGTTCCACCGCGGCGCCAAGCACACGCATGCGGAACACGTTCAGCGCCTGACGCGCCATGTCCTCGGCGCCCATGTAGACGACGCACTCCAAGCCGAGCAGCGCGCAGGCGGTCGCCGTCGCGACGCCGTGCTGGCCCGCGCCGGTCTCGGCGACGATGCGGCGCTTGCCCATGCGGCGCGCGAGCAGCGCCTGGCCGAGCGCGTTGTTGATCTTGTGCGCGCCGGTGTGGGCCAGATCTTCTCGCTTGAAGAACACGCGCACGCCCGTGTCGCTCGCTGCCCGCCGCGCTTCGTAGAGCGGGGTCGGACGGCCGACGTAGGTCGAGAGCAATTCGTTCAGCGACGCCACGAAAGCCGGGTCGCTCCGCGCGGCCAGATAGGCGTCGGCCAGCGCCTCGACCGGTGCCATGAGCGTCTCGGGCACGAACCGGCCGCCGTACTCGCCGAAGTACCCCCGCGCGTCGGGATCGCGCCGGCCAAAGACCGGACCGGGCGTGTCGTGTTTGGTCAGTGTCATAAGTCGCTTTTCTTACAGCGCGGGGCCCCACCCCCGCGCTCGAGCCGGCCTCCCTCGCCCTACGCGCTCGGGGCCGGGTGTCGCTGGCCGGCCTGCATCTCCCCCGCCCGGACGCTCGCGAAGAACGCGGCGAGCCGTTCGGGACTTTTTACGCCGGGGCGCGCTTCGACGCCCGAGGACACGTCGACGGCCCACGGGCGCACGCGAGCGATGGCGGCGCCGACGTTGGCCGAGTCGAGTCCGCCGGCGAGCATGACCGGCCGTCGCGCTGCGAGCGCCGCGGCCAGGTCCCAGTTGGCGACCGTTCCCGTGCCGCCGCGTTTGACGCGGTCGGTGGCGTCCACCAGCAGCGTGACGGCGGGCGGCAGCGCGGCGGCGCGATCGACGTCGGCTTCCGACTCGAGGCGCACCGCCTTGATGACCCGCGCCGCGGTCGACGCGTACTCGGCGATCGACTCGTCGCCGTGCAGCTGCACCGCATCGAGCCCGACGGCCCGGACGATCCGCTCCACGTCCTGCGGCGACGCATTCACGAACACGCCAACGCGCGCCACGAACAGCGGCACCTCGCTCGAGATCGCGCGGGCCTGGTCGATGGCGACGGCGCGCGGACTGGCCGGCCAGAACACCAGCCCCACGGCGCTCGCGCCGTGCCGGACGGCGAGCGTGGCGTCCTCGGCCCGCGTGAGGCCGCAAAGCTTGACGCGGACGATCACGGCCGGCTCCGCACGGGCTCGCCCGAGGCGAGGAGCGCCGCGAGCGCCGCTCCGGGATCGGGTTCCGTCATGAAGCGCTCGCCGATGAGAAACGCGTCGTAGCGCACCTCGCGCAACCGCCGCAGATCGTCCGCGGACCTGAGCCCGCTTTCGGCGACCGCCGTGACACCAGGCGGCAACTGTCCGGCCAGTGTGGCAAAGATCGCCCCGGAGACTTCGAGCGTCCGCAGGTTGCGGCTGTTGACGCCAATGAGATCGGCGCCGGCGCCAAGCGCGCGCCGCAGTTCATCGGCGTCGTGGACCTCGACGAGCGGCGCCAGGCCGGTCCGCCGGGCGTGGGCGATCAGGCGCTCGAGCTCCGGGTCGCCGAGTGCCGCGACAATCAACAGCACGGCGTCCGCGCCGGCGGCTCGTGCCTCCGCGATCTGGAATTCGCTGACGATGAAGTCCTTGCGGAGAATTGGCAGCTCTACCGCCTCGCGTACGGCGCGCAGGTGATCGAGGGCGCCGTCGAAGAAGGTCGGTTCGGTCAGCACCGAGAGGGCGGCCGCGCCACCCGCGGCGTATGATCGCGCGATGGCGACCGGGTCGTAGTCCCGGCGCAGGACACCTCGCGATGGCGACCGCCGCTTGCACTCGGCGATGATCCGCACGCCCGGCGCGCGCAGCGTCGCGCGAAACGCGTCGCCGCGGGGACGGCGCTCGTCCGCGGCGCGCAGCACGGCGCCGCCGGATTGCTCCCGCAGTTCCGCCGCGCGCCGCGCGCCGGCCACGACCGCCGACAAGAGGTCGCCGCTCATCGTCCGCACACGCTCCGCAATTGATCGAGCGCGGCCCGCGCCCGTCCGCTGGCCAGGCTCTCGCGGGCGTACTCGACGCCTTCGCCCAGTGACGCCGCGCGGCCGGCGACGAGCAGCGCCGCGCCCGCGTTGAGCAGGACGACGTCGCGCCGCGGCCCGGTCTCGCCGCCAAGGACGGATTCGATCGCCGCGGCGTTCTCGGCCGCGGTTCCGCCGGTCAGCGCCGTGACGCTGCTCGTCGCGAGCCCGACGTCCGCCGGGTGCACGTAGAACGTATTCACCGTTCCCGCGCGCAGCTCGGAGACCTTCGTGTGGCCGAGCGTCGAGATTTCGTCCAGGCCGCCGGCGCCATGCACGACCCATGCGCGCTCGGCGCCAAGCAGACCGAGCGTCCGGGCGACGAGCTCGGTGTGTTCCGGCCGGGAGACGCCGACGAGCTGACGCCGGGCTCCAGCCGGGTTGGTCAGCGGGCCCAGCAGGTTGAACGCCGTGCGCACGCCGAGATCGCGCCGGGTCGACGCGGCGTGGCGCATCGAGGGGTGCCACGCCGGCGCGAAGAAGAACGCGAGCGCGGCCCGGTCGAGCGCCTGGACGACACGCTCGGCCGTCGCGTCGAGCGCGACACCGAGCGCTTCGAAGACGTCCGCCGATCCGCACCGGCTCGACACCGCGCGGTTGCCGTGCTTCGCCACCCGTACGCCGGCGCCGGCCACGACGATGGCGGCGGCGGTGGAGACGTTGAAGGTGTGGGCGCCGTCGCCGCCGGTGCCGCACGTGTCGAACACGCCGTCCACGGCCACCGGCAACGGCACCGCGCGGGCGCGCATCGTCCGCGCGAAGCCGACCATCTCGCCCGGCCGCTCGCCTTTGAGCGCGAGCGCCATCAACAGGGCGCCGATGTGCGCCGGCTGCGCCTGGCCGTCCATGATCAGGGTCATCGCCTGACTCGCCTCATCGCTCGTCAGGTCTTCGTGTCGCCGGAGCTTCTCGAGCAGGGGGGCGAACATCGGTTAGCGGGCCTCCAGGAAGTTCTGCAGCAGCCGGTGCCCGACCGGCGTCAACACCGACTCGGGGTGGAACTGCACGCCGAAGACCGGCCACTGTTCGTGCCGGACGCCCATCACCGTGCCGTCATCGACCACCCACGCCGTGCGGACGAATCCGCGCGGCAGGTCGTCGGGCGGAGTCACCAGCGAGTGATAGCGGCCCACTTCGACCTGCGTCGCGAGGCCGGTGAAGAGGTGCGTACCCTCGTGCGCCACAAGGGACGTCTTGCCGTGCATGGGCGCCGTCGCCCGAACCACGGTGCCGCCGAAGGCGATCGACAGCGCCTGGTGGCCGAGGCACACGCCCAGAATCGGCACCTGCCCGGCGAACCGCCGAAGCGCCTCCACGGTGATCCCCGCGGTTTCCGGACGGCCCGGTCCCGGCGAGATCACCACGCGCGCCGGCGCCAGCCGCCCGATCTCGTCGAGGGTCACCGCGTCGTTGCGCACGACCTTCACCTCGGCCCCCAGCTCACCGAGCCGGTGCGCCAGATTCCAGGTGAACGAGTCGTAGTTATCGATGAGCAGCACCATTACTGAATCCTGTTAATGAGGCAATGGGGCAATGGGGCAATGGGGCAATACAAACTCTTGTCTCGCCCCTCGCAGCACGGCTTGGCTGTCGAGCCGCGGCCCGCGGCGGCTGGCAAGCCGACGCGACCGACGTCGTGTGACAAGTGTTCGTATTGCCTCATTGCGCCATTGCCCCATTGCCTCATTAATCATCGTCAAATGCCCTTGGCTGCCATCTCGAGCGCTTGAACGAGCGCACGGGCCTTGTCCTGCGTCTCCTCGTACTCGGCCGCCGGGTGCGAATCGGCGACGATGCCCGCGCCGGCCTGCACTTCGGCGTGCGCGCCGCGCATGGCGATCGTGCGAATGGCGATGCAGAAGTCGAGGTTGCCGGCGAAGTCGAGATAGCCGACCGCGCCGCCGTAGAGGCCACGTCGCGTGGGCTCGAGCCCGCCGATGATCTGCATGGCGCGGATCTTCGGCGCCCCGGTCAGCGTGCCCGCGGGGAACGTGGCGACCAGCGCGTCGAGCCGATCGCGATCTTCGGCCAGCCGCCCCTCGACGCGCGAGACCAGGTGCATGACGTGCGAGTAGCGCTCGAGCGCCATGAACTGGGGCACGCGCACGCTGCCGATCTCCGCGACGCGCCCGATGTCGTTGCGCCCGAGATCGACGAGCATGACGTGCTCGGCGCGCTCCTTCTCGTTCCGCCGGAGCTCGTCGGCCAGCCGCTGATCCTCCTCGGGCGTGGCGCCGCGCCGGCGAGTCCCGGCAATCGGGTGCGTCTCGACGTGGCGGCCCTCCACGCGCACGAGCATCTCCGGGGACGCGCCGATGATCGCGTCCTGTCCCATCCGGATGAAGAACATGTACGGAGACGGATTGATGTGGCGCAGCGCGCGATACACGTCGAACGCCGAGGCCGAGGTGGTGGCGTCGAACCGCTGCGAGATCACGGCCTGATAGATCTCGCCGGCGGCGATGTCCTCTTGAATGGCCCGCACCGCGTCCTCGAAGGCGGTGCGCGACTGTGTGGGGGTCACCTCGAACGTCGGCGCGGCATTGCGCTCGGGACGCGAGAGGTTGCGCTCCAGTTCGCGCTCCAGAAAATCGATCTTCGCGCAGGCGAAATCGTAGAGGCCGCGCAGGTCCGCCCCGGCGCGCAGCCGCGCGTTGGCTATGGCCAGGATGCGATGCTTCACGTGATCGAACGCGAGCACCGTGTCGAAAATCATGAACCCGGCCTGGTCACGGTCGGGCAATGGCTTGTCCAGCCGGACGGTTGGCTCGAACCACTCGGCCGTGTCGTAGTCGAGGTAACCGACCGCTCCGCCGATGAAGCGCGGCAGTTCAGGCACGAACGGCGCCTGGAACTCGGTCATCAGGCCGCGCAGCACGTCGATGAACGGCTCGCTGCGGTTTGCCCGCACGCCGGCCTGTTCGAGCGTCGTCTCCCCTTCGCGGCCGCGCAGGATGAGGAACGGGTCTTTGCCGAGAAACGAGTAGCGCCCAACGTGCTCGCCGCCTTCCACGCTCTCGAGCAGGAATGCGTAGTCGGAGTGCTCGGCGATCTTGAGAAATGCCGAGACCGGCGTGAGCAGGTCGGCCATGATCTCGCGCCAGACCGGCACGAACGTCCCGCGCCGCGAGAGCTCCACGAATTCGTCGAACGTCGTCTGCTTCATGTCCTCACCGATTCGCGACCGAGAAACTCCAGGGCGCCCCGCTCGACCGCGGCCACGGGCGCCGGCACGCTGGTCCACCATTCGAACTGGCGGCAGGCCTGAGCCACGAGCATCTCGAGGCCCCCAATCGTCTCGGCGCCCGCGGCGCGCGCCCGCCGCATCAGCGCGGTCTCGAGCGGGTTGTAGACGAGGTCGTAGACGAGCGGGCCGCGCACGTGATCGCCGTCGATCGGCGCATCGTCCACGTTCGGCCAGGTCCCGACCGGGGTGGTGTTCACGAGCAGGTCCCAGCCAGGATCGGGCGGCCACGTCGTGGCCGTCACATGGAGCTCCCCGGCGAGCTTCGCGGCTTCGGTGTCGCGCCTGGCGCTGATCGCCACGCGGGCGCCGTGGGCGCGCAGCGCCCAGGCGGCCGCGCGCGCCGCGCCGCCGGCGCCGAGGATCACCGCGCGCTGTCCCGCCAGCCGGATGCCGCGTCGCTCGAGTGGGGACAGGAAGCCGGCGACGTCGAAATTGCGGCCTTCCCAACCGCGCGGACCGCGGCGCACCGTGTTGATCGCGCCGATCCGCTCGACCAATTCGTCCTCGGTGAGGCCGCAGGCGCGAAGGGACACTTTGAGGGGCGCCGTGACGCTGGCGCCCTTGACGCCGATGGCCTCGGCCAGCGTCAGAAAGTCCTGCGCGTCATCGGTCTCGAGCGGCACGTACACTGCGTCGAGTCCGGCCGCCGCCAAGGCCGCGTTATGCATGGCCGGCGAGGCCGAGTGCGCGAGCGGTGCCCCAATGACCGCGTAAATCGTGGTCGCGCTCGTCGTCTGACGCGCGCGGTAGGTGTGGCGCATCGTGTCGGTCGGCACCTGCCCTGACACGGCCTGCCCCGAGTACGTCCACAGCGAGTTGTAGAGGAACGGACAGAGCCGCGTGATCTGACCGGCCGCGCCCATCGCGATCGCCACGACCGGACCGGCGTCGCGCACGGCGTCGCGCAATGTCACGCAATCGGTCAGACGCCGCGCCGGCACGGCGATCTTCACGATGTCGGCGCCGGCCTGCCGCATGGCACGAACCCGCGCCTCGAGATCGTTGGGTACGCGATCGAAGTCGTGCGTAGACAAGATGACTTGGGTTCGATCTCCTCTGGCGACCGTGCGCCACTCGGCGCGCCACTCGAGATCCACGTACTCGGCGCCGAGCCGGACCGCCTGCGAGAGAATCCGAAGCCGCTGCTCCTCGCCGCCGCGGTAGCGGCCGCCTTCCCAGTCAGGGCGGCACGTGACGATCACGGGCTTCGTCCGCCCCTCCAGTGCGCCGGCGACGTCGAGATCGGTCACCCCGTCCAGGCGCAGCTCGACCATGTCGGCGGCCGTCGCGCGATCGCGGGCGCGTCTGAGGTCGGCCATCCGATCGGCCGTCACGGTTTCGCAGATCAGCGTGCCGGGCATGGGCAGCGTCATCACCACGGCTCGGAGCCGGCCTTGCCGGATCGTCGCCAGAAAAAACAAAAGCCCCGTCAGCATCAGGCTGAAGGGGCCGCCAAACTCGCGAGTCGTTCGTCTTCTTTTGTTAGACCGCGCGAACCCCCTCCACCTTGTGCGTAAACCACCACCAATAGGACCAAGTGGGCGTCGAAACACGGCGGGGCGCGAGGGTCATCGACACGGCTGACTTCCGTGGAGCCTACCAGACGGGCGACAGCCGGTCAAATGCCGGGCCGAACTACGCGTGTTATAAACGATGCTGCGGAGCACCCTTCAGTGAAACATCCGTTTCGCGTCGGCCTCGTTGGTGCCACGGTCCTTGCCGCGGCCGTCGGAGCCGTGCCCGCGCAGGGACCCACCTTCATGCCGGTCAGTGAGGTCAGACCGGGGATGGTCGGCACCGGCAAGACCGTGTTTGCCGGCGACACCATCGAAGATTTCAAGGTCAACATCATCGGCGTCCTGCAGAACGTCATGGGGCCGCAGCGCGCCCTCATCCTGGCGAAACTCGAGGGCGGGCCGCTCGCGACGACGGGCGTCATTCAGGGGATGAGCGGCAGCCCGGTGTACATCGACGGCCGGCTCGTGGGCGCCGTGTCCTACGCGCTCGGCTCGTTCCCGCGGGAAGCGATCGCGGGCATCACGCCGATCGCCGAGATGGTGGACGCCGTGAACGGCGGCGGCCCGCGCGTGGCTACCGGCGCCGCCGCGTTGCCGGCCACGCTGACCCCCGACAGCGTCTACTCCACCCTCGCGCGCCTCGCGCGCGGTGCTGGCGTGCCGCTCGGCCGGATTGGCGCGGACGCGCGCGTCATCGGACCGGCGTCGCTGGCCGACCTCGCGCCGTCGCTCCGTCCGATCGGCGCGGCGATGGTGTTCAGCGGTTTCGATCCGGCGGTTGATCAGAACTTGCGACAAGCGCTCGTCGCCGGGCCCGGCGAGCAGTCGCCAGGCGGGGCCTCACGATCGGCGGCGCCGAACGGACGGCTGCGTCCCGGCGATCCGGTCGGGATGAGCCTGATTCACGGCGACTTCGAGATGGGGGCGACCGGCACCGTGACCCACGTCGCCGGCAATCAGGTTTACGCGTTCGGCCACCCGTTTCTCAACCTCGGGCCGACGTCGTTCGCGATGACGCAGGCCCGCGTGTTCACGATCCTGCCGAGTCTCGACTCGTCGATGAAAATCGCCACGCTCGGTCCGGTGATCGGTACGATGAGCCAGGACCGCGCCACCGCCGTGGGCGGCATCATCGGCGCACCGCCACGCGAGCTCGTGGTGAACCTGACGCTCTCGTCGAGCCGGGGGCCAGACCGCCGTTTCACCTTCTCGGTCCTGCACGATCAAGTGCTCACGCCGCTCTTCTCCTACGTCGCGATCCTGAACGCGCTCGTCGCCTACGAACGGCAGAACGGCGCGATGACGGTGACCGCCCGCGGCTCGCTGTCGTTCGGCGCCGACGGACAGGTGGACATCGACGACGTGTATGCCGGCGACACGACGGTCGCCCTGGCCTCGACGGGCGTGACGAATGCCATCGCCGCCGCCGCGACGAACGAATTCCGCGCCACGCTGCCCGAGCGGCTCGATCTCACACTGCGGGTCGCCGAGCGCCAGGAAAGCGCCACCATCGAGCGCGCGTGGCTCGATACGACGAAGCCCAAGCCGGGCGCGACGCACACGCTGCAGATCCTCCTGCGCAACTACCGCGGCGACACCGAGACGCTGTCGCTGCCGGTCGTGATGCCGGCGCAGGCGAGCGGCCCGCTGACGCTCCTCGTGAGCGACGCCGCCACCCTCACGGGTCTCGAGCAGCGCGAGCTCAAGCCGAGCAAGCCCGCGAGCTGGCCCGCGCTCGTCACCCAGTTGAACGCGACACGCCGCAACAACCGCGTGTATGTGCGCCTGATCGCGACCAGCGCCGGCACGGTGGTCGCCGGCGACACGCTCCCGGCCCTCCCGGCGTCGGTCCGTTCTGTTCTCGACGAGGACAAGACGGTCGCCAGCGCGCCGGTCGCCAAGACCGTCGTCGGCGCGTGGGAGCGCCGCCTCGATCGGGCTGTCCGCGGCTCGCGCGAACTGACCGTGACGCTGACCTCCCGCGATTAGCTGGCGAGCGCCGAGACCCATGCGTGTTCGATCTCTGTTGAGTGTGCTGGTGCTGGCCGCGATCTGCTCGCCGGTGGCGGCGTCGGGTCCGGTCTTCTGGACCGTGGCGACGGCGGCCGATTTTCTTCGCGGCACGTCGGACGGCGTCTTCGTGAGCGCGGCCGGCGTCGTGACGCCGGGCCCGCTGATGACAAGCCGCCTGACCTCCGCGCCGGCCCAGATCTGGAGTCTGGCGGAAGGTGCCGACGGCACGCTCTGGGCCGGGACTGGCGGCGACGGACGTCTCATCCGGATCCGGCCGGGGCAGGCGGAAGAGACGGCGTTCGACGCCGAAGAGAACAACATCTTCGCGGTCGCCGTCGCCGGTCCACGCGTCTACGCCGCCAGCTCGCCCGACGGCCGCGTCTACATCCTCGACGGGACCGCGCCCGCGCGCGTGTTGTTCGATCCCGAAGAGAAATACATCTGGGCGCTTGCCGTGGACGGCGCCGGCCGCCTCTGGGTCGGCGCCGGTAACCCGGCGGTGATTTATCGGGTGGACGCCGGCGGCCAGAGCACTGTCGTCTACAAGCCCGCCGCGGCGCACGTCGTGTCACTCACCCGCGACGCCGGCGGCCGGATGCTCGCCGGCACCGAATCGCCCGGCCGCCTGTATCGGTTTGCCGCCGACGACCGGCCGTTCGTGCTCCTCGACTCCGGGATGACCGAATTGCGCGCAGCGGTCATCGATGCCAGCGGCACGATCTACGCCGCGGCGGTCACGCGCGGCGACGATGCGGCCGCGTCGAGCGGCGAAACCACGAGCGTCGCCGTCACGATGCCGCCGCCGGCGACCGCCGCGGGCGCGTCCTCATCATCTTCTTCATCTTCCTCGTCTTCGTCGTCATCATCCTCATCGACCCCGGCGAAGCGATCGGCACTCTACCGGATCGATCCGTCCGGCACGTGGGAGCCGGTCTGGGAAACGCCTGACGTGATCTACGACCTCGCCGCGGCGGACGACGGCGGCGTGCTCGCCGCCACCGGTCCGGAAGGCCGGCTGTACCGGGTCGAACGCGGGCGCGACGTGCTGCTGCTCACCGGCGTGGACGCGAAACAGGTCACGCGATTTGCCGCCGCGCCCAAGCCAGGCGCCCGGATCTCGGCGTTCGCGACAGCCAACCCCGGCCGCGTCATGGCGCCGGGGGCCGGCGACCAGACGACCGCGACGTATTTCTCGAGCGTGCGCGACTCGAAGAGCGTCGCCACGTGGGGCCTCATCCGGTGGGAGGGCGCGGGCCAGATCGCGCTCTATACGCGTTCCGGCAACACCGACAAGCCCGACGACTCCTGGAGCGACTGGGCCGGACCATACGCGCGGCACGAGGGCGAAAGCGTCAAGAGTCCGGCCGCGCGGTTCGTCCAGTGGCGCGCCGTCCTGACGCGCGCCGCCGGCGCGAGCGCCGTATCGCCGTCGCTCACCTCGGTGACGCTGGCGTACTTGCCGCGCAACACCCGCCCGGCCGTCGTCTCGGTCACGATCCATCCGCCGGGCGTCGTATTTCAGCGTCCGTTCTCGAGTGAGGACGGCGCGATCGCCGGTCTCGACGATGCCGTGGCGGACGCGCGGCGTCCGCCGGGCGACCTCGGCCCCAACCCGCCGCCCCCCGGCCGCCGCATGTTCCAGAAAGGCCTGCAGACCCTTGTCTGGAAGGCGGAGGACTCAGACGGCGATCGCATGACGTACTCGCTGCAATACCGGCGCGAAGGCGATCAGGCCTGGCGCGACCTGCGGACCGGGTTGTCAGACGCCATCTTCGTGTGGGACACGAGCTCGGTCGCCGACGGCCGGTACGTCCTGCGCGTCTCTGCCTCGGACAGTCCGACCAACGCGGCGGACCGCGCGCTCACCGGCGAGAAAATCAGCGATCCGGTCGAGGTGGACAACACGCCGCCGGCCGTGACCGTCGAGATCGTCCGGCAGGGCGGCACCGCGCGGCTCGTCGTGCGCGTGAAGGATGCTTCGAGTCCGATTCAGAAGCTGGAGTACTCACTCGGCGGCGCGCCCTGGCAGCTGGTCTACCCCGCCGACGGCCTCGCGGATTCTCCGGAAGAGCGCTACGAGATCCCGCTCGCGAACGAAGCCGACGCCGCACGGATCGTCGTGCGCGCGACCGACAACCTGCAGAACGTGACGGCCGCGTCGGTTCGATGAAGGCGGTCTTCTTTTTCTTGGGCGTGGGGCCCCACCCCCACGCTCGGGCCGGCCACGTCGCGCTACGCGCTCGGGGCCGGGCCCTTACTCCATCTTGGCGCTGACGGCCGTGTTGGTGACGAGGCGGATCTTGTAGACCGAGAGCGGGCCCGCTGAGGCGACCATGCGGTCGCCGAGGCGGAAGCGGTTCATGTTGTCCAGCAACCACTCCGTGTAGCGGCGGTAGCCCTCCGGCATCGCTGACAACTCGATCAGGTGGCCCTGAGGCGCGAGGGCGTTCGTGAGCGCGTCCAGATAATCGCGCTCAGTCGGCAATCCGAGCATCGCCGTCACGACGCGCGGGCTGTCGGCGCCATCGGGCTTCGCGTCGTTGTCGACCTCCATCAGCATGGAGTCTTTGGTGTCGCCCTTGGGCGTCGCCTCGATCAGGAGCCGGCCGGCGGGCGCACCGAGGTTGTTGATCAGCGCCGAGAGCGAGTCCTCGCGGATCGGCACGGGGCCGAACAGCAGGAGTGCCGCCACGAACACGACCGAGACGAACGTCGCTGCCACCGAGCCGCCGCCGACGATGACCCAGTGCCAGTCGTCGACGCCACGGCGGAGGACGCCGCGCCACGACTGCGCCTCCTCGGCGCCGATGCGCGCGATGACGCCCGCGGCCAGGCCAAGCATGGGCGGGACGGCGGCCTCGTCTGCCGCCGCGCCGCGCAGGAGCCCGCCGACGCCGCGCAGGCTCTCGACTTCCAGCGCGCACGCGTCGCAATCCTCGAGGTGCTGCGAGACGCGGATCATCTCCGCGCCGCCGAGCTCGCCGTCGATGAACGCGTTCAGCAACGGCTGAAGAGACTTGCACCCGACGGGATTCATTTCGCCCCCAATGCCAGCCGCAGATTCTCGCGTGCCCTCGCCAATCGAGATTTCACCGTGCCGACTGCCACACCGAGCGATGAAGCGATTTCCTCGTAACTGAGCCCGTCGATCTCGCGCAGGACGATGACCGCGCGCTGATCGAACGGGAGGCCGTTCAACGCCTGCCACACCCGGCTCGACGTCTCACGCTCCTGGAGCACGCGATCGGGCATCGCAAAGTTGCGCGATTCCGGCAATTCGCCGTGCGACGCCGCGTGCTCTTCGAGCGCCACCTGCTGGCTCCTGTGCCGGCGCCTCCACCAGCGCTGCCGGTTCGACGCTTGATTGACGACGATCCGATAAATCCAGGTGCGGAGCGTCGACTTTCCGCGGAACTGCGTCAGCGTCCGGAAAACGCGGAGAAAGACTTCCTGCGAGAGGTCGAGCGCTTCCTGAGGGTCCCCGAGGAGGTGGAAGGCGAGCTGATAGACCATCCGCTGGTGATCGGTCACCAGCCGCGTGCACGCCTCTTCGTCACCCGCGGCACACTGCTGCACCAACGCCCAATCCGCGCTGGCTGCATCCGGCCACGTCAGGACCCGAAATGGCTTCACTGAGGCCTCATCCGCCATGGTAGCACCACCGGCGGGACCTGCTTGCTCCCGACAGGTTAGACCCCACTGGCGCCCCCAGGTTCCCGGCTGTGTTCCCGGCGCCGGCCGGCCCACCGACGAAAGCGTAAGATGGTCCCGTTGAAGCGACTGCTCGTACTCGTTGGACTGTTGATGGCCGCCGGCGGACTGGCGGCAGCCGGAGTGACGCTCATCCAGCGGCTGGAGAGCGAGCGGCAGTATCGCCGGCTGCTCAGCCAGGGCGAGCAGGCCTTGAGCGCCGGCAATTCCTACGGGGCCATCGAGGCCTTCAGCGGCGCGGTGGCGCTCAAGCCGGGGTCGATGGTCGCGTACTACCGGCGCGGGGAAGCCTACCGGGTGCAGAACCAGCCGGCCGAAGCCGTGGCGAACCTGCGCGAAGCGCTCCGACTCGCCCCCAACGCGCCGCAGCCGCTGATTGCGCTGGGCGATCTGTACGCCGCCGCGGGCGAGGCGGCGCAGGCCGCCGAATGGTACGGACAGGCGGCAGACCGGCTGCAGGACGAGGACCCGACGCTGCTCTATCGCCTGGCGCTCGCGCGCTACCGGTCGGGCGCGCCCGCCACGGCGATCAAGCCACTGCAGCGCGCGATCGAGCGCCAGGACAACTTCGCCGAAGCGCACTACCTCCTCGGCCTCGTCTATCGCGACGCGCGCAACTTCGAGGCGGCCACCTCGTCGCTCGAACACGCCGTCCATCTCGAGCCCGGGCTCACGCCCGCGCGCGAAGAGCTCGCCGATCTCTATCGCGCGGAGGGTCGCTACGTTGACGAGATGCAGCAGCTCCAGACGCTCGCCTCGCGCGACGGCCAGGTGGGCCGGCGCGTGGCCATCGCCCTCGCTGAAGCGCGCCGCGGCCAGCACGACAGCGCGCTCGTCACGCTGTCCGAGGCCTACCGCCTCTCGCCGTCCGATTCACGTGTCCAGGTCGCCCTCGGGCGCGTCCACCTGGCCCGGGCCGAGCGTACGAACGATCGCGAGTCGATCGCGCGGGCCGTCGCGGCCCTCGAACGTGCGCTCGGCGGCACCGCGCGCCGGAGCGAAGGGCTGGCCCTGTACGGCCGCGCCCTCGCGCTCTCCGGCGATCTCGCGGGCGCCGAGCGAATGCTGCGCGAAGCCGTCTCCACGTCGCCGGTCGATCTCGAGGCCTTTCAAGCGCTGGCGGACGTCGCCGAGCGGCTCTCGCACGACGTGGTCGCGCGCGATGCGCTGATCAATCTCGACGTGCTCCAGGGAGACACGGCCCAGGCCGACATGCGCTCCGCGCGGTCCCGGCGAATCGGCGAGCTGTCACTGCGGATCGGCGACGCGAGAACGGCCGTGACCTTCCTGACCCAGGCCAGCGACGCTGGCCAGCACGACCCTGCGCTGCTCGGCCAACTCGCCCGCTCGCGCTGGCTCTCGGGCGACGCGGCCGGGGCCCGCGACGCCCTCAGCCGCGCGCTCGCCGTGGCGCCGCGCGATCCGGAGTTGCTCCGCATCGCGCGCATGATCAGGTAGTTCGTTGAGAAGAGACGGGCTGAAGCCGGCCCCTCCTAGAGTCGCGGATCGAACCGATCGCGCAGCGCGTCTCCGGCGAAGTTGAATCCCATCACCAGCACGGCGATGGCGAAGCCCGGCACGATCGTCAGATGCGGCGCTTCGAACAAGTGCGATCGCCCGGCGTCGAGCATCGTTCCCCAGCTGGCTGTCGGCGGCTGGACGCCCAGTCCGAGAAAGCTCAGCGACGCTTCAGCGATGATCGCCCCAGCCATGCCGAGCGTGGCCTGGACCGTGACAGATGAAAACGTCGCCGGGACCACGTGGCGGACGAGCACGCGCGTGATCGGCGCACCCATGGCGCGCGCCGCCTGCACGTACTCGAGCTCGCGGATCTTGAGCACTTGTCCGCGCACGAGCCTGGCGTAGCCCACCCAGCCGATCACGGCCAGGGCCAGCACGACGTTGCGCAGACTCGGGCCGAGCACGGCGACCAGCGCAATCGCCAGCAGGATGCCGGGAAACGCCAGCAGCACGTCCATCACCCGGCCCAGGACGTCGTCCACCCACCCGCCGCGATAGCCGGCGATGGCACCGACCGTCATCCCGACCATCGAGGAGATCGTGACGACGGCAAAGCCGACGAGGAGCGAGATCCGCGCGCCGACGAGCAGCCGCGCCAGCACGTCGCGCCCGAGCTCGTCGAGTCCGAGCAGGTGGCGCCAGCTTGGCCCCGACAGCCGGAGCGCGAGATTCTGCGCCACCGGATCGTCGGGCACGATCCACGGTCCGATCGCAGCCGCGACGATCGTGAAGACGACGATCGTCAGACCAAGGCGTCGCATCATTCGTAACGGATCCTCGGATCGAGCCAGGCATAGGCCAGGTCGACCAGCAGGTTCATCACGACATAGGTCACCGCGATGAACAGAATGCAGCCCTGCACGAGCGGATAGTCGCGAAAGCTGATGGCCTGGATCAGCAGGCGCCCCGCGCCGGGCCACGCGAAGATCGTCTCGGTGATGATCGTGCCCGTGAGGACCGCGCCGAGCTGGAGGCCGATGATGGTGACCACCGGAATCAGGCTGTTGCGGAGCGCGTGACGGACGACGGCGCGGACACGCGACAGGCCGCGGGCGCGCGCGGCCAGGACGTAGAGCTCGCGCAGTTCGTCGATCAGGCTCGCGCGCGTCATCCGCGCCAGAATGGCCGCCAGCGCGGCGCCGAGCGTCACGGCCGGCAGCACGAGGTGCCGCCAGGTGCCGCTGCCGGAAACGGGCAACCAGCCCAGGTCCACCGCAAACACGATCGCCAGGAGCGGTCCGAGCCAGAAGTTCGGCATCGAAATCCCGAGGAGCGACACGGCCATCGCCGCCTGATCGATCGCCCGGCCGCGAAACAGGGCGCCCAGAATGCCGAGTGGCAACGCGATCAGGATCGCGACGACCATCGCCGACAGGGCCAGCTGCGCGGTCTTGCCGACGCGTTGCGCGATCTCGCGGGCCACGGGCGTGTTGTAGCGGAACGACGTGCCGAGATCGCCGCGGACGAGCCCGGTGAGAAAGTGGCGATACTGCGCGACGAGTGGCGCGTCCAGACCGAGCTTGGCGCGCAGGTCCGCAAGATCGGCGGCGGGCGCGGTCTCGCCGAGCATCGCTTCGGCCGGATCGCCCGGCACGAGGTGGATGAGCAGAAAGACCAGGGTCGCCACCCCGAGCAGGACCGGAAGCGTCATCACCAGGCGCCGGATCGTGTACCGCAGCACGCGCCGCCGATGATCGCTGAAGGCTCTCCGTCAGGCAACTCCGATCCGCGGTTCGCGCCGGCCGAGGCCAAGCCGGCGCAGCGCTTTCGTCAGGCCCTGGCGCGTCAGTCCGAGCTCTCGCGCGGTCGCCGACCGGCGCCCGCCGTTGCGGGCGAGCGCCGACGACACCATCCGCTGCTCGAAGAGCCGGCGGGCGGTGTCGAGCGGGACGCCGGCCGGCTCGGTCGCCGGCGCCGCGCTGCCGATCGCCTGATGCACCTGACGCCGCAGGACTCGACCGCGCGCCGGCGCCAGCACGGCCAGCGCGGCCAGCACGTTCTGCAGCTCGCGCACGTTGCCGGGCCACGCGTGGCGGCAGAGGCTGGCGATGGCATCCGGCGTGAGCAGCGCGCGCTTGCCGGTATCGGCCAGCGCCTGGCGCCAGAAGGCCTGTGCCAGTACCGGGATGTCGTCCACGCGATCGCGCAGCGCGGGCACGTGAATTCGCACGACGGCGAGCCGGAAGCGGAGATCCTCACGAAACATCCCACGTGCGCACGCGTCGGCGAGCGGAACGTTGGTGGCCGCGACGAGACGCACGTCGATCCGTCGCGTCGTGTTTTCGCCGAGCCGCCGAATCTCGCGCTCCTGCAGGACCCTGAGGAGCTTCGCCTGCGCGCGCGGTGACAGCTCGCTGACCTCGTCGAGAAAGAGCGTCCCGCCGTGCGCCTGCTCGAAGAGGCCCGTGCGCGGGCCGATCGCGCCCGTGAACGCGCCGCGCGCGTGACCGAACAGCTCGGCCTCGATGAGATCGTCGGTGAGGGCGGCGCAGTTGATGGCCGAGAACGGTCGGTCGCGGCGCGCGCTGAGCCGGTGCAGCGCCCGGGCGACCAGTTCCTTGCCCGTTCCGCTCTCACCGTCGATCAGCACCGGAAACGCGGTCCCGGCGGCTCGGCCAATCGCTTCGCGCAGCCCGGCGATGGCAACACTCCGGCCGAGAATCTCCGGCAACTTTGTCTGGACGTCGCGGCTCGAGGCCAGACTGTCGAGCCGGCTCCGCAGCGCCGAGGCCGTCAGCGCCGCCAGCGTCAGCGCGGCCTGTTCGAGGCCTTGCTTCGACTCCATCGCGCCGCGCACGATGACCGCGCCGATGACCACGCGGGCATGCCTGACAGGCGCCGAGACGACGACGTGGCCGCCGGCCGGCGCGGTGTCCGGTCCGAGGCCACGGAGGATCGCGATTACGTCGGGCGCGACCAGATCCGCGCGCGTCCATCCGTCCGCCACCACGAGCGAGCCGTCGGCATCGACGATGCCGGCCCGATCCGCGCCCGCGTGCTGGCGGAGCCAGCGGCACCCGCCCGCGAGCGCCGCCAGCTCGTCGTCTGCATCCTGCACGAGCTGGAGTAACGCCGGCAACCCTTCAACGAAATGCATGGCTCTGTTCCCCATTCCCCAATCGAACACGCCCTCGGCGCCGCAGCGGCGGGCGTGATGACCGAGTGCCAACAAGCGAACGGAATCACCAGCGCAGCGCGCGCGCAGCCAGTCGAGCAGGAGCCGATGGCTGTTCGGCAGCTGGCGATCCGGGATGTCGAGCGCCCGCCGTGCACGTTCGCGGTCGCCCGCCGCCAGCGCGAGCTCGGCGACCACCGCCGCCGGCGGCGCGAATGACTGCCCTGTGGCGCGCACCTGGCCGGCGTCGAAAACCGGCGCACGACCACGTCCCTGCCAGAATTCGAGCTCGGCGCGAACGGCGACGAGACCCGGTGGCACGTCGCGTTGGCGGAGCGTGACCTCGGCGAGCGCCCCGGCGAGCAGGGCCTCGGCGCGCTCGAGCTCCAGTGCGTCAATCAGCAGTTTCGCCAGCGACACCGCATCGTCTACCCACCGATCGGCCGACGTCGGGCTTCGTGCGCGCGGGCCACAGACCGTCGTGTTCGAACAGCGTTGCAAGACCACCACGAGATGTCCGCGCGGGCTCTCCGAGCACAACGCACGCACCCACGAGACTGCCCTCTCCTTTTCGTGCTCGTCGCAGCAGATGACGAGATGACGTGCGGCCGGTGGATCGTGCGCGCCGGGCGCACACGCGGTCGCGAGGTCAACGCTGAGACACCCGATAGCCTGCACGTGGTGTGCGATCGCCCTGGCGAATTCGGCGCGCAGTTTGTGGGCGTGAATTCGATGCACGCGGACACCCACGGGACCTGAGGCGATCAGCTCCGCCACGCGATGCACGACGTCAGGCAGCGATTCGATCACCTCGCCGCACGAACAGGTGCCCGACGTCACACGAGCGACCTCGTCGTGGTGTCGTCCGAAACGCATCGATGCCTCGCGCTCCGGGACGGCCGTAGTGCAAGAACGACTCCGCGTGAAACCACCCGTTTTGCCGGGCCCGCGTCCGGCACATTGCAGAAACTTCGATAGAATGAACCTCGGCGTGCTTCGATTTCTTACAGCGGGCGAGTCCCACGGCCCGTCGCTCGTCGTGATCGTCGAAGGCGTGCCGGCGGGTCTGGCGCTCGGCCCCGATTCCCTCAATCCCGATCTCGGGCGCCGGCAACTCGGCTACGGCCGCGGACGCCGGATGGCGATCGAGCGGGACCGCGCGGAGATTCTCTCCGGCGTCCGGCGCGGCTATACGCTTGGCAGCCCGATCTCGCTTCTGATTCGCAATCGCGACTGGGACAACTGGCGGCACACGATGAGCCTCGAGGCCGACCCGCCTGAGTCCGCGCCGGGCGCGCGCCGCAGTCCGGTCACGCGGCCACGGCCCGGCCACGCCGATCTTGCCGGCGGGCTCAAATACGGCCGCGAGGATCTTCGCGATGTGCTCGAGCGAGCCAGCGCGCGCGAAACCGCCGCGCGCGTCGCCGCGGGCGCCATCGCGCGCGCGCTCCTCGCCCGCTTCGGCATCGACGTCGTGAGTCACGTCATCGAGATTGGCGGCGCCGCCCTCCCCGATCCGCTCGGCGTCACCTTCGACCAGGCCCGCGCCCTTGACGCGGAAGACGACGTGCGGTGCGTGGACGCGGACGTCGCGGCGGCCATGCGCGCCACGGTGGACCAGGCCCGCGCGGCCGGCGACACCGTCGGCGGCGCCTTCGAGGTCATCGCGCACGGCGTACCGCCGGGACTGGGAAGCTACGT
>Ga0111538_10000407_pt1 | contig 56654 bp, 44 predicted proteins | sample SoiMethybrSBSTD1_FD_79669 | JGI IMG/M metagenome (GOLD analysis project Ga0111538, IMG submission 79669) | Bulk soil microbial communities from a Populus tree surrounding site in Tennessee, USA - Soil MetaG P. TD hybrid SBSTD1 (version 2)... | ecosystem: Environmental > Terrestrial > Soil >... | reverse complement strand
TCACCGCGCTCGCGCTGCGGACCAAGGGCCGCGCGGCGCTGCAGTTCTTCAACGACACGCGGCATCTGACACCGGAGCTCGTCGCGGAGGAGAAGCGGCCCTGGCTCGAGGATCCGGTCACCGGACGCTGGCACTTCAGCATGTAGCGGGCTCGAAAGTAGTTTTCCTTCCAGCGGAAGGAGCAAGGTCGACCGCCGTGCGCAATCGCGAGTCGTGCGGTGCGAGGTTGGCGTCTCGGTGCTCGCTGCTACAATCGACGTCGCCCCAAGTCCGCTCGCTGGTTGCTGCGCGTGCGCACGCAATCTTGTTGCCGGACAGCCCCCCCTTCCCCCGAACGAGGCTGCTTCGTGACCGACGACACCAATGCCGATCCCGCGCCCCGACGTGTCTTCCTGATTCGCCATGCCGAGGCGACCGAAGGTGACAAGGATCCCGACCGCGGCCGGCATCTGACGGAGCTCGGCAAGCTGCAGGCCGAAGCGCTGGCGCGCCGCATCGCGCGCTGGCAGGTCGATGCCATCTTCTGCAGCGACATGCATCGGGCGTGCGAGACAGCGGCGGCGATCTCGGTCCATCATCCGGATGCCGTCTGCACCGTCGATCCCCTGTTCCGCGAGATCTCCGCCGGCAAGGTCGAGAAGGAGCTCGACGCGCCGGACGGCGCGTTGCGCGCGCGGCTGGATGCCGTGTGGGAGAAGGTGGTCACGATGCCGCATCCGCTCACGGTGATCATCGCGCACAACGGCCTGATCAAGCACCTGATCAGCAGGACCATGCGCTGGGAGAACGAGCTGAAGCCGCGCTTCCACAGTGCGCACACGGGGATCACGGCGCTCGCGTTGCGGACCAAGGGCCGCGCGGCGCTGCAGTTCTTCAACGACACGCGGCATCTCACGCCGGAGCTCGTCGCGGACGAGAAACGGCCCTGGCTCGAGGATCCGGTCACGGGGCGCTGGCGTTTCGGCCTCTCTCCGTTCCTCACCGCCTGCGCGGATGCCGGTGAGGCTCAGGTAGCCGCCATAAGCGAGCCGCTCCTTGCCCTGCTTTCGAGCGTGGGGCTCTGAGCTCTTCGATCGATCGGGCGTGATGCAGCGACTTCACATCACGCGATACTCGACCGCGTGCTGGACGCCGCCCCGCACGTATTCGACGAACAACCGGCGCGGGTGGCCCAGCTTTCGCAACTGGTCGCTCACGGTCTTCAGCAGGGTGGCCGCGTCGCTGACGCCCACGCCGTTCACCGTGGTGATGACCGCTTCGGCCGGGATCGCGAGCGGCTTCAGCTCCTCGGGCACGGTGATGACGCGGAAGCCGCGGTAGTACTTGCCGTCCTTGCCCTGGCCCGAGAACGGGTCGCCGATCGCCGAGGTCTCGAGCGCCTTGACCGCCGCCGCAGCGATCGCGTCGCGTTCCGGGCTCGGCTGCAGTTGCACGATCGTGTCGTTGAGGTTCCTGATCGGTGGGAACAGGGTCTTGCCGGCCTCCTCTGCCCACAGCTGCAGCGCGTGCGGATCGTCGGTGGGGGGCGGCCGCAGCTTGGCCGGGCCGATCGCCTTGAAGAACGCGATGGCCTGTTCCTGCACGGGCTGCGAGTCCGAGAGCAGCAGCTGGCGGACGCGGCCCAGCGCGGGTTCGGCCCAGACCAGCGCGAGATCGGGGCGGATCGCGAACACCTGACTCAGGAACCAGAGGCCCTGCGCCTGGTCGAGCGCGTCGTCGAGGTCGAGCAGTTGGAAGAACGGCACGAGCAGGATGTCGTGCAGGTGGTCTTCGTCGCGCGGCGCGCGCACGACTCCCTTGGCCTTGGCCTCGGGGCTGCCGATCCTCGGCAGCGCTTTCTCCAGCTCGGCCTTCTGGTCGGGTGTGAGATCGCCGAACCGCCGGCCCAGATTGGCGCGCAAGTACTCGACGGCCCGTGGCATCGCCGCCTGCCGCGCCTTGCGTTCGGGCTCGCCGGGAATGTGCGCGATCAGGTTGACGACGTAGTCGGGGTTGTCGACGAAGAACATCGCGTAGAAGGCGGTCGCGCGGTCGCCGGCGTTCTTGTGGAGCCGCATGATCTGCGCGAGGTTGGAGGCGTCGATGCCGATGCGGTCGACCTGGGCCTTCGCGGCGCGCCAGTTCTTGTCGTCGACGACTTCGCGGCCGTTCTTGTCGAACGACGTCGCCGCATTGGGTGCCGTGGCGATCGCTTCCATGTTGCGCAGCAGCCGGAACAGCTCGTCGGGCGGCGCGCAGGTGTCGGTCGGGGTGCGGAACGGCGACAGGATGTCGCGGTTCGCATAGGCGATGACCTTCTGTTCCTGCGGGCTGGCCAGGCCGGTCAGCAGGAGGGTGGCGGCGGCGAACGTAATAGCAGAGGGGTGGACCGACATGTCAGGGGCCATAGTCTAGGGCCTGCCCCGGATTTCGTCGCGTGGACAAGATCCCCATGGGATCGCAGGATCCGGCAGGTGGACGAGGCGTCGTGCGGATCGAAGCGCAGCAGACGCGATGCGCGCGGTTTGCGGCCGGCGCGTCTTGCGACACGCCTCAGCGAAGCACCGTGCGCTCGCGCGGGTTAGACTACGTGGTCCATTGCTGCGGCCTGGAGCCTGGAGGCGGCGAGGGACCACCCAAGAACATGATCCCCTCGACTCATACCGAACCGCGCCAGGCGCTTCCTGGCGTTCGTCTTCATTATTCTGCCGCGCGATTCACGCGGCTGTTCGCGACCGTCGTGGTCGCGCTGTGCGTCGTGCACATCCTGCTGCGCTTCGTCTCCGTGGCAACGGGGAACGAGCGACTCGGCGGGTTGGTCTTCTTCTTCGGTCTCGGAGCCGAGCAGAACGTGCCGACGCTTTATTCTTCTGTCACCCTGCTCGTGGTCGCGGGCCTGCTCTACGTCACGGCGCGCACCATCAAGACGAACCGCGTCTACTGGTGGGTGCTCTGCTTCGCATTCGTCTTTCTCGCGCTCGACGAGTTCGGCGAGATCCACGAGAAGCTGATCAAGCCGCTGCAGGAGAAGCTGCACACCTCCGGGGCCGGGGCGTTCCATTATGCATGGATCATCCCCTACGGCATCGCGAGCATCGTCTTCGGCCTTGCCTTCCTCAGGTTCCTGTTGCGCTTGCCGCGAAAGACCGCATCGCTGTTCGTCATCGGCGGCGCCGTGTTCGTGACGGGTGCCATCGGCATGGAAATGGTGGGCGGCATCCTGTTCGAGGAGGGTGGTACGAAGCACTGGGGCTACTGGAGCGTGCAGACGCTCGAGGAAGCGCTCGAGATGACGGGCGTCCTCGTGTTCCTCTACGGGCTCAGCGACTACATGGACTCACACCTCGGCGGACTCACGATCCGGATCGGCAGCGAAGCTCAATCGGCCGCGCGCACGCCAATCCGAGCACCGCTGGAACCAGCGTTGGCGCCGCCGCGCAAGGTGGCCAAGCTGCGTCGGCCCGACGTCGCCTCGTAGGCCGCTGCGAACGCTGGTCGGAGCAGCGATCCGGCCTCAGCCGTGCATCCAGACCAAGCCGACCTGCAACAGACCGATCAAGGCGCCGAGCACTCCGCCCAGGACCACGATCGCCTGCAGTTCCCGGCCCGCGACCTCGAGAACCAAGGCCTCGAGCTTCTCGACCGCGAACGTCGCGACCTTGGCTTCGACGAGGCGGGGCACGTCGAGTCCCTGGGACAGGCCCTTCTCGACCTCTTCGAGCATGGCCTGCTTGTGGACCATGACGCTCTGCACGATCGCGTTGCGCAGGTCGGCGACGCGCGCCTCCGTCAGGTAGCCGCCGATGAGGGGTAGTCCGCGCAGTTCCTGTAGCTTCGGCGCGAGGCCGCGCTCGAGCACCTTGCCGAGGATGGCCGCGAAGTCGAGCTGGTCGAGGCTCGCGACGAGGTCCTTGTGTTCGACGAGGTGGGTGCCGACGACGCGGCCGATCGCACGCGCGAGTTCTTGCTGACGGCGGGGTACGAGACCGTGGAAGCGCAGGCCGAGAAACTGCCGCGGCCGGATCGGCCGGAAGATCATCTTCACGGCGAGCCAGTTCGTGCTCCAGCCGATCACCGCACCGATCGCGGGTATCGTGATCCAGGTCCACAGGTCGGGCGCTTCCGGCATCAGGGCGCGGGAGTATCCCTGCGCGCATGGCGCGACTCAATGCCTGTCGTCATGAGATGTGGCGGCGCAGCACGGTGAGCCGTGTGCGCGGGTGTGCGGCGGCGCAGGATCGGTTTACTGCTGCTGCAGCGAGTGTCGATGGAGTCCGAGACCAGGAATGTGCGATCCGATGCTGCGATGCTGCCGCAAGTGGGGTGCAACCGCGACGGTGCTGCTGTCGTCGCTGCTCGGCTCGTGCGCCGCGTTCACGACAGTGCTCGGCACGCCGGGCCCGCACCCGACGGTCCACCCGGTGCCGGTGGCCGGCACGCGGCTCTTCGACTGGAAGGGCATCGTGCACTGCCACAGCCATCTGTCGCACGACTCGGACGGCACGATCGAGACGATCGCTGCGGCTTGCGAGAAAGCGCACATCGACTTCGTCGTGATGACCGATCACCAGACGGAGCAGTCGATCGCGGATGGCCAACGCGGTTTCGTCGGCAAGACGTTGTTCGTCGTCGGCGCGGAAGTGCGCAGCCCGCAGGGCACGCTGTTGTGCTTTCCGCTGGTGAAGCCGCTGCGCCGCTTCCAGCATGCGGCGTTGCTCGCCAAGGAGGCGGCAGCGCAGGGTGGCCTCGCGTTCGTGTGCCACGGGGAGATGTGGAAGGTGCCGTGGGACGTGCCCGGCCTCACGGGCGCCGAGATCGTGAACCTGCATGCGGCGGCGATGACCCGGAACAAGCTCGGGACGTTGTTCACGGTGTTGTTCCTGCCGATGCGGTTCTTGCTGGAACGGATCAGCTATCGCGACGAGAGCGTGCTCGCGCAGTGGGATCAGGGTCTCGAGCGACAACATCCGTTCACGCCGGTCGGCGGCAACGACGCGCACGCGAACGTGCGGGTGTTCGGTCCCCTCGGTGGAACGATCGGAACGTACCAGGAGATCTTCTTGACGCTCAGCACGCACGTGCTCGCGGAGCAGCTCGACGAGAAGAGCATCGTCGAAGCGTTCGTCGCGGGCCGCACCTACGTGTCGTTCGACGTGTTCGGAGAGGGTGCGGGGTTCGACTTCCGAGCTGAGGATGGGGCGGGCAACGTGCATGTCGGCGGTGCTTCGGTGCCCGCGCGGTCCGACCTCGTCTTGCGGGTGCTCGCGCCGCAGGCGGGGCGGATCCGGTTGTTCTGCGACGGCCAGGTCGTGCACGAGCGAGACGGCATGACGATGGTCGTGCACGCGCCTTTGCCCGGCGTCTACCGCGTCGAAGTGGCAACGAAGGACGGCGATCCGTGGCTGTTCTCGAGCTCGATCCGCGTGCAGTAGCCTGCGCCCCGTGGGCGTTGCGGGGCTGAACCGGCATGATGCGCGCATGCTGCAGTTCTCGCAGGTGATCTCGGCCATCGACTCCCACACCGCCGGCGAACCGACGCGGATCGTGACTGGTGGGATGCCGCCGGTTCCGGGCAGCACGATGGCGGAGAAGCGTGCGCACCTGCAGCAGTCGTTCGACCACCTGCGGCGCGCGCTCGTGCTCGAGCCGCGTGGACACGACGCGATCGTCGTCGCGTGGCTGCTGCCGCCGTGCCGGCCCGAGGCGCACTTCGGCGTCGTGTTCGGCAACGACGCGGGGTATCTCGGCATGTGTGGTCACGGTGCGATCGGCGTCGCGACGGCCGTGGTCGCGACCGGCATGGTCGCCGCCGTGGAGCCGGTCACGTCCGTCGTGCTCGACACGCCGGCGGGTCTCGTCACGTGTCGCGTGGCCGTGCAGGGTGGCAAGGTGCGCAGCGTGACGGTTGCGAACGTGCCGTCGTTCCTGTTCCGCCAGCGCGTGATCGTGCCCGTGCACGGCTTCGGCAAGGTCGCCGCCGACATAGCGTATGGCGGCAACTGGTTCGCGTTCGTCGAGGCGGAGCAACTCGGGCTCGAGGTCGAGAAGTCGCATTTGCCCGTGCTGCTGCAGGCCGCGGTCGCGATCCGGGAGGGGCTCGTGCGCGAAGGCGTGCGCGGCCGGCATCCGGAACGGGAGGAGGAGGAGATCGTCGACCACGTGAAGCTGTTCGCGGATCTCGAGGGTGTGGAGCCGGGGTCGCGCGCGATGACGTTGTGCCCCGGTGTTGCGTATGACCGTTCGCCGTGCGGGACGGGAACGTCGGCCAAGCTCGCAGTGCTGCATGCGAAGGGGGCGCTGGCGACGGGGCAGTGGTTCGTCTCGGAGAGCGTGATCGGGACGCGGTTCCGCGCGCGCGCGGTGAAGGCGACGAAGGTCGGAGGGCTCGATGCGATCGTGCCCGAGGTCGAGGGCTCGGCGTGGATCACGGGCTTCCCGACCTTCGTGTTGGATCCCGAGGATCCGTGCCGGTTCGGCATCTGAGCGATCGCGAGACACGCGACGTACGGTCGACACGGTCGACGCGGGCCGGTTGCGACGTCACCAAGGCAGCGTTAGGCTTGGGTCATGGGATTGTGTGGCAGCAAGGAAGTCATGACTCTCGCAGGCACCCTCATGGCCACGGTGCTGGGACTGCCGGGCCAGGGTCCGACCACGGTCAAGGCCGACGCGCCGCGTGCGCACTTCGCCGAAAACACCCACGATTTCGGCAAGGTCAAGAACGGCGAGAAGCAGCATCACGAGTTCGTCGTCACCAACGAGGGGACGGCGACGCTCGAGATCCTCGAAGTCAAGCCTGGGTGTGGCTGCACTCCCGCCGGCGCGTTCGATCGCCACATCCCCCCCGGCAAGACCGGCAAGATCCCGATCGAGTTCAACCCGATCAACTTCGCCGGCCCTATCTCGAAGGCGATCACCGTGACCTGCAACGACCCGGCGCAGGGCACGCAGCTGTTGACGGTCAAGGCGAACGTTTGGCGTGAGGTCGACGTGAACCCGGCCCAGGTGCACTTCCTGCCGATCGAAGGCGAGGCCGTTGCCGAGACGAAGGTCGTGCGCATCGTCAGCAACGTCGAGCAACCGCTGACGATCGAGGCGCCCGTAGGCGGTCACCCGGCGTTGAAGACCGAGCTGAAAACCGTCGTGGCGGGCAAAGAGTACGAGCTGCGCGTCACGTTCGATCCCGAGCTCTTGCCCGATCCCGGCAAGGGGCCGACGCAGACGCTGCCTCCGGCGGGCGCGCTGAGCCTCAAGACGTCGTTCGCGACCTTGCCGATCGTGAACGTCGGCACCTTCGTGTTGGTGCAGGCGGCGGTCCAGGCGACACCGGCGCAGATCGGGTTTGTCACCGATGGGTTCGGCAAAGAGATCCGGCATACGGTCATGGTGCGCAGTCTCGGCAAACCGCCGATCCAGATTCGCGACGCCGCCGTGAACGTGCCTGGGGTCGCGGTCGAGACCAAGGAGGTCACTCCTGGACGGCTGTATCAGGTGAATCTCGTGTTCCCGGCGAGGTTCAGCGCCGCCGAGTTGCCCGCCGAGCTGACCGTTGGAACCGATCACGCCAAGTATCCGCTGTTGCGCGTGCCGCTCACGCTGACGCCGCCAGCCGTCGCGTCGACATCGCCGCCGACGCCGCCACCCGCTTCACCACCCCAACCGCCGGCGGATGCGCCGCGGGCGCAGTTCGCGGAGACCTCGTTCGACTTCGGCACGCTGAAGGGGGTCGAGAAGCAGAGCCACGAGTTCACCGTCACCAACACCGGCAAGGCGCCGCTGGAGATCACGGACGTCAAGCCCGACGTTGGCTGCTCGCTCGCGAGGGCCTGGGATCGGCACATCGAGCCGGGCAAGACCGGCACCATCGCGCTCGAGTTCACGCCTGTCGCTTTCGCCGGGGCCGTTGCGCGGCGGGTCACGGTGACGTGCAACGACCCGGTGCAACGCTCGCACTCGCTGCAACTGAAGGCCTACGTCTGGCGACCGATCGACGTGACGCCGGCGTTCGTGCACTTCATGCCGCTCGAAGGCGAGGTGGCCGTCGACACCAAGAAGGTCCGCATCGTGAGCAACGTGGACGAGCCCGTGATCCTGAAGGCGGCGCCCCTTGCCAATCCCGCGCTGAAGGCGGAGCTCACGACGATCGTGGCGGGCAAGGAGTACGAGTTGAGCGTCACGTTCGACCCGGCCCTGATGCCGGCGTCCAGTTCCGGCAGCGCGAGTCCCGTGGCGGGCTTGCTGCGGCTCGAGACCTCGAACGCCAGCATGCCGGAAATCAACATCAGCACGTATGTGATGATCCAGCCGACCGTGCAGGCGATTCCAAAGCAGATCGACTTGCCAGCCGCTTTGATTGGCAAGGAGCTGCGGCAGACCATCATGCTGCGCAACCTCGGCAACACGATCATCAAGGTCACCGAGGCTGCGGTTGCGGCAGGTGGCGTCGTGGTCGAGACCAAGGAACTCACTCCGGGCAAGGTGTTCCAACTGACCCTCGTCTTCCCGGCGACGTTCTGCACGGCCGACATGCCCACTGAGCTGGTAGTGAAGACCGATCACGCCAAGTATCCGGTCTTGCGCGTGCCGGTCGCGTCGACCCAGGCGGCGAAGGCAGCGCCGCCAGCTGGTTCCAAGTAGGCTTTGCCGAATGCGCGTGGCGAAGTCAGTCGGGTTCGAGGCCGCCGTCGTCTTCGTGGCCGGCATGGCGGTTGCCCTGCTCGCGAACGCCCTGTCACCGCTCGGGCTGCGGCTCGACCGCGACTACTTCCCGCGCGTCGAGACCACCAAGAATCCAGCGGTTGCGAACGCCGCCGTGTCCCCTGCGAAGGGCGGCGCGAACCCGGTCGTCGAGCGTTTGCGCCAACGCGGGCTGCAAGCGGTCGACACCAAGGCCGTCGCCGAGTCGTTTCGCGACCCGAAGTACCTCGAGGGGCGCATCGTGTTCGTCGACTCGCGCGAAGATGCTCCGTATCAGGCCGGGCACATTCCTGGCGCTTGGCAGTTCGATCACTACCACCCCGAGCGTCACCTGGCGGAGGTCGTCCCCGCCTGTCTGGTTGCCGAACACGTCGTCGTCTATTGCCAGGGCGGTGATTGCGAGGACAGCGAGTTCGCCGCGGTCCATCTGCACGGCGCCGGCATTCCACTCGAAACGTTGCACGTCTACGTGGGCGGGCTCGACGAATGGTCGCGTGAGAAGCTGCCGCTGGAAATCGGTTCGCGGGGCAGCCAGCGCTTCCAAGAGGTTCGCCGATGACGGACCACGGCGCTGCTTCGAACGCCACCGGGGCGCTCCTGGACAAGGCCACGGTGTTGGTTCGCTGGCTGTTGGGTGGGGTGTTCCTCTACTTCGGCCTGGTCAAGGCATGGCACCCGGTCGACTTCCTCAAGCTGGTCCGTCAGTACGATGTGTTCGAGGGGCCACCCTTCTTGAACCTCGTCGCGATCTGCCTGCCGTGGCTGGAGGCGTTCTGCGGGCTCCTGCTGCTCGCCGGTGTTGCGGTGCGCGGGACGGCAGTGACGCTCGTCTGCATGTTGGCACCTCTGACTCTGCTGGTCCTACACCGAGCCTGGCTGCTGAGTGAAGCCAACGGTGTACCGTTCTGCGCAATCAAGTTCAATTGCGGTTGTGGCGCGGGCGAGGTGTTCGTCTGTCCGAAATTGGTGGAGAACCTGGCCCTCATCGGTTTTGGTTGTTGGGTGAGTCGGCGCCGCGACCATCGTTTTTGCCTGCGCTCGCGCCTCATCCCTCCGGCCGCCTAGGCTTGGCGCGCGGCCTTGCTCGCGACGTGCTTTGGGCGCACTCGAGGTGTTCATCCTCCGGTGTCCGGACCCTCGGGAGTTCTTCGCGATCTCTTCACGCGTTTCGCTTTTCCACGTGTGTAGCCGCGAGCAGCGCGATGCTCGCACTCGGGGGTTGAATTCCTGTGTCCCCGGCAGCTCAGGTCATGCCAAAGCGGGCGCCCCCACCCTCGGCAATGGAAAAGGAGAATCCGTGAACACTAGTCCCCGTTCTAGGCCATCCGCATCGCGTCCCGCGATGCTGGCTTTCTGGTTGCTGCTCGCAGCCGCGCCCGCTGCAGCGCAGTCTCTCACCAGCAACCAGCTGGACTATTCGCCGGGCATGGACGCGACGCTCACGGGGGCTGGCTTTGCCCCCTTTGAGAATGTCACGATGCAAGTGCTTCACGCAGATGGCAGTCCATCCACGCACCCATGTCACGATCCGTGGACGGTGGCTGCTGACCCCAATGGCGGCTTCGTCACGACGTGGCACGTGCCCGATGACGGCCACTGCTTGGGGGCCTTGCTGCGCGCCAACGCCGACGGCGTGACCTCTCTGCTGCACGCGCAGTGCGAGTTCATGGACGGTCCCCAACAAGGAACGGGCGTTGTCACTCTGACGGCGCTCGGTGGGAGCTGCTTGGACCAGACTCCTCCGAGTGGTGGTGGGCCTTACAACTGGGAAGTTGCACAGGGCGGAACCTACACCATGACGATCACTGGTGTGAGCGAGTGTTCCGGGAACGATATTACCGTGTTCGCGCAGGGGTCGTTTACCGGGAACTTCTGCTTCAATGCCACGCAAGTCTCCGCGGGGATCTATGTCGGCACGTTCACGATGCCGAACCCTGCCTGCTACACGTACCCGCTCAGCTACAAGTGTGGCGCAAACCAGCCCTGCAACAACGCGAATACCTACGATGCGCGGGGCCCCGGCGGCGCGAGCGATGTCCACCTGCGTGCATCGACCTTCAATGGCAGCTGTGTCAGGACCGGGGACGACACCAACTGTCAGCCGGACTGCTGCACGCCGATTCTCGGCGCGGCAGGCGCCAACGACACGATCAACTGCGGAACGACGCCGGTCTTCACGCCGCCGACGGTGACGAACAACTGTGCTGCCAACCTCACGTTCAACGATGTGCCCACACCAGGAAACTGCGCCGGCAACTACTCGGTGACGAGGACGTGGCGGGCGACGGGGACCGACAGCTGCCACAATCTGTCGAATCCGGTGAGCCAGACGATCACGGTGCAGGACACGACGGCGCCGAACATTGGTTCGGCTGGTGCCGATGCGACGATCGACTGCTCGCAGACGCCGAGCTTCACGCCGCCGTCGGCGACGGATGACTGCAGCGGCGCCACGGTGAGCCAGGTGGGCTCGGACGACGTGACGCCCGGCAACTGTGCAAGCAACTACAGCGTGCGTCGCACGTGGCGAGCCGTGGATGGCTGCGGCAACGCGTCGAACCCGGTGAGCCAGACGATCACGGTGCGGGACACGACGGCGCCGACGATCGGTGCGCCTGGTGCCAATGCCACGATCGACTGCTCGCAGACGCCGAGCTTCACGGCGCCGACGGCGACGGATGACTGCAGCGGCGCCACGGTGAGCCAGGTGGGCACGGACGAGGTGACTCCCGGCAACTGTGCAGGCAACTACAGCGTGCGTCGCACGTGGCGAGCCGTGGATGGCTGCGGCAACGCGTCGAACCCGGTGAGCCAGACGATCACGGTGCAGGACACGACGGCGCCGGTGGTCACATGCCCGCCGAGTGTCACTGTGGAGGCGCTTGGTGGTTGCACCGGTCAGAACATCACGACGGCGACGGCCACCGACGATTGCAGCGGTGTCCAGGACATCACTCCCAACCCAGCCGGACCGTACCCGATCGGCACGACCCAGGTGACCTGGACCGCGCGCGATGGGTGCGGAAACCAGAACTCGTGCACGCAGAATGTGACCGTGCTCGGCCAGATCTGCATCCGCAAGTTCTACGACGCCAACGGCAACGGCTTCGAAGACGGAACCGAGGCCGGAATCGCCGGATGGAAGTTCCTGGTCAGTGGCGTTGCCCTACCTGTCTACACGGACGCGACCGGCAACGCTTGCGTCAGCGTGTCCGCCGGACAGCACACGGTGACCGAGGTGGCCCCAGCCGCCGGCTGGCAGAACACCTCGCCACTCACTTGCACCGTCACGATCGGCCCGACGAACTGCGCGCAGCTGTGCACGTTCGGCAATTACTGCTTCCGCGCGCCTTCCAACGGGCTCACGCTCGGCTTCTGGGGAAACAAGAACGGCGAGAAGATCTTGGGCCAAAACCCGGGATGGGTCGCGCTCTTGAACAACCTCGCGTGCCTGCGCAACGCCAACGGGACGTTGCACACGTTCTCGACCTTCGCGGATCTGAAGACCTGGCTGGGCAGCGCGAACGCAACGAACATGGCGTACATGCTGTCGGCGCAGTTGGCGGCGAACGTGCTCGACGAGGCATACAACCAATTGAGTGGGAGCACGAACGTCGTCGTCGCGGGCGGTTCCAAGACGGGAGGCAACGTGTGCCTCGTCGGGTTCCTGAGCACGGTTCAGCCCATCAGCTGCGGAAGCCCGGCACTGTTGTCGTTGACGTCCGTGGCTGGCTCGGGCGCCTGCGGCTGTTCCTACAACAACGGCCTGGTAATGATCGACGACCTGCAGGCGAGGGCGGTCTGCCTGCTACAGGCGTATGGCAACACGACCCCGGCCAGCACGCAGCGGACCTACCAGGAGTGCGTCAAGAACATCCTGGACATGATCAACAACAACGGGAACAACGGTTATGCCTGTGGTGGCGTAACGCAGTTCATCAACCCGAGTCAGAGCAGCTGCCCGTTCGGGCCTTACTAACACGTTTGGACGCCGTCTCGCCGGCATCGGTGCAGGCTGAGTGCGTCAACACGCGATGAGGAGACCCCGGTGACGCACCGGGGTCTCGTGTCGTTTGTTGGGTACGGCCGCGCGAAGCCAAAGCGGCAACAAGAAGGCGGCGAGTCCATTGGTGATGGCGCAGAATCCTCGTCGTCACGCGCGGTGCTTGCCCTCGCGCGCACGCAGGATGTCTATCATTCCCAGTGCGACGAGTAGCTCGCGGCCTGTGCCCGCGAACTGACTGGACGTCGCACTCGAGGTCACCTGCAATGAGCCCGCGGAAGCTGCTGATCGCCCTGCTGCTCGCTCTGCTGGTTGCCGCGGGACTCAGCCCGCTCTTCATGACCGATCCTGCCGGGGACCTCGATGGCGGGACGGTACCGGCGGGTGCGTCGGGAGCGAAACCTGTGACCACGCTGACCCCGACTGCTGACCAGACGACGCCCAGCGACGTACAGGATCACCCGAACCCAGAGTCTCGCCAGGCGATCGACGCGCCAGCGGATCAGCCGCGGACGGAACTCGTGATCCTGCGCGCCGACACTCGCGAGCCCGTTGCCGGGGCGACGGTGTGGTGGTGGCCGATGCCGGCGACGATCGATGCCGGCATGACGTTCGATCGGTGGCTGGAGCGCAGCGAGGTCGAAGACCATGCGGCCGAGGCGGTGCGCTTGCGGGCGAATTCTCACGGGCGCGTCCTGGTAGGCGACGTCGAGTCGGGCTTCTTCGTCGCGGTGTCGGCGCCGCGGCTGTGGGGGTGCGCTGCGTTCCCGCACGAACGCGAAGGTCCTCAGTTCGTGCTGTTGGCCGCGGACGTCGACGTCCGCGTGCAGGTCGTCGACGGCAGCGGCGCTCCGGTCGCGGGCGTGCCGATTGCACTGCGCGAGCGGCGGCTCGCGTCGGTCACGGATCATCTGACATCTCGCACGGGGGAGGATGGCGTCGCCACACTTCGCCACGCGGGCGCGATCCTGTCGCCGGCCGTGGCTCGCGCCTTCGCCGTCGCGGTGCAGGGCTTGTTCGAGCCGCCGATCGAGAAGCTCATCGATCCCAACGCTCTCCCGAGCGAACCGGTGCCACTCGTGCTGGGCCCGAACGGCGCGTGCGAAGTCGTGCTCGTCGATGCCAGCGGACAGCCCGTGAGTGGACCAATCGAAGCGCGCCTCGCCTTCGCGGACGCGGTCGACCGCGGGCTCGGGGAAACCATGCTGTCGCGCGTCAGCGGCCGCGTCTTGTTCGAGCGCGTTGCCGCCGGTCGCCCACTGATCGTCGAAGTGACACGGGAAGGTGCCGCCGCGCGGCTCGAGGCGAGTGGGCCTGGTCCCCGGGCAGGCGAACGGGTTCAGCTGCGCGTTGCCGTCGATCCAGATGCTTCGATCCTGCGCGGTCGCGTCGTCGATCCCGATGGCAAGGCGCTGGCCGACGCGGCGGTACGGGCGCGCCTCGAAACCGCGGCCGGAGAGCCCGGCTCCGATGGCACGTGGCAGCTGAAAACGGAGGCCGATGGTCGCTTCTCGGTCGAGATCCCGCGCTCAGCGGAGATGCCGGTTGGCCTCCAACTCGTCGTATGCAGGCTCGACGCGAATGGTGCGGAAGTCGCTGGAGCACGCCGGCCGCTGCCTCGGGAACTTGTGGCTGGCTCGCACGAGCTCGGGGACTTCGCGCTCGCCGAGGCGCCGGTGATCGCGGCCGGGTTCGTCGTCGGCGCCGAAGGTGCTCCGGTCGAGCGAGCCATGGTCACGCCGTCGCTGCCGGAATCCGCGTCAACACCGCGTGGCCAGGATTGGCTCGTGCCTGTGCGCAGCGACGTGGCGGGTCGGTTCGAGATCCGTGGCATGACGAGGAGCGAGTCGATCACGCTCACGCCGAGCAAAACGGGACTCATCGGCGACGCGGTCGTGGCACATCGAACCGACGGCGGAGTGAAGCTGTTACTCGTCGCGGCCACGGAGATCTCGGGCACCGTGCTGCTCGATCCGTCGCTGCGCGGCTCGATGGTGTTGGTGCAGGCCACCCGCGAATCGACGGAACCAGCGGCAGCGGATGCCGGCGCCGGCCACGCGGTCATCGGTGCCGATGGCGCGTTCACTCTGCACGAATTACCCGCGGCTACGTGGTCTGTTCGCGTCGTCTACGCGGCCACCGCGATCGAGCTCGGCCGTGTCGACGGCGTGGTGTCGCACCCCAGCCAGCGCGATCCGCGACTCGATCCGCTCGACCTGCGCCACACCCTGAAGTTGATCGTGTTGGAGCCGGTCGACGAACAGGGCCGGCGCGTCCCTGGCGTGCGCGCGTTCAGCCGCAGCAGCGGGGAGCCAGAGGGCAAGTGGGTGCCTTCTGCGGAGAGCGACGGCAGGGTGCAGTTGCTGAGCTCCGGAGGCCCGCTCGATGTCGCGATCGTCGCCACGGGTTTCCGGCACACCGAGATCGAGCGGGTCGCGGGGTCGAAGCGCGTCGTGCTGCAGCATGCCGCCAAGCTGCGAGTGACATTGACGAGCGGCTTGCCCGAGCTGAAGCCGCCGCTGCGTCTCGGCGTGAAGTTGACGCCGCGCCGTTCGGGCCGATTCCCGGGCTTCGTCGAGTCGACGACGGCGTTCTTCACCGGCGGCAGTGCGCTCACGTGCGAGACTGCGCTCGTCGGCGAGATGGGGGTCGAGCTCTTCGTCGCCGGCCCCGAGTTGCGCATCGCGCAGGTCAGCGGTGCAGCCACGACGATCCACGTCGCGGATCACGGCTCGGAGCAGGTGTTCTGGCTCGCGCTCGAACCGGAGCGCCTGGCTGCGGCGGTGCGCTCGCTGTCCGAAGATCGCTGAGGCGCACCGTCATCCGCCCGGCAGATCGGCGCTGATGCACCGGATCAGCCACTCGCGCGCGCTGCAAGCATTCCTTCGATCCTGAGCCAACCCGCCCATGAGGCGGCTTGGCTCAGGAGATCAACAACCTCGGCTCAGTAGAGCCGCAGCGAAGCGGGCTCGCTGACGAACGTCGAGGCGAGGTTGTAGGTCAGCGCCACGACCGCATGGTGGAGGTTCAGGCCCTGCGCGCCTGGGAGCCCCGGGGGCAGGTTGAAGCTCGCGGTGCTCTTGCCCTGACCATCGAGGAACCACAGCGAGTTCGTGAACACGGCCGTGTTGGCCAGATCGAGCGAGAGCTGCGTCCACGCGTCGAAGTTCAGCGGGATCAGCTGCGGACCCAGCGGCGAAGGCACGCCAGGCCGCGTCCCGCTCATCGTGCCGAGCACGATGTAGAGCAGGTTCGCCTGAGCCGGGCCGCAGTCGATGGTCCAGTTCTGCGTGCCACCGGCGGCGGCCGAGATCGAGGAAGGCTCCGCCTGGAGCGAACCGATGTGGCCGCGCACGACGGCTGCGGTCGGGGCGCCATTGATGCCGGGCCTGAAGACGAAGTCGCCCTGGTTGTTGAAGTGCGACTGGCCACCGTCACCGCTGTTGAAGCCGGCGCTCGAGCTGATCACGAACCAAGTCGCGGTGCCGAGGGCGGTCGTGAACGTGTCGGTCGCGTCGAGCAGCAAGCGCAGTCCGTGCGCTGCGGTCGAGCAGATCAACACGTTCTGGGTCACGACGGTGTCGGTGACGCTCGCCTGGAACATCACGTCGCCGCGCCCGTTCAGCAGAGGGTTGTTCGTGCCGTTGTTGAACTGGCCGTAGCGCCACGGCCCGTTGACCGAAGGCGGCAGGACCGTGGTCGGCACGAGGTCGCCCTCGCGAGCGATCATGGTCAGGTTGCCGAGGTTGCTGCCGTGCCAGAGACTGCTGTCGTCGGCGGCCGTGCCACCGACCAGGAACCCGACGAACGCGACCTCGGTCTCGTTGCAGGTCAGGCCCGTGGTGCCGATGTTGCCGAAGGTGATTCCCGGCAGGCCCGGAGCCGCATCACCCTTGCGCATCACGAGGTTCATGCCGCCGATGCCGCCGTAGTAGACGCCGCGGTCGTTGACGCCGACCACCGTACCACCGCCGTCGAGCCCGGCGTTGATCGCCGTCTTGCCCGTCTTGGTGAACGCAGCACCGCCCATGTCGACCGTCCAGCCCAGCGTCGGCGTGGCGAACAACACACCGGCCGGCAGACCCGGCGCCTGCTGTCCCTCGCGCGCGATGATCACGTCGGTGCCAGCGGTCCAGATGGCCAGCGCGCGGTCGTTCGCCGTGGTCGCCGTGCTCGGCGCGTTCACGTCGAAGCGCTGCTCGTGCAGCACCTGCCCGGACTCGTTGATCTGGTTGATGAAGGACATCGTCGTGCCCGACGCCGGGATCACGACTTCGCCGCCCGGCAACACGTCGCCTTCGCGGCTGACCGCGACGAGGTTGCCCGGCGTGCCCGTGACCATCACGGTGTCGTTCGTCGTCGCCACGGCCCCGAGCAGCGTGCTCGAGAAGAGCACCTGGCCCGATGCATTGATCGCGTTGTTCTGCAGCGTCATGCTCAGCGGGCCGTAGGTGATGCCGGCGCCGAGGAACGGCACCTGATCGCCTTCGCGAGCGAGCAACAACAAGTTGCCCGTCGGGCCCCAGAACAAAGCCGTGTCGTTCGCGGTCGTGACGGCCGGGCCGGCGTCGTCACTGAGGCTGCTCGCGAAGTAGAGGATCTCGCCGAACGGGCTGATGCGCACCGTGGACCCCGGGCCCTGATTCGCCGTGGTGTCGGAGCGCAGGAAGATGCCCGCAGGCAGGCCAGGAGCCTGGTCCCCGGCGCGCAAGACCATGGTCAGGTCGCCGTTGCCGCGGCCCATGAAGTAGGCGCGGTCGTCGAGCGCCGTGACGGCGCCGGCCAGACGCGCGCGGTAGATGATCGTGCCGTTCTGGTCCATGCACGGCGCATCGAAGTTGGTCGAGGTTTGGATCGTCGCCCCGGGAACGGCGGCGACCGGGTCGCCGGCGGCTTGGACGACCTGCGCGTGCTGGCTCAGGACGCTCTGGGCCGCGGCAGTCGTGGAGGCGATGGAGAGGAGGAGCAGCGTGCGCACGCAGCTCGTGGGATTGGGTTTCATTCTGTTCTCTTGGGGTGGTGCTGCAATGTTGCTGGCTGCGTGCCGGGATGCGGTAGACCGTCCCGGCAGCGAAGCCGGCAGGCTGCCACTAGGCGTCCTTTTCGCGCCCCGTGGCCAACGAGATTTGGTGGTACGAGGGAGAATCAGGGTGGTTACACACCGGTTCTACTCGGGCCTTCAGTTCCGGCAATCCGCACGGCAGCGCGCGTGCTGTCGGCTATCGTGCCGACCGTATGCGTGCACTGTTCCTCCTGGCTCCGCTGTGGGCCAGCTGCATCGGGTTCCACCCGCTCGGGCCGACTCCACGCGCGGACCTCAAAGTGAGTGCCGATGCGACCGCGCCGACCGAGGCAACGGCCGGCTATGAGCCCGATTGGCAGCCGCAATGGCAGCAGGTCGGCACGAGCCATCAGGGCCGGCCGCTGCAGGTGGCGAGCGTCGGCAAGGGACCGAGGCGAGTCCTGTGGATCGGCGGCATCCACGGCAACGAACGCGAGGGCCGCATCAGCACCGAGGAGTTGCCGCGCGTGGTGGCCGCCACACCGGGCGCGACCGAGAGGGTGACGCTCAAGATCCTCGAGGACTGCAACCCCGACGGCACGGCGCAGAACACGCGCGGCAACAGCAAGGGCGTCGACCTGAACCGCAACTACCCGGCGAAGAACTTCAAGCCGAGCCGCCTGTTCGGCCTGCGGCCGCTCGACCAGCCGGAGGCCAAGGCGCTGCACGACCTGATCCTCGACTTCCAGCCGCACCTCGTGATCGTTGCGCACAGCTGGCACGACGACCACTTCATCAACTTCGACGGCCCTGCCGAGCACCTGGCCAGACGCTTCTCGGAGCTGTCCGGCTACCGCGTGCAACCGTCGAGCAACATCGCACCGACGCCGGGATCCTTGGGGTCGTGGGTCGGCGGCATGCTCAACACGCCGATCCTGACGCTCGAGTACCACCGCGGCAAGGAGGCGCACACGGCGTGGGGCGAGACGCGCGCCGCGATCCTCTCGGTCGTGCTGAAGGGTTGAACGCATGCGGCGCTGGTTTGCCATGCGCCTCTGCTGGCTCGTGCTGATGCTGCTCGGCATCACCTTCGTGACCTTCGTCGTGCTCGACCTTGCGCCGGTCGACCGCGCGGCGCTCGAGATGGCGCGGGCCGCGCAGACGGACCCGATGCCGGACGCGCAGTCGCGCGATGCGGCGATCCTGCGGCTGCGCATCCGCTACGGCATGGTCGATGCAACGACGCTGCAGCCGGCGCCCGTGCTCGACCGTTACCTCGCGTGGCTCGGCAGGGCCGTGACGGGACGTCTCGCCGGACCGAACGAAGACCACGCAGCGCTCTGGCACCGCCTCGGCGAGGCGTTGCCGGTCACCATGTTGCTCGGCTTCCTGAGTCTGCTCGTCGCGTTCGTGGTCGGACTGCCGCTCGGGGTCCAGATGGGCATGCATCCCGGCGGGCGCTGTGACCGGATCGCTTCGCCGCTCTTGTTCGCGGTCGTGGGCGTGCCCGAGTTCCTGCTGGCCGCGCTGCTGTTGCTCGCGTTCTGCGGTGCGTATCTGCAGTGGCTGCCGGATTCCGGCCTGCGGTCCAACGGATCCGAGCACTGGACGTTCGCAGCGCAGGTCGTGGACTTCGGGCTGCACCTCTTGCTGCCGGTCGCCGTCATGTCGGTGGGCCCGCTCGTGCTCGTGACGCGCTTTCTGCGCGCTTCGGTGGCGCGCACGCTCGAGACGCCGTTCGCGGTCAACCTGCGTGCGCTCGGCATCGAGCCCGCGATCGCGCGACGGCGACTGCTGGCCAACGCGTGTGCGCCCGTCGCGACGTTGGCCGGCACGCTGCTGCCGACGCTCGTCGGCGGCTCGATCGTCGTCGAGAACCTGTTCGCGCTCGACGGTCTCGGCCACCTGCTCTACACGGCCGTGATGCGTCAGGACCAGGCCATGGTCATGGCGCTCGTGATCATCAGCTCGGTTGCGTCGTTGCTCGCGTTGCTCGCCTCCGATCTGTTGCACCGGCTCGTCGATCCGCGCGTGAGGTTGTCGTCGTGAACGCCGAGGCTCCCGCACAGCGAACACGGCACTCCTGGCTACCCCTCGTGTTCGCGGGGCTCGTGCTGCTCGTCGGGTTGCTCGCGCCGTTGCTCGCCAACAACGTGCCGATCGTGGCCCGGGCCGGCGGACGCTGGTACTTCCCGGCCGTGGCGGACTGCTTCGGACAACCCTCGGCCGGCCCGAACGACCTCACGTGGAAGCAGTGGTGGTCGCGCCTGGCCGCGGACTCGCCGGACTTCGCGATCATGCCGCCCTGGCCCTACGGTCCGGAAGAGACCGACTCGGCGCGGTTCCGCGCACGGCCGTCGTTGGCGCACCCGCTCGGCAACGACGACACTGGCCGCGACGTGCTGGCGCGGCTCGTGCACGGGGCTCGCGCCGCGGTGACGGTCGCCGTTCCCGGCGTGTTGCTCGCGGGCTTGTTGGGCACGCTGCTCGGCGCGTTGGCCGGATACTGCCGTGGGTGGGTCGACGTCGCCGTGCTGCGCCTCATCGAGTTGTTCCTGTGTTTCCCGACCCTGCTGTTCCTTCTGTTTGCCGCCGCGTTCTTCGGCGACTCGCGCGCGGCCTTGATGCTCGTGATGGCGTCGATGTTCTGGACCGACTTCGCGCGCATCCTGCGCGGCGAGCTGTTGTCGCTGCGCGAACGCGAGTTCGTCGTAGTGGCGCGCGGGCTCGGCGTCAGCGAGGGGCGTCTGCTGCGACGCCATCTGCTGCCGCTCGCGAGGGGGCAGATCGCAGTGACGGGGGCCTTCTGCATGGCCAGCGCGATCAAGGCCGAGTCGACGCTCTCGTTCCTGGGGATCGGACCCGCGACCTTCTCGTGGGGCACGATGCTGCGCCAGGGAAGCCACGTCGCGCACCTCGGCGCCTGGCACCTGTGGTTCTTCCCCGCGGCGACGATCGTCGCGTGCGTGGCCTGTTGCCACGTGCTCGCCGATCGCTGGCGGACTCCGCGGACGGCCTGACCGCTAACCGCCGCGCGTGTGCATCTCGAGGTGCGGGTCCTTGCGCAGGTGCTGCGCTTCGACGAGCGGCTTCCGGTCCGCGGTGCGCGCGCGTTCTTCGGCGCCGCGATCACGCCGCGCGGCCCAGACCTCGGCGATGCGCGAACGCAGCTCGGCGTCGCTCTTGCCGCTGCGCAGCATCTCGCGCAGGTCGGTGCCCGCGGTCGCATAGAGGCAGAGCAGCCACACACCGTCGGCCGTCAAGCGAGCGCGATCGCAGGAGGTACAGAACGGCTGCGTGACCGAGCTGATGATGCCGAACGTCGTGCCGTCGCCGAGCTCGAACCGGTCCGCGGGTGCGCTGTCGGTGCGCGGCAGCTCGCGGATCTTGCCCATCCGCGCCGCCAGCAAACCCAGCATGCGCGCGCGGCTCACGACGCGGTCGGGACTCCAGTGCGTCGCGCCCCCGACGTCCATGTACTCGATGAAGCGCAGCTCCGCGCCGATCCCACGCGCGTAGTCGAGCAGGTTCGCGAGCTCGCCGTCGTTGACGCCCGCGATCACGACGGTGTCGAGCTTGAGATCCGTGAACCCAGCGGCGCGCGCTGCCGCGATGCCGTCGAGCACGCGGCCGAGGTCGGGCCGTCGCGACAACATCAGGAACGTCGCCTCGTCGAGCGTGTCGAGGCTCACGTTGAGCCGGTGCAGCCCGGCCGCACGCAGTGGTGCCGCGTGTTCGCGCAGCAACACGCCATTCGTGGTCATCGCGAGGTCGCGGATCCCGGTGTGGGCCGCGAGCAGACGCACGAGCACCGGCAGGTCGGCGCGCAACAGCGGCTCGCCGCCGGTCAGCCGGACCTTGTCGACGCCGAGCGAGACGAACACAGAGGCGACGCGCACGATCTCCTCGAACGACAGCACGTTCGTCTTGGGCAGCCAGACGTAGTCCTGCTCGGGCATGCAGTACTGGCAGCGCAGATTGCAGCGATCGGTGACCGACAGGCGCAGGTTGCGCAGCGGGCGGCCGAAGCGGTCGGGGAGGGGTGCCATCGAGGCCCCGAGCTTACCCGCACCCGTGCCGCATTCGTCATCAGGTGAACCCGGGCCACGACTTGCCGGACTCATTCAGGCAGGCTCCTGGTCGCGCGGCGCAGCCGGTCGAGGTCTCGCGCCGGCGGGCTCTCGTCCGACATCGGATCGATCGGCGGCACCGACAACTCGAGCACGCGCTGCAGCGCCGCTGCGATCGCGTGCCGGCTGTGCGGCGGAGTCGTCTTGTCGCCGAGCAGGCCGATCAGCTCGAGCACGACTGCCTGGCGCGGGCGCCGGACGAGCGCGTTCAGCAGCGTCCTCGGCACCGGGTCCTTCTTCAGCTCGCTGGCCAGCTGTGGACCGCCGCTGCGCGCGAGAGCGAGTGCTTGGACGTCGACTCGCTGGTCGGCCTCTTCGACCGCGCGGGTCACCGTGGTGAGGTCTTGATCGAACTGGCGGCCGAACGCGAGCGTCAACACCTGCTGCAGGATCTTGTCGTGGGCCTCCAGGCTCGTGCAGGTTCCCTTGCCGGTCTTCGCGATGTCGGTGAACCGTTCGTGGGTGTCGTCGCCGGCGAGGTCGGGCGACGTCACGATCGTGTGCACGAACGAACGGCCGTCCGCGACGAAGCGCCGGACTTCGCTGAGCAGCCGCTGCCAGTCGTTGGGATGCGGCGGGGCGTCCCCGGCCAGCACGACGACGCGGCGCGCGTTCGTGCGCCATTGCTGCTGGAACGCCGCGCCGAGACCGGCGCGCACGTCCTCGGGCCGGTCGCCGCCGCCGTCAGCGGAGACGAATTGCACGAAGTTGCAGGCGCGCCAGAAGTCGCTGCCGAGCGGCATCTGCTGCACGAGGTAACTTTCGCGCGGGCCGCGATCGCGGTAGGTGACGAGGCCGAAGCGCGCATCGGGCACGAGCGCGCGCAGCACGGCGAGCATCTGCACGATGGTCGCCTTCGTGTCGGCGATCGCGCGCGACATCGAACCGGTGCTGTCGAACACGAACACGATCTCGAGCCCGCTCTTGCGCAGTTCGGCGATCGTCTTCCGGAACGGCGCCGAACCGAGGCCGCGCACCTCGTCGGCGGCTCCGGTGCCGCGCGCTTCGCCCGGCGACGGCTGTTTCGCGGTGACGCGCGCGTTGCTCGGCGGCAGGGGCAGGGGCGGCGGCGGCGGCTCGGGGCCCGCTTCGGATACGGCCTCGGTCTTCTTCGGTTCGACGGGCTCCACTTCGCGCGGTGCCTCGAAGCTCAGATCCCCGCGGTCGACCTCCACCTTGGGCGTGGGTTCTGCGGCGTCCTCGCGCGGAGGTCTGAGGACGAGCTCGAAGCGGGCCACGATCTCGGTGTCGTCGTTGCCGCTGGGGGACTGCCTGACCACGAAGAGCAAGCAGAACAGCAGCAGCAGGCCGTGCAGCGTGAGCGAGCCCGCGAGCCATGGCGCGCGCCACAGCTCTCGCACGACGATCCCCCGGAAGCCCGGCGCATCGACGCGCCGCAGCGGGCCCGCGGCCAAACGCAGGGCCTCGTAGCGACGCGCTCGAGCGGCGGCGCGCAGCGCGGGCACCGGTACGATTTGGGCCTGACCGGTGTCGGCGACCACGAGTGCCTCACAGTCGCCGAATCGCAGCACATCGCCGACCGCGAGGTTGGCGCGTTCGACGCGCACGCCGTTGTGCACGGTGTGACTGCCGCTGCCGAGGTCTTCGAGCTCCGCGGCCGTGGCACCGACGTGCAGGCGCGCCTGGTGTTCCGCGGCCCCGTCGAGACGCAGATCGCAATACGGCGCGCTGCCGAGCAGGTAGTCGCGCCCCGGCTCCAGTGCATGGTCCTGGCCCGACAACCGCAGGGCAATGGCGACGGGGGGTGGGTCCACGCCGTGTTTGTATCGCCGCGTGGCGCCCCTGTGGCGAAGTTGCTTCCGGGGCGCCGGGCGGCGACCATGCCTTTTGCCCATGAGCCTGAAGATCCTCGGCGGTGTCTATGGTGGCCGCGTCCTCCGATCCGTGCGCGGGCTCGGCACGCGCCCGTTGCTGGGGCAGGTCCGTGCGGCGCTGTTCAACATCCTGGCCGAACAGGTGCCCGGGGCGATCGTGTGGGACCTGTTCGCGGGCACGGGGGCCACGGGCATCGAGGCGTTGTCGCACGGAGCCAGGGCCGTGATGTTCTGCGAGAAGAACGGCCGCGCGATCGACGTGCTGCGGGGCAATCTGCAGATGCTCGGGCCCGATGCCGTCGAGCGGTCGGTCGTGATCCGCGGTGATGCGTGGGATCCACCCGCAATGACCGCGGGGGAGGCAGGCGGCGGCCGCGACGACGGCGCCGCCGAAGCTCCGGACGCCGAGGTCGCGCCCGACATCGTGTTCCTCGATCCGCCCTACGCGATGGTGGCCGAGGACCCCGTGAAGTGCATGGCGCGCGCGCGGCGGCTGCTCGATCGCACGGCAAAACACGGGTGCGTCGTGTTCCACTTCGAAGCCGGGGTGCTCGACGAGGACGACTTCGACGAGAACCTCGATCTCGATCTGCGCGAGTGGGGAACGACGGCGATCGCGTTCCTGTGGCGCAAGTCGGAGGCCCCCGACCGGTTCCAGCAACGCTGGGAGAAGGAACGATTGCGCGCCGAAGAGGGTGACTGAGCTGCGGCGGCGAGGCTCGCAACTGTCGCAGTCATCGACAGTGTGGCGAGCAGTCGCGGAACGCAGACGGGGCGACGTGTCTTGCCCGACGGCCGTCCATCAGAGAGACGATGCGCGGGGATCATGACAAGGTCCGTCAAGGCATCGGGCATTCCACGCCGATAGCGGATTGCGCCGCGGGCAACCGTGCGCACTTACGCATCCGGGTCCAGCATCGTGCCGAAACGTACTTCCGAAGCCGTCGAGCGAATTGTCGAGGAGCTGATGGATGGCGAGCTGTCGAAGGCAGAGCGCATCCAACGCCTGCGAGACTTGGCGCGGTCGGGGGAGAACGTGCCGGACGAGTTGATGGACAAGGCGCTGCGCAAGTTGATGGAGAGGATCACCGATGATCGCAACCCATAGAATCCTGACACAGGCCGGAACAGCCATGAGAACCGCGTTGATCGTTTCGTTTCTGATGGGCGTCTCCGCCCTTCCTGCGCAAGACACCGATCTTGGCGTGGCCGTCGACACGACGCTCAGCCAAGTGCGAACGGATGCTGACGCCTTCAAGAGCGTGAAGGTCAAGTTCACGATCCAGTTCGCTTCGCTGGGCAAGATCTACAATCCGTTCTTCACGAAGTTCACTCCCTCCGAGTACACGAACTTCTACGCATGGCCGGACGAGCAGCCGATCTGGCGGCAGAAGGACTACCACGACGTGTTCGGCATGCTGTTCCTGAGCAAGTCGGACGACAAGCTCGAGCAGCTCTACAAGCTCAAGGCCTACCAGCGCGTCGCGGTCACGGGCGTCGTGCGCAACACGTTCCAGGGCATTCCGTGGATCGAGGTCACCGACTTCCGCCTGCTGCCTGGGCAGCTCGAGACCCCGGTGCTCGCGCACCTGTATCGCGGCGAGAAGTTCATGGAGCAACGCGCCTGGCAGCGCGCGGTCGCCGAGCTGGAGCTCGTGCCCGGAGTCGGCGTGACGGAGACGGCGCTGCGCGCCGTGCGCCGCAACCTCGGCACCTGCTTCCTGCGCCTCGGCGAGGCTTCGAGCGCGATCTCGTATCTGCAGGCCGCGGCCGACATGGGCGGGCCGGTCGACCCCGAGCTCGAGAACATGCTGGCCATCGCGAAGAGCAGCCCGTCGGCCGGTCTCGACCGCGCCGTGGATTCGGGCAACCTGCGTGACCACGAACGCCCGATGTGGGAAGCGTTCGACGGCGACAAGGCTCGCCGGCCCGCCAGCAAGCCGATGCGCTGAGCGCATCGGCTCGCAGGATCAAGGGATACGCGGCTGAAAATCGCCTGTCGCGGGGGCATTGTGTCGGGTCCCCCGCGCCATGAGCTCGACCACCGCCCTGCCGACGCCTGGTTTCGCGACAGCACGCGGCCCGTTCCGGCTGGCAGTCGCGATGGTGGTCGTCACGACGGTCACGATCCTCTGGGGCGCGATGACCACGAGCACTGGCTCCGGGCTCGCCTACTTGAGCTGGCCACTCAGTAATGGCGAGCTGATGCCAGTGAGCAGCTACACGACGCTGCCCGGCTTTCTCGAGCACTTCCATCGGATCTTCGGGGCCCTGGCCGGGCTGTTGTCGCTGTCGCTGGCGCTCTGGCTGCACCTGGGTCGCGACGTCGAGGGCCAGCGGTTCGACAGGACCGCGCGCCGTACCGCGCTGTACGGTCTCGGCCTGATCGTCGCGCAGGGCGTGATCGGCGGCGTCGGCGTGCTGAAGGGACTGCCTGCCCTCACTTCGGTGACGCATGGCACGCTGGCCCAGCTCACGCTCGCGACGTTCTCGTGCATCGCGTATCAGAACTCGCACCGCTATCGCACGACGGATCCCGTCAGGACGGTGCGCCCGGGCAGTGGCCGCGCGATCGTCACGATCGCGTTGCTCGTGCTCGTCGCGCAGACGGTGATCGGCGCGCTGGCCAGACACACCAACGACGAGCGCGCGTTGTGGACGCACGTCGGCAACGCACTCGTGGTCTTCGTGATGGCGACGGTCGCGACCGCGTTCGCGACCGGCAAGTTCCGCGAGGTGCAGGGCATCGTCGGTGTCTCGCGCAGCATCGTCGGCCTGCTGATCCTTCAGCTCGCGCTCGGCTTCGTGGCGCTGGTGATCCGCAACGATGCCGGCAAGACTCCCGAGAACGTCGCCAACCTGGGCACGGCGATCGTGATCTCGGTGCACGTGCTGTTCGGAGCCTTGTTGACGACGCTCATGGCGACGCTCGCGGCGCACGTCTTCCGTGCCAGCCGTGCGCCCGCATCGCGGGACGTCGTCGCATGACGAGCTCGCTTGGCAGCAAGCTGCGGGCCTACTGGGAATGCGGCAAGCCCAGGCTGTCGGCGCTCGCAGTGTTCGCCGTCGTCGCGGGTGCCTACATGGGCTGGCCGTCGAAGAGCTCGCACCCGCCGATCGACGTGCTCGTCGCGACGACGCTCGGTACGTTCCTGGCTGCCGTGGGCGCGGCTGCGCTGAACATGCATCGCGAACGCGAGCTCGACGCGCTGATGCAACGCACGCAGGGCCGGCCGCTGCCGACGGGCCGGTTGTCGTCGCGCGAGGTGTTCTGGTTCGGCTGCGCGATGTCGGTGCTCGGCGTGCTGCTCGTGCTGCTCGGGGCTTCGCCACTGCGCGCCGACGGCTCGCGCGTGGCCGGCGACCTGAACTGGACCGCGGCATGTCTGTGCGGCGCGATCGTCGTGAGCTACGTGCTCGTCTACACGCCGATGAAGCTGACGTCGCCGCTCAATACGCTCGTGGGCGCGATCCCGGGAGGCCTGCCGCCGGTCGTGGGCCACGCTGCGATCGTCGGCGAGCTGGCGCTGCCGCAGCTCGTGCTGTTCGCGATCCTCTTCTGCTGGCAGATTCCGCACTTCCTGGCGATTGCCTGGCGCTACCGGGAAGACTACGCGCGCGCCGGCATGCGCATGCTTCCGGTCGTCGATCCGACCGGTCACCGCACGGCGATCGTGATGGTGCTCTATGTCGCGTGCCTCGGCATCGCGAGCATGGTACCGTTCGTGACACGGATGGCCGGCGACCGCTACGCCGTGAGCGCCGTGCTGCTCGACGTCCTGTTCTTCGTGCCGACGATCTTCGCAGCGCTGACGCGGTCCGACATCGCGATGCGCATGACCTTCCTGACCTCGATCGTCTATCTGCCGCTTCTGCTGGTGGCCATGGTGTGGGATCGCCTGTGAACGAAGTCAGCGCCATCTCGGCCGAGGACATCGCGTTCACCTATGGGCAGCGAACCGCGCTGCAAGGCGTGGGTTTCGAGGTGGCCCGGGGCCAGGCGCACGGGTTCCTCGGACCCAACGGCTCGGGCAAGTCGACGCTGTTCAAGCTGCTGTCGACGATCGTGCCGCTGCAGCAGGGGCGCGTGTCCATGCTCGGCCTCGACCTGGCCACGCAGGCCGCTGCGATCCGGCAACGCATCGGCGTCGTGTTCCAGTCGCCCGCGATCGACAAGAAGCTCACGGTGCGAGAGAACCTGCACTACGGCGGCATGCTGCTCGGACTCGCGGGCCGCGAGCTCGGCAACCGGATCGACCAGATGCTCGAGGCCACGAACCTCGGCGATCGCGCGCGCGACCGCGTCGGCGAATTGTCGGGCGGCATGCGGCGGCGCGTCGAGATCGGCAAGTGCCTGCTCGGCGCGCCCGAGCTCGTGCTGCTCGACGAAGCGAGCACGGGGCTCGATCCGGCGGCGCGACGGGACATGTGGGCCGTGTTGCGCGCGCAGCCGCGGCTCACGGTCGTGTTCACGACGCATCTCATGGACGAAGCCGCGCAGGCCGACAGTCTGGTCTTGCTGGACCAGGGCCGCATCGTCGCGGCGGGCCGGCCCGCGGACCTCATGCGCGAGGTCGGCGGCCAGGTCCTCGAGATCGAAACGCCGGAGGCCCAGACGCTCGCGAACGACCTCGCGGCGGCGTTCGGCGTGACCGCGCGCGTGGTCGACGGCACGCTGCGCTTCGAAGGCGAGGCCGTGCACGAGCTCGTGAGCAAGGTCATGCAGCGCTTTCCCGCTCGCGTGCAGCGCCTGCAGCTCGCGCACCCGTCGCTGCTCGACGTGTTCCTGCAGCGGACCGGCAAACGCTTCGTCGTCGCCGAGCCCGAGCCGCAAGAACGGGGCCGGAGGAAACGCTCGTGATGCGCGCCGTCGTGGCTCTGTGGCACCGCGAGATCGTGCGCTTCCTGCGCGATCGGCCGCGGCTCGTCGGTTCGCTGATGCAGCCGGTCGTGTTCTGGGCGCTGTTCAGCGGTGCGCTGCACGGCTCGTTCAAGCCGGGTGGCATGGACTACGGCGAGTACTTCTTCGTCGGCACGCTCGCGATGATCACGTTGTTCACGGCGATCTTCGCGACGATCACCGTCATCGAGGATCGCAAGGAAGGGTTCCTGCAGGGTGTGCTCGTGTCACCGGTGCCGCGCAGCGCGATCGCGCTCGGCAAGATCCTCGGCGGCGCCACGCTCGGCATGCTGCTCGCGATGCTGTTCCTGCTCGCGGCGCCGCTCGCGGGCGTTTCGCTGGCGCCCGAGCGCTTGTTGCCGGGGCTCGGCGTGCTCGCGCTGCTGGCCGTCGCCGTGACGGGGCTAGGCTTCTCGCTGGCCTGGATCATGGACAGCACGGCCGGCTACCACGGCATCATGATGTTGCTCTTGATGCCGATGCTGCTGCTGTCGGGAGCCTTCTTCCCGATGGAAGCAGCGCATCCGCTGCTGAGCTGGGTGCGCTTCGTGAACCCGATGACCTACGGCGTCGGTGCGCTGCGGCACGCGTTCCAGGGCGAAGTCGCGGGTGTGCCGCCGTACGCGCTCTGCCTGCTCGGCACCGTGTTGTTCGCGGTCGCCACGTTCCTGCTCGGCACGTTCGTCGTCATGAGGCGCAGCGCGCGCGACGCCACCTAGCATGCTCGCCGACTTCGATTTCCGTGTGCTCGCCGACGTCGATGCAGCGCTGAATGCGGTCGCGTTCTCGTTGATCTGTGCGGGGCTCGTCGCGATCAAGCGCGGCAACGTGCGGTTGCACAAGAGATGCATGCTCGCAGCGGCCTGGGTGTCGGCGCTGTTCCTGTGCAGCTACGTCACGTATCACCTCAACGCGCCGCAGGTCAAGTTCAAGCGCGAGGGCTGGATCCGGCCGATCTACTTCACGCTGCTGATCTCCCACATCGTGCTCGCGGTGGTGCAGGTGCCGCTGATCCTGCGCACGATCCATCTCGGGCTGAAGGACCGCCGCGCGCAGCACAAGAAGTGGGCGAAGGTGACTGCGCCGATCTGGCTCTACGTGTCGATCACGGGCGTCGTCGTCTACGTGATGCTCTACCACCTGTAGCTCGCACGCGTCGTTGTCGTGCGGGCATCGGTTGCTGCAATCCGGAGCCGCGGCGGGAATACTGCGGTCGCCCATGAAGCAACCCGCCGCCACGTTGTCGTGCCTCTGCGCGTTCGCGATCCCGCTGGTTTGCCAGACACCGGATGCGCTGACCCCGGACCTGGCGAGCCGCATCGACGCGGTGGTGAAGCAGCACCTGAAGAAGCCCGGCGCGGTCGGCCTGTCGGTCGGTGTTGCGTTCGGCGGCGAGGTGGTCGCGAAGGGTTATGGCCTGGCCGACGCGGAATTCGACGTGGCGGCCGACGCCGAGACCTGCTTCCGCATCGGCTCGATCACGAAGCAGTTCACGGCTGCCTTGGTCCTGAAACAGATCGAACAAGGCAAGGTGTCGCTCGACGACTCGCTCGGCAAGCACGTGCCCGACTTCCCGACCGCTGGCAAGACGGTGACCGTGCGCCAGCTGCTCGACCACACTTCGGGCATCAAGAGCTACACCGACCTCGGTCCCGAGTGGGAGAAGAAGCAGCCGCTCGAGCTGAGCCACGACGAGTTGCTCGGTCTGGTCGCTGGCAAGCCGTTCGACTTCGAACCGGGCACCGAGTGGCGCTACAACAACACCGGCTACTACCTGCTCGGCGTATTGCTCGAGAAGGTCACGGGTCGGCCCTACGCCGAGCTGATCCAGCAGGAGATCGCGACGCCGCTCGGTCTCGGCCGCACGCGCTACGACTCCAACCGCGAGCTGATCAAGAATCGCGCGCAGGGTTACGAGTTCGCGCAGGGCAAGCTCGGCAACGACGCTCCGCTCGGCATGAGCCAGCCCGGTGCAGCCGGCGCGCTGCTGTCCACGGGTGGCGACCTCGTGCGCTGGTCTCAGGCACTCGTCGCCGGCAAGGTCGTGACCAAGGCGTCCTATGCGCGCATGGCGCAGCCCACGGTGTTGCCGAACGGCCGCGACACGCACTACGGGTTCGGCCTCATGCACGACGAGTTCGGCGGCAAGGCGCGTGTCCACCATGGCGGCGGCATCAACGGCTTCAACTCGTTCCTGTTCTGGTTGCCCGAGCCCGGCTTCCACGTGGCGGTCATCAGCAACAGCGAGCGCCTCAACGCCCAGCGCGTCGCCGAGGACATCGCCTACGAAGTGCTCGGCTTGCAGCGTCCAGTTGCCGCGGACAAGCCGACCACCGCCGAACTGCGTGCCCTGATCGCCGGCGACTACTCGATCGTCGCGCTCGGCATGAACATCCGGGTCTTCGAGAAGGACGGCAGGGTGATGACGCAGGCCGAGGGCCAGGACGCCTTCGCGATCCTGTGGCAGGGCGAGATGGAGTTCCGCGCGAGCTTCGATCCGGGCGTCAAGCTGGTCTGGAGCCAGGCCGGCAAGTCCTTCGAACTCCATCAGGGCGGCGGGGTGTTCGTGGCCAAGAAGAAGCCGTGAGGCGCTCGGCCGAATCCGGCCGAGGTGGCAAAGTTGCTTGGAGCTTTTTGCGTTCCCGGTAAGATGCACGGTTGTGTCTTCACCGCAGGCAGTCGCTGCGGGGACGACTTCTACGTGTGACGACTGGATGGACCCGCGCCGTTGCGCGGCTTGAGCAACCGCCCGCGCCCCCGACCCCCTGCCGAGCCGATGGCTCGCACAGGCACTCCGGACCCGAGCGACATGGTGGCGCCGACAAGCGCCACCGAGCCCACGACGAACGACGATTCCGGGTCCGAACTACTCTATGGGCAAGCGCCTTTTCGTGGGAAATCTCTCCTTCCAGACCACCCAGGCCTCTCTCGAGGCCGCATTCGGCCAGGACGGCCGCAAGGTCACCAGCGTGAGCGTCGTGCAGGATCGCGACACCGGCCGTTCGCGCGGGTTTGCATTCGTCGAAATGGCCACCGACAGTGACGCGCAGGCCGCGATCAAGGCCATGGACGGTGCCGACGTCGACGGCCGCCAGCTGCGCGTCAACGAAGCCGAGGAGCGCAAGCCCCGGGGCGGCGGCGGCGGTGGAGGCGGCGGCGGCTACGGCGGTGATCGTCGCGGCGGCGGCGGCGGCGGTGGCCGCGAGCGCTGGTAGCAGTTGCTCTTGCCCTTGACGCCGTGTCGCGGAGCCGGACTGTCGCACGGCAGGAGGAACGACCATGATCCATCCAACTGCGGTCGTCGATCCCTCGGTGCACCTCGGCAGCAACGTGCGGATCGGTGCGTTCGCGCTCGTCGAGCCCGGAGTGACTCTCGGCGACAGCTGTCATGTCGCGGACCACGCTGTGGTACGCACGGGTTCCGACATCGGCCCAGGCGCTCTGATCGACAGCTATGCCGTCGTCGGCGGTCTGCCGCAGATGCGAGTCGAGTGTGTGGCGACGGGGCGCGTGCGCATCGGCGCACGCAGCATCCTGCGCGAGGGGGTCACCATCAACCGCGCGACCACACCGAACGGACTGACGTCGATCGGGGATGACTGTTTCCTCATGGCCCATAGCCATGTAGGTCACGACTCGACTGTCGGGAACTCCGTCACGCTGGCCAACAACGTGATGCTCGCTGGGCACGTGCAGGTCGGCGACGGCGTGTTCCTCGGTGGTGGTGCTGGAGTGCATCAGTTCGTGCGCATCGGCCGCGGCGCGATGATCGGCGGCAACGCCTCGATCTCGTACGACGTGCCACCTTTCGCCATCGCCGTGGAACGCAACGAGGTCCGTGGTCTCAACCTCGTCGGCATTCGACGGAGCAAGATGCTCGAGGGTGTCGTGGCCGACCTGAAGCGGTGTTACCACGCCGTGTATTGTGGTCCCGGCGACCTGCGCCGCCGCGCCGAGCGCGCGCTGAACGAAGCTCGACTCGGCACCGAACCAGAAGGCAGGTGCTTCCTCGAGTTCTTCGTGGGGGGCAAGCGCGGGTTCGCGCGCTCGCGCAACGAACGCGCCTCCTCGAACGCAGTTGACGGAGAGCGCGTCGTGTGATCGCGCGCGAGTTCGCTTGACACTGCTCGCCCGCGGCGTCTGATTGTCCGCCCATGTTTCTCGCTGTCAGGCGTGACGCCCGATGAGCGTGCCATCGGCGGATCGCCGCCTGGCGGGACTGATGCTCGGCGCGTTGGGCATCGTCTACGGCGACATCGGCACGAGTCCGCTGTATGCGATGCGCGAGTGCTTCGCGCCTTCGCACGGCGTCGGCGTCGACCGCGACAGCGTGTTCGGCGTGCTGTCCATGATCGTGTGGACGCTCGTGCTGATCGTCTGCGGCAAGTACGTCACCATGATGTTGCGTGCCGACAACCGCGGCGAGGGTGGCATCCTGGCGCTGCTCTCGCTGGCCTTTGGCGAGGCGAAGAGCCAGAGCCGGCGGCGCGCTGCGCTGATGGCGCTCGGTGTGTTCGGCGCAGCGCTGCTCTACGGCGACGGCATCATCACGCCGTGCGTCACGGTGATGGGGGCGCTCGAAGGTCTCGAGGTCGCGACGCCGATGTTCACGCCCTACATCGTACCGATCAGCATCGCCGTGTTGCTCGTGCTGTTCGGTTTCCAGAACGCCGGCACGGGTCGGGTTGGTGCGGTGCTCGGTCCGATCATGGTGGTCTGGTTCGCGACCCTCGCGGTGCTCGGCGTGCGCGGCATCGCCATGGCGCCCGAAGTGTTGCTGTCGCTGCTGCCGTGGCACGCGTTCACTTTCGTCATCGACCACGGCTTCAATGCGTTCCTCGTCATGGGCACGGTGTTCCTGGTCGTGACCGGCGCCGAGGCGCTCTATGCCGATCTCGGGCACTTCGGGCGGAAGCCGATCCAGCTCGCGTGGTTCCTCGTCGCGTTCCCGGCCCTGTTGCTCAACTACCTCGGGCAAGGCGGGCTGCTGCTCAGCAACCCGGCGAGCGCGCAGAACCCGTTCTTCCTGCTGGCGCCGCGATACGCCCTGTATCCGCTGGTGGTGCTGTCCGTGATCGCGTCGGCCATCGCTTCGCAGGCGCTGATCGCGGGTACGTTCTCGATCACGGTGCAGGCGATCCAGCTCGGCTACCTGCCACGCATGGAGATCCGGCACACCTCGCCGGACGAGCGCGGCCAGATCTACCTGCCCCACGTCAACTGGCTCTTGATGGTGTGTTGCATCGGCGTTTGCCTCGGGTTCGGCTCGTCGAGCGCGTTGGCTTCCGCGTATGGCATCGCGGTCACGCTGACGATGCTGATCACGACGGCGCTGTTCTATTTCGCAGCGCGGCGCGTGTTCGGCTGGTCTGCCTGGCGCTCGGGCCTGCTCTGCACGGCGTTCGCGCTGCTCGAGCTCGTGTTCTTCGGCGCCAACGTCGCCAAGATCGCCCACGGCGGCTGGTTCACGTTGCTCGTCGCAGTCTGCATCTTCATCGTGATGTACACGTGGAAGACGGGCCGGCGCCTGCTCTACGAGCGACACAGCACGCGCATGCTGTCGATCGATTCGTTCCTCGATGGGCTTCGCCGCCAGCCGCCGGTGCGCGTGCCCGGCACCGCGGTCTACATGGCGGGAGCTGCCCAGGGCACGCCGCTGGCGTTGCTGCACAATCTCAAGCACAACAAGGTCCTGCACGAACAGGTGCTGCTGCTGACGATCGTCATATCCGAGGATCCGCACGTGCCGGAGGACCAGCGCGTGCGCTACGAAGAGATGCCGCTCGGCTTCCACCGCATGATTGCCAAGTACGGGTTCATGCAACGGCCGCGTGTCCTCGAGCTCGTGAAGCTGTGGAAGGAAATGGACGTCGAGGTCCGCATCAGCGACACGACGTTCTTCCTGAGCCGCGAGACGATCGTGCCGGCGAAACGCCGTCACATGCCGGCCTGGCGCGCCATGCTGTTCGCGTTCCTGTCGAGAAACGCGCAGCCGGCGACCGCCTTCTTCGGTCTGCCTGCGAACCGCGTCGTCGAACTCGGCGTGCAGATCGAGTTTTGAGACGAGTGACGCGGAGCGCCCAGCGCCGCGCGTCACTTGGCGCGCAGCGGCCGCACGATCAGGTCCTTGAGAGCGAAGTTGCTGCCTTCACCGACGCGCGTCACGAACAGATCGTTGTGGTGGCGGATCAGTCCGAACTCGTCGAAGCACGACACGCCGCCGCAGATCTCCATCGCGAGCACGAGCAGGTCGCTCGCCGCGCGGCTGCAGTCGACCTTGACCTTTGCCGCCTGCTCGCGCGACAGCCGGTTCTCCTCGTAGAGACGGCAGCAGTGCATGAGCCACGTGAGCCCGCGCTCGAGCGCGATGTCCATGTCGATGATGACGTCCTGCACGCGCTGGAAGCGGCCGATCGGGAGGTTGTCGAACTGGGTCCGTTCTTCGGCGTAGACGCGCGACTTGTCGAGCGCGAACGCGAGCGACGCCAACGCGAGCGCCGCGATGAACAGCCGGCCACCGTTCAGCGTCGTCACCATGACCTTGAAGCCCTCGTTCTCGACGCCGAGGATCGCCTCGTCGGGCACGGTCACGTTCTCGAACATGATCGAGCCCGTCGACGACTGCTCCCAGACCTTCTTGCCCTGCATCTCCTGGTAGAAGACGCCTTGTTGCTTCATGGGCACGATGAAGCACGTCGAGCGCTTGCCGTTGGGGCCGGCCGGGTTCGTCAGCGCGTGCACGATCACGTGGCTCGCCCAGCGCGCATTCGTCGACCAGCACTTCTCGCCATTGATCACCCAGGAGCTGCCCTTGCGAACGGCCGTGACCAGCGGGTTTGCCGCGTCGCTGCCGCGGCCGGGCTCGGACAGACCGAACACGAACATGCGTTCGCCGCGCGCGAGAGCCGGCAGGTGGTTCTTCTTCTGGGCTTCGGTGCCACAGAGTTGGAGCGGCTTCGCGCCCAGCGAGATCGCGGCTCCCGGCGTGATCGCCACGGACTGGCTGTGGTAGCCGAGTGCGAGACCCATCAACACGAGGTCGGCGTGGTCACCACCCTGGCCACCGTACTGCTCGGCGATCGGCAACCCGAACAACCCGAGTTCGCCCATGGCGCGCAGGCACTCGTCGGGCACGAGGGCATGGCTGCGTTCCCACTGCAGCAGGTGCGGGGCGATCTCGGCGTCGCCGAAGTCCCGCACGGTCTCGTAGAACGCGAACTTGTCGTCGCTGACCAGGTCCCTGAGGTAGGTGTCGATTCGGCGCGGCATCACGCGAGCGTAGCGCGGCTACGTCTCGCAGGCGACGGTCGCACGCCGGTTCGCGCAGGCCGGCTCCGCCGGCCCAGAGAATCAGACCTTCGCCGGTGCGTCAGCGGCCTTGGGCACGAGCGCATCGAGGAAAACCTGGGCCGCATGGATCTCGGCGATCTCGAGCACACGCCGGAATGCGGCGATCGCGGCGTCCTTCTTGTCGGAGAATCGAAGGTTGTAGCCGCGGACGAGATGCGCCTGTGCGTCGTAGGGCTTGATGTCGAGGTAGCGATCGAGTGCCTCCATCTGCGCGTCGAAGACCTTCGGATCGCCGTAGAACGAGCGCTTGTCGGTCTCGGCCGACGCGAGGGCTGGATCGAGCCGCAGTGCTTCCGCGATCAGGAACGCGGCGAAGTGGTAGTCGCCCGTGGCAAACACGGCGTCGGCGAGCACGAAATGCACCGAAGCATCGTCCGGCGCATAGCTGCGGGCCTTGCTGTAGGCATCGACGGCCTCGGCGAACCGCCCCGCCTTGAAGTAGTAATCGCCGAGCTCCACGTACTTGCGGGCCAAGCTCTCGGGCGTGGCCTCGTTGCTCTTGACCTCGCCGCTCTTGCCCTCGCTGGGCTGGCCGCTGCTCACGCCACCGCCGCCTGCGATCGGCTCGCCTTGGGCGGGCTCGGCGCTCGGCACCGATGATTCTCCTTCGACGACGATGGTGTTCGGCACGTAGAGGTAGGCCGGGCAGTAGGTCGTGCTCGGGTACCACCAGTAGGAGGGGTAGTACGGGTACGAACACGTGTTCCACCAACAACTCGAGTAGCAGCTGTTCCAGTAGCACGAGCTGTACCAGCACCAGGGGTACCACCAAGAGAAGCCCCAGCCGAACGAACCACAGCCGCCCCAGGAGGACCAACCGCAGTGCGGCCATCCCCAGTGGTAGTGGCATGGGTCTGACCAGCAGTTCCACGAGGAGTTGAAGCAGCCACTCGACACGGTGCCGACCACGCCGGACGTCAGCGGCGCGTTCGTGCGCGGTTGGAGGCGAGGCGAATCCGTACGCGGGACGAGACGTGGGCTGTTCGTCATCACCGTGTCCGATGGCGCCACCTTCGAGGTGGTCGCTCCGGCCTTCGAGGGCGCAACGACGCCCTTCTGGCCCTTGGCGTTGCCCGTGGCGCTACCTGTGGCTCGTGGCGCATAGCGCTCAGCTGCAGGTGGGCTGCCCTTCTTCGTCCCCGTCGAAGTCTTCGCAGCCGAGGGACGATCCGCAGTCGGCGCGACTTCGGGACGCTTGGTGGTCGAAGGCTTCGTTGCGCGATAGCGCGTGTCGATCGGCTCGGAGCGTGTGTCGCTGGAGCGGGGTTTCGTCACCTGATTCGCCTGGCTCGTCGCGCGACCGCGATCGGGTGCGGTGCTCGGGTCCACGCTGTTGCGACCGTTCCCGGACGGAGACTTGTATGACGGTGACTCGTAGCCAGGCCGCTTGATGGTGTTGCCGGCCGGACTGACCGCTTGATCGGACGCAGCCTTCGGGGCCGTATCGGTGGGCTGATATCGCGGAGTCGCGGAAGCCCTCGGGCTCGCTGTCGGCTCACCTCGCGTGATGGCGTGCGGCTGGCTGCCGGGATTCCTGTCGGTTGCGCGCGGTGCTTGGGTGTATGGCTGCGAACGAGGTGCTTGGGCGGCGCTCGACGTCGGGGCGGAACGAGCCGGCGGGGCGGACCGGGTCATCGGCGCCGGGGCCGACCGGGCCGGCGGAGCCTGGCGCGACGTGGCCGACGACGGACGAGGTGCTGGGGCGGAAGTGACTCGAGGCGCGGGCGCGGGCGCGGGCGCAGAGGCGCGCGGTGCCGGCGACGAAGCCCTCGGTGCTGGCGACGATGCCCTGGGCGCTGGAGCGGAGCGTGCTCCGGAGGCTCCTGAGGATCCGGGGGACTTGGTGCCACCGCGTTGAGCCATTGCGGGGACCGCGAGCAGAAGGAGGGCAGCGATAACAAACAGGGATCGTGCGAACATGAATCCTCAGCGTCGTTGCGGGCGTTTTGCGCCAGCAACAACGATACCGGAATCCACTGACGTCATGTGGCTGCGTACCAGGCGATTGCGCGCGTCCCAGCGATGTGTCGATGTCCCAAACGCAGACATTGTCTCGTCCCCAAGACACCCGCGGTTCGCGCCCCGGGGGAGCTGCTTGCCCTGATCGAGGTCCGGGTCCTTGCCGCGGCAACCGGCTGGCCGAGGCACGAGTGCACGCCGCATGCAGGCACTGCCTACGTTGCTCGCCGAAGGTTGCCGGGCGTGCGAACTTGGGGCCAGGTTACCTTCCATCGCGGCACTCGGTTGTTTGTTCCGGTGGAGCGGGTGGCAACATGGTGCGCATGAGGTTCCTGGTGAAGCTGTTCTTCCGCGGGCTCGCCGCCATCCTGCCGTTGGCCCTCACTGGCTACCTCGTCGTCTCCGCGGTCGAGGCGGGCGAAGCGCTGCTGCGCAGTCTGGTTCTGCTGTTCCTCCCCGTGGAGCGCTACCGACCCGGGATGGGGTTCGTGCTGTCCGTCGCCCTGCTGATGGTGATTGGACTCCTCATGTACTCGTTCGTCGTGCGGCGGCTCTACTCGTTCGTTACTGCCCTGCTCGAACGGATCCCGGTCGTCAAATCCGTCTACGGCATGCTCGCCGACGTCGTCCGGCTGTTTGCGAGCGCCGAAGAGCGCCCGTTCCGCAAGGTTGTGCTCGTGACGCGGGTCGAGGGGATCAACCAGCTCGGGTTCCTCACGCGCGACGACTTCTCCGATCTGCAAGGGATCGGCCCGGGCCAGGTCGCGGTGTTCCTGCCAATGAGCTACCAGATCGGCGGCTTCACGGTGATCGTGCCACGGGAACGGGTCAGGGAGATCGCGATGTCCGTGGAGGATGCGCTGCGGTTCTGCGTGACGGCAGGGATTGCGCCGAGCGCCGTGAGGCGCTGAAGGACCGGCAGGTAGTGGTCGAGAACGTTCGCGCCGCTGCGCAGTGGATTCCGTAAGATCGGCCGCTCCCCATGCGGTACGCATCCCCCTTCGTCGTTCCCGTGCTCCTGCTCGGACCCCTGCTCGCGCAGGACTCCGAGGATCCCTACGCGATGGACTACGGTCCCTGCCTGATGACGACGTTCGAGGGAGGCGGACTGGCCGGCGTCACGGAGAAGGGCTTGGTCGTCCGTGTCGGGGACGGCGCGGTTGCCTTCGACACCGAGCTGCTGCGTTTGTCGGCGGCCTGGGTCGACGGATGGTTGCGCTTGCGTGGTACGGCCTACGACGGCGCGCACGGGCCGATGCCTTCGCTGCGGGGTCGCAAGATCGCCGAAGTGAAGGTCGGTCCTGGTTGGTTGCACGAGGGCGACAGCGGCGATCCTCGCCCGATTCCACATGGGCCCCTGCCACGCGAGTGGGGCTTCTTCCGCGGCATGTGGCTGCACGGCAACTCGGTCGTGGTCGGATATCGCACGGGCGACATGGACGTGCGCGAAGGCTACGGCATCGAAGGGCCCGCGCGCGTGGTCACGCGCACGCTCGAACTCGGCCCGTCGGTGGTCGCGCAGACGCTCGTCGTGCTCGACGCACCCGATGGGGCGAAGGTGGTTCCGGACGCTCCGGGGGACGGAAAGCGTCTCGTCATCCTGCGGTGGCAGCCGCGCGTAGGCGACGTCGAGCTCGATACGACGACGAAGGGCTGGGAGGCACTGTCGATGGGGGCGCCATCGCGCGGCGACTACCTCGACGCGAGCAGCGGGACCGGGGCCACGGTTTCTTTCGTGCCGGGATTCGCGCGCGCACACGGCCGGTCTGCGCCGGCCGCTGGTGCCGCCGACACTGCGGAGACGCTCGCGCTGCCCTTGCTCGCCGACGGCGAGGCGGCCACGAGCGCCGACGACGAGAAACGGGTTGTCTGGTTCGACAAGTACAAGGTGAAGGACAAGGAACGCGACAACGGTCGCTTCCTCGTCGACCTGAAGAAGGTCGTGCCGGTGTCGCGCATCAGCACGTTCACGTGGAACTCCGGTAGCCGCAGCGTGCAGCAATACGACGTCTTCGCGAGCGATGCCGAAGCATCGCCCGACGCGGCGGCCGCGGACCCAAAGGCTGCTGGTTGGGTGTCCCTGGGCACTGTCGACAGCGGGAAGCTCGGCGAAGGCGACAAACACGGCGCGAGCATCGCCAAGGAGGGTGGGCTCGGCAGTCACCGGCGCCTGCTCTTCGTCGTGCGCCGTGGCAGCGCGTGTTTCACCGAGATCGACGTGTTCGCAGACAAGTTCAGGGCTCCGGTCGACGCCGTGGGTCGCAGCCAACGCAGCGTCGTCTGCGCCCTGCGCGGCGACGACGCGGGCCGGCTCGAGGTCGATGGTAGCCGGATGCTGCTGCGCGTGCCTGCCCATGATCACATGGTGCGAATGCAGCTCGCCGTTGGGTCGGGCGACGAGCGCGAAGTCGCGGCGGACATGCCGCTGTTGGCGAAGTCCGTCGACGTGCGGGCACTGCCGACCAAGCCCGGAAAAGCGATGTGGGGTGATGCGATCGTCACGAAAGGGCACCGCGGTCCCGACGACGGTCCGTTCGCGGTCGACACGATCTCGATCCCGTTCGGCAACCGCTTCGGCTCGCGCATGCGCACCGGCGCGTTCGACTTCTTCTCCGACGGTCGCGCCGCCGTGTCGACGTGGAACGGCGACGTCTGGATCGTCAGCGGCATCGACGACGGCCTCGAGGCCATCTCGTGGCGCCGCTTCGCGACCGGCCTGTTCGATCCGCTCGGCCTCCGCATCGTCGGCGACGTGATCTACGTGCATGGCCGCGACGGAATCACGCGCCTGCACGACGAGAACGGCGATGGCGAGGCCGACTTCTACGAATGCTTCAACAACCAGGTCTACATCACGCCCGCGTTCCACGAGTTCGCGTTCGACCTGCAAACCGACGCCGAGGGCAACTTCTACTTTGCGAAGGGTGGCCCCGTGAATCCGGGCGGCCGCGGCTTCATGGCGATCGCGCCGCACCATGGCACCATCCTGAAAGTCAGCAAGGACGGCTCGCATATCGATGTCGTGGCGACCGGCCTGCGCGCGCCGAACGGCATCGGCGTGTCGCCCGACGGCATCGTCACGTCGGGTGACAACGAGGGCACCTACATCCCGCGTTGCCGATTGAACTGGATCGAGAAGCCGGGTTTCTATGCGGGCGTCAAGGACACGGCGCATCGCACGCCCGTGCCCGACGAGCCCGACCTGCCGCTGTGTTGGATGCCGATGGAGGTCGACAACAGCAGCGGTGGCCAGGTCTGGGTCACCGGTGCCGCCTGGCGCGATCTCGCGGGCAGGCTCCTGCACCTCTCGTATGGCACCTGCTCCTGCTACCTCGTGCTGCCGGAACGCGTGAATGGACAGATGCAGGGCGGTGTCGTGCGCTTGCCGGCCGACTTCTCGTCGAGTTGCATGCGCGGCCGCTTCTCGCCCGTGGACGGTCAGCTCTACGTGATCGGTCTCAAGGGCTGGCAGACGACCGCGGCGCGCGACGGTGGCTTCCACCGCGTTCGCCGCACCAGCAAGCCGCTCGGTCTTCCGACTGCTCTGCGCACGTGCACGAAGGGACTCTACTTGACGTTCGACGAGCCGCTCGATGCCAAGACCGGTTCGGATCCCGAGAGCTACGGCATCGAGATCTGGAACTACCTCTATTCGTCGAACTACGGCTCGCCCGAGATCTCGATCCTGCATCCCGAGCGCAAGGTCGAACAAGGCAAGCCGAACCGCGATCCGCTCAGAGTCACCGCCGCCACGCTGTCGCCCGACAAACGCACGGTCTTCCTCGCCATCGAAGGCATGCGGCCCGTGCACCAGATGAAGGTGACCTGGGATCTCGATCGCAGCGGCGGGGGGGCACTGAAGGGGGAGTTGCACAACTCGATCCACGCGCTGGCCGAGGATCCGGGTTTCCCGCCGGGACGCTGAGCGATGTCGTGGTCACTCGCAGTAGTTGGTCATCGCCTCGACGCGGCGTTCCCGAACAGGGCGAAGAAACCGCCAGCCGCCGCTGAGGCGATGAGGCCGAGCCACCCGGAGAGGAGGCCGCGTGGCCGGTTTCTCGCCGTGGCGTCGGCGTTGGCGGCGAACGCCTGGCTGCTCTGCGCGTCGCCGCAGGAACCAGCCGCGCAAGCACCCGCGCAGGAGCCGCGCGTTCGCGGCGTGAAGGTGACCTTCGCGCACGACGTGGGATCCGCTCCGATAGTGCACAGCCAGCGCGCGCGGCTGCTGTCGCTGGCGGTCGAACGCGGCGAGTCGCCGAGTCCGTTCGTGCCGGCCGGCATGTTTCGTGCGACCTACCAGGCGACCGTGCCGTTGCCTGCGCGCGATCGTTTCCAATTCCGGATCGAGGGCCGCGGGTCGGTGAAGCTCTCGCTCAACGACGAGCTCGTGCTCGAGGGGGCGCTGCGCAGTGGCAAGCCGCTCGAGACCACGCAACCCATCCGGCTCAAGAAGGGCGACAACCACCTGCGGCTCGTCTTCGAGAGTGGAGCGATGGGAGACGGACAGTTCCGCTTGTTCTGGTCGGGGTCCGAATTCGGGTTCGAGCCGATCATCCCCGAACTGCTGCAGTGGTCTGCCGGCGATGCGGAAGTGGCTGCCGGTGAGCAGCTGCGCGAGGGCCAGCAGCTCTTTGCCGAGCGGCGCTGTGCGCGCTGCCACGAATTCGAACGGCGCCGCATCGGCGAATCGGCCTTCGCGGAGCTCGACGCAGCGGGTCCCGATCTGCGCAGCGTAGGTGCGCGCGTGCACCAATCCTGGATCGCGGCGTGGTTGCGCGACCCGAGGCAGTTCCGGTCCGATGCAACGATGCCGCGTCATGTCTTCGAGAAACCGCAGGACATCGACGACCTGGCGGCCTGGCTCGCGCAGTCCGACTCGCCCGCAGCCGTGGAGTTCGCTGCCGGCGCGGCCGAATCGGGCGCGGTCCGCTTTCTCCAGCTCGGTTGCGTGGCGTGCCATCCGCGCCCCGGACAGCAGCACGTGGACGCGCACGAAGACCGCATCGCGCTCGACTTCGCGCCGCAGAAATGGCACGCCGCAGCGCTCGTCGCCTACCTGCAGGACCCGCGTCGCGATCACGCGCATTCGCGCATGCCGGACTTCTCGTTGTCGCGCGACGACGCCGTGAATCTCGCGGCCTACCTTCTCGCCACTCACGTGCCAGCGCTGCCCGCGAGCCGCGGCGAGGCGCATCGCGGCAAGGTGCTCGCGCAACGACACGCCTGCGCGCTCTGCCACGCGCTCGATCTGCCGGTCGAGGAGACCCACGCCCCACGCCTGCGCAACCTCGACGCCGCACGTGGCTGTCTCGCCGACAAGCCGGGACACGGAGGCGCGCCCGACCACGGTCTGTCGGCGGAGCAGCGCGCGGCTCTACGCGCGTTCCTGCCATTTGCCGAGGAGGCGCTGTTCCGCCCGGCGCCGGTCGACTTCGTGAGCCGCCATCTGCGCGCGGATCGGTGCACGGCATGCCATGGGTTCGACGGCGAACCGTCACGCTGGGCTCGCTATGCCGAACAGGCGTCGAAGCTCACTCCGCTGCCGACCGACCAGGATCCGGTGGCGCAGGGAGTGCCGGCGCTGACCTGGGTCGGCAGCAAGCTGCAGCCGTCGTGGATCGCGCGCTTCGTGCAGGGGCAGGAGAAATCGCCGCGACCGTGGCTGCATGCGCGCATGCCGGCGTTCCACGTGCATGGCGCCGCGATCGCGACGGGACTCGTGCGCGAGCACGGTTACGGACCGGCCGACGAGCCGGGGGTTGCCGGCAAGGCGCAGGCAGTGATCGACGGCGAACGCCTCGTCGCGATGGGTACCGGGTTCGGTTGCGTGGCGTGCCACGCCGTGGGGGACAAGCCGGCGGTCCAGCCGTTCGAACGGATCGGCATCGAACTGGTCACGGCGCGCGGGCGGCTCCGCCACGAGTACTACACGCGCTGGCTGCAGGATCCGCCGCGGCTCGATCCCGACGCGCGCATGCCCAAGTACTCCGACGCGAAGGGGCGCACGGCGTTCACCGAGATCCTCGATGGTGATGGCAAGCAGCAGTTCGAAGCGATCTGGCAATACCTCGGCAGTCTGCAGGCAGCGCGGCGGTGAGTCGCGGGCGCGCGGCGGATAAGGTGCGCTCATGTCGTTGCCTCCGCGTGCTGCGAGGTCGGTCCCCGAGTCTCGAGCAGGCATCCCTGCAGTACCCGCGTGGGTCGACCTGCGACTCGACGGCAACCAGGGCCGTGCGCCGTCGGCGTCGTTCTTCGACGTCCTGCTGCGCGATCCCGAGCTGTTGCGCTGCTACCCGCGCGACGACCGGCTCGAACGAGCGCTTGCCGCGCACCACGAGCTGCCGGTCGATCGCTTCTTCGTCGGCGCCGGAGCCGACGAAGTGCTCGATCGCCTCTGCCGCGCCTGCCTCGAGCCCGGCCGTGAGGCCATCCTGCCCGTGCCGACGTTCGAGATGCTCGAGCGTTACGTGGCGCTGTCGGGCGCCCGCGCGAGGACGGTGCCGTGGCTCGAAGGCGCGTGGCCGCGTCAGCAGGTCTTGGACAGGCGCTCGGCGGACACGGCGCTGGTCGCGATCGTGTCGCCGAACAACCCGACGGGTCTCGTCGCCACGGCTGACGACGTGCGCGCCGTCTGCACGGCGTTTTCGCAGTCGCTCGTGCTCGTCGATGCCGCCTATGCCGAATTCGGCGGTGAAGATCTCACGCGCGCGGCGCTCGGATTCGACAACGCGATCGTCGTGCGCACGTTCAGCAAGGCCTTCGGGCTCGCGGGTCTGCGCGTCGGCTACGCGATCGCGGCACCGCGCGTCGTGGGTTGGCTGCGCGTCGTCGGCAGTCCGTTCACGTGCGGCTCCTGGAGCCGCGCTGCCGCAGTCCATCGGCTCGCAACGGGTCGCGAAGAGATGCAGGCCTACGTGCGCGCCGTCGAAGGCGAACGCACGGAACTGACCGGCGCGCTGCGCGCGTTCGGACTCGATGTGCTGCCTTCGGCCGGCAACTTCGTGTTCGTGCGCGGAGGCGATCCGAGCTGGTTGCGCGATGCGTTGGCCGGAGTCGGCATCGCCATACGCGCGTTCCCGGAGGGTGTGCGCATCACGCTGCCCGCGGACAGCGCGGCGTTCGCTCGCCTGCTCGCCGCGCTCGCGGCGGCGGTCATGCCGAAAGCGCTGCTGCTCGACCTCGACGGCGTGCTCGCCGACATCGAAGGTCGCCGTGCGCTCGCGAGCGTCGCCGATCTGCAGGCGCTGGCGGCGCTGCTCCCGATCGGCGTGGTCACCAACTGTCCGCGCCGTCTCGCCGAGTCGGTGCTCGCGCGGCATGGGTTCAGCGCGCACGTGGCGGCGCTCGTCGCCGCGGAGGACGGTCCCGGCAAGCCGGATCCAGGACCCGTGCGCCTGCTGCTGCAGCGGCTCGGCTGCACGGCGGCTTGGATGCTCGGCGACAACGCGAGTGACTTCGAAGCGGCGCGGTCAGCCGGTGTCGTGCCGCTCGCGGTCGGCGGGCGCGTCATCGAGGCGGAGCGGCGCGAGCAGTTGAGCCGGCAGGGAGCCGTCCGGATCGTCGATGGCCTCGCTGGCTTGCGCGAGCTGCTCGCGCAGCGACTGTGATCCAGCTCAGGCGTCTGGCTTCTCGGCCGTGCGAAGCGGTGCGCTGGACTTGCTGCCGAAGCCGGCGAGCAACGTCCGGAGCAGCGGCAGCGAGACGGGCTTGGGCAGGACTTCGTCCATGCCGGCTTCGAGACACGAGCGACGGTCTTCGGGCGTCGTGTTGGCAGTCAGCGCGATGATCGGCACGCGACCGCCCATGTTGCTCTCCTGTTGCCGGATGCTGGTCGTCGCCTCGAGCCCGCTCATCTCGGGCATCTGCATGTCCATGAGGATCAGATCGAAGGGCTCGCTCGCGAACATCTCGCAGCAGATGCGGCCGTTCTCGGCGATCTTCACGCTGTGGCCGTCGCGTTGCAGGATGCGTTCGATGAGCTTCTGGTTCAGCGCGTTGTCCTCGGCCACGAGGATGCGCAGCGGCGCCGTCCTGGCCGGGCTCGCGACCGACGTCTGTGGTGGGGCGTGCACGACTTCGCCCGGGCCTGGCTGCAGCAGTGACGTCATGCGCACGGCGAGCTCGCGGGCCGACACGGGCTTCGTGATGTAGCCCATGAAGTTGCTGGCGCGGCAACGCGCTGCCGCGTTGCCGAGGTCGAGGAACGACGTGACGACGAGGACCGGGCGCACGCGCCTCGCTCCGAGCGCGAGTGCGGCGCAGATCTCGGCGTCGTTGTCGCGGTCGTCGAGCAACACGACATCGTGATCGCCGAGTGGCGGCATCGCGGCGAGCGCGCGGTGGTCTTCGATGACCCTTGCCTCGAGTTGCAGCCGCCTGCCGATCGCCGCGATGGCCTGTTGCATCGAAGCCGAACGGCTCACGAGCAGCAACCGGCTCGCCGGCGGCAGCGCCGGTGGGGCAGGCAGCGGGCTCTCGCAGATCTCGATGGGGATCCGGATCCGGAACGTCGTGCCCGTGCCCGGCGTGCTCTCCACGTGGATCATGCCGCCCATGAGCCCCACCAACCGCTCCGTGATCGAGAGGCCGAGGCCCGTGCCGGCGAAGCGCCTCGTGATCGTGTTGTCGGCTTGCGTGAACGGCGTGAAGATCGCCTTGAGGCGGTCCGACGGGATGCCGACGCCCGAGTCCTGCACGAGGATCTCGACCTCGTGAGCGCTGCCGAGGTCGGCCCCGCGCGAGAGGCTCACGCGCACGAATCCCTGCTCCGTGAACTTGATTGCGTTGCCGACCAGATTCGTGAGGATCTGCCGCAGCCGCACGTCGTCGACGCTGTAGCCGCGCGACAGCTCGGGTGCCAGCTCGACCGTGAGCTCGAGATCCTTGCCTTCGCTGCGCGAGGTCAGCGGGCGCATCGCATCGAGCACGAGCGATTCGAGGTCTATCGGGATCGGTGACAGCTCGAGCTTGCCCGCTTCGATCTTCGACAAGTCGAGCACGTCGGTGAGGATCCCGAGCAGGCTCGAACCCGCGCTGCGAATCACGCCCAGGTATTCGCGCACCTCGCGCGGATCCTCGGCTTCCATGGCGAGGTCGGTCATGCCGAGCACGGCGTTGAGCGGCGTGCGGACTTCGTGGCTCATGTTCGCCACGAAGGTCGACTTCGCGTGCGTCGCGCTCTCGGCCATTTCCAACGCCCGGCTCAGGTCCGCCGTGCGCAGACGCACCTGCTGATCGCACTGCGCCTTGACGTTCTCGATGTTCGCATCGCGTTCCTGGATCGCGACGAGCATCGTGTTGTAGCCTCGCGCGAGCGCGCCGATCTCGCCGGTGGCCGTGTCGTCCGCGCGCACCCTGAAGTCCTGCGTCTTGTCGATCCAGTCACTGAGCCGCAGCAGATCTCTCACTGGCCTGAGCAAGCGCGCGCCGAGCCAGTATGTGGCGAGGCCGAACACGAACACTGCGATCGCCGCGCAGAACACGAGAGCTCCAGCGTATTCGCGCAGTCTCGAGCGAAGCGGTTCTCCGGACGCGCGCACGAGCACGACTCCGCGCAGCGAGCCACCGTTCTCCGAGTACGACATCGGGGCCGAGCCGATCCAGTCGCCCTCGGCTTCGAACGTCGCCGACGTGCTCGCCGGCAGCAGCGATGGATCGCCGGCCGAGGCGAGGCGCGCGCCGTCATGCGCGTAGACGGCAGCCGCCTGCAGCTCCAGGTTCTGCGTCACGGCGCCGAGGAAGTCGGCGACGGCTCTGGTCTCGGCGGCACGCAGGCTGCTTGCCGCGTGGGCCGCAACGAGGCGCGCGTGCGCTTCTAGGCTGCTGCGCCGAGCTTCCTCGAGCGCTGCGCGTTCGCGACGGTACGCGGCGAGGCCGAGGTAACCGAACACGAGCAGTGCGAGCAGCGAGCACAGCGCGGTCAGGCGCATGCGCAGAGAGGTGACGCGGCCCTTCATTGCGCACGCACCGGTGAGCATGCAGCCAGTGCCTGCGATGCACTGCCGAGTGACCACAACGGTGGCTCTGCGGCGGGGTTCGGCGCGTCCCAGGAAGGCGTCGGCATCGCCCCTCTTCATCGACTCCGGCGTAGCTGGTCTTGACTGGCCCGAGGCTCGCTGCGCGAAAAGTGTCGAGGATCGCGACACGCAAGACCATCGGCTGCGGCGTCGGATCACCGCCGGTTCCCAACCAGCCTTGGCGTCGGCTCCTTGGCGCGCGGCCGAAGTCGGCTACCGACTGCCCGTCGCCGCCAGGGTGCGAGCCAGATACTCGTATTGTGCGCGCGAGTTGTAGACCTGCGGCGAGATGCGCACGAGGCGCAACGGCGGGTGTGGCCAGCGCACGACCGGCACCTCGATGCGGTGCTCGTCGAAGAGTTGCACCTGCAACGGGTCGAGGCCCTGCGGCGACGCGAGCGGCGCTTGCGCCGGCGCCAGCTCGACGGCGGCCAGCGAGCCGATCATGGCCGGCGGTGCCGCCGGTCTCGTGCCGAGCGCAGTGCACAGCAGATCGCGCCCGACCAGCGCGAGCTTGCGGTTGTGCGCCTGCAGCTCCTGCATGCCACCCGGCAGCAGCGAGCCGAGGAAGTGCAGCGCAGCAGGAACGCACAGGAACGGCGTGAAGTCGTCGGTGCCCGAGAAGTCGAACTCGAGCCGGAAGCGCGAACGTTCCGTGCGTGTCGAGGAAGCACCGTGGCTGATCGACAGCGGTCGGATCCGATCCTGGCGGTCGCGCCGCACGTGCAGCAGCGCGGAGCCCTTCGGGGTGCAGAGCCACTTGTGGCAGTTGCCCGTGTAGTAGGCCGCACCGAGCCGGTCGAGGTCGAGTGCGAGCATGCCCGGTGCATGGGCGCCGTCGACGAGCGTGTCGATGCCGCGTTCGCGCAGAGCGTGGACGATCGGTTCGACGGGCAGCACTAGACCCGTCGGGCTCGTGACGTGGTCGATCAGCAGCAGCTTCGTGCGGTCCGTGACGCACGCGAGCACGCTGTCGACGACCTGCCGCGGATCCTGCAGCGGAAACGGGATCGGCGCCGTGACGACGCGCGCACCGGTGCGGCCCGCGACGAAGTCGAGGGCGTTCCGACACGCGGCATATTCGTGGTCCGTTGCGAGCAGTTCGTCGCCGGCCGCGAACTGCAGCGAGCGCAGCACCGTGTTGACGCCCGTCGTCGCGTTTGCGACGAACGCGAGGTCGTCCGCAGCGCAGCCGACGAAGCGCGCGAGCTCGTGCCGCGCCGGGTCGAGCCGGCTCTCGAGCTCGCGGTGCAGGAACAGCACGGGTTCGCGCTCCATGCGGGCGCGCAGCTCTTGCTGGTGCTGCAACACCACGCGCGGGCAGGCGCCGAAGCTGCCGTGATTCAGGAACACGACCTGCGGATCGAGATCCCAGTGCGACGCGAACGACGATGGAGCGGGCAGCGTCATGCGTGTGCGGCCGCCCTGTCCTGGCCAGCGAGCACGGCAGCCTCGTGCGCGAGCAGCCACCGCTTGCACGCGAGCCCGCCGCCGAAACCCGTGAGGCTGCCGTCCTTGCCGATCACGCGATGGCATGGCACCACGATCGGCAGCGGGTTCCTGCCGTTCGCCGCGCCGACTGCTCGCGTCGCCGACGTTTTGCCCAGCAGCCGCGCTTGTTGCTGGTAGCTGCGCGTCTCGCCGAACGGGATCTCAGAGAGCGCGCGCCACGCGGCGAGCTGGAACTCGGTGCCCGAAGGCGACAGGCGCAGGTCGAATCGCCGCCGCCGGCCCGCGAAGTACTGATCGAGCTGGCGCGCGAGCTCGTCGCACTGGCCATCGTCGCGTCTCGCGTCTTCGCGTGGTTGCGGGCCCGGCAGGTGGATGCGCACGACTGCGCCGTCGTCGCGTACGACGAGTCGCAAGCTGCCGATCGGCGAACGCAGCGAGCACGTGTAGAGATCCATCGGGCCCGTAGTCTCGCAGACTGTCGCGCTGCGCGACAGCTGGCTCGTCAGCGAACTGCCACGGCCATGCGCACGACAGGGCACGCGAGCTTCTCCGGAGATGGTTCGCCATCCTCCAGATGGAGGTAGTACTGCGTGAGGATCGGGCCCGCGACCGGGCGCCGCTGTGTTTGCAGCGCCTCGCGCAGCAGCCGTTCGCCCGCCGCGACCTTCTCCTCGAGCGATTGCCCGGGTGGCCAGACCTGGAGGCAGGGGCCGGCGGGCACTTCGCGGAGCTGCCAGTTCTTCGGCGCCTCCAGCGCGGGGCCGTTGGCGCGCTGGCGGAACGGGACCGCGAGCCAGGCCTTGCTCTCCTCCTGCCAGAAGATCGGGAACCCGGCGATCAGCTGTTTCTGCCGCTCGAGCTCGGCGTGCACGGGTTGATAGGCGGCGACGCGCGCGGCCCAGTTCCCGGGATCGGCAATGCACACCCAGCGCGTGGCCTTCAACTCGCCTTCGACCGGAATCTCGGAGCGGCTCTCGGGCACCGCGCCGGGCACGGGCATGACGTTGCGCTGCCCTCTCTCGCCCTTCACCGCGCTTTCGCCCTTGGTCGCGCCCGGCGGCGCGAAGAAATCGGGAGCCCAGTCGACGTCGCCGAGCCGGAGAACCACGTCACAGCGACCGAGCCCGTCGAGCTCGAGCTGCTTCGCGATCCACGTCACCGGTGTGCGCAGGTATTCGACGATGCGCACCTTGCCCGTGGCACTCGCGAACGAGTCCGGCAGCAGACTGTGGTCGCGCAGACGCAGCTTGCACGACGAGCCATCCGCTTGCGCGAGCTCGAACTCGTGCGGTCCCGTGCGACGGCAACCCGTGGCCCGGTGCAGTGGCCCGAACGTCGCCGCGTCGAGCACAGTGCGCAGCAGGCGCACGCGCGCCGCCGCTTCGGGAGCAGCCTCCTTCGCCTCGGCACCTTCCAGGCGGAAGACCGTGCCGCCGGTGAGCAGATAGCAGCCGTCCGCGGCGAGCACACGCAGCTGGTCGGGCAGGATCGCGTACAGTTGGACCTCGGTGCCACCAGCTGGCCGCACGCTGGCCGCGATGGAGTCCATGGTGCCGCGCAGCGGCTTGTGGCACTCGTCGAGCACTGCGTTGACGAGATCGCATTCGGCGATCGCGGCGACGTCGACCGTGCGCGCGCGGGGGGCAGGCTGCTGCGCGCCCTTCGCACCGCAGCCGTGGGTCAGCGCAATGGCCGCGACACCCGCAGCGGCGACGACAATCAGTGTCGCGAGGCCGACTCCTGCCGACCGCGTTCGAAGATCTTTCGCCACGCCGCGACGTCGTAGCCGTAATCGTCGCCGCCGGCAAGCTCCGCCAGCGCCTTGCGGGCGGTCAGGCGCACGTTCTGCACGGTTTCCGCCGGGCCCAGCAGCTCGAGCAGAGCGTTGGCGTAGTCCTGCGCGTTCATGCGCGCGAGGGCCACGCAACTGGCCATGCGGACGCGCGCCGTCGGGTGTTTCAGGAAGGTCGCCACGAGCGCGGCGTTCGCGGGATCGCGCGCGAGTCCCACACCGCGCACCGCGGTGACGATGATGCCGGTGGGTACCGAGTCGCGGCGCTCGGTCAGGAGCCGTTTCCAGATCGCCTGGATCTCGGCCCCGTGATTGCTCATCGGCTGCAGCCGGTAGAGCGCCCATGCGGCCTGCACGCGTCCGTCCTCGGGGTGGTCCTGCTTCTCGATGATCGCAGCGAGCACGCCGGGCGGCGTCGCGGGCGACCGCAGCACCGCGAGTCCGAGCACGGCGTGATCGACCACCAGCGGATCGGACAGTTGCGCGCCCTGCAGGATGATCGGCATCATCTCGAGCTTCTCGGAGAAGCCGATCGCAGCCAGCGCGATCGCCTGCTGGCGAGGCTCGCTGCCGTCGACCGCCAGGGCCTGCAACCGGCGAAAATTCTCGCCGGGCGGGAGCGCGTCGACGCTCGTGACGCCGCCGCCGGAGACCTTGGTCAGTTCGGGACCCTGGTCGAGCACCATCTCGCGGATCGTCCGTTCGAGCCGTTCGGCCGCCTGGTCGGCGCGGATCTCGCCCTGGTTGCTGAGCGCTTGCACGTAGCTGTCGATGGACTGGTCGAGCCGCAGCAGCACGGCGTTGATGTCGCGCCGGCGTTCTTCGGCCTTTTGCAGCGCGCGGTGGCGATCCTTTTCCTCGGGTACCGGCTCGCCCTTGTGGTCGGGGGAAGAAGCGCAGCCGGCGAACAGGAGCGGCAGCAGGGCGAGCAGTCGGATCATGGACGGGGCTTCGAAGGGGGGCGGGTGGCTATCCTTCCCGGTTTTCGGCGATGGCGCCAGGATTGACTTCGGCGCTTCCAGGAAGGGCTGCTGCCCCTCGGATGGCGCGCGAGCGGGTGGCACATAGGACCTCGTCGACCTAGCCTGTGTCGATGAGCGAGTTTCCGGGACCCGTGCACCGCGTGCGGGTGCGCTACTGCGAGACCGATCGCATGGCTGTTGCGCACCACGGCAGCTACGTCGCGTGGTTCGAGGAAGCGCGCACCGAGTGGATGCGGGCGCGCGGCAAGACCTACCGGCAGATGGAGGACGAGGGCAACCTGCTGCAGGTGGTCGAGTTCTCGTGCCAGTACCACAAGCCCGTCGACTACGACGAGGTCGTGGCGATCCGGTTGCGTATCGGCGATGCCGGCAAGGCTGCGGTGACCCTCGAATACGAAGCGCGCCGCGAACGCGACGGCGCGGTGTGTGCGACTGGCAGCACGAAGCTCGCGTGCGTCGGCCGCGACGGCAAGCTGCGCCGGCTGCCGCCCGAGCTCGCCGAGGCGAGCGGATAGGAACTTGCCGGGACCGCCATCCCGCCGACCGTTTGCGCGAAAGCCCCTTGCCAAGCGCGGGATGCGCCAAGGCCCGACCGCCGCGACAACCACGCGGCCCACACTCGCGGCACCCCCCGACTTCGCGTAAGTTGTGCTGCCCGGGCAAGAGAATCCTGGGTTACCAGTCACGTAGCCGCACGCCCATGTCCATATCACCGGAAGTCGCTTTCGAGCAGCACCGCGAGCGACTGCTATCGGTGATCTATCTGCGCATGGGGCCCGACCTTCGGGTCCGCATGGATCCCGAGGACGTGCTCCAGGAAGTCGCGATCGAGGCGGTCAATTCGTGGAAGACCTTGTCCGCCGAGGAGAACGCGGGCGCTTGGCTCGTGACGCTGGCGCGCCGCAAGGTGGCGCGGATCGTGCGCGACCAGCTCGGCGTCGCTGCGCGCGATCCGCGCCGCGAACACGCCGTCAAGACCGAATTGCCGCTGGCCGACCGGCGGTCGGGCCCGATCACGCACGCGGACCGCAAGGACCGGCTCGAGCTCCTCGAACAGGCGATCCTGCGCCTGTCGGACGACCACCGCGAGGTGATCCTGCTGATGAAGATCGAGGGGCTTTCGGCCAAGGAGGTGGGCGAGCGCATGGGCCGCAGCGAGAATGCCGTGCACCTGCTGTTGAGCCGCGCGCTCAAGCGTCTGGCCGAAGAGTTGAAGCTGTGAACGAGTCGCAGTCGCCAAAGGCCGAGGGCATGGGCCGGGACCCGGTTGCCGATGCCGCGGACCTGCGCATGGCCGAGGTGTTGAGCGGCTCGAGCTCGGGCGCCGAGCTGCGGGCCGAGCTGCAGGGCGACAGCACGGCCGAAGGGTCGGACCTGCTGTCGCGTCTCAATGCGCTCGAGTTCGTGCAGCAGGTCGTCGGCGGCACGACGGACGTGCCGCCGCGTCTCGGCGACTACCAGATCAAGGGTGTGCTCGGCCGCGGCGGCATGGGCACCGTCTACCTCGGCTGGCACGAGGAGCTCGAACGCGAGGTCGCGTTGAAGGTGCTGTCGCCGAGCTTCGCGTCGGATCCGACGATGCGCAGGCGGTTCCGCGCGGAAGCCCGGGCGACGGCCGCGCTGCACCACCGGCACATCGTGCCGATCTACGACTACGGCGAAGCGCAGGGCATGCCGTTCTTCGCGATGGAGCGCGTCGACGGCATGAGCCTCGACAAACACATCGCCGCGGCGCGCCGCGTCGGCAAGCGCGTGATGGATCCGCTCGAAGCGGCGCAGCGGTTCGCCGGCGTGGCCGATGCGCTGGGCCTCGCGCATCGCCGGCGCGTGCTGCACCGCGACGTCAAACCGGGCAACATCCTGGTCGCCAGCGACGGCACGCTCGCGCTCAGCGACTTCGGTCTCGCGAAGGCGCTCGACCGTGCCTCGGTGCGGCTCACTTCGCGGGGCGGCGGGTTCCTGGGCACGCTGCACTACTCCTCGCCCGAGCAGGCGCTCGGCAGCGAGTGCACGCAGGCGAGCGACCTCTACTCGCTCGGGGTGACGATCTTCGAAGCCGTGACCGGCGAGCTGCCGGTGACCGGCAAGACGACCGAAGCGCTGTTGCAGTCGATCCTGCACGGCACGCCGACACGCCTGCGCGATCTCGTGCCCGAGGCGCCGCGCGATTTCGACGCGGTGCTCGAGAAACTGCTGAGCCGCGAGCCGGCCGACCGCTACCAGGACGGCGAAGACCTCGCGCGCGATCTGCAGCGCATCGCCGATGGCGAGCCCGTGCACATCAAGCGCCTGCCGCTGCACGTGCGCGTGTGGCGCCGGGCGCGCAAGAACCCCGTGCTGTCGGGCGCGATCATGGCGACGATCGTCTTGTCGCTCGCCACGGTGACGTTGTTGACCGTCTGGCGGCGCGAGCGCGGCCAGAGTCTCGAGCTGCGGCACCAGGACAGGCTCGTCGAGATCGTCCGCGACATCAGCCTCGAAGCCGGGTCGCCGTGGGGGGCCACGTCTTTCCTGTATTCGCTGTGTGGCGCCGACGTGCCGGCCGTGCCGCCGAGCCCGAACGTGCTGCTGAAGCTCGAGCGCGCGCGTGCGGAATGGAGCGACGACGCGCAGGTCGTCGCGATGCGTCGCGCCTATGTCGACGATCCCGAGCCAGACGCCAGCGCGCTGCTGCGTGAGGGGCGCGGTTACGAGGCGTTGCTGCGCTTCGATGCGGCGATCGCCGACGCGCTGGCCGCGCGCACCGGGCGCGACTTCGCGGTCGAGCTCAGGTTGTACGGGCTCTATCTCGGCCGCGCCGTCGCGAACCTGACCGCAGCCGTTGCGCGTCCCAAAGAAGCGAACACGGACCTCGCGCTGGCCGCGTTCTTGCGGCCGGGCGCCGTCTTCCCGCTCGTGTTGCATGGCGTCCTCGATGTCGCGCAGAGCCCCGACGTGCTCGCGCCCGCGTCGAAGCTCGAGAGCACGATCGCGAAGGCCGCGCCGGACCGCGTGCGCGCCACGGGTCTCTTGTTGTGGAGTCTCGCCGGCCTGCAGCCGACGCGGCACGGCAACATGATGGACTTCGGGCTGCGTTTCCAGGGCCGCCGTGCGTTGCACGAGCTCGCAGCGCGCCTCTTGCAGACTACGCCCGCCGACGTGCTGCCGCGCGGAACCCCGACCGGGTTGTCGGGCGAGATCGCCGAGCTGGCTGGCACGGCGTTGCAGCGGCTCAACGAGCCCGCGGTGATGCGCGACCTCGTCGGCAGTTGCCGCGAACAGATCGAACGGCGCGTGCATCCCGACTCTCCGCTGCAGGGCTGGTGGTCGGTGCTGTCGGTGCTCGAACAACCGACGCAGCACGGCGGCATGTCCGATCGCAGCGGCAATCCGCTGTCGCCGGCGATGCAGCTCGCGACCTGGGACGATCTGCTTCGTCTTTCGCCGAAGCGCGAGAAGCTCAAGTTGTGGTTGCCGCGTTTCGAGGACCTGCGCCGCAATCACCCTTCGCTGCGCGGCATGCTCAGCGTCGCGGCGCGCATGCACCTGATGGCCGGTTCGCTGGAGGACGCCGAGAAGTCGGTTCGCCTTTGGATCATCGAGGCCGAAGGCGACCCCGAAGCGCAGTTGTGCCGCATGCGACTCCTGTTGCGCGACGGCAAGGTCCAAGAAGCGCGCGACGACGCGATGGTGGCAGTGCAGGAATCGGTGGTGCGTGCCGAGACTCTGCGCGAAGTCATCCGGATCTGCGAGGAGAGCCAGGACGAGCTCGAGGCCGGCACGGTCGAGCAAGTGCGGCTCATGCAGAGGCAGTTCAGCGCGCTCGGGGCCGGGGCGGAGGGAAGCGTGCGATGACGAAGGCCTGGCGTGCTCGCCACCGCCGCTCGGCGTGGGCCATCGGCCTCCTGGTCCTGTTGGGCCTCGGCCTGTCGATCTACTCGCTGTTCGAGTCCGAGTCGGGTCGCATGCTCGCGTCGAGGCTCAGGCAGTCGGCGCCCGCGGAGCCTCCGGGGCTACCGTCGCAGCTCAACGTGTTCGACGCCAAACCCGGGACGAAAGCACCGCTCCGCGGCCGGCCGATTCGCGGCGTGGTGCGGTTGCCGAACGGCAGGCCCGCGCCCGGTGCCACCGTGACGATCTACCGCGCGCTGACCGCGTGGCCCGAGTGGCACCGCGGGCAGCTCGAACAGGCGATCACGGGCGCCGACGGCGCGTTCCTGTTCCGCTTCGAGACGACTCACGGTCTGCTGATCGGGTTCGAGCATCTGGCCCACGCGGGGGGTCTCGAAGAAGTGTCGCAGCTGCGCGATCAGCAGTTGCACCTCGTGCCCGGCTTCAGCCTCGACGGCTACGTCAGGAGTCCCGCGGGGCCCGTGCCGAATGCGCGCGTCGTCGTCGAGTCGGTGCTCAACGACGCGCGGCGCGCCGAGGAGTGCACGACAGGCCCCGACGGCAGATACCGGTTCAAGAACCTGCCGGCCGGGCCGGTGCGTCTCGTCGCGCGCCACGATTCCTGGCAGCCGCGGACCATGCCGTCGGTCGTCATCGGAGACTTGCGCCAGGTCGACCTGCAGTTC
>Ga0111538_10000406_pt1 | contig 56658 bp, 71 predicted proteins | sample SoiMethybrSBSTD1_FD_79669 | JGI IMG/M metagenome (GOLD analysis project Ga0111538, IMG submission 79669) | Bulk soil microbial communities from a Populus tree surrounding site in Tennessee, USA - Soil MetaG P. TD hybrid SBSTD1 (version 2)... | ecosystem: Environmental > Terrestrial > Soil >... | reverse complement strand
CTCCGGGTGTTCCCGTACGTGAACGCAGCGGCAACCATCGGCGTCAAGAAACAGTTCGACCAAGCGTACGAGGAAGCCTGCATCCAGTACTCGCCCGTCTGGCATCCCGAAGCGATGCACGCGCTGGTGCCGACGCTCCGCAGCGTCTCGCCCGAGGCACCGTTCTTCAACCGCGACCTGTTCGGCAAGTGGTACTTCCTTGGCGGCAACCGCGACCGCAGCTTCGTCGCGACCGACCCGAGCACAGGCGACGTTTGCACCATCGACAACACGGCCGGCAACAAGGGGCTGTGGTGGACCGATATGTCGGCGGGCATCAAGTTCGTGCGGCCCGAGATCGTCCGCGGCATCCTGCACCTGCGCGAACCCGGGTGTATCGCGAACAGCCCGCGCTGCACGCCTTGCCCGACTGAGTACGCGCCGCAGAACTTCGACCAGAACGCGTTCTGCCAGGAGATCACATAATTCAACGCCGGCGTGGGGCGACGGGCTCTGCGCCGGCACCTTCTTATGGCTATGCCTACTGACGCGCCGGTCGCCGCGAGCGAAGCGACCATGCCCGATAGCATTACGGTCCCCAAGAGCGTTCTTGGCGATCGCCAGTGCAAGCCGGGCGAGAAGCTCACCTTCACGGTGACGGACGTTGACCCGGAGACGGGCGACGTGGAAGTCGTGCTGAGCGACAAGGCGTACGCCGAGGGCGGCGGCGGCAACGAAGACATGGACGCATACCCGATGGAGACCTGACCTATGGCAATCACCTGCACAGCGAGCGGCATCGCGGAAGCCGCGGCCTGCTTCCAGAACCCGTGCATCAACGAGAATGACCGCATGGCGATTGCGGTTTACCTGCGTGCGTTGCAGCTCGCCGACGATGGCGGGACGGACTACACAAGCGACTTCGACGCACTCATTGCGGACAGCGTCGGACTGCTCATCATCGACCACAACACCGTGAACGCCGAGGAACTGGCGGTTTTGCTGGACGGGACGGCGGGTGCGCCGACCGACGTGGGCGAGTTGCTCGCCATCGTCGCGTGCCTGCGTTGCCAATCGCTTGAGGCGCTCCGGCGGGCGCTCCTGTTCCTGCAATGCGAGATTAACGCAGCGCAGATCACGTAACCCACATGGCCGTCATCGACCCGCAGACGGCAATCGACGCCGCACAGCCCTGGTGCTGCGTGCCGCAGGGCGACCTGTGGTACGCGGTGCTAGGCGCACTAATCGCGGTCGGGAATGGAGACCCTATGCCCACTGCACAAGAACTCATGGACGACATCGCGTGCTTGAAGTGCGCCACGCAACCGGGCGATTTGCCGCTGCTCATACTTGGCGCGGTGGACAGCATCGCGAGCGGAGGCGGCGGTGGAGGCGGCGTGACGTGTGGCAACGGGCCTCCTGTGGGAGCACCCGCCACCAGTTGCGCCCTCTACATCGACAAAGACACGCAGATCATTTACCAAGGCTTCGACGGCGCTTGGCACTAGCTTATGCGACTGATTGCAACGCTCGTTCTGGTGCTGCTATGCGCGATGGTGCGGGCGGCGAACTTCCCCGACACTTCCACCGACCAACAGGTCATCGTTAACTCCAACAACGTGTCGGCGGGCAGCGCATCATTGCGCTGGAGCTTCAGCGATAACCGACTGACGGTCGGCCCCACCGGGTTTGGTTCGCGCGTGAACGTAGAAGGCGCGACCCCTGCTTGGCGCCTGTATGCCGGCGGCAATCCAGCGGCGTCGTATTCGCGCTTGGAGGGCTTCTGGGACTCTGGAGCGCAGACGTACTACCTGCGCGAGAACGTGAGCGGCAGCAATGCCATCCCGTTCGTGGTCGGAATCAACAGCGGGGCGACGTTGACGTTTAACACTGACGGAACAGCGGTGCATAGCGGCGGCTTGGGGCTGTCGGCGCGCACGAACCGGCTGACCATTTCCGCCGGCGGCAATCTGCTCTTGGACGGCGTGCCCGTTGCGAGCAACACGGAGACGAACGTCACGCAGAACTTCTACGCGTCCAATTCGTTTTTCATCAGCGGCAAGGGCAACACGCTGGTCATCACGCAGTCAGTCACGTTTCAGTTCATCAAGACCAACCTGCTGGCCACCGACGCGAACGGGCTGGTGACGACGACGAAGTTCGGCACGGGCATAAGCTGGGACCCGGCGACGCAGACCATCTCGGCGAGTGGCGGCGGCGACACGACCGGCACCAACATCGTCACACTGACGCAGACGGGGACGAATGTTTCGTCGCTCGACTACGCGCTCGTGACGCAAGGCGGCACGTTCAAACTCCAGCTCACGAACAACGCTTACATCGGCGCACCGGCGAACGTCGCCAACACGAGCTTCAAGAAGGCGTGGCTCGTCGTGCAGCAGCCGAGCACGGGCACATGCTTCCTCACGTTCACGAACGGCTTCTACCAGTTCCCCGAGGGGGTCGCGCCGATCATCGACACCAACAACGGCGCGGTGACGATCTACCAGTTCATCAGCGACCCAATATCGAACGGTTTGCTCCACGGCTGGCAATCACTCAAGTCGAAGCTCATCCCATGATTCGCCTGTTCGCAGCACTGCTCGCTTTGTTGAGCGTCCACGCCCACGGCGCGATGATGGGCAACAACGGCTGGGACTGGGAGGCCCGCAACTGGAACACCAACATCGTCACCAGCGGCGGCACCATCAGCGGCGGCAGCTACTTCATCGGCACGAAGTTCATGCACGCAATCAAGCGCTGGGGGCTAAGGACGCGCATCGGGCGAGCTAACCTCTACCTCGGCGACAACACCAACGCGATGACGTGCCCGATCATCGTGGACTGGTCCGGTGGCGGCGTCATCAACGACGACCTGATTGCGTTCGCTGCGGCGGACTACACGGAGGCGACGGGATTGACTGGCGATGGCAGCACGAAATACCTGCGCTGCTCGAAGAGCCCCGGGTTCACGATGAACAGCTTCACCAGCAGCAACAGCGTGCATCAGGCGGCCTATGTGCGAACGGGCAGCAACGCGGCCAACGACATCATGGGCGCAGGGGGTGTGACGGGCACCTGGGGCTTGGCGATCTCGAACGGCGGGCAGACCTACGTGTTCATGGGCGCGAACGTCACCAGTGCGGCGGACTCGAACGGCACCGGCATGTGCCTGAGCACGCGCACGGCGACGAACAACGCCGTCACGTACCGGAACGCCGCAGTCATCGTGACGGACGCGGTCCATGACACCGGCACGATAGGCGGCGAAGCCAACATGGTTCATGCCATCAACATTTCCGGTGCGGTCTTGGCGCACACGGCTCGGACGCTCAGCTACTACGCCTTCGGGTTCAGCATCCCGGCAGCGCAGGTGTCGGCGTACAACATTGCCGTCCAGAACGTGCAACGGGCGGTGGGTCGGGCGGTGCCGTGAGCCTTCTTTGCCTTGTCGGCCTGCACAAGTGGCGCCGGATCGACGAGCGCGTTTCCCTCGTTCACAGTCACGAACGCTGGGTGTGTTTGCGGTGCCTGCGCTTCTTCTACCGTTGACCGCACGCGGCTTTACGCCTACAACGTCGCCGTGACAGTCGGTCCGTACCGCTTTACCCTGCACAATGGAACGCAATATGACGCCAACATCTACCGCATCGAGCGCGACCTCATGGTGCGCTTCTCCTCACGGCTCACGGGCTGCGAACTCTGGGTGCGTGTCGCGCACTCGAACATCGAGCATCAAGCGCCCGCGATTCTGGTTCGCGTCGCTCTGCGACGGGTTTAGGCGGATATGACCGGCGCGGGGCTGCTGGCCTACCTGTTCACGCCATATGACAAACGCTATCGACCGCTCATCGCAATCGTTGACGAAAGCTGGGTGTGGTTCTTCTGGCCGCCCGGCTCCGGTAGAGCCCGGCGCTCGACCACCATCCGCATCAGCGCGGCTGTGGCTATCGGCTTTGGCGCTTTCCGTCCTCTTGTTCCCCTCAACGCTGAGCGCGGCGACGGTGCTGTTGACGTGGGACGCGAACCCGGCAGCGGAGAATGTGCTGGGCTACAAGGTATGGCAGGCGACCTTGACGGGGCCGTTCTCGCTGGTGGCGAACGTAACGGGCACGACCACCACGCTGACCCTGACCAACAGTGCGACGGTGCGATTCTACGTGACGGCCTACAACTCGGCGGGGGACGGCCCGGCGAGCAACACGATCACCTACACGCCTCCGATCACGCCGCCGACGAGCGGGCTCACCTTCGAGGCTGAGAGCGGGGCGATCACAGCGCCGTTCTACGTGAACGGCACGATGGTGCAGCAGGACGCGCAGACCGGCGTTGCCGACGGCGGACGCGCCGCCTACAAGTTCACGCTCACCAACGCCGCAAGCTGCACCGTGGACGTGTTTCTGAACGCGCCGACTGAGTCCGCCAATTCGCTGTTCGTCAACGTGGACGACGAGCCAACCGACCCGGCGATGATCTGGGACGTGCCGGTGACGAGTGGGTTCCAGACCCGCACGGCGGCGTGGCGCGGGGGTGGGACGTTCGACAGCCCGGAGTTCCCGGTGAAACGCTGGGCGCTGGCGGCTGGTGTGCATACGCTTGTCATTCGTGGGCGCGAGGCAGGCGTGCAACTGGACCGGATCAGCATTCAAGCCGTGACTGCGCCGCCCACCCCGCAACCGCCCAGTGCTCCGACCAACCTGCGCCTGCAACAGCTTCAGGGGAACCGGCGCGACTTGGGCTGGAACGCCGAAGTGACGGCAAGCGCCGTCGTGGAGAAAGCCATCGAGAGCGACCCCTTCGCTCAAGTGGCCGTCGTGCCAGCGGGCACGATGCACTGGGTTGACACTCGCGCAAGAAACAAGACCACCCGTTACAGGGTTAAGTCGTGCAGGAGCGGACTGCTATGTAGCGGTTGGTCCGAAATCGTGTATCGCCCTTAACGAGTGCTCGCTCGACGGGCCAGCCACCCTCAAATCCCTTGCGTTCTTGCCCTTTGTGGCGCACCTTCAGCGCGTCATGCGCAGCGCTGTCACACTCAACGAAAGGGGAACATGGACAACGTCGAGGTTCGGGTGGCGGTGCTTGAGAAGCTTGTGACGGAGCAGCAGACACGCATCGACCTTCAGCTTGGGCGCATCATCGCGGACATCGAGAGCGAGAAAGGAACGCGCCAACGCCTCCACAACGACTGGCAGAAGGAGTGCGACGGCCTCCATGACAGGCTGCTGGCATTGGAAAAGCACGTCGCCGTGGGCATCGGCATCGTAATTGCGATGCAGGTCATCGTGCCGGTCATCTTCAAGGCAGTGCACCCGTGAACGACGAGCAGACAGCCTACTTCGAGCGCTGGATCAAGAGCTTTGAGGCGCTCATGGACGAGCGCGACCGGCGCTACGCGGAGCGGTTCGAGGCGATGGAGAAGCTGACGGCGGCGGCGTTCACGTCGAACGAACGCGCCATCGGGAAGGCGGAGGAGGCACAGCGGGTGTACAACACGTCGCACAATGACCTGACGCGCAAGATGGAATCGCAGGCGCGTGAGTTCGTCAATCGCGAGAAGCTGGAGGACGTGGTGAAGGCGTTCAGCGACAGGCTGGACGTGGCGGAGCGCGACAGGACGGCGTCGAGGCGCTGGACGGTGGGCCAGATGGTCGTCGTGGCGCTGGGGCTGTCCGGGCTCGTCGTGACGCTGGTGCTGGCGCTGCTTAGGCGTTGACCGCTGCGCCGCGACGGCGTAGCCTGACACCATGACAACCCTCGCACAAATCATCGACCCGGCGCCCCAGACCAAGGCACAGCTATGGGCGTATGCGGTCGCCTTCATCACCCCGCTCATCATCCAGGCGGTGCGCTGGCTTGTGCCAAAGGTGCCGACGTGGGCGCTGCCGAGCATGGCGCCGCTGGTGGGGCTGCTGGTTGGGCTTGGCACGAATGCGCTCGTTGGGCTGCACCTAAGCTGGGTGGACTGCGCGGCGTTGGGGACGCTAGGCGTGGGGATACGGGAGATCGTCAACCAAACCGTCACGAAGCGCATCGCGCCTACCCCCGGCGACTGATGCTCACCACCCGCCAACGCCTCGCCTACTGGCTCACGACGGCCATCTACTTGCTCGCCGCCGCGCTGGTGGCGTGGCTCATCATGCTCGCCAGCGGGTGCGCCATGTTCAGTTCGCAACAGGTCGAGACGGCGCAGGACGGCACGAAGCGCGAGACACGCATCAAGGTCTATACGCTGTTCGACGCGCAATCCGATCTCACCAAGTTGCGTGCCACAACCACGGACAAAACGCAGGGCATGACCCTGGCCGGCCTGTCCGAATCGTCCTCGTCCACCAACGCCGTCTACATGCTGCACCTGTTGGCGCAGATTCTCGCCGCCGCGAAATGACGCAGCTTACGCACATCCACGAGCCGACGGTAAAGCGTCCGTGGCCCGACCCAACACCCGAGATGCTCGAAACGCCTGAGTTCGAGGCGGTGTGGCAGTGTATCAAGCGTTGGGACATAAACGTGCCGGACGTGTACGCGGGATACTGCGGCGCAACCGGCAACCATGTTCGCGCAATTCTCGACGCGCTTGCTGCCGCGAAATAGGGCGAATCCCCCATTGCCCGCTACGGTGTTTGCCCCTACGTTGTGCCATGGCTAAAGACCATGACCCGCAGGATAACCGGCTGGCGCACCTCCTTGAGGGCGTGCAGACAATCCTTGCGCAAACCGAGCGCTCGAACGAGGCGCGGCACGTCGAATTGATGGCGCTGCTTCGTGGTGACGACGTGCTCGGCAGACTGAACGCTCTGAGGTCGCAGCTGGCTCGCCTAGCGCGGGCACTCGCGGCGTTAGACGCGCAAACCTAACCGCCCGCAAGGGCTCAATGAAAGCGAAGTGCATGAGTGCAATCAGTGACTATGAAGCGAAGGTCGATGCGGCGTTTGTCGCCATCGGCAGCAGTGTAGATTCAATCGTGACGAGCGTGGCCGGCGTGTCCGGCGACGTGTCGCGATTGAAGGCGTTGATCGAGCAGCTACAGAACAGCGCTGGGACGGTGACGCCGGAAGACCAGGCGTTGCTGGACAAGTCGGAGGCGGCCGTGAACGGGCTTTCGACGCGCATTTTGGGCGTCAAGGACGCACTGGCGGCGCTGGATGCAGCGACCGAGGAAGCGCCCGCCCCGACGCCGTGAAGCGCTCCACAACCATCATCGCGGTGGCCGTCGCAATGGCGGCCATCGCCTTTGGCCTGTGGGCGCAGCCGAAGCCACGCGCCTACACGCCGCACGATCCACTTCACGGCCTCGTTTATTTCCCGCATCCCACGAGCGGCGGCTTGATGCTGTACGTGAGCTTTGAGCTTGAGCCCAACCGTGAGTACGACGTGCAGGTGACGAGCGACGGCGTGAACTGGAGCGCTCCCTGGCGGAAGTCAACGCGTGGCGCGCTGCACGACGAGTACTACAGCTTCAACATCGACCCGTGCGTGGCGGGAGGGGCGCTGTGGCCGCGTGTCGTGGATGTTGGGCCGTCGCCTTGACGTAGGTCGAGCACTTCCTGCCGCAGACGTAACGCGGCCATCTCGCAGAATTGCTCCTCGACTTCGACGCCAACGCACTTGCGGTTGCACAGCTTCGCCGCAACTAGCGTCGTGCCGCTGCCCATGAACGGGTCGAGAATTGTGTCGCCGTCATCAGTCCAGCGCGTCACAAGCCAGCTGGCGTGCTTGAGTTTGCGCGGGCACGGATGGTCGGACTCGCGCCCAAGCCCGAAGGAGTCGGTGCATTCGCCGCCGATAAGATGCGCACCCTTACGCGACACAGGCGGCTCACCGAACAGGTACGCCACGTCGGAGCCTTGCAATAGGCGTCCCTTGAAGCCCGGCACGGCGAGGCGCAACCACACGACGCGGAAGAACGGTAGCGTCTTGGGTACCGCCATCAGGAAGCGCGGGTCGGAGTCGCAGCCCAAGTGGACTGCGAGTCGCTTGGGTAATTGCGGCAGGACGTGCAACGTGATGCTGAACATCGCGAACGGGTCGTCGGAGCCATAAAGCGGCACGACGCAGTTGGGCCACACCGGGTCGGTGACGACGGCTTCGCAGTACGGCAATCGCGGCACGACTTCGCGAGCGTCACCATGGTAAATGGTGCATTGCGCGTCGCGGTAGTATGGCGTCATGGCGCGGGTGCTGGACTTGGGGCCGTCGCCGCCGTGAGCTTCGTGCGCGCCCGCCTGCTGTGCTCGACGCGCAGGCTTGTTGTCATACGCCGCACATGCCTTCGCACTCGTTGTTGAACATGTTGAGCTGGCCGCGTTCTTCCTCGGTGGAGAAGTCCACGTCGGCAATATGTTGACAGGACGAGTGGAGGTACTCGCCACGAGCGTTGAGGAGCTTGTCCACGGCGATGATGCGCCTCCACGTGGCGGATTGCCCGTCGCTCTTGAAGCCACGCCACTGTGCGTCGGTGTGGTAGGGGCAGTAAAAGCACGCGGACTTGGGCGCGTGCAGACCGCGACGGCGAAGCCACGCAACGCAGTTACGGCGGTGCATTCGCGCTTCTAGGAGTGGGTGCCGGTTAACGAGCCACTGCACGTCACTGTCTTTAGCGCGGCTGATCTCGTCCACACTTATGCCGATCCATTGGACGACCGGCGTGCCGTTCGCGATGCGCTTCATCTCGCGGCGAATCGGGCGGCGCTTCCAGTGTTCGGTGCATTGGCGCTTGCCAATCTCGCCGGGTCGGAACGCGGGTATTTGCGAGTGGTCGCCCTTGAACAGGTTCGCCAGCAGCGTGCCGTGATGCGACATGACGCGGTGCGTCGGGAAGGGCAGCAGTTTCTCCAGCTTCGCAAGCCACACGTAAACCTCGTCCGGCTCATCGCCCGTGTCCGCAAACACCGCCGCCACTGGCATCGGCATTATCTCGCCCGCAGCGGCCATGAGCGCCATCGTTGAGGACTGCACACCTGCGCCAAGGCTGATGATGTGGACGGGGTCACTCATGCTTCCTTGCGCTTCGTGCGAGCGCGTGCGCTGTGCTCGACCCGCAGCAGCCTGCCCTTGGCGTCGCGCACGAGCGTTTCGTGGCTGCGCGAGCGTCCGCCGTGATGATTGACGATCTCAACGGTGCGGGCATAGGTGCCGTCGGGGCGGCGCACGTAACCGGGAAAGACGCGCCAACTGGAGGTGATGGAGATGGCGTTCACGATGCCCAGTTCTCCCACTCCTCGGCACGCCGCGCCGCGCACTCCGGGCACAGGGTCGTGGGGCGCGTCGGGCGGAACAGCAGGCCGCAGTCGGCGCAGTGGTCCTCCTCAAGCGGGACGCTTGCGCCTTGCGCTTCGTACCACGCGTCGAGTTGTGCGTCTGGGTCGTTCGCCCATTGTTCGTTGGTCATATCGCCTTCACGTCGCCCCAGTTCGTCCCGCGGCACGCTTCGTAGGGGATGACGAAGGTCGTGCCGGCGACCGTCAGCGGGTTCGCGTACCACGTCGGTATGCGTTCCTCCACCCACGCACGGCGCTCGACCGGGGCTTGGCCGAGGACGCTGTCGTGAACCTGGAGGAGCGGGCGGAAGATGCGTGTGCCGTCCGGGGCGATGTTGGCCGGGTCGCGCCAGATGGCGAGCAGGGCGAGGCCATTGGCCCATGCGGTGTTGGCCGCAGGCGAGTAGGCATAGGCTTCCTTGTGCGTGCCGTGGTCGGTTTTTGGGCCGAAGAAGTCGCGGACTTGGCCGCCGCACGCCTCCAGCTTGCCGTCTCGGGCAAGCAGCATCTTAATGCGTTCCCAGCGCCGCTTGATGCCGGGATAGCGGGCGTGGACGGCGGCCTGTAGGCGCTTGCAGTCGGCGGCCGTGACGCGGACCAGCTCGCCGGCCTCCTTCCACGCTTCCTCAAGGATCTTCTCGCTCAGTGCGACGTCGCCGAGGCCGTAAGCCGTGCCCCAGATGCCCTTTTTGCAGGCGAGGTATTGCCACGCACCCTTGTCGATGCCGCGCTGGGCCTCAAGACAGCGCTCCATGGGCCAAGAATTGACCGCTACGCCGTGCTCGAGCAATAGGACGACGGCGTTGGCAGGCTTGAAGCCGGCGCGCATGTCGTCGAGCATCCGGGTATCGCCGAGGGCGGCGCACTCCGCGCCAATGGTCCAGCCGTCGGCCGTCTTGAGATCAATCTGGTAGAAGTCGTGGCCCGGGTCGGCGCCGAACAGGTGGCGGTGGGCGCGGGTGACGGTTTGTAGGTTGAATCCGGAGCCGGTTTGCGAGGCGTTGCAGGCCATGCGCCCGACCTTGGTGCCGGCGATGTTCAGGGAGAAGCGTATGCGCCCGTCCTTGTCGAGCTTGCAGCCGAGCGATTCGAGCTGCGTCTTGCGATCGCTGAGTTGCAGCAGGAGCTCAAGGCGGCGATCGCGGGTTTGGCGGTACGTGGCAAGCAGGGCGTCTACGGCGACGGAGAGCTTGGTCGTGTTGCGCGAGCCCTCCTTGATGTAGCGCTTCGGCAGGGCCCAGCGTTCGTAAAGCCACTCGCGGAGCTGCTTGGTCGAGCCGCTGTTGATGTGGCGATCGAGGAGGGTATCGAGTTCGCCGCGTTCGGTGTCGGTGAGGATACCTTGTTGCGCGAGCGAGACGATGCGGGCGGCGATGGAGCGGGGGCCGGCGGGGTCGGGCGGGGGCTTGGGCGCTTTCTTGGTGCGCTTGGGCTTCGCGGAGTCGTCCGTCGGGTCGCTCGGTTCGGGCGCCGGATCGCCGTCGTCCGGGTCGTCGTCATCCTGCACCTCCCAGTCCGGGTCAATCGACGAGTCGCCGCTGTGCAAGGCGTTTGTGCCGGCGGAACCATGCGCCGATGAGCGTCCTTGCACGGGCTCCCGCTCACATCGCTCCCGGGCCACCGGGCTGGGCGACTCGTCGAAATTGAGGGTGGGCTGCTTCATAGCGTCTCGCGCATCGTTGGGCGGGCATACGTCAGGATGTCGGCCCAGTCCCCGACCTTTGGCAGGCGTATCTTCATGCAGACGGCTTCGGCAACCTCGGCGAACGTCGGCGGTGCGATGCCCGCGAGCGTGTCCAGTTCGCCGGTCAACGCATACACCTCGGCCTTGAGCTTGGCAACGAGGGTGTCGCGCGCCGCAGCGTCGTAGGGGATGCCGGCGAAGGACATCTCGCCGCACGGCTCGAGCAGGTCGCGGCAGTGCCGGTAGTATGCCGCCACGGCGGGCGTCCACTCCTCAAGGCGTTGGATAGCTTGGAACGCTTCGAGGCAGACGCAGGAGTCGATGGCGTTGTAGGTGTCGCGGTCCTCGTCGGTGCGCCAGTCCTTCGTCGTACCCCAGTACGGCTGACGGGTGAGCAGCGACGCGACCACGTCCAGGGCCTTGTCCAGCTCGGGCCAAACGGCGTGGAAAGCCAGCATCGAGTCCTCGACGCCTTGGATCCGGATGCCGTGCAGCCAGCGCAGGGCGAACGTCTCGTACCCAGCGTTGTGCATAACCTTGGGCACCGCCTCGTCCTCGCACAGGAGGCGGACGGCGTACCAGATGGTGTCCTCGCCCTGGTCGCCCCACACCCGCGACCAATCCATGCGCCGAAACGGCACGCTCAAGGCGTGCAGTGGGGTGTCGGCGAACGACAGGACGGTGACGCCCGTTTCGCACCCTCCCTCAATATCGAAGCCAACGGGTTCGCGGCGTGCCCGGATCCGCTGGAGGGCCTCCACAACCGCGTAGGCGTCGTTTGGCGCGTCCACAACGCGCCGGGGGGTGTCCAGCGTGCTGGAAGCCGCCTCGGCCACGCTCCGGGCAACGTCGAAGCGCAGAAGGGCAAGCTGGCTCGGCTCGCGCAAGATGGCCGCTGGGTGCATTGCCCCAACGACCTTGTAGGTGACGCCATCGAGTACGCCCTCAAACACGCTGCCGCGCCAGTTGGTGATGGAGTCGCCGAAGCGGTGGTCGCCCAAGAACGCCTTGAGCGCAAGGCCACCCAGCGCGAGGACGCAGTTGGGCTTAAACTGCGACAGGTCGTAGGCGAGGCGGGCCAAGCCGCCGCGGTTCTGGTCGAGCGTCTTTTCGGCTTCGGCAAGCGGACGACGCGAGACGTTGCCGACCCAGACGCGCTCACGCGGCAGACCGGCGTCCTTGAGGAGGTCGTTCAGGAGGCGTCCGCTCTGGCCGACCAAGGGCGTCGGGCGCTCGGTCCACTGGGTCGAGCCGCAGGCAGGGCAGCGATCGCGCGTGACGATCTGGCGGTTCTCCCAGTGCTCGCCACCGTAACCGTGGCCTTGGGAGCAGATACGCCACGAGCATTCCTCGACGGCCGGGGCTTCAGCTACGACGGCGAGACGGATCGCGCCGGGGTCAATGGACGGCGGGTGGTTGGGTACTACGGCGTCCGCGTTCACGTCGTCACCTCCCACAACATCTTTGTCTGAAGCGGGTGCGTGTCCACTCGCGGGCGGCTCTCGCGGCTCCATGAACCGCCACCACGCTCGCCTACAACACGCCAACCCGCACCGCGAAGGCTTGTTGTCGGAAGCTCGCTGTGAAATACTGGCGTCATGGTTATTCGCGGCTGTCGGTCAGCTTTTCGTTGGGCGGATCAGGCTGCGCGATGATGCTGCTTGACACGGTTTTCAGCCGGGAAATCAACCCCAACCAACCGCCGCGGTGTTTTCCTCCTCATCGCTGGGGCGTTGATTAGTCGCTTTCTCTGGCGCAGCCAAAATGAATTGTGCAATCCTCAGTGCTACCTCGCGCGTCGATTTTCCTCTATAACTGTGACCATCACAGGTCTGGATAACAAGCAACGTATCCGCCGAACCATTCGATGCAGAGAACGTAGGCTCTCTCTTGGCCGGGCACTCGCACGGATTCTTGTGACACTTGAAACAGACAGTCTTTTGAGGGTTATACATTGTTCGCCTCCGTCTCTGATCTCAGTCGTTCGGCGTCACTTCGAGCGCATGCGTCGGCCACCAAGTTCCGTCACCTTTCGGCACGCCCTCCTTGATGAGCCACGGTATGAGTTGCCATTCCCACTCCGTCGCTTCCATCCAGCCACCGACGCAGGTGGCGTTCACGTCGAAGACTTCCGTGTTGTCGTTTCGCAGCGCGACCCAGTGTGTGTGCCGGTATCGCACACGCATCGGCACGCCGGGTTTCGTCCACGGGCCGCCCCATTGCACGCGCATCAGGCCGTGTTGGATTTTCGGAATCCGCCCTTTCGGGTCGTCGCTCCTATACACTTGCCGATATTTCGCGCCAGCGCGGTTCAGCACTTCGAGCATCAGCGTCGGGTTCGTGTATCCCTTGGTCTCGAAGTCGCCCATCAGTGGCCGGATTTCAGCGGGGGTCAGATTGAGCACCGCGCACAGCGCGCCTGGCCCACAGTTGAAGCACCAGCCGCAGTTATTTGCGTCCTCGACTGTGAAGCGGATGGGACGCCGAACAAGACGCTGGAGAGAATCGGCGCGGGCCGTCTCAGTTCCAGTGCTCGTTTGCGTGGCGAAAGTCATTGGATTATTTGCGCGCCGATCTCTCAGCTTTGTCGTTCTGCGGCTTCCGGTTCAGGGCTTCGAGCAGGAGCGCGGCGTCCTTCTTTGAGAGCGCATTGCGTCCGTCAGGTGTCACGATTGCGAACCTTTCACCATCGAGGTAGAGCGATGCGCGGTAGTGGCTGTATGACCATCCAAGCGCCGCAGAACCACGCGCTCCACGCGAACTGCCGCCCCGCTCTTTACGCACAGGCTTTGCTTTGGATTTCATCGTTTCCTTTCGATTGCGTCAATCACACATCAATCGTTTTTTGAGCCGCGGGCAACACGCCACGGACGCGTACTCGAGGGCACACGACGAACAGGACGCGCCCACAAGAACTCGACGTTCTGGCTCAAGGTAGGCTCCGTGAGCACCTCCCACTCCCACTTGCCGCGATTAGCGTAACGGCTCATAAATCGGCGACCAACCCACGGTTCTCGAATTGCGTTCGGGCACGCCACACGTTCAGTCTTCCGGCCCATCGCCTCCCGCCGGGTCGTGTTCGTAGTAGTCTGTGCACTTGAGCGGGCAGTCGCCGAGACCGAGCGCCTCAGCTTCGCGACTCGCACGCTCGAAGGCTTCGTCCATGTCGTGCGCGACGGTCGTAAACGTGGCGTTGCCGCATTCCCAGTGGTAGCAGGTGAGGCGGGGACGGCGGTCGGGGAGGCTCATGGCATGTGCTTAAGGAACTGGCCGTCAGCGTGCGCCAGCCATATTCGGAGCGCGTTGATAGCGCTTTCGCGAGTCGCGTCGGAAGCGTAGTAGCAGCGTCCGTCGCGATCCACCGGGAAGCCAAACACGACGAAGCAATAACCCTCGGGCATCTTGTTCTTCACAAGCTCGCACATCTCCTGCACCCACTGTTGGTTGCGTGGCGCGTTCATGGCCGACGACAGCAGAACTTGAACTTCTTACCGCTCCCGCAAGCACAAGGCGCGTATAGCCGAATCTGCGCCTCGGCTTTCTCGCGCAAGGTTAGGTCGCGCTTCACTTCGACGAAGTGTTGTTTCTGGCCCGCTGGCACATGCTCCAGTGGCAGGATCATTCCAGTTCGTGTGTCCATAAAGTCAGTCATCGTCTTCGCAGTCAGGGCAACCAAGGCACTCAGCTTCGCCGTGCCAATGGCAAACGCAGAAGTCGCCACCGCACAGGCATTCGATGACGCCAGAACCGCCACAGCGACGAGGCAGGGGTTCGTAGTACGGATTTTTTACTCCGCACCAGCACGGCGGGTTGTCCGGGTCGCCCTTGCGTTGTTGGCCGGTCTTCATAGAAGCGCGTCAGCCGCCGCGTTTAGGCGATTAATGAGTCCGAGGCCCCGCCTCGCCTGCGCAACGCGACTTTTCCGACGCTGACGCTCGCCGGTTGATAGGGGCGGGGGAATGAGTGAGCGCGGCGGTGGATCGTACCACCGACCTTGGGCTAGCGTAACCCGTAACGGTTCGGCCCAAGTGCGCTTCGTTGCGCCGCGCGCTCGTCAAGTTCATGCGGCGGGCGCCGTTGCGGGCGGCGTGGTTAGGAAAGGCAGCGACGTGGCACGAAAGCCACAAGCGCCCCGGTGCCCGCCACCACCATGCTTTACCGCGATCAGCGACAGGTCGTGATGCTCCTTGCCCGGCGCATGGTAGAGCGACACGCGCCAACGGCCTTTGCCATCGTAGTTGAAGCCGAGCAACGCGTCGTGTTCAGGCAGGATGCCCGCAGTGAACAAGTGCGAGTTGTAGCGGGCGGCGTTGCAAGCGAGGAAGCACAGGCCCTCGAAATCGACGGTGAAGCCGCTCGACTTGATGATGGACGCGTTCTCCTGCGTCTTGGCGTATTGCAAGGCGCGACCTTGGTTGAGCAGACGTGTGACTGTGCCGTCGCCGTGGTCGCTCAACAACTGGTCCCACATCGGCGAGAATAGTTCCTCGCTCCGCAGTCCGTGCTGGAACAGTTCAGCGTTCAGATCGCGCTTGTCCCAAATGTCGTACTCGCCAGCGAGGCGGACGGCCCACGGTTCGGTAACGCGACGCTCTACGTAGTCTTCCTTCGTTGGTGTGTCGTTACCGAACTTGTTCACGAAGCCGCTGAACCACTGCCACGCGAGCCTGCACGCCGCAACGCCGTCGATACGGTAGCCCGCGATGCTCCCCGGGAACTTCTCCATCGCGCTCTTGTGGTGGTCGATCCACGTTAGGCCAGGGTAGTCCATGAGTCCGTCCACGCTGATGTCGAGCATGTAGAGCGCAACTTCGCCGTCGCCCGCCGGGGGCATCGGCGGAACCGGGTCGCCGTAGTCCCACCCGACCAGCGTTGCGCCGGGCAGGAACTTGCGGGCGATCTCGCGACAAAAGATGCCGTCGAAGTCGGCGCGGTGATAGATGACGGTCGTGCTCATGCACCTTGCATCGCTCGCGCCTTCGCGAGCAGTTCGGGGGTCGTTGCCTGTTCGTCGGTCGCTGGGCGCTTGCCCTTGGCGCGGCCGCTGCGCTTGGGCAGCGTTTGCATCGCAACGCGCATACGCTTGACGCGTTCGATGGCGTCTTCGACAGCCGCTTGCTCGGCAATGAGCGCGGCGTGCTTGGCTTTGAGGGCGCTCACTTCGTCGTCGAGGACGGCGAGCGCTTTACTTGTGCGTGGCATAGATCAAGCGGGGTTTGAAACGATATGCTCCAGTTCGTCGGCTTTCTTCGTGAGCAAATCAGCCATGTGACGCGCTGACTTTACGTCGAGTCCAATCCACGCCATCGGCTTCGTGAACTGTACGCGCACGAACTTGTGAATTGGGTCGGCGGCGATTGCAAACGCCGTCTCTCCGTCATCGTCGCCTGCTACACGACCCTGCGGCCATTGCCGTTCGGCTTTGCCGAGGAACTCGTCAAGCATACGACGTTGGGCGGCCTCCTCCTCCGGGCTGCTGTAATGTTGGATGCTCATAGGTCAAGTGGTCGCCGGGATGCGGTTGAACGAACGGGTCTCCTGATAGCCGTTCTTAACGTCGAACTCGACGAGGAGCGGGCGCCCCTTGAGCGCTGCCCAGCCGCCGGCGTTGTCCACGGCCGCAGCGACGTTGTCCTTCGTCTTGCGGTCCATGCCCAGGACGGCGATGGCCAGTTCCTTGATCTTCGCCTTCGCCTCGTCCTCGCGCCCTTCCCACTCGTTGATGGTGATGACGGTGGGGAACCCGGCGCGGAGATCGTCGCCGTCGGTTGTCTTCGCAGCTTCGGCGAGCGTCAGGTTCACCAGCACCTTGCTCTTTGGCCCTTTGGCTGGTTCGCCGTTGGCGTCTGCGGTGCGGTCCATTTCACGAACATCGCCCAGTTCGCAGCGCTTGATCGACTTCGCAATCACGCGCTTGTTCACTTCGGCGTTCGTCCAGTATTTGTTCGATAACATGCCCATAGGTCGTCGTGCTTTCTTTGGTTGTGCCCGTCGCCGGGCGGTTGTGGCGCTGTGCGCCGGTTGTCGGAGCCGAGCTAGTCGCGCAATCGGCGGACCATCTCGGGAATCAGGTTGTGCCAAATGACGGCGTCGTAAACGGGTTCGCCACGCGACCACTTCGGCGGCGAGCAATGGTGCAGGTATTGCATGACGGTCTCAGCGAGTTGCTCGTCCGTCATCGCCGCGAACTTGGCGCAGTCTTCGGCGTAGTTCTTCTCGTTGCCCTCAAAGCGTGCGAGCGCGTCAGGCGCCATCAACGAACGAAAGATTTTGGTGGCGAAGTCGCTCATGGCTGCGGTGCCTGCTTCGGCGCAGGCAAAGGGTTGGCGTCGTCGGGTAAGTAAATACGTTCCCACCGGAACACAAGCTCGCCGTTGACCCGTTCGCCGAGCACGATCTCTTTACCCGTCAGGTGAGCGCAGCGCGAGCCGCAGTTGACGCTGTCGCCCGTCCGAAAGTTTACATAGAGCGTGTCGGTAAAGTCGCGGCGCATGTAGCCAATGGTCGAACAGCGCCCGCACACGATGGCGCGGACCTTGCCCGTCAGGTCCACGTCCTGCGTCGAGACGTCTATGGCGCCCTTGCGCTCGATGTACTTGTCGCGGACATGGGCGAGCAGGATGACCTCCTCGCTCGCTTTGACGAGCAGCCAAAGCACTTCGCCCATCTCGTCGCGCAGCCGACCGTAGCCGCCGCCTTGGTCGAGCTCGAACAGGTCAGTGCCCTGGAAGTTCTTGCCGAGCACGCTGGCCTTGTACTTGGCGAGCGCCGACGTTTTGCACAGTTGTTCGAGAGCATCCACGGTGTCCACAACGAGGCGGCGACAGGCTGGCGTGCCGGCTTCGCGCAATGCGGTGAGCTTCGCGAGCACCGCGACGAGCTGGCCCATGCTGGAGACGTCGAGCTTGCGCGCGGCGACAAAGTCCGCGCCACTAGGCTCAAGCTCAAGGATGAGCGAGTCGGGCAACGCCGCCGCGGCCGTCGTCTTGCCCACCTTCGGCGCCGAGTAGAACAGCGCCATCTGCGGATTGCGACGGGACGGCGGGACGAGCCCGGTCGGGATGGCGACGGGATCGCTCACGGCTTCGCCTCCGCTTGGAGCTTGTCGTCGAGGCGCTCGCGCACTTCGAGGCGGAGCAGGGCGGCTTGGCAGCGGTTCGCCAGCGTCATGTACTGGAACGCATTGCCGAGCAGCTTGCCTGGCGCGATGACGATTGTGCCCGTCCCCATCGCGTTTAGCACCTCCCGCAGGCACGCCGCGAGTTCGTCGCGCTGGCGCATGAGCACGGTCGCGTGGGCCGCAGTCTCGTGCAGCGTGCGCATGAGCTGGTCGCGGTCCTGCGTCAGGGCGTCCACCTTGTCGAGCGCCTTCGTGAGCAGGTCGTTCGCTGCTTTCGCCGAGCTTGTAGCGGTGTCGATTAGCCGTTGCGTCGCTTCCTCGATCGTCGTCGTCATGTTTCCTGCGTTGCGCCATCGCCGGCGCGTTCACGTTGTTTCGCCGCCTCCGCGTCTTCAAACTCGTCCGTGCTCAGCTTCAGCAAGCGGTCCGCTGGTGGTAGCTGGCACACGCCCAGGTAGTCGCACGCGCCCCACTGGAACCGACACGCGCCCTTGTCCGTACTCGACAGCGGCCAGTCGTCCGGGTCGTTCGGGTCGCGCTCAAGTATCTCCCGGGCGATGCGGAGCGTCTGCCGCTGCCACTCGTCGAGGACCGCGTCGCTGAAATAAATGGGCCCGTCCTTGGGGAACTCGAACGCGACCCCGGTGCGGCTCGGCTTGCGCATAATGAGCCGGATAAGGTACGCGCCGTGGACGGGCTTGCCGTGCTGCATCTGGTAGGTGCGGGCGTAGGCTTTGAGCGCACCGGACACCTTCGCGGCTTCGTACTCGACCTGCTCGTTGCGCGATGCCGTCTTGTAGTCGAACACGAAGCGCTGGCCCTCGGGCGACACGGCGACGAGGTCGCGGCGGAACTCAAACATGACTACGGCTTCGTGCTCAGGTTCGGCGACGCTGCGCTTCACGAACAGGAAATCAGACGCCGGATTGCGCGGCGAGTACACCCCCCAGTGAATGCGCCCCAGCTCCACCTCGCCTTGCGCCTCAGTCTCCTCAATCGTCCAGTCGGCGAACGTCGAGCCGAACTCAGCGCGGAACGCCGCGAGCCCGTCCTTCGCGAAGCTCGCCTGACGGTAGTCGTCAACGGGCGTGGGCGATGCCGCGAACGCCGCGTCGATCGCTGCTTCCTGCTCGGCGACGCTCTTGCCCTGGTTCAGCGCCAGCATCCCAGCGTGCATCGCAGTGCCGTTGGCGCGACCCGGCGAGGTACGGACGAGGCGCCGGTCCCGTATTTTGTAGTACCAGTGGAAGCGCCGACACACGTTGTAGTGGCCGAGCGAGTTCGGCGACAGGCGAATGATTGTGGGCGTGCTCAAGCGACGACGCTCCTCTCCCCCCGCTCACGCTCGACGAGTTCGGCGATCGCTGCGGCTGCGATGCCTACGGCGCCCAGTTGCCCCGTCCGCTCGTCCGCGAAGACTTGCAGCAGGCAGCAAAGCGAGTGCACGAGATGGGCGCCTTCGAGGGATTCCGGCACCTCCGCGACGATGCGCTGAACGGCGACGCGAGCACGCTCGATAGCGACAAGCTCGTTGATGGTGAGCGGGGTCATGGCATGTCCTCCCAGCGGCTCGATCTCTGAACTGCGGTCGCGGAGTGTAGGTTTGATCCGGCTTCACGTAAACGAAGCGCGGACGGTGGTAGCACTGCGGAAACTCGCGCGCCTTCTGCGTCCACGGCGGCCGCTGGTCAATGGACACTTCCTTGCGCATGATGAGCTTCATGTCCGGCAACGACCAGCAACGCCCCGTCGCCGACCCGGAATTGCCGCCGTAATTGTAAAAGTCGTCCGTGGCAACCAGCGCAGTGCTTCAGCTTTTCGGTCTCCGTCATAGGTCAAAAGGGCGGCTGCTCTTGGTTCGTCTCGGCGGCCGTGGCGTCGTGCGCTTTCGCCTCCTGCCGCAGGTGGCCGGCGTTGCGGTTCGGCTTTGCCGCCGTTGCGCCAGCGGGCATCTTCACACCGCGCCGCGCTGCTTCGGTCTTAACGTGTCCGAACAACGGCTCACGCAGCTCCCGCGTCACAAGCCACGCGAAGTACGTCGCTGGCACCTCGGCCAGCAGCTTGCCCTTGTGCTCGCCGAACGGCATCCGTGGGCCGTCCTTTGTGGGCGCAGGCGTCGCAGGCGCCGGCATCCCTAGCGCTCCAGCCACGTCCTCAGCTCCCAGCGCAAGTTTGCGGAACCAGACAAAGTCGGCGAGCGCGTCGAGGTCGGGCACGGTCGGGTCGACGAGCCGCTTGAACAGGTGCTCCAATTTGGAGCGGGTGTCGGTGTCGCTCATCGCTTGCCCGCTTTCTCTACCTCAGGCTCAATCACGAACAACTCGTCGAGCGACAAGCCGCTCTTGTGCGATATTTGCGCCGCAGTGTCGAGGCTCAGGCCGCCATTGTCCTTCTTGGACAGGAAGCGGTAAAGTATCGTGGGATTGATCTTCCATGCTTCGGCTGCGGCGTTCACGGAACCGTGCACGCGTTCGACAAGCAGCACGAACTTTTCGGAGGGACGAACGTTCATGTTGCGCGACACTACGCCCGGCGCAAAAACGTGTCAACAATTTTTTATTGACGGCGTTCGTAACGAGCGCAGAATGCCGCCCATGGCCGATGCACCGACGCCCCGCGCCCCACTTTCGCTAAGGCACTTCGACGAAATCCTCGGGATGCGCTTCGACGCGTCCGATAACATCCTCGGCGACCACGTACTCGCCAAGGGTCAGAACACGTGTTTCGTTGGTCCGCCAGGCGCCGGCAAGACGCGGCTCATAATGCAAATGGCGATCACCGGTATCGTCGGCCGGGATTTCGTCGGCCTGCCCATGCAAGGGACCAACCTCACTTGGCTGTTCATGCAGGTCGAGAACAGCAACCGGCGCCTGCAAACCGACCTCGAGTACTTCCGCAGGTGGGTAGGCGATGAGGCGCTGTGGCAAAAGGTCGTCGATCAATGTGTCGTGCACACCCTTGAACACGACGGCGACGGACTCGTATTCCTCGACAACGCCACCAACCGGGACTTCGTGGCCGACGCTATCAAGACGCGCCCGTGGAACGTCGTCGTGTGGGACAGTCTCCAAAATTACTCCGTCGGCGACCTGAACAAGGACGCAGACATGTTCAAATCGCTCCATGAGCTGTCGATGCTAACCAAGCGAGGCAATACCCAGTCGATCCCTCTCGTCATCCACCACGCGCTCACAGGCCGCGCCGGCGCCGTGAAGCTCCTCGGCATGGAAAAGGGCAGCTATTCGCGCAACTCAAAGGCCATAACCGCTTGGGCCCGTAGCCAGATCAACGTCGCCGTCGCATCGCCGAACAGCTATGAGACGATCATTCTCGCCTGCGGCAAGTGTTCTGACGGCAAAGAATTCGACGCCTTTGCGCTCAAATTCGACGAGGACACCCACATTTACGAGCGCGACGACGACTTCGACATCGAGGAGTGGGTCAAGCAGGTCAAGAGCAACAAGGGGCAGAACGTGAAGATACCCAATACGCTCATCGCCGACGCCTGCGACGGCTACAAAATGAGCCTCAACGACCTGTTCGTCGCCGTGAAAGCAAAAGTGGGCACATCTGTCAACGAGGTCACTATCTACCGTTCCATCGAGCGGGCCAAGAAGCAGCGTGCGCTCAAGTTCGACAAAAAGGCCAATGTTTTCACGCGTCGCGACGACGAAGTGTAAAGCGCACCGACGCTGCTCTTGCACCTTGCATTGCACGCTTTTTCGTGCAAGTGGCGTGCAAAAAGTCGCGTTCTCTTGCACCTTGCATTGCATCTATAGAGAGATGCAAGGCGCAAGACGACGGGGATGAATCAATGTCCCGAGTTGGAGGAGGAGAATGCACGGTTGCGACATGGGCGTAATCGTCGCGTCCCACTTACGCACGCACCCAGCCACGGAGCCGGTCGTTCTCGACGATGAGCCACACCACAAGCGCCGCCGGGTTCCATGTGGAATCCTGGCGCCGACCGTGGGCGTTCGCTGGAAGGCTCAGCCTCATACGGCGGGAGGGTAGCACGCACTTGGGCACCGGCAAGGGGGGAAAGTCGCTCATATCGCAACGTGGAGCGATTGCGGGCCAGTCTGACCGCGCGTTGGAATGCCCTTTTTCGCTGTCCGTTACCCATGAGGAGGCGCGTTTGGGCGCTGGCGAGGGTCAGGACAGCGGACAGGGGGTCAAAACGCGTCACAGCGCCCGGAGTTTAACGCCTATCCTGTGCTGCGGCTCGCCGCTGCGCAGCTTCAGCTCGCATTTGGGCGCCGCGAACCATGCCCGCTCTCCGGGCCGCCTCGCGGCAACCGTCCTTTCCGAGCGCCTTGGCTCGTGCTCGACCGCCCAGCTTGCCTAACGCCGCCGCTGCTTGGTTCTTCTTCATGGCGCACACGTTACGACACCAGCGAGCGTGGCGTCAAGATTTCGCTTGCAAAAGCGTGACGCTACGCTTATGATGCGGACATGCGATTAGAGACGCATCAACGAAACAACACCCTTTGCCGCCGTCCTTTGCGTGCCGGAGCGCCTTGCTTCGGTCTCTACACGTGGGGGACGGCGGCGCTAACTGACGCAACGATATGAACATACACGTCGAAATCGGTCCCGGCTTATACGCCGACCTTGAACGCATCGCGCCAGGCGAATCGCCAGCCGAGCAAATCCACACCGCCCTTGACCAACGGGATAAGTTGCTTGAGGCGCTCGAAATCGCACAAAACGACTGCGACACAATTGCCGCCGACTTGTGCGCCGATGATCCTCCCCGCTGGGTTGAACGCCAAGCACAACTGCTGGCAGGCGTCGCCATGCTCATCCGAAAGGCGATGCAAGACGCAACGCCCGCCCCGGCGAAGGAGGTGGCGCCGTGAACACTTACCTCGTCCAAATCGACGCCACCGACCCGCAAGGCTGGCGCTCCTTCGACGCCCCTGATGCCGAAAGCGCCATTATCCAGGCCATCACGCCCTCAATCGTCGCCGGGAATAGCCCGCAAACCGCCTACGTTGCCCTAGGACGCGTCAGACACGCCAACGGCTCCCCAATCGCCGTCCAGTCTTACCGGCTCGTCCTAGGACCGTCCAGCGAAGCGAACGCCTTGGCGTGCCCCAGCACGCCGGACAAGGGGGCGCTGTGAAGCTGCTCATCGAGATGGACATGGACAACGCTGCGTTCGAGGGCAATCCGGGCTGGGAAGCCGCCCGCATCTTGCGCCGTCGCCTCGTCAATATCGAAACCATCAACGCCAACGACGCGGGCACCGTGTTCCCGCTCATGGACGCGAACGGCAACCGCGTGGGCCAGATCACCGTCCTCAGTGACGATCCCGCTCCCGCCCCGGCGTGCTCCACACGCCGAAAGGGGGCGCTGTGAACGACATCCAACCAACGCCGGGCCCTTGGGTGTTCGCCTACGGCTCCGTTTACCAAGGTGCATCGCTCGACGCCCTCAACGACGAGACCGCGGTCCGCATCGCCCTCATGGACCGCAACGAACATCGTACAAGCCCCTGCGAACGCGATGCTAACGCCCGCCTCTGCGCCGCTGCCCCTGACTTGCTCGCCGCCTTGGTTGCAGTGCTGCGGCACTGCGTCACGCCTGCCGGCTTCCCCGACAAGGGCAAAGGACGCACAGATCACCAGCAGGCCGCTTACAACGCCGCCCGCGCCGCCATCGCCCGCGCTACCAACCCATCGCCATGAAACCCATCTCCTACACCGCCCGCGCCTTCGTCGGCGCCTTCGCCTACGTCATCGGCTTCGGCCTCCTCTACATCGTCGGCGGCCTCGTCCTGTCCATCGTCCCCATCTACATCTGGCTTTGGCTCGGTCTGCCTGGCTGAACACGCCGCGCCATGTTCCACCTCGCCCTCCTCATCATCGGCGCCGTCGCCTGCCTGTTCGCCCTGTTCGCCGCCTTCCTCCTCGCCTTGTGGCTCTTGGGTGCCCTCCTCGCCGTCCTCACTGCCCCCTTGCGCTGGGCCGTCCTCGCCGCCAAACAACGCCGGCCCAGCAAGCGCCCTTGACGCCCCTCGCGCCACTGGCTTACCGTCTCGCCCATGAGCGCAACTGCCGAGTGCGTAGCCTCTCCCGCCCGCTATCGGAGCGATAAGCCCAACGGCCCTCGCGCCGGTAAACACCGCCTTTCTCGCCTAACTCAGACCCTTGACCTTCAGGATCGCGCTTACGCCGCCGCCACTGACAAGGAAACGCCGGTTCACGTTCAAGCCGCACTCATGCGTGCTTGGGCGGACCTCCAAGAGATAGGCATGGCGATACGCGGACAAGGGAAGCCGAAGCCAGTAGAGGCGAGGAACGCGACGCGGCGAAGTAAGGCGAGTGCGGCGAGCCCGATAGCGCCAACGAACGGCGCTTGACGCTACGCTCGACGTGTGCTAGATTGTGCGCGTGAACCTGAACACTCACGCAACTCACGACAAACATTTCGGCGCGCGCATCGTGTCGGCTCGCATCACAGCGAGTCGTGTTCAGCGCGATGCGTTGCGCCGTTCGGAGGACAGTATGAACACTAACAACGCGCCGCAACTGTGCGGTGCTACTATTGACCTACGACGCCCGCTACGAAGCGAACGTGTCCGCGACTCTCAATCGCCGTACCGTACTGTATATGTGTACAAGTGCGCTGTGTGTGGGAACGAAACGCGAGTGCGGGCAAACTTGTTTCGCGGGTCGCACCCTGAGCCGAGCGTAGGCGCGATACTCTGCCCGCATCTCGCAGCGCCGAGCGCAACCGCAACCCCTAACGACACGCGCGTATGAAATACACAATCGAAGTCCGCGAAGTCGCGGCAGGGCATTCGCTGTTTGACAGTAGTGCGCCCTATACAGTACGCGAAACTATCAAGCGCACGTTGCGCGGCGAACAAATCGGCAATTTCAATCCGCTGTTCTGCCGGTATCGCGGTGACAATCGCGTGCTTGTTCACAGTGACGAGGGCGACTTGTCCGATCCGTTTCGGCGTGAACAAAGCTACGAGCGCACGCTGTTCATCCGCGTGCCGACCGCAACCGCAACCGTCAACGGCGGAGGTGCGAAGTGAACGCTGTGTCAATCAACCGCGATCCGTTTGGCCGCGCATCACTCATGCGCGAGCGCGTCACGGACAAATGCGAGTGCGCTTGGTGCGGGCAGACCGCGAAGTTTCGCTACTACTGGGAAGGCGACTCGGTTCAGCGACGGCGCTACGTTGACGCGAAACCGTTCTGCTCGGTGGGATGCTGGCGCGACTACAACGGAGGTGCCCGATGAAACCGACTGACGCGAAGCACACGCCAGCAACGGCGCTTTACGCAGAGTGCAATCGCTTGATCGCCGAGCGCGACGCCCTGCGCGCCGAGCGCGACAAGCTACGCGCTGCGTTGTATCGAGCGGAGCGTACCTTAAGCGGGTGGCCTAATTGGTCGTCCGACGCTATCGCGCAAACTACTCGCCAAGTACGCGACGCGCTCAACGACGCGCTCTGTGATCCGCCCCGCGACTAGCGCACCTACTACCTAACACGCCCGGCCAGCTCACGCTCGCCGGGCTCTTTGCTGTCTGCGTCGCGGTCCGACCCGTCGCGCCTACGACCTGGCCTACGACTAGGGCCGCCGTCGCGCCGCCCGTCGCGCCCTCCTGCCACGACCGCGAAAAAAGGATTCCGGATTCTTTTTTGCTCGCCGACCGTCACCGCACCGTCACCCCCCACGCCGCCGCCTGCCCGTCAGGAGCCTCTCGTAATAGACGGCGGTTCTGCGCTGGGACGGGGTTAGGGGGGCGCTCCGGTGCGAGTCAAGGAGCGGGGTCGTGGGCGGAGGCGCCGCGAAGCGTATCGGCGACGACGACTTGAGATTTGAGCAACTCGACAGTGTTGCGAAACGCTCGCTGGAGGAGTTCGTCCGGCAACTTGAGTTCGTAAACGCTTCCGCTCCGACCCATGCCTGCCATGACGCAGTCCGCAATGTGCTCCAACACGTCGAGCAAGTTCACGTCCTTCGGCACGCCATCAGGCTTGTCAATGTGGTGCCGGTGGATTCGGCGATGGTTGTCGTACCACCCCGTCTGCTTGAACCCAGTGATGAAGTCGGCGTGGAACCAGTCAATCGCGGTGAGCTTGTCGTAGTCGTGCTCGCCTGCGGCCTGCGTTATGTAGCTTTGAAAGAACGCGAGCGCCTTGACGATGTCGCCGATGTGCTGGCGTGACGACTCCAGCAGCGTTTCCTTGGTCGTGTTGGCGAAGTCGCAGGTGCGTGTGTCGGCGGTTGGGGACTTGGTTATGTGGATCATGGCGTGGGCTCCTCGGCGGAGGCGCCGCGAACGGGAGCGTTGGGCTCCGAGGCGTCGGTGTGGACGCGGAGGTGGGCTGTGTCGCGGAGGGCCTGGGCGACGACGGAGTCGATGACGACGTAACGGCGCATGTCGGCGGCGGAGCGGACGGAGTAGAGGGCGCCGCGAAGGCGCTGGACGGCGGTCCGGAGCGTCTCGCGCTCCGAAGCAGCGGCGTGCCACTCGCGGTTGGCGGTTTCGATGTCAGCGGCGATGCGGGCGAGTTGGTCGGCGCTGGGCGTCGGCGTGCCAAGCACGCCAGAGCGGGCGTGCTTGGCGAGTTCGGTGCGACGAGCGTCGGGCGGGTAGGCGGCGTCGAGCATAAGGTCGATGTACTCGGTGAGCGGCATAGGGGCGTCCTCGAACGGGAGGGACCAATGGTTCGGGGCGCACTCGCGAATGTTGCAGAGGGCGTCCCGGAACGCGTCGCGTTCCGAAGCGAGGCGGGCACACTTGGCACGCCACTCGCGGGTGACGAGTTCGATTTGCTCGACGCTGAATGGGTCGGCGTGGGTGGGCACGCCGGGCGGGTCGTGGGCGTCATTCATTGTCATTTTCCCCATCGCCGTCGTGGGCGTTCTTGACGCTGACCTTCGCCTTCGCCTCAAGGGTGATGACGCGGTCGTCGTAACGGTAGCTGGTGATGCCGTGCTCCTCCATCGCGGCGATGAGCACCGCTCGCTTCTCAACTTCCTTCGTCGTCAGTGTCATTCGCTTGTCGCGCACGTCCACGTAGTCGTCCGCTGCGTTCTCGACCGCCTTGATTACCTTGCGCTCCACGCCGGGGAGTTCGCCTTGCTTCTTTGCCATTGGGTGCCTTTCGTCGTTGTATGCCGGAGCGTAAGCGCTCCAAACAGGTTCGGGCGCGACAATGGCACGCCGCAATCTTACCGTCAAGCTCGGAGCGCGGGCGCGGGCCGTGCGACGAGCTGTGGATTCGCGAGCGGTGCGCCTTTGTCAGTCGCCGCCCGACTTCTTCGGCGCTGCCGCGGCCTTCTTCTTGACCGCTTCGGCTTCGGCGTCGGCCTTCTTCTCGATCGCGCGCACCTCGGCCCGCGACCGACTCGCCTCCGCGCCGGCCTCCGTCACGCCTTCCATGCCCGTCACGAACATGTCGGCGCGCGTCTTCTCCATCTCATGCTGTTGCTTCTGCCGGAACGCTTGCTCCTTGTGCGCGAGCTTCTGCGAGTCGGTCATCTGCTTCGCCTGCACCTTGGCCTGCGTCGTCATGGCGATCGCCGCGACCTTCGCCTGCGTCTCCGGGTCCTGATGCCCGTTTTGTTGCGCCGCTGCTTCGGCCTGGCGCTGCGCCATCGCCTTGACCTCGTTGCCGAGCTTGCCGAGCACGTCGCCGTACTGCTTCACCCGCTGCTTCTCGCTCTCGTCCTGAGCGAGCAACGCGATGTGCTGCGACACATACTGCGCCGCGTTCATCAGTCCGATCACGTCCTGCGGCGTGCCGACCCCGCCCGACTGCATGATCTGCTGCACCTTCATCGCCATCATGCGCAGGAGCGTCTCGACGACTTCGCGGTGCGAGTCGCCCTCCTTCACCGGCATCGGCACGCCGGTCATCAGCGTCCCCCACGCCAGCGCCGCGTCAAACACCGTGTCCGTCACCTTCGTCGGCTTGATGGGTGCCAGCGCCGTTGCCATGCCCGCGTCGTCCGTCAGCGCCAGCACGTAGTTATGCAACACCCGCGTCTGCGCCGACGGCTCCATGAACTGGCGAGCGCCCATGAGCTTCTCGCTGGTCGCAATCTCAAGCTGCTTGCTGCCGCCGCCGAGCACCTGCTCCGCGTGTATCTCCCAGCGCTCGACGTCGAGCCACTTCTCGGGCACGCCCTGCTCAAGGCAGCGCTTGCGGAACGCCTTCGCGTCCTTGTTGCGGCTCTTGGGATCGCACAGCCGGCGCGCAATCTCGCGATACTCGAACTCCGCCTGTATGTAGGCGTTGTTGAGCAGCGAACTGAGCAGCGCCGACGTCTGCGCCAAGAGCGCCTGCACCTCGAACTTCGTCCGTTCCTTCTCCGTCCCGCTATCAATGTCCTGCGTGTAGCTCGACGCGCTCTCGCCCATGTGCTGCCGCAACTGCGACAGGAGCATCTGCGTCAGCGCCGGGTCGAACTGGTAACGCTGCTCGCGCGTCACGAACCCGATGCCCTCGGGCAGCAGCCCGTACCGCAGCCCGAAGTGCACCTTGTCCACGGTCGCCTTGTCCGCCGGGTCCTGCACCCGCATGAGCAGCATCATGTCCTCGAACACCTTCCCGATGAACCTGCACAACGTCATGTCCTGCACCTGGCACAGGTCGAATAGGAGCCACGCCAGCGACCGCACGCTGTGATAGAAGAAGGGACTCTTAACGTTGCCGTCGCCGAACTGGATGTGCATCAACTTCGATAGCTCGTCGGCGACTGGCTTCTTGCTATCGTAAACGAAGCTGACCGGCTCACTCGTCGTCCCGTACGTCGCCGTCCAATTCGAGTCAGGCACGATTTGCATGTTCCACTTGCCGCTGGTGTTGTCCTGCGAATAAAAATCCCACAAGCGAATCTTGGGCACGGCGTCCGACTGCCAGTACGTTGCGTCCTGCTTGAACAGCTCTGCCATTTTCTCTGGCGCATTTTGCCAATCCCAGTGCACGTCGCTTTGCGTTTTGTCCTTGATCGACGCCAGCATGTCGCGCACGACTTTTTTGTTCCACCCAGGGTCGATGTTGTCCTTCTTCGCGAACGTCTTCGAGTACAGCTCCCAGTAACTCATGCTTCGACGTACCGCGAAGTGGCTCATGTCCATCGACACCGTCGTATCCGTGGGTATGAGCAAATCCTCGATGGGCACAAAGTACGGGCACCACGAATCGTCGAACGGAGCCCACATCTTTGAGCCGACGCCGGTAAGCATGACGCCCGCTCCGGTTTCGCGTACGAGTTGATAGTAGGCGCGGCTCCGCTTCAACGGGCGGTTTGCTTCCTTCGTGACGATTTGCTCCCAGTCCAGCGCCCTGTCCACGGGCGCATCTTCGAGGTCCACATGGAAGTAGTGCGCCGTTTTTAGAAACGCGTTGGACCACTGGCGATTGGCCTGAGCGAGCAGGTTGGTGCCGGTTTTGGTATTGAACGACACGTCAATTTTGTTCTCGGCCATCTGTGCGGAGGTAAACGGAGCCTCTCCGTTCATCTGTCGCAGAATCAGCGCGCGATTGGGCGCTCGCAGTTCGTCGGCGAGTTTGAGGTCCTCGATTATTTCCATGACCTTCAGGGGCGTAGCGCTCATAGAGGTAGCAACTGTTGCGTGACGGCTTCGCGGGTCCATTCAGCGAGTGGCTTTGCGCCCTTGCTTAAGTTGCACGCTGAGCATGACACGCATAGGTTCTCAACTGAGTGTGCCCCGCCTTTCGACAACGCCACGATGTGATCGAAATGAACGTCTGCAGTGGGCGTTCGTGCTTGGCAATAGTAGCAAGTCGCAAACGGCTTCGATTTGATAGCTTTGACGAAGGCACGCATCCCCCGCAGGTTGACAGCGGCGGCTTTCTTTAACGCTTTCCGCGCACGTACCGCAACGTAGTAACGCTCGCGGTGCTTCCTGTAGTATGCTGCTTGCTTCGCCTTCACGCGCTCTGCGTTCTTCGCTCGCCATAGGCGTTGTTGAAGGCTTGCGGCTCGGCGTTTGGCCCCTCCGTTGGCACTGAGGCGAGCTTTTACAGCGGCGTTGTAACGCGCTCGCAACTCAGGATTGTCTCGCATCCGTTGCCGAGCCTCCGCAGCCTTCGCCTTCTTAAGCTCGCGTTGTCTTGCATAGTTGTCCTTGTACTTCTTGCGAACCATCTCGCGATTGCGTTCCACATAGGCTCGTTGGTAGGCGTACTTCTTCGCCTTGTCCGCAGCTCGTTGCTCCGGCGTCATGGCAGCCATGCACCGATGATAGCTAGCTAGGTGAAGCGCTCGCTCGTGCGCCGAACGTTTAACGTTCCTGCTCATACGCTGGCAGGTTCAGCCTGCTTTGCGCCGGAGCGTCGCTCCGCCGCGATGCGCCTGGACTCGGCGAGGTACGCCTTGGATTCCTCCGCCTTTGCGCGACGCCGTTCCTTGTCCGCTTCCGGGCTGCTTCCGCCGCGCCAGTTCGCATTGGCAGGGCCAGGTTGCGTCTCGGGCAGGTGCCCCGCGAGCGGCACCACGCCGCCCGGCGTCGCCAGCTCCGGCTTCGCCGCCTCCAGGCGCACGCGCCACATATCCACGAACCCGGCCACGTCCTTGATCCGGTGCCGCAGCACCGCGTCCTTGGGTATCGCGTCGAGCAACACCGTGTTCGGCGGGTCGGCCTCGGTGCGCGACGCACGATAGATGGGGACGCCGCCGCCCGAGTAGCTCGTCCCCCAGAAGTGCGAAATGAGCGGCGTGTTCTTCGCTCGCGGCACGACAATGTGCGCCCCGGTCATGTCCCATGCGCCGACCCCCGACGTCACGGCGTTCGGGTGCATGCCCGGCTTGCTCGGTCCGGTGAACTTCGCGTCCTTCCACAGGTCGTTCAGCACGCCGAACGTGTCCTGCGGATAGACGCCGACCCCTGCCATGTACCGCCTCGGCAAATTCTCCAGCGCCACGTCGTTGTCGAGCAACGCGCCCATGAACGGCTTCGGACACAGCCGATAGGCTTCGGCGATGTCATCGAGCCAGCTCGCCTTGAGCGGCACGGCGTCCGCCTCGCACCACAGGAACGGCAGCTTGAAGCTCGCCATGATCTGCCGCGCCACCGCTCTGAACATCAAATTGGCGGCGAGCGGCCACCCCTTCGCGCCCGTCGGCACGCTGATGATGGTGACGCTGTGGAAGTGCGGCCTGCCCATGTCCCCCAGCGCCTTCGCCCTATCGACGGGCAGCGCGTTGTCCGCCGCGACCAGCAGCGAGTGCGTCTGCACGTTGCCCAGTTCCGCAATCCAGCGCAGCAACGCTTCGGCGTTGTCCACGTCGCCGCCGTGCACCGGCAGCACCACGAGTAAGGGTGTCGTCATAGTTGTTGTCGTTCCGTCGTTAACCAGCAGTAGCTGGGGAATGCGGCGAGCGTGTCCGCGTCCGTGTGCGCCAGTATCGTCGCCAGCGGCACGTGCACCTTGAGCGGCAGCGGACAGGCGCACACCGCGCACGCGTGCAGCTTCTCCTCGCCCTCCACGCGCAGCTTGAGCTCATCCTTCGCGTTCATCTGCTCCGCAATCGCCCGCACCGCGTCCGCCGTCAGCCTGAGCCACCGATGGCCTTCGCGATTCTGCGGACAAGTGAAGCACACGTTCGCACGAGCCTGCGCCACGGCGATGGGGACCGGGACTGCGCCTGCTCCAAGCCAGTCGATGAGGATTCTACGCCCGTCTCCCGCCGCAGCTCTTGCACTTGCGAACAGGCGGGCGGCTGGACGCAGTTCGCTGGTCTTTTTTTTTATGCACCAGTTCGGGTCGTCGTGCAGCCGTGCACACGTCTGCTCCTCGATTTCATACACAACCTCCTTCGCCGTCGCATTCGGCAGACCGTTGCCCTTGCGAAAGTCCGCGATGCCTTCGGCGAACTCCCACACGAGGCCCATGCTCTGCCACTTCTTAACGGTGCCGTCGGGAAGCGTCTGCTCCAAGCGCCACCCACCGGGCGGTACCGTCGTCAGAGTGCGAAGTGCCATGTCGCCTTGTCGCCCCTTTCGCGGACGGAGTCAAGCAGCCGTCTTCCAGTGCTTTCCTTTGCGAGCCTCGATGCAACGCTTGTCGTAGGCCGTAAGAAGCCCTTTCCAGCAGCGCCCGTTGACAATCGCCCACACCTGCGTCTCTGCCAAATCGAACAGTAAACCAAGCTCGCGTTGGGTAATTTCGCCGAGTTGGTAGAGCCTGCGCACTTCCAGAACGTCTTGTGGAGCGATCTTAGCGAACGCCGCTCTCCCCTTCGCAGCCGCGTCGATTCCGTTGTCTTCCTGCGTCCCCTTAAACAAGTGCGATGGGCGGAAGCAAGGCGGGTTGTCGCAGCGGTGCAGGATTTTTAGCGCTGGGTCGAAGTCGCCATAGGCTAATCTCCACGCAAGGCGATGAACTAAGTTGAATCCCGGAACGCATTGCCGACAGACGCGACCGTAACCACAGCGGTTCCGGCTTTTTGTCCACTCCCAACAAGGCGTTTCATAGTTTCGTTGGACGACGACACGGCACGACCAGAATTGTGTGATTGTGCTTTCGATGGTGTAAGAGCGCATGGACATAAGTAGGAAGCCCGCCGTCGTGCAAAAGTCGTGTCGGCCAACCGGGAGAAGGCCGCAATCACACAGCGACGGGCAAAGAGGTTTGTTCTTCACGCTACACGCAAGCGTGATGCGAGTATGCGCGTTCGCCCACCAAGGTCAAGCTGCAGTCTTCAAGCGCATGGATTGGATCAGCTTCCTGTGGCGCTCGTTCAGGTCGCTGAGCCAGCTCTTTCCGCCGCCCTCGACGAACTTGTCGGCGCCCAGCTTGGCGATCTGAAGCCCGCGCTGCCGTGCGCCTTCCACGGCCGTTGCGAGCCAGTCCGCCTCGTCCGGCGACCTGCCGATGCGCTGCTTCGTCTTGTCCTTCGGCTCGACGTCGCGCTTGTTGCCGGCCACGAACCCCCACTCCCTCATAAAGAACTCGCGTGCGACGCTCTCAGGCAGTTCGCGAAGCTGCTCGCTCTCGACGAGCCACCGGACCGCGAACCAGAACTCGCTCACCCGCTTGCCGTACTCCTCGTCGCAGCGCTTGAGCCGCCGTTCGCCGTTCCTGTCCACAACGTAGAGGTCGAGGCGCACCGGGCGCTGCGTCGGCCGACCGCCGAACTCGACCGGCACCGGAATCGTCGCGCCATACACCCGCGCGAACGCCGCCCCAAGCGTCCCGCGCCCCGTCGAGTCGTAGAACACGTTCTCGACCGGGATGCCAAGTTCGAGGCACTCGTCCCGAACATGCACCGCGATCTCGTCCTCGGGCTCCGCGCCCCGTTTCATGCCGACCTTGATGACGTGCGGCGTATCGACCCGCACAATCTGCCGTCCGTCGTCGTCCTCGCCAAACTCGATCCACCCTCCTACGCAGCGATCGCCCCCGTACGCCGCGTCGATCGCATACACCTTCGTCCGCGCTACGCCCTTCCAACGCGCTTTCTCGAACGCCTTGTGGATGTCGCACAGTTGCTTGGTGAGCACGCGCTGCGAGTCTTCGCCGGGGCGCATCACCCCTATGCACATGGCCGCGAACTCCTCGCTGTGCGGCCCGTAGAACTTGAGCGTCGAGTCGATGCGCTCCTGGTCGATCAGGAACGGGTACCGCACGCCCTCGTCGTTGAAGTTCGGCGAGTCCGTCCCGACGAAGTTGATGCACCGGCCCTTCGGATACTTCGTGTCCCATACCGTCGTCGCCGTGATGTCCTTCACGCTCGCCCACCCGGCGACCGGCTCGCACGACTGCCCCAGCGGCGTATGCTCGCCGTTGACCGGGTTGCCGATGGGCACGAAGAAGAACCGCTCGTTCTTGTCCAAGTTCGAGGTCGCACGCAGATAGCTGATGTCGCACAGGCTCGCCTCGTCCGCGATCAGGAACACCCACTTGTTCTTGATGCCCACGAACGGTCCAATCCCGATCCACTGCGTCCCCTTGTAGCACGCGATGCCGATGATGCCGTTGCGGAAGTCGCGCCCCTCGCCCTCCTCGCCCTCCGTCGTGATGCTCCGCTTGTAGTCCAGCACCCGCCCCGGCAGCTCCGGGTGCCGCTCCTTCGCCGCCGCGTGCATCGACTTCACTTCCGCGAATATGTTCAGGTCCAGCTTCTGCACCGTCGTCGTCGTCAGCAGCACCGTCGTCTCCTCGGGATACACGTAGTAGTGCGCCAGCGCGAACTTCGCCGCGTTGTAGGTCTTGCCCGTGCTCGCCGGTCCGATCAACCCCACCATCCCGCGCCCGCGCTTCTCGATGCAGTCGGTGAACTCGCGCAGCACAAGCTCCGTCCACTTGTGCTCGCTGTGATCCGGCCACAGCGCCCGGTGCAGCTCCCGGTAGTGCGTGAACAGGTCGCGCCCCTGCTTTATCATGTAACGCTCCAAGTCCCACAACGGCGTGCCGCGCTTCCAGTGCAGGCCGTACTTCTCGAACGATTGCGCTTGAGCCATTGACGCGAACCTACCAAGGGCTTATTGAGTGTGACAACCCCGGAACGTCCGGGCCAACGAAAGGCGCCCTATGATTGGCTTGACCGACTGCTGCTCGCCGTGTCCGTGTCCCGAGACCGAGACCGTCAACGTCCCGGGCGTCGAAGGGCCCGCTGGCACCGACGGCACCGACGGTACCAACGGCGTCAGCGCCTTCACCGTCACGACTGACGACTTCACCATCCCGCCCGCCGACGGCGCCACGCCCGTCACCGTCGAGGTCGCCGATACGTCGTGGATGGCCGTGGGCGAGCCGTTGTTCATCCCGGGCGGCCTGTTCTTCCTCGTCAGCGCCATCGTCGATTCGACCCATGTGCAGGTCGTTTACCCGGCTTGGGAGGCGAACGTCAACGCCGGCAACATCATCGCCGCGGGCGCAATCGTGACGCCGAGCGGCTGGCAGCCCGCCGCACCATCCCTGCCCGCCATCGACGCCATCTCCAAGTACGCCAACGCGGCCGGCGGCAATTACCAGATTCAGGACGCTGGCTACGCGCTCGTCACGTTCGCGACGTCCGGCGCACAGCAAATCACGCTGACGACCGCCGGCACATGGATGCTCTACGCCCGCGCCCGCGTCGATTATACGGGTGCCACGTTCGCCGCCGTTCGCGCCGTCAACCTCAAGCTCCACCGGCAGAACAACGCGCCGGCGGACGTCACCAACTCGACGGCGGGCTTCTCGACGGACATCATCACAACCAAGACCTACACGGCGCACTTCGTCACCTTCCCGCCCGTCCAGTACGTCACCGCCGTCGCGACCGACATCATCGAAATGATGGCGCAGATCGACGTGGAGCCCACCGCGGGCTCAATCGACATCGCCGAGGCGGAAATCGTCGCAGTGTATCTCCACGCATGACACGCACCGCTCCCAGCCTCGCGACGGCGCGCAACGGCACGCCCGTCCCGCAGGAGTACACGGCCCGCATCTACAACGGGCGCGTGCGCATCTACATCTCCGGCGTGCTGTTCTTCTGCTTCAACCAGCTCGACTTTCGCGGCCTGTACGCCTACAAGGACGACACGTCGCTCTACGGCATGGACATCTACCTCGTCGACGCACGCGGCGGCAGCACCACGATGGAGATTTACTTCAAGACGCGAGCGGCGTGGCTGCGGACCCTTGAGGTGATGGACACGCTCGTCTAACTCATGGCCGACAAGCCGCCATACCTGTTCGACTCGCTCGGCGGCTTCCCCGACGGCTTCAACAGCGGCGCACTGCCCGCGCTCCTGCCGCGCACAACGCTCGCTTATGCCACGAACGCGACGGTCCGCGGTGGCTTCGCTTCGCCGCGCCAAACCAATCGCAAGATGACGCTCGACTGGGGCGGCGATGCCGTGCTCCAAGCCCGGCAACAGGGCGGGCGCTTCCAAGGCTCCGGTTACTATCGCAGCGACGCGGGCACCGGGTCGCTCCTTGCCTCCATCGGCGGGCGCCTGTTCCAGTTCACGCCTGGAGCGGGCAAGAACGTCGCGGTTCGCGAAGTCACCATCACGCAAAGCACCATCGTGCAGGTCGGGTTCGCCGTCCCCGCCCAAGGCGCGAACGTCACCATCACCGTCCTCACCACGGTCAACATCGCCGCAGGCTATGAAATCAAAATCGGCAGCGCTAACTACGTCGTTGTGTCGGTGGATTCTCCGACGGTCCTCACCGTCGAGAACGTGGACGACGTTGCAGGCAACCTTGTCGCCGCCGGTGCCGTCCTCACCTTTTGGGACGTCAACCCGGCGTCGCGCACGCAGGCGTGGATGTGGCAGGCCGAGAAGTGGATGATCGTCAACGACGGCCAGAGCGTCCCGTTGTTCTTCGACGGCGCCACGTCGCGTCGCAGCGTGCTCGTCGGTCCGAACCCGGAGCTCCCGATCGCCCGCATGGGCACCTACTGGCTCGGGCGCGTGTGGCAGGCCGGTCCTGACGGGCGCACCTTCCTAGCCGGGGACGCCGTTGGCGGCGCGTCCGGCACCGCCGCCTTCCAATTCCGCGACGCCGTCCTCCATGTGACGGAGAACACGTACCTCGCCACGAACAAGGTCTTCTACGTGCCCGGCGCGGTCGGCGACATCACCGCGATTATCGGCACGCCGACCCTCGACGCGTCGCTCGGCCAAGGCCCGGTCCAAATCTTCACGCCGCAGGTCATCTTCTCCTGTAACGCGCCGACGCTGACGGCGGATTGGGCGACGGTGACGAACCCGATCCTCACCGTGTCGCAGGTCGAGTCCGGCGGCTTGTCGCAGTATTCGACGGTGCTGGCGAACGGCGACGTCTTCTATCGCTCCCGCGACGGCGTCCGGTCCCTCATCCTCGGCCGGCGCGAGTTTGCCACCTGGGGCAACGTGCCACTGTCGCGCGAGCTCAACGCGACCATGCCCCTCGACGACCCGGCCCTGCTCGGCTACTCCACCGCCGTCGTGTTCGACAATCGCCTGCTCATGTCGCTGTCGCCCTTCTTCACCCAGCACGGCGTTGGGCATCGCGGTTGGGCAGCGCTCGACTTCGACGTCCTCAGCTCGATTCGCGGCAAGCTCCCGTCCGTGTGGGACAGCGTCAACAGCGCCATCGAGGTCCTCCAGTTCGTCAAGGGCAACTTCAACGGCGTCGAACGCGCCTTCGCCTTCGTCCTCTACGGCGGCGAGCGCATCGAGTTGTGGGAAGTGCTGCCGTCCTCCGCAACGGACAACGGCGCGGCCATCGACGACGACGATACGACCCCAATAACGTGGTCGCTGGAGACCGCCGCGCTCGACTTCCACGATTCCGACCCGCGCAAACCCATCGTCAAACGCCTCGAAGACGGCGAGATGTTCCTCTACGATGTGCGTGGCCGCGTGGACGTGGAAGTCCTCTATCGCTCCGACGAGTACCCATGCTGGACGCGCTGGACACGCTTCGCCGTCTGCGCCGACCGTGTCGCGTGCTCCGTCGATCCCATCACCGGCTGTTCGCGAGTACGCACCGTCCCGCCGCAGATTCGCGACCCGCTCGGCTTCGGCAAGCCCTCCGGTGGCGACTGCGACGGCATCAACGATCGCCCGCTGCGCGACGGCAAGCGATTCCAGCTCCGCTTCGTGTTCACCGGCCACGCCCGCTTCTTCGGCGCGAACCTGCTCGCCTCCGTCGTGCCCATGCCGAAGTTTGCGAAGCCTGCGTGTTCGCTCCTCGAAACCGTTTGACGTTCGCCTCGCAGCGTGGTTCGATGTCTGCGTGACATCGTCGTTCCAACTTTCCGACCTTCGCGACAACGGTTTCGGCGATGTCACGAATCCCCTAAAGCCCGCGTTGCGAGGGTCGGTTTTTGGAGGCGACTATGGCGAGGATACCCCGACCGTTTGTATGCGAGAACTGTGGTAAGACAGCCACGTCGCAACACGAAAACCCCAAGTTTTGTTGTCGCGCCTGCGCAAGCCGTAATTATCGGAAGCGGGCACACGGCCCTAATACCGTCAACTGGAAGGGCGGGCGTAGATTGACGAGCGAGGGTTACGTGCAGCTTTACACAGGCGTGAAGACGACCGTTTTAGAGCATCGTAAGATTGCGGAACGCGTACTTGGGAGATCGCTCCCGCCCGCAGCCATCGTCCATCACATCGACGGCGACGAAAGCAACAACGCGACGAGCAATTTGGTGATCCTCGAAAACCATGCGGAGCACGTCCTGCTACATCATAAGCAACGACGATTACGCGACACAGGCTCTTTGCAATTGCGTCGTTGTGGTCGTTGCGGGATAGTGAAGGCGTTGAGCGAGTTTAATAAGCGTCCACAGGTGTGGGATGGCGCACGAAGCGAATGCAAATCGTGCGAGCGCACGCAACGTAAATTGAGAAGACGACCATGAGCTTGCCCCAAGCTGTGACATGCGAACCGTCTCCAGATTGTTGTGCGGTTCCGTCGCCGCCGTTTTATGGACAAGGCGTGACGTTTTTGAGCGCTCAAACCGGGTTCTTGCTACAGTGCCCGAGCGGATTTTCCTGTGACCAAGGCAGCTATCCTTTCCCGGTGGTAGTGCCCGAGGGCGCGATCCCGTTCGCGCCGCCACCCGGCATCTCCCCGCTCCGGTTCACCTGCTGCGACGGCTCGATCGAGGTCCGCTACCTGCCCGACGGCTTCACGCAGGCGCAGTTCAACGCCGCAGCGCAGAGCATCGCCGACGCCGCCGCCGTTAAGCTCGCTGGTTGTATAGGCGACCAATACAACCAGCTTCACGCCCGTCGTCCCGCCTGCACTATCGCGAACCCCTCGCCGTTGCCCGAAGGCACCGTCGGCGTCCCCTACTCCGTCGTCCTGACGCAGACCGGCGCAACCGCTCCCGTCACTTGGACGCGCATCTCCGGCTCGCTGCCCGACGGCCTGCACTTGTCCAGTGGCGGCGTCATCTCCGGCACGCCCACCGTCTCCGCCAGCTTCGGCTTCGTCGTTCGCGCCACATCCCCGTCCACCAGCACGACCTGCGTCAAGCTGTTCACCCTCACAGTCACCTCCTGCGACACCGCCGATTGGTGCAACGACCCGATGGACTGCCGCCTTCGCGTCAAAGATTTCAACCAAGCCGACTGGACCTACGTGTGGGACGGCAACCTCGACGAGTTCAGCGCCGCCATCCCGCCCGGACTCCCCTGCGTCGGCTACCACGACGGCGACAGCGCCGGCATCCAATACAGCGTCGGCCTCGCCAAGTGGCGCTTCAACATCCTGTGCCCCGACTTGTCCGTTTACCTCGCTAACGGCCCCGCTGGCCCACAAGGCACGTCGCCCGTCGGCGTTTACACCTTCGACGTGTCCAGCGATCCGACCTGCATCGGGCCGGCGTCCTTCGAGCTTGAGGCGTACACGCCGCCCTAAAGCAAAACGCCGCAGGCTCATCGCTAAACCTGCGGCGCCGTAGCGAACGCGCCTCATTGCTGAGTGCTTCGTCCGGTGTGCTCCCCCTTCTCGCACGCGCCACGCGACCCCGTCAAGCGCGAACCGCCTCATGGTTCATTGCGAGTTCGCGAGTCCGGTGTGCTCGTTCCGCCGCGCGGTGGCCCGACGAAGTCGGGACACAAGATTCGCGGCGGGGGGACACGTCGCGTCAAGTTAGCGCTTGCTGTCGCGGTGCGACGGTGCGACAAGTGCTTACGTGGCCACAGACGACATCATCCTGCGCACCGAGGTATCGCCGTTCCCTCCGGGCTACTGCCCCGCGTCACAGCAGCAGTTCGCCGACGACATCGCCGCCGCGCTCGAAGTGTTCTTCCCCGGTGAGTTCTCGCTCACGATCAAGTCGCCGAACCAACCCACCGTCGAGCAGCGCACGATGACGTGGAACAAGACCGACGCGTCCACCGGACAGTCGCTCGGTTACTTCGAGTGGAACATCGTCGTGGGCCAATGGACGAAGGAACACTGGCCGAACGGCACGCCGACCTACGAACGCCGCATCTTCGTCGGCACGCTCACCCAGCTCGAAACCTACGACGGCGGTGAAGCGGGCACCGTCTCGCAATCCACAGGCCCGTTCTGGGAGCGCGACACCGCCTTCAGCGACAAGTGGCCGCTGGGCGTCGGAACGACCATCGCCGCACCACTCGGCACGCTGTCCGTGTTCGACGACGCCGTGCCTGGTGCGCCTGACGCAATCGGCGTGTATATCGTGAAACCTACGGCTCGCATTTGGGACGTTGCCGTATGACACTGGGCGAGTTGAAATTGAAGCGCGCCAACGAGGTCGTCGGCGTCTGCGTCGATAAGCCCGAGTTCCTCGCGCTGGTGAACGAGGCGACGGAGCGGCTGATGGTTCGCGGCGGCTTTTGGAACACGGTTAAGAAGCTGCGTACCTGTGTCCGGTGTAGCTCGATCGTGTGGCAGCGTGCGGTGGAGCAGGTGCTCGCAACGAACTTCTGCGGTCGCCAAATCGTCAACACTGGGTACTGGGCGCAGTGGCTACCTATGAGCGGGCCTGATTACCGATGTGCGGCGTCGCGTTGCGGCAATGTTATGATCGTTCACGACGGCCAAGTACCTGTGCAGGCGAACCTCAAGTGCGGCGAGCCGCGCTACATTCGCGCCTTCCTCGCCTACAACGCCGACGTGGGCAAGACCGTCACCATTTTCGGCATCGACGCCAACGGGCAGGAAATCTTCACCAAGCGCAGCGACGGCACGTGGCTCCCCGGCGTCGTGCTCACGCTCGCTAAGCCCTACGTCGGCACGCCGTTCCTCGTCCGCGAGGTAACGCGCGTTCTCAAGGACGCCACGATGGGTCCGGTGCGCCTCTATGCCTACGACGCGACCAACGACGTCATGGAGGACATGGCCTACTATCAGCCGAGCGAGCGGTCGCCGTCCTTCCTGCACTCGACCATCAAGGGGCTGCGCGGGATGCGGACCGCCGGCGCCTGCAATGGCCTCACCAGCGTCGAGGCGCTCGTCAAGCTCCGCTTCGTCGCCGTCGAACTCGACGAGGACGAGGTGCTCATCGACAACTGGGTCGCGCTCAAGCAAATGATGCTCGCCATACGCGCCGAGGACGCAGGCGACGACACCAACGCCGAGGTGCTCCAGGCCAAGGCCGTGCGCGAGCTCAACCGCGAACTGCGCCTGCACCTGCCCGAGGACCTCATCCCGGTGAGCATCGAGCCGTTCGGCACCGCGACCCCACGTCGCCTCGGCGTCGGCTGCGTCGTCTAACGCCTATGCCAACCACGCCACCTTTCAACCTGAACGCGCCCGGGCGCACCGGACAGGGCATCTACGGCCTTGTGCCCGGCGCGATTGGCCTGCCTCCCGTGTACAACGACGTCGCAGGCGTGTTCCCGGGCTTGAGCGGCAACGTCGGCGCGTTGTCGCAGAACATCGCGAGCGACCTCGCGGGCGAACTCGACCCGCAAACTATCGCGATGCTCCAGAACACGGCGGCGCAGTTCGGCATCGGGCATGGCGTGCCGCTGTCGCCGTTCAGCGGGGCGCAGGGCTTGCGCCAGCTCGGTCTCACCGCCGAAGCACAGCGCAGGCAGGGCGCGAGCACGCTCCTGAGCGCCTTGCCGACCCTGTCGCGCACGTTGACGGTGCAGCCCGAGACGCAGCTCGAAGTGGCCAACCGCAACGCGACCCTTGGCGCAGCGCCTGACCCGACGCTCGCGGCACGCGAAGCCCAACGCTTGTTCGACCTTTACATGGCGCGGTTGTCGGGGCGCACCGGCGGCGGGATGCAGTTTGGCGGGGGCGGCGGCGGAGGTGCGCCGCGCAACTTCAACGCGCCGGGCACCGGCTTGTTCGACTCGCCTTGGGCGCCGTTCCAGCCCGAGGCCGTGCGGGGCGGTCAGCCTTACGTCCCGCCGTTTACGGGCAACAACATCACGTGGGGCACGACGCCCGGAGCCAGCCCTCGCGATCTGTGGTCGCCGCAAGGCCCGGAGCTTGGGTTGTGGGGCGATCAAGGCCCGCTCTTGGGCGGCGCCGGCCAGATCGAGACCGACTACTGGAACGACTGGTTCGACTGGAACCCTGGCGCGGGCACCGTTGGAGGTGTCGGCGCAGGCGTTGGGTTTAACGACGCACCGCCGCAGTACCCCGACTTCCCCGAATGGGACTTTTGACGCATGGCCCTTGGCGACATCCCTCCTTGGCTCAACGTGAGTCCGGCGTTCTTCACGCAGGCGCTCGAAGCGGGCGCACGCGCTGGTATCGCCGTCGCCGACCAGAACCAGCGCGCCGCAGCACTCGCCGAAGCCCGGTTCGAGCGACAGGCGCAGTTGGCGCAACGCGAAGCTGAGCAGGCGGAGCGCCAGCGCCAGTTTGAGCAGTCGCGCTTGCTCGACCTTCAGCGGCTCGGGCAGCAGGCCGCCCAGTTCCAGCAGCAGGTCGCGCATCAGACGGCGCAGGAAGCCAACCAAACGGCGCAGGAGTCGCGCCTGCTCGATTACGACAAGGCGCGAATCGCCGTTGAGAACCGCCGCGCGGCGCTCGCCGAGAAGGAGTTCGCGGCGCCCATGTCAGCTTTGGACACGACCCTCGTCGAAGCCATCGACCCGGCGACCAAGCAGCGCGTCGGCCTGTTCGGGCGCTCCGGCCCCAAGACGCAGCACTACATCCCCGACTACGTCGAGAAGCCGCTCACCGAGGCACAGCGTATGCCGGGCTACAATGCGATGGAGCGGGGCATCCTTGCCGAACTCGACAGCATCGACATGCTCGCCGCTGCCCGCAACCCGAACCATCCGAAGCACGCCCGTTACGGTGAACTGCTCCAGCAGCTCGAAGCAGTGCGGCGTGGTCGCAGCACGCTCATGGGCGACCGCGCCTTGGTGCCTGCGCCGACCGTCTCGACGAACGCGCCCGCGAACACCAACGCCATCGTCGGTCGCTTCAGCCGCGACGCGGACGGCAACCTCAAGTGGACGCCGTCGGCCAAATGACATGCCCAAGCTCATCCAAGTGGACGGCGTCGGCCCCGTCGAGTTCCCCGATGACGCGACCGAAGCCGAGATGCGGTCGGCGGTCGAACCGCTGATTCCGCTACCGTCCCCACGCCCTTCGCGCTCCGTTGCCGACGTCCCCGCCCGGTACCAAGACGAGTACGTGTCGCACCCGGCGCTACCGCTGCCTGGTACCACCGTTGCCGAGGAGCCGGGTCTGCCACCGCTCCCGCCCATCACCGCCGAGCAGCTCTCTGGCGGTCCGCCGCCCGGTCCCGGTTTGCTTGATCGCTTCAATCGCTTGTTCGCCCTTGGACCGTTGGGTCCACCCACCGTCACGAACGACATGACGCCGGAGCAATTAGCACAGTGGGAAGCCAACGCCGCGCGCCCACGTTTGCTTGAGAGCGTCCAGCGTGCGCAGGCGCCGGTCAGCATCGGATTGCGAGAAAGTGCGGTGCGCGGCGTTAATGCGCTCACGTCGCCTGCGGGTGCGGCGATTGCGGGGGCGGCTACGGTAGCGCCGGAAGTTGCGCTGCCTGCTATCTTCGCCACGACGCTGCCGCAGGTGCCTGATGTTGTTGAGAACGTGGTAAAGCATTCCCGCTTTGGTAGCGAACCCGACCCGCTGGCGTACTACAACGCGGTTGGTGATGCTTTGCAGACCGGCGGCGTGCTCGCGGGAACCGCGCGGGCTACTGGGCGCGTGCCGAGCCTGTTAGACGCGTGGCGCGAGTCGGTCGCCGCACGTGCCGAAGCCCGCTTCAACGCCGCCCGCGACATCACGCCTGAGCCACCGGCGCAGTTGACGGACCGTGGCCCAACACCGCCGTCGCCCGAGCCAACCGTGCTTGAACCTCGCCCGAGACCGCGTCCGCCTGCGCCGCGAGGGCCAACGGCGCTCTTGTCCGCCCCGCCCGCGCCTGTGCCGCCTGCTCCTGTGCCCGCGCCGCCCGTCGAGCAACCCGGCGCGCCCGCGCCGGCGCCGCCCGCTGCGCCTGCGCCCGAAGCTCGCATCGTCGTCACCGAGCACCCCGACGGTTTCAAGGTGTCTGGCTTGAGTGTGCCGCCAGAAGCGCGAGGTCGTGGTATTGGCACGGCTAAGATGCGCGAAGTAATCGAACAGGCGAACGCTGCCGGTAAGCCTGTGTTCCTGACCGCTGTTGCGGAGTCGCCTGCGATGCAGCCCGCGCTGAACCGCTTCTACGAGCGCCTTGGATTCAAGCATTATCGCGACGACCCACTGTCGGGCAAGCCGATGTATCGGCACGATCCGCCAACCGCTCCGGCGGCACCCGCTTCAGTGCCGCCCGCCGCACAGTCGCCCATCGCCGACATCATCGCCTCCGCCGACACTCCGCAGGCCAAGTCCGCCGCCCTGCGCAAGCTGGCCGCCGACCAGGGCCGCCCTATCAAGGACGTGCAGGAGGCCGTCGAGTCCGAGGTCGTCGCCCAAGCCCACGCCATCGCCGTCAACCCGGCACTCGCCCCGCTCGGCAAGTTCACGCAGCTCATCGACCTCTACAATCGTCAGCCGACGCTCAGCGCCCGCACCAGCACCAGCGTCGAACTCCAAGCCTACTCGACGCCTGCGCCGCTTAGTTACGCGCTCTCCTACGCCGCCGGCATCACGCCTGACGCGCCGGTTTACGACGCCACCGCCGGCAATGGCATGTTGCTCATCGGCTCGAACGTCGCCGGCGGCCACGGCAACGAACTCGACCCGAAGCGCCAAGCGTCCCTCCAACGCTTCGGCGTCGGCACCGTCACGCCGCACGACGCCACTACCTACACGCCCGGCACGTCTTACCCGTTCGTCCAGCTCAACCCGCCGTTCGGCTCGATCCCGAACGTCAACTTCGGCGGCTACGGCATCACGCGCCTCGAACACATCATCGCGCTCCGCGCCCTCGACGCGTTGCAGGACGACGGCGTTGGCTCCATCATCATGGGCGCTCGCCGCGAAGAAGGCCCGGGTGGCAAGGGCGCACAGTGGGTGTTCGAGAACTACGTTTACGGTCACTACAACGTCGTCGCCAACTTCGAGGTGGCCGGCGACCTCTACGCCAAGCAGGGCGCGAAGTGGCCGGTCCGTGTTATCGTGGTCGCAGGTCGCCGACAGCTTCCCATCGGCGGCGAACTCGCCCCGAAAGAGGTTGCGCGTTACGATTCGTGGAGCGACGTTTGGCGGGAAGCCGAAAGGATACGCAGTGAGATTGACCGACGCCGATCAAGTGTGGTGCCCGGTGCAAGAGAGCCCGGACTTCCTGACCCTGCTGCGCCAAGGCCAGCGCCCGCCGTCCAAGCAGGAGGACTTCCTGCGCCTGCAAGCCGACCTGCTGGAGCGGCTGGTGGCGGAGTCGTCGGAGGGGGAGGTGGCCCACGCCAACCTGCGCCTGGACCGCGACCTGCCCCAGGAAGCGCTCAATTTCCTCCCGAGCGACCTTCTGACGAACCCACGAACGCCGAAATTGCTGCTCCTCAACCCAGCGGTGGAGGGAAGCCCGCTGCACCAGTGGAAGGTGGCGTGGTCCCACCTGCGCAACCCCCCGCTGCTGCCCCAACCGGAGGCGCGGGCGCTGGCGGAGCAGCTCAGCCTGGAAGCGTACCTAAGCCGCCTGCTGTAGCGGGCACGGAGTTCCAAGTCCCCTACGTCCCGCGATCCGACGCGCCGCCGTTCGGGACGCTCATCCCCAAGAACATCGCTGGCGGCGTGCACGCTGCGCTCGACAAGCTCGTCGCCCGCGTCGGTCCCATCGACGAGTTCGTCGCCGATCGCCTCAACATGGAGGTGGACGAGCTGCGCAACGTCATGGCAGCCGAACAGATCGACGGCGTCGCGCTCGCTATCGACCAGATCGAGACCGGCGGCGAAGCGCTCATCATCGGCGACGAAACCGGCATCGGCAAAGGGCGGCAGGGTGCGGCGCTCATTCGCTACGCCATCCTCAACGGCAAGGTGCCCGTGTTCTTCACGAAGGACCCGAAGCTGTTCACGGACATGTACGGCGACCTGCTCGACATCCACACGGAGGTGCGCCCGCTCATCTTCGGCGACCCGGGCAAGGCGAGCATCGTCGATGCGCAGGGGCGCGTCGTGCACCGAGCGCCCGGTCCGGGCGTCCAAGCCCGCGCCATGCAGGAGGTGACTGAGCGCGGTCTCGCCGCCGCAGGTTACAACGCCATCTTCGCGACCTACTCGCAGGTCAACATGCGCAATGCGCGGCAGGAGTTCCTTGAGCGGATCGCCGAAGCCAACCCGACCATCGTCATCTTAGACGAGGCGCACGAAGCGGCCGGGAACGCGACCGACTCCATGCAGGCAGCGTTCATCAGCGGCGGACAGGTGCAGCGTGGGAGTGGCGCGAACCGCACGACCATCGCCGTGCCCGGCCTCCTGCGACGCGCGGGCACGCTCCCCGGTCAAGGCGGCGTCCTTTACATGAGCGCCACGTTCGCGAAGCGCCCGGAGAACATGCCCGTGTACTTCCGCACTGCGCTTGGGCGGTCGGCGCAATCCTTCGCGCAGGTCGTCGATGCGATGAAGCGCGGCGGCGTCGCTCTCCAGCAGGCCGTTAGCGAAGCGCTCGCCAAGGCAGGTCAGTACATCCGGCGCGAACGCGACTTCACCGGCGTCAGCTTCGAGGTCAAGCAACCGCCCATCGCCGACCCGGCCAAGCTCGTTGAGGACATTGACGCGGTGACGGACGTGCTCGGCGAAATCGTGCGGTTCAGCGCCGCGATGAAGACGCGCGTGCAAGGCTCCACGGCGCAGACGCAGACACAGATCGACATGACGGACTTCGCCTCCGTCGTGCACAACCAAATCAGCCAGCTCTTGCTCGCCGCGAAGGCCGACCACATCGTCGCCGACGCCATCGCCGCAGTGAAGAAGGGCGAGAAGCCGCTCGTCTCGGTCAGCAACACGATGGAGTCGTTTCTCGACCACTACGTCGCCGACAATGGCATACGGCCCGGGCAGGAGATCAAGCTACGGTGGAACGAACTGCTCAAGTTCGCCCTCGAACGCACCCTGCGCGTCACGGAGAAGCTGCCCAACGGCGACACGCGCATCTACAAGGTTGACCCGGACGAGTTCGGCTTGGGCGACTACTACCGCCAGATACAGTCGCTCGCCGACGCCGTCGAGTCGCGCTTCCCCATCAGCCCGATCGACTACATCGTGCAGAAGCTCGCCAAGGCCGGCGTGCGCATGTCGGAGCTGACGGGTCGCACCAGCGGCATCGAGTACCGCAACTTCGAGACCGGCGAGGGCATCTACCGAGTGTTCCCGCGCGCGAACAAGAACCGCGTCGTCAACGGGTTTAACAATGGCGACGTGGAGGGAATGCTGCTCAACGCGAGCGGCTCGACGGGCTTGTCGGCGCACGCGAGCGTGAAGTTCCGCGACAAGCGCCCGCGACACATGCAAATCGGGCAAGCCGCCGCTGATATCAACGTCTTCGTCCAAACGCTCGGGCGCATCAAACGCACCGGCATGGTGTCCGAGGGCACCAACCCGGACGGCTCGAAGTACGGCGCCAAGTACACCTACATGGTGCTGCCGTTGCAGGCCGAGCTGCGTCCCGCCGCGATGGCGTCGCGCAAGATGAAGTCGCTCAACGCGAACACGACCGCCGAAGCCGCCGGCACCGTGAAGATCGACGCCGAGGACATCTACAACCGCTACGGCGACCTCGTCGTGAGCGAGTACCTCGGCGCCAACCCCGAAGTGCAACGCCTGCTCGGGCTCGGCATCGACTACAACCCGGACGGCTCCATTGAGGTCAAGCAGGACATCGCGCGCAAGTTCACTGGGCGCCAAGCGCTCCTGCCCGACGCCGATCAGGCGGCCGCCTACGCCGAAATCCTGCCCGCCTACCGCCAGCTTATCGAGCAGCTTAAGAGCACCGGCGACTACGACCTTGAGATCGTCGTGCACGATGATTGGAACGCGCAGCTACGGAGCGACGAGGAACTCGCCGCAGGCACCGACCCGTCGAACATCTTCACCGCTGGCCTGCGCGTGCAGCAATGGGAGATCGCCGACAACCGGCACGTGCCAACGGGCGCAGAGATCGAGGCGGACTTCAAGCGGCGGCTTGGGTCGAAGGCGAAGGTGAACGAGGATTGGCGCAAGTTCGTGGAGCGCACCGAAGCGTCCTTCGACAAGCGCGAGGCGGACCTCGCCGACAAGTTGTCGAAGGCGACGGACGCAGACCGCACCAAGCTCGAACTCCAGCGCATGAGCCTGCGTGAGATGCGCGCCCGCTGGCACGGCACCCAAGATCGCCTCGCCGACATCCTTTCGCGCACCGGCGACGTCGTCGAACTGTCCAACACCGAGACCGGCGACTCCTACGAGGGGATGCTGACCGACGTCACGTTCCCCAAAGGCATGAACGTCGCGCCGTCCGCGTTCCGCCTGCGCTTCGGCGTCAATGCGCCCGAGGGCACAATTCACCTCACCGGCGCCGACCTCGCGCATGGCAAATGGGCGCTCGATTACAGCGACAAGGGCCCCGCCGACCTGACCGCGGGTCGCGCCGGCCAGCGCGCCAATCGCTACTTCGTCACGGGCAACCCCATCCAAGGCTTCACCGCGACTGGCGGCCAAGGCAAGATGGTCCGGTTCAAGTCGCAGTCCGGCGACGTCGTCACAGGCCTGCTCATGCCTCGCAACTGGACGCCGGCCAATCTCGCCCACGACCCGCGCTTCGACCTCGTCAGCGGGCGCGCCGTGGCGAGCTTCCTCGCCTCGCACGGCAGCGACTACGTCGTCGAGGCCAAGGGCATTCACCGCATGGGACGCGGTCAGCAGGGCTACATCATCAGCGTCCCGGCGGCGCGTTCGACGGGCGGGCGCGTGTTTCTGGACCGCGACCTGCGCAACATCGTCGGAGAGTTCGTCAAGACCGGCAACCGCATGGTGGCGCGGTTCGACGCCTCGCAGGTGCAGGCCGCCGCCGAGCGTATGCAGGAGTTGCTACAGGCTCGGTTCCGTGCCGTGCCGCGACGCGGCGTCAGCGACCCGAACACCGTCCAGAAGGTGTCGGACGCCAACCAAGGTGCGACGGGTGGCGGACCGAGCGGGGTGCGTTCGTTCTTCTCGCGCCGGTCTGAAGCGCAGGGCTTGGGCGAACAATCGGAGATGCCCACCGTCGAGGACGTGCGCCGTCAGCGTCGCCTGAACCGCGAAGGCACCCCCGTCCCGCCGTCGCCCGATGTGCCCACGCCACCGCCCGGCGGTCCGCCTGAAGCCGACGTCGAACTCGGCGGCGAAGCGGACATCGTCGATGCTATACGCCGCCAGGACGTGATGCCGGGTCGCGACTGGATCGCGTCGCCCGAGTTCGAGTTCCGCAACGACCCCGTCGCCGGGCCGCTTGTGACGCGCCTCGTCGAAGCCGAGCTTGCTTACCAAGGGCAGGTGACGCGCGACACCGACCACTTCCGAACGCTGCGCCGTGGGCTTAACCGCGAAGCACGCGTGCGCATCACGACGGCGCTCCGCGCCAACATGGCGGGGGACGACTCGGCGCTCAATGCACTGCCTGAGCACGAGCGCGCCGTTGCGCAGGAGATACGTCGTTACTTCGACGAGGTGCGCCGCGCCATTATCGACGCCAAGCAGCGCGACCTCATCGAGTCGTTGCCCGAGGCACGCGCCGCAGCGGTGCACGACATCCTCGGCGGCATGGACGAGGCCGACGCGTTCCGCGCCCACCGCCTGCGCGGACCGGGACAGGACGCCGTCCGCCAAGCCTTGCGCGAGCTTGAGGAGCTTGAGCACTGGGGCATCGACGATTACATCACGAACATCGAGCGCGGCTCCTACCGGGTCGTGACGCCGGACGGCACGACAGTCGCCATCGCCGAAACCCGCGTCGCCGCGAAGGAGAAGGCGCTCCGCTACGCCCGCGAGAACCCGAGCGTCACGCGCCTCACCATCACCGACGAGTTCGCGTCCAGCGCCGCTTTCCCGACGAAGCTCACGCGCGGTCAATACTTCCGCATGGCGCAGCGAGCCGCCGCAGCGCTCGGGACCGACGTGCGCGAAATCCAGCGTATGCTCCGCGCCGAAGGCTCGCCCGTGGTCGTCATCAAGCCAGCGTCGAAGTTCGCCGGACCGATGCAGCACCGGCGCAACATCCTCAAGGGCGAGGACGACATCTTCGACGCGCTGCCCGCCTACGCCTACAGCGTGCGCAAGAAGCTCGCGCTCGACCCGGTGCTGAAGCAGGCCCGCATCGACCTTGCCAACTTGGCACCGAACACGCAGAAGCAGGTCGAAGCGCTCATCGACGACGTGCGCGGGCGCTACTCGCTCTCCGACCAGATCGCTGACTACATCCTCGCGCCGTTCGGCACGAAGCCCTTCGCCTTCAGCCGCGGCGTGGGCAACGTCCGCACCATTATAGCGATGCTCAAGCTCGGTTGGCGCCCGACGACGGCGCTCATCAACCGGCTCGGCGGCATCCAACATACATGGACGAAGACCGGGGCACGCTACTGGATCGCGGGCAAACGGTTCGCGCACTCGCCCGAGTTCCGCGACATCTGGCACCGCAACGCCGACCTCGTCGGAGCGACCGCGCAGGCGTTCCTCGAAGCCGGGCACAGCGAAGTGCCATGGTACCACCCGCTCGCCATGTTCCAGTTCGCCGAGCGCCTGAACCGGCCCGAGGCGTTCGCGGCGTTCTATCGCTACGCCGAGGGCGAGCTTGCCCTGCGCGGCGAGGAGGCCGAAGCCTTCGCACGCAACGCGGTTCGCGCCGGCCAATTCACCTACACGCTCGCGTCGCTGCCCCGCATCCTGCGCACGCCGCCGGGTCGGCTCATCGGCCAGTTCAAGGCGTACCTCGTCAAGGAGATGGAGTTCGTCGCATCGCTGCGCGGCACCGAGTGGGTGCGTTATCTCACGGCGTTCCTCGCGATGGGCGGTCCGCGCGCCTTCATCTACTTCCTGCGCTCGTTGCCGTTCCTCGGCGCCATCGGCGCACTGTGGGCGCTGGAGGACTGGCTCAATCGCAAGGCGCCGAGGGCGTCGCGCGGCCTGCCCGGCTACGCCGGCGTCGATGTTGGCCCGGCCGTGACGCCGCAACTGCCCAAGACGGCGTCCGACTGGATGGGCCCGGCGCTGTCCGATGCGTGGAAGTTGTGGGACACCGTCATCGGTCCGGCGATGCAGGGCGAGGACCGCGACCTGAACGACGTCGCCAAGTGGGGTGCGAAGCTCGCGCCGACCGCCGCCTACTGGGGCAAGATGCTCGAAGCCATCGGCAATCGCGAAGGCTGGATGACCGACGACCAGGGACGCCCGCTCTACAAGCCAACGGCGGCGGACAAGGCCAAGCTCGCTTTGGGCGCGAAGCCGCTCGCGATGGCGGTCGGCGAAGTGGACCGCGCCTTCCTGAGCCGTGTGAACGAGATCGCGAAGAAGAACCGCACCCGCCTCGTCAATCAGATACTCGACGCGCTCGAAAAGGGCGACGGCGTGACGCTTGACAAGCTCATGCAGGACGCCGCTCAATACGGCATCGACTCGGACACGATCAAGAACGCAGCCAAGCAGCGGATTCGCGAACCCGACGAGCGCCTGCGCCGGCGCCTGCTCAAGAGCGTGCGCGTGCAGGAAGCTGAGCGCCTGTCGCAACCCCCAGCCCCATAACGCTTATGCCCAGCACAAGTAAAAAGATGGCCGGCTACATGGCCGGATGCGCTCACAACCCGTCGAAGATGCGCAAGAAATGCCCGCCCGCCAACGTCAGCCGCGAGTTCGCCCGCGCCGACGCACGCCGCGCTAAGCGCAACGCGAAGTACTGACATGCTCGCCCTGCAACCCACCGAGCTATTCCGCCAGGACGAGGCACTTGCGCGGACATGGCGCGACGAGGTCCGGCAGCGTAACTTCCACGAAGCGGCCGCGTACAGCTTCGCGAAGATGGCGCTGGACGGTGCCACCGCCGAGCAGCTCGCGGGCGCGAAGAAGTTCTTGCAGACGTTTATGAATTGCGCCGAACCCGTCGAAGCGATAAACGTGTCGCGACCGCCGCAGCTCGACTACAACGTCGAGGCCAAGGTGGCGGCTCGTAACGCGAAGAAAGACTGACCTATGCCCGCAGCACCGCCAGCACCGCCAACCGCAGCACCCAAGCCTTCTCCCGCAGCACCGCCGACACCCGCGCCAAAGCCGGCGGCGGGCGCTACTCCCACGCCTGCCCCGGCAGCGGTGCCGCCACGCGCCGGCGAACGCAGCAACTTCTTCGAGGATGAGGACCGCATTCCTGACGCCGTGGAGAACGCGCCGGAGGTTCCTGACAAGCAGCCGCCCGGCGTGCCCCCGGCCAAGGACAAGGCAAGCGCGAAGGCCGACGATGCCCCACCCGCGCCTGCGGACAAGGACAAGCCTACGCCCGCACCCGCCGACGCCCCGCCCGAGCCCGTGTTCCGCACGAACCGCGAACTCAAGCACGCCTACGAGGCGAACAAGAAGACGCTCAAGGCTGAGCAGGCGCGGGCCGCGGAGCTTGAGGCGCGTGTCGCCGAACTGGACGGCGTCGCCTCGACGGCACGCAAGGACACCGGCCCGCTCGCCGAACAGCTTGCCGCTGCGCAGAAGCGCATCGACGAATACGAAGGACGCCTGCGCCTCAAAGCCTACGAGGAGAGCGACGAGTTCAAGACGAAGCACCTCGCGCCGTTCAAGCGCTCCGAAGCCCGCGCCTTCAACGACGTCAAACAGCTCGAATACATCGAAGGCGTGGACGAGACGGGCGAGACCCGCGTGCGCCCTGCCACGGAGAACGACTTCATCGAGCTCTACAACCTGCCCACGGGCAAGGCGTACGCGGCGGCGAAACGCTGGTTCGGCGACTCCGCCCAGCTCGTGATGAACCACTACCACGCGCTGCACACCGCGCAGGACGACATGCGCGAGGCCATCGCCGACTACCGCACCCGCGGCGCCGAGCAGGAGAAGGAGACGCAGGCTCGAACGGCGCAGGAACGCGAAGCAGGCGAGCGCATGTGGCGCGGTGCGAACCAAGACCTTCAGGCGAAGTACTTCAAGGAACTGGGCATCGACGCCGACGACGCCGAGACGCGCGACGTGCTAACCAAGAGCTACGCCACGGTGGACCGGATGTTCGCCGCCAACGGCAACATGACGATGGCCGAGAAGGTCGGCTTGCAGGCCAGCGTCCGGCAGCGTGCCGCGCTATTCGGCATCACGCGCAAGCAACTGCTCGCGGCGCAGGCCGAACTGAAGGAAGCACACGCCGAGATCGAGGAGCTTCGCGGTTCCGCGCCGGGCAAGCCCAAGCCCAAGGCCGACGCCGCACCCGTGGGCGAGCCCACGTCGCTCGCTGACGACATGGCCGCTTACCAGATGGAGACGTAAGGCGTGCTTTGCGTCCCGCAACCGGACGAGATGTGGATTCAAGGCGCGAGCGGCGTCCCGTCGAACCTCGACCTCCTCAACGACCCGCCTGCGTTCGTGCAGCTTGGCCGGACCGGCGACCTCATCCTCCTGATGCCCGCGTGGCAGGCGTGGGCCGAGTACACCGGCACGCCCACCAAGGTCGTCAGCACGCGCGAGTTCGGCACCGTCCTCGAAGGTGCCAGCTACATCGCGCCGACCCTCTTGGACATTGACTGGCGCAGCGTGCGCGAGGCCGCCGCCATCGCCAGTAAGCTGTCCCCCTTCGTTGTCGTGACGCAGTTACACGGCCATGGCTGGTCGCCGCCGCATCCCGACTCGCTCGCGAGCTACTCGCTGACCATGTGGCAGCGCACCGGGTTCCTGCGTCACTACGCAACGTTGCCGCTCACGTTCGACAATCGGAGCGCGAAGCGTGAGGCGACCCTCCTGCGCCGTTACGTTCGCGGTCGTCGTCCGCTCCTCCTCGTCAACCTCGACTCGTGGACGAGCCCGGTGCGCAACCGTGTTCGCCGTCTCATCACCGAACTGCTCGACGTGTTCGCCGCCGAAGTCGTCAACCTCAACAAGGCGCGTGCGGAGCGTGCCCATGACCAGCTCGCCCTCATGGACATCGCTGCGGGCATGATTACCTGCGACACGATGCCGCTGCACCTTGCCGCCGCGAGCACGATGCCCTACGTGGCGCTCGTTCGCGACGACGGCCAAAGCGGCAGCGTGCCCAAGGGCAACTGCGTCCTGTCCATCGGCTACTCCGAAGTGCTCGACCGCCTGCCCGAGATCGAGCAGACGTTTCGCGACCTGCTCACCATCCATCAACTCGTCCATGCCTGAGCCGCTACGCATCTGGGCCTTCACGATGACCTGCTGGAACACCGAGCAGGAGGCGACCGAGCGCGGGCCGACGCTCCAAGCGACGATGGACCGCGTCGAATACTACTTCCGTCCCGAACGCTACTTCCTCGCGTGCGGCACGTGGTCGGAGCCGAAGTGGTCGCCGTTGCCCTTACGCGTCCCGATCGTTAACAGCGGCGTGGCCTACACCAAGCCCTACGAAGCGCGGCGCTGGGCCTACGCCGCCTGCTCGCTTACGGCCGCGATGGCTTACGCCCTTAACGACGGCGCGTGGGACCTGCTCGTCACGCTCGACACCGACGTGCTGGTCGGCAACGTGGACTTTGACGCTATCCTGCGCGAGTTCCTTGCCCGGCCCGAAGAACTCGTCGGCTCCGCATGGGGCGGGCACATGGGTATGCCGCTCGCGTGGAAACGCGCCGGTGCCGCCCGCTTCCTGCACCAGCGCAAACGCGCCAACCTCGTCGAGGACGACGAACCCGACCCACTCTGGATCGAGGAGGAGTTCGACGTCATCTACAAGGGGCGCTGGTGGAACGCATGGCCGGCCATCACCACGACCCGCCAGGACGGCGACGAGAAGCTCAACGCCGAAGCTCTCAAGTGGCCCTTCCTCCGCGCCCCGCACCCGTCCATCATCAACGAATACGTCAAGACGCAAACCGTGTTCGCCAAGCCGGTGCAGGCTTGATTTCCTCGCGCCGTTCTGCTTCAATCAGCGCATCGCCACGACCTTCATCTACGCCCTCACCGACCCGCGCCCCGGCGACACGCACGTGTACATCGGTAAGGCGGACGACCCGCCCACGCGCCTGTGGGAGCACCGGCGAAAGCTCCCGCGTGAGCGCAATTACAAGGCGCATTGGTGGCGGCAGCTTGCCGAGCTGGGCATGGAACCCGCGCTCGAAGTGCTCAAGGAAGTGCCCTTCGACGAGTGGGAGTACTGGGAGCGCGAGTATATCCGCTGGTACCGTGCCCTCGGGTGGAAGGTCGTTAACGCGACCGCTGGAGGCGATGGCGGAGCGCAAGAGTGGCCCCCGGAAGCGAGAGCAAAGCTGTCCGCATCGCTTAAAGCGAGCTACACCGATGAGCGACGCGCTGCAATCAGCCGTCTGCACAAAGGCGTGCAGAAGTCAGCGGAAACCCGCGCCCGAATGAGCGCTTCCGCAGGCAAGCATCTTAAAGGCACGAAGCTGTCACCTGAGCACATCGCTAAGTGCCGCGCGGCGAAACTCGGCAAGAAGTTCAGCGCAGCGCACAAGGCCAAAATAGCGGCAGCGCTTACGGGTCGCCCCAAACCCGACGAGGTACGCCGGCGTATGAGCATCGCCGCCAAAGCGCGTTGCCTGCGTCAGCGTTTGACTTCTACTCAAGACGGTGCTTCCTTAGCCCCGTCGCCGTAAGCGGCGGCAAGCCCGACCAAGCAGCTCTCCCGGTCGGCGAGACGGACGGAACGCCGATACACTTCCAAGCCTGCGGTTCTTCCTGAGCCGCTAAAGCACCGAACGGTGCGGAGACGGCATCCCACAAACGATACCTTGCGTGACTTCGCGACACGTTCGCGTCACACGCGTAACCGCTTGAGGCAATATGGCTTGGAACTGCGCAGCTTTTTATGACTATTTGTTTGATAGGACGCCACATTGGGATGCCCGCGTTGAGCGGGACTGGTATCCCACCGACGACGCGTGGGTTGGCCAGTTGACGATGGAACAATGGGAACCGCGCACCGGCACGTCGCACACATGGGACCGGGTGCACGTCGGCGCACCGGACCTGACCGGGTGCTGGGAGGAAGTGAACTTCGAGGACGAGACGTGCGTGGATAACGCGTGCGATCCGGCGAGCAAGGTTGTGAGCTGGGGTTCGACCCGCAAGAGCTACACCTACAGCAGGCAGCGCATCAAGACGATGCCGCTGTGCTTCGACCAGATTAACACGCGGGCGCTCGCGGAGCAGCAGGTGTCGAGCATCGTCGAAGGGCTCAAGGACATCGTGAAGATGTACAAGAGCGACTTCTTTCGGCGCAACTCGCTCCAGAAGGCGGACTTCATCTACATCGCGGGCGACGCGAACGCGAGCGTGGCCATCGACGGCGACACGTTCAACGTGGATTGCACCGAGATCGACCTCGGATCGGCGGACAACGTGCCGACGAGCCAGTTGACGATCCCCTACCTGCAACGGCAGTGGGCGCCGCTCCAGTACAACGGTTACTTCCGCTCGAAGTTCGTGCCTGCGGGCATGATGAAGCTCATCACCGACCCGATCGTGGCGTGGCAGCTTGAGCAGGGCAACCCGGCGCTGACGGAGAAGTATCGCTTCACCGACTTCGTCCGCGGCGGCGAACTGTTCAAGTACGGCATGAGCACGGCGGTCGGTAACTTCGGCATCAGCTACGACG